>Ga0316191_10001398_pt1 | contig 16974 bp, 12 predicted proteins | sample Eddworburr2cm_MG_FD_204928 | JGI IMG/M metagenome (GOLD analysis project Ga0316191, IMG submission 204928) | Coastal sediment microbial communities from Maine, United States - Eddy worm burrow 2 cm | ecosystem: Environmental > Aquatic > Marine > Coastal > Sediment | place: USA: Maine...
CATTAGATGTCGAGGTCGTGCACATCCTTGGCGACGGTTCCACCCGACGACACGAATCGCCACTCCCGTTCGACCGATGATCGCCGAGACGCGCGTGGACCCGGGTGGCTGGACCGAAGCCGTCCTCCCGGCGTCCGGGCCTCAGTTGATCGTTGGCGGTCCGGGTACCGGGAAGACAGAATTCCTCGTCCGGAGGGCAGGGCACCTGATTGAGCGTGGTCATGAGCGCGAGATGCTCGTGCTGTCATTCTCGCGACGCGGCGCCGCCGACCTCGACCGAAGAATTCGAGCCTCAGTTCTTGGCCCGACCGGCGCCGTCGACGTATCGACCTATCACTCCTTCGCGGCGCGTCTCCTCGAAGCTCACGCGGGCGGCCGCGGATGGGACAGCGCTCCCGACATCCTCCCCGGTCCCGATCAGAAGCGTCTCGTCTCGGAACTCCTCGAGGGCGAGAACGGTGACGCCTGGTCACCGGCGTTCCGACTCCTGCTCACAACCCGCACGTTCGCCGACGAAGTAACCGACTTCATCCTCCGGTGCCGCGAGCAGCTCATCGGCCCGACCGACCTCGAAGACATGGCGCACGATCGTGCGGACTGGCGAGGGCTCTCCGGCTTTCTCGATCGCTACGACCGGACGCTGCGCGAGCGTTCTCTCGTCGACTACGGAACCCTGCTCGCAGAGGCAGCAGGCCTCCTCCTGGACCCGGCCGTCGCCGAGTCGGTCGCGGATCAGTACCGTCATCTCCTCGTCGACGAGTACCAGGACGTCACGCACGCACAGTCTGTGCTCCTCCAGCGACTTGTCGCCGGCCACGGACACCTCACTGCGGCTGCCGATCCGTACCAATCGATCTACAGCTTCCGAGGAGCGGACGTCGAGAATGTCGCTCGATTCCCCGAGGACTTCGCCTTCGAGGGCAGACCCGGCGAACGCATCATCCTCACCACCTCGTTCCGCGTCCCCGAGGCGATCCTCACATCGGCCGTGCGCATCACGGCCCACGAGTTGCCGGGCGCCGCCGGCAAGGTCAAGCCGGCCCCGGGCGAAGGGTCCGTCGAGGTGTACCGGTTCGAGCAACAAGTTGAGGAGGCAGAGTGGATCGCGTCCCAGATCCATCAGCTCAACCTCGAGCAACACATCCCGTTCAATCGTCTCGCCGTATTCACCCGATCGAAGACGCGCTTCCTCACGCCTCTGTCACGGGCGCTCGACCGCAGAGGAATTCCGCATGATCGGCCGGACACCCGCCTGGTCGAGCAACCGGTTGTGCGGTTCATCTTCGACCTCGCTACCGCTGCAACCGGCGCCGACGGAGCGGCTGAGACGGACCGGGCGATGCGGCGGGTGCTGCTCGGCCCGCTGTTCGAGACCCTCCCGGCACGACTCGCCGAACTCGATCGTGACCGAATCGGGGGGGGCCGGACCTGGACGGGCGTCGTCCGATCCGGTATTCGCGACGGCTCGGCCCTTGCCGAACTGCTCGCGAATCCTGCTTGGGCGAACGCCGAGGCCGCCCGTGCCGGCCTCTGGCAGGTGTGGTCGACCCTCCCGCAGGTCTCCGTCCTGGCCACTGATCCGCTGCGCGATCAGGACCGCGCTGCCTGGTCGTCGTTTGCCCAGGTCATCGATCGCTGGAACGACCGCAACCCGAACGGCACGCTCCTCGACTATCGCAGCTACAGCGAGGCGGAGGACTTCGAGGCAAGTCCGTTGTTGTCGTACCAGGCCGATGAGGACGACCGCGTCACCGTCGCGACCCTCCACCAGGCCAAGGGACTCGACTTCGAAGTCGTCTTCATCGCAGATGCCGTCGAGGGAGCGTTCCCCGATCTACGGACCCGGGACTCGCTCCTCGGGACGCGCCACCTGCAACCCCACCTCCCGAGCGATACCGTCGGCTACCTCGCCTTCCGACTGCAGGAAGAGCGAAGGCTCGCCTACACGGCAATGACCCGGGCCACCCGGCGTGTCGTGTGGACCGCGACCGATTCGGGTTTCGACATCGACGGTGGATCACCGAGTCGCTTCCTCCCTCTCGTGGCCGGGGTCGACACCACGGCCGAGGCGCTCGCCAATCCGGAAGGTTCCAACCGGCCGATCACCATCGGTCAGGTCGAAGCACGCCTTCGGCGCACGGCGGCCGATCCGTCGGCGCTCCCTCCGGAGCGTCTCGCCGCCGTCGAGACCCTCGCGCGGAGTACCGATCTCGGGCTGCGCTCCCCCGACCGTTTTGCCGGCACAATGCCTGCGGGGATCGACACCGGGATCGTGCATCAGCCACTCCGGCTCTCCCCAAGCCAGGCCGACGCCTACGAGACGTGTCCCCGCCGCTACGTCCTCGAGCGCAAGCTCGGGATCGGCAGAGAGACCAGCGTCTACATGGAGTTCGGGAACCTCATCCACGGCGTGCTCGAGCGAGTTGAGAGCGACGCTGGCAAACGCGGCGACCACCACGGAACCATCGAACAGGCGCTCGCCGTGCTTGATGATCTCATCGAGCCCGGCATGTTCGGCGGTGGTGCCTTCGACGACGCATGGCGCAATCGAGCCGTTACCGCTCTGGAGAACATGTACTCGCTGTGGCCGAGTCCCGGATCACCGATCGGGTCCGAGACCGACCTCGAAATCACACGCGACACAACCCGCTGGATCGGACGCGCCGACCGCATCGAGCACCGCGACGGTGGCGTCGCCATCGTCGACTACAAAACGGGACGGCCCATCTCGGCTGCCGACGCGTCGGCTTCGCTGCAACTCGGCTTCTATCTGATCGCAGCCCGTGAAGATCCGACCATCACGGCCCACGGTCTCCCCTCGGCTGCAGAGATGTGGTTCCCGATGCATCCCCTCAAGGAGTCGATCGCTACCCGTTCGCTCGACGTCGGGCGACTCGATGAGATCGAGGACCGGATGACGGCCGTCGCCGAAGCGATCGCGGCAGAGGACTGGACACCGACGCCGGGCCCGCACTGCGATCGCTGCCCGGTCCAGATCACCTGCCCGGCGGTCCCGGAAGGCAAGGAGGCTTTCACCGCATGACGTTCCGCCTGACCCCGGAACAGGCTGCCATCGTCAGCGCGCCTCTCGTGCCGCTTCGCGTCTCGGCAGGTGCCGGCACCGGGAAGACAACGACGATCGTGCTCCGCCTCACAGCGTTGCTCTCGAAAGGCGTCGAGCCTGAGGCAGCCCTCGGCATCACCTTCACGAACAAGGCGGCGGGAGAACTCCGCGATCGGTTGCGAGCCGAACTCCCCGACCTCACCGCAGACGGGCGAGAGGTCCAGGTCACGACCTACCACGGATTCGCCTACCGACTCCTGCAGGAGTTTGGTGCGCTCGTTGGTGTCGAACGCGATACGGCAGTCATCGGTCCCGCACACCAGCGCCAACTGCTCGAAGAGGGCCTTGGCGGTATGGGCTACCGGCATCTCGACCTCACCTATCCGAAAGGCATCGTCGACAAGGCGTTCACGCTCGCAGGCCAGATCGGGGACAACCTTCTCGAACCCTCGTCCGTCCGTGAGGCAACCCCGCCGGTCGACAGCGGCGACGACGTGTGGGATGTCCGACTCGAACTGCTCTCCCTCGTCGAGGCGTACGCGGAGGCCAAGTCACGGCTCGGCGTCGTCGACTATGCGGATCTCGTCGGCCGTGCCCACCGACTCGTCACCGAGCATCCCACCATCGCCCAGCGCATTCGCAATCGACATCAGGTCGTCCTTCTTGACGAATACCAGGACACCGACCCGGCCCAACGGGAGCTGCTCCGGGCGATCTTCGGCTCAGGGTTCCCGGTCACCGCCGTCGGCGACTCGGACCAGACCATCTACGAGTGGCGGGGTGCGTCGCGGCTGAACTTCGACGGCTTCGTACGACACTTCCCCCTTCCCGACGGAACCGACGCCGAGACGCTGCCGCTCACACTCAATCGTCGCTCAGACCGCGCGATCCTCGATCTCGCCAACCGAATCCGCGAGTGCATCCACGAGGAGAACCCATTCGACCCCCTGCGACCTGGCCCCGAAGCCGGGCCCGGAACGATCGAGACCGCGTGGCTCGGGACCCGGAGCGAAGAGTCTGCCTGGATCGCCGGCCTGATCGAAGAGGCCCACACCGACGGAACGCCGCTGAACGAGATCGCCGTCCTCGTACGGAAGAACCGCGACATCGGGCCGATCCGCGAGGCGTTGCTCGCTGCGGGGGTGCCGACCGAAGTCGCCTCCGTCGGCGGTCTACTCGAGGTGCCGGAAGTCTCCGAACTCCTCGCTTGGCTCCGTCTTCTCGATGATCCGTCCGACACGACAGCGGTTGCGCGAGTCCTGCTCGGCAGCGGCTACCGCCTCGGCCTCGGTGACCTCGCGACGCTCAACACATGGATCAGAGAACACCGACGCGGATCCAGCGCCGCCCCGACACTGATGGAGGCGATCGACGAGATCGACAGCATCACCGGATGCTCGCCAACGGCACGACGGCGCCTGGTCGAATTCCGGTCGCGCTATCGCAGGCTCCTCGTCGAAGCACAGAGCGCACCCGTCTCCGATCTCTGCAGGAGCACCCTCGCCGCCATGCACGCATGGACCGAGATCGATGCGATGGAAGACCACGCCGGACTCTCGGCGCGCCTCAACCTCTACCGATTCCTCGATCTCGTCGAATCGTGGAAGCCGATCGTCGGCCGAGCCTCACTGGGATCGTTCCTCCGGTACCTGCGTCTCCTCTCGGACGAGAGCGCTCCGAAGGAACTCGACGCGATTGCGGCATCACGAGGCCCTGCCGTGTCGCTCCTGACCATCCACCGCGCCAAGGGACTCGAGTGGGACACCGTCGTCATCCCGTCGGTCGTCGAGGGTGGGTTCCCATCCCGGGCTCCGTCCTACGCCAACCCGGTCGACAAGGCCGAATTCCTGCCATACGACCTGCGTCTCGACTCCGAGAGCCTCCCCGATCTCACCGGTGCAGCAACCCAGAAGGACAGAAATGCGATCCTGCGCGACTATCACGAGACTGAAGAGTGGCGGACCGCATATGTGGCCGTCACCCGGGCGCGGCACCGCCTCATCGTCGCCGGGTCATACCGGACACCAGAACGCAAGCGGCCTCGCGCTCCCTCGCCCCTGTTCACCATCGCAGAAGGCATGGCGGCGTCGACCACCGTCCGGAGAGATCCCGGCCCGATCGAACCGTCGGCATGGACACCCCCTCCCCCTGCGCCTGATCCGCTGTTCATCGACGCCGGCTGGGACCACGCCTTGAGGCAGGCAGCCGGCGATCCATCGTGGCTGAAGGCCTATCCGCAACACGAGGCAGCCGCCACAGCCGAGGCAGGCCAGATGCGGCTCGACCTCGAAGCGCTACCGGAACCGATCGACGCTCGCCGCAGCGACGACCGGTCGACGTCCGTCACCGGCCTGGTCACCCTTGCCAGATGCCCGCAGCAGTTCCGTTGGGCCTTCGTTGATCGATTGCCCATGAAGCCATCGCCAGCCCTTCGTCGCGGAGTCCGCTTCCACCGCCAGGTCGAACTCCACAATCTTGGCCGAGTGCCGCTCGAGGACATGGAAGAGATCGCCTACGACATCCCGATCGAGCGGGACGCACCGATCCCGGCCGGACCCGACCCATACGAAGTGTTCCTCAGCTCTCGTCTCGCCGACCAAACGGCCCGATTCGCTGAGGTGCCCATCGACCTTCAGTTCGGCACGGTGCGCGTCCGCGGCAGGATCGATGCCGTCTACGAACCCGGACCAGGCATATGGGAGATCGTCGACTACAAGTCGGGAGGCACATCGGACGACCCGGCGCTCGACGTGCAGTTGCAGACCTACGCGATTGCCGCCGCCGACGGCGCCGTTGCCTCGCCGCCGCCCGAGCAACTCTCGGTCACGTTCGCGTTCTTCGGCCGCGGCGAGTACGCCGAGCGATCGGTCGATATCGACGAGACGTGGCTGGCTGCAGCCCGTGCACGCATCGACACCCTGACACAGCGCTTCGCTCTCGACGACTTCGAACCGACACCGTCCGAGGCATGCAAACGCTGCGACTTCAGGATCTTCTGCGACGCAGGCAGGGAGTACCTCGCCACCTGACGCGGCACGCGCCTAGATGACGCGCCCCCCGACAACGTCGAACACGATGGTGACGGGACCGTTGTTGACCAGGTCCACCAGCATGTGGGCGCCGAAACGCCCGTGCTCGACGGGGACTCCATCAGCCTCGATGGCCTCGGTAAGGACGGCCAGAACGGGTACGGCGGTCTCCGGATCGGCGGCCGCGGTGAACGCCGGTCGGCGCCCCTTCCGGACATCGGCGAGGAGCGTGAATTGCGAGACGAGCAGCACCGCTCCCCCGGCGTCGGCAAGGCTCACATTCATCTTCCCGTCGCGATCGGGAAAGATCCGCATGCCGACGATCTTCGCTGCAGCCGCAAGCGCATCCCTGTCATCGTCGCCTTCGGCCACGCCGACAAGGGCGAGCAGGCCGGTCCCGATCTCCCCGGTGGCGCTTCCGTCGACATGGACGGAGGCCCGGTTGACCCGTTGTAGGACGATCCGCATCCGTTCTCCTGCTCGATCTTGGGACCGAACGGTACACCGGTCGAAGCAACCGGCCCCTACACTCGCCGCCATGCTTCGCGAGATCCCCTGGTCGGTCATTCGCGGCTACCTCATGGGTGCCGCCGACATCGTCCCCGGCGTGTCCGGGGGGACGATTGCGCTCGTCCTCGGCATCTACGAACGCCTCATCGCGTCGGTCCGGGCTGGGAGCTCCGCTCTCGGCGCCTTTCTCCGACTCGACTTCTCCGGCGGCGTCGCGTGGCTCAAGAACGTCGAGTGGGGCTTCATCCTGCCGCTCGGTGCCGGAGTCGGCCTCGCCATTCTCTCGCTGTCTCACCTTCTCGAACGCCTGCTCCGGGACCACGCCGTCCTCATGTCGGCGCTCTTCCTCGGCCTCGTCGCCGGGTCGGCGCTCATCGTGTGGCGCCTGCTCACGGTTCGCGATGTCCGGAGAGTCGTCACCATCGTCGTCGTGACCATTGTCGTGTTCGTCCTCCTCGGACTCCGTGAGGACACTTCAAGCGAGTCAGCAGCGCAGCTTGCCAATCCTGAGATGTGGGCGTTCTTCCTGGCCGGGTCTATTGCGATCTGCGCGATGATCCTCCCCGGCATCAGCGGTTCATTCATCCTCGTGATGCTCGGCATGTACGGTCCGGTGCTTTCGGCGGTGACGGACCGGAATATCGTCTCGCTCGCGGTCTTCGGGGTGGGAGCAGTCATTGGCCTCGCGTTGTTCTCGCAGATGCTGCATCGCGCGCTGCGGGACCACTACAACACCGTCATGGCTGCCCTCATCGGCCTGATGCTCGGGTCGCTGCGGGTGTTGTGGCCGTGGCCGCGCGGTGTCGACAGCACGGCGCTCGACGCCCCGAACGAGGATGTGATCGCGGCCATCGCCGTGGCAGTCTTCGCGTTTCTCGTGGTGATGGCCATCGACGCCCTCGGACGGCGCATCGGACATCAGACCCGTCAGGACGAGGTCGGAGAACTCACCTCGGACTGACCCGGTTCCATCCGCCGATACCAGAGGATCACAGCGTCGGCGACCCGTTCGGCAGGTACCTGATACTCCCCCCGTTCAATGCGCGCCTTGAGCGCTTCGACACGGCCCGATGGGTCGTTGCCTCCCCCGGGGACACCGTCCGTCATGATGCCGCACCCTCGTCGAACAGGGTCTCGATGCTGGCGGCCGAGAAGCCGAACTCGGTGAGGACGACGCCCGTGTCCGCTCCCGGCAGACGCGTTGGTGCGAGGACCCGGGAGGCCTGTGCTCCAATCCGTGGGTTCGGCGCAGGGAGTCGGTGGTGGTCCGGTCCGTCGAATGCCCCTCGCTCGGTATTCTGGGGGTGACGCGGGGCCTCGCCCATCGAGAGCACCGGAGTCGTGCACGCGTCGGTGCCGTCGAACACTTCGGTCCACTCATCGCGAGATCGGGTTGCGAACACCGCGGCGAAGGTATCACGGAGTTCCGGCCATCGACCGCGGTCGCACTGCGGCGGCAGATTGGCCGGATCGATGTCAAGGCCCTCCAGCAGCGCTGCGTAGAAGTGTGGCTCCAACGCTCCGACGGCCATGGCCTTCCCGTCGCTGGTTGCATACGTCGTGTAGAACGGCGCGGCCCCGTCGAGCAGGTTGGATTCACGGCAATCCTGCCACAGACCGACCGCGGCCATCTCATAGAACGGCCCCATCAGCGATGTCGCGCCATCGACGATTGCAGATTCGACAACGGTGCCACCGGACCGGTCCCGATCATGAAGCGCTGCGAGCAGGCCGGCGACAAGAAAGAGCGCCCCTCCGCCGTCGCCCACCAGGTTGAGCGGCGGCACGCTTCGATCTTCGTCGCCGATTGCGTGGAGGGCGCCGCTCATCCCGACGAAGTTGATGTCGTGACCGGCCATTGCGGCGTATGGCCCGCCCGATCCCCATCCGGTCATGCGGCCGTAGACAAGCAGCGGATTCGCGGCGAGGCATTCATCCGGTCCGAGGCCGAGGCGCTCCATCACGCCGGGACGGAACCCCTCGAGCAAGATGTCCGACTCTCGAAGGATTGTCAGCGCCGCCTCGACAGCCTTGGGTTGTTTCAGATCGAGGGCGATCGATCGCTTCCCGCGACCAAGCGCCCCAGCCATCGGATCGGGGATCGGAGGGCCGCCCGGTCGATCAATCCGAATGACGTCGGCTCCGAGACCGGCGAGCACCATGCCGGCGAATGGCGACGGCCCAAGACCGGCAAACTCGATCACGGTCACATCGCTGAGCGGCATATGCTCGAGGCTAGACGATCGATTGACCGCGCTGATCAGGCGTTGCCGAGGGCTTGCTCAAGGCAGACGTGTGTGTATGGCGTGAATCGCCCATCGACCTCGATGCCGCAGTCCTCCTGAAGCCCCTCGACCGCCTTGACCGTGCCGGATCCGTAGTCCCCGTCCTTGGGCCCGGGATAGAGCTTCAACTCCATCAGGTCTTCCTGGATGACCTCAACGATCGCGGGATCCGCTTCGAGGGCGTCGGCAAGGGCGACGTACGTCTCCGGGCCGTAGGCGCCGTCCGCGGTGATCCCGGCATCGGTCTGGAACGCGGTGATCGCCTCGACCGTCATTGGCCCGAGGATCCCGTCGGCGGCGCCCTCGAAATACCCAAGCGCCGTGAGTTCCTGCTGAATCACCTGCGTAAGCAACGTCGCTCCGCCATATGGCGACGTCGTGGTGGTGGTTGAACTCGTGGTCGTCGGCGCCGCGGTCGTCGAGGTCGTCGCCGTCGTCTGGGTGGGGAAGGTCGTCGACGTCGTGGTCGTTGTGTCGTCGCTTCCGGACCCACACGCGGCCAGAATCAGTGCCAGTGCCGCTACGACGGCCATGCCTCGTCGGACGCTCATCGGTTTGTCCCTTTCGCCGATGCCACTCGTACTCGGCGCCGAGGGTACACGCCGCGACCCCCGCCGTGCACATCGAATCAGCATCAACCGGCCAGCCGGAGCGCACAGAATGATCACGGCGGCGGGATCGGCACAGCCCGGGCACCCCCTACCCTCACCCCGACATGACCGCAACCACCGAAGCCGCACCCGAAGGAGTCGACTACGGGCGGAAATGGTACGTGCTGGTGGCGATCGCCATGGCGATCTTCCTCGGGACCATCGACGGCAGCATCGTCAACGTTGCACTCCCGACGCTCGTGGAGGAGTTCGATACCACCTTCAACGTCGCTCAATGGGTCGTTCTGGCGTACCTCCTGACCCAGGCCACCCTCACGCTCGGCTTCGGGCGTCTGGGTGACATGATCGGGAAGAAGCCGATCTTCACCACCGGATTCCTGGTATTCACGATCGGATCGGTGCTCGCCGGGATCTCGCCGACGATCGGCTTCCTCATCGGTGCGCGCGTGGTCCAGGCCCTCGGGGCCGCGATGATCTTCGCTCTCGGGTTCGCCATCACCACGGAAGCATTCCCGCCGTCCGAACGGGGAAAGGCGCTCGGGATCAATGGAACCACGGTCTCGCTCGGAATCATGGCCGGCCCGATCATCGGCGGCATGATCCTCGAGGCAACCGACTGGCGGTGGATCTTCTTCGTGAACCTGCCGATCGGCATCGTTGGCACGATCACGGCCATCAAGTTCGTTCCGAATACCAAGCCCAAGGGCAAGCAGCGATTCGACTTCGCAGGCGCCGGAGCCTTCTTCGTAGCGCTCCTCTCGCTGCTCCTCGCCCTGACCATGGGCCAGAACCTCGGCTTCTCGGACCCCACGATTCTCATGGCGTTCACTATCTCAGCATTCTCATTCGCCGCGTTCGTCATCGTCGAGCGCCGGGTTGCGGATCCCATGTTGAACCTCGATCTGTTCAAGAGCAGGGACCTGACCGTGAACCTCATCACCGGGTTCGTCGGGTTCTTCGCGCTGTCGGGATTGCTGCTGCTCGTGCCGTTCTATCTGACCGATGTGATGGAGCTTTCGCCAAGCGAGATCGGCTTCGTACTCGGTGCAGTGCCGATCACGATGGGCATCGTTGCCCCGATGTCCGGATCGCTCTCGGACCGGGTCGGATCCCGACCCGTGACGGTGGCCGGTCTCGCGCTGATGACAATCGCCTACACGATTGCTGCTTTCTGGTTCGGGAACTCGACGACATCGCTCATGGTCATCATCGTCGGACTCATCATCGGCCTCGGAATGGGCATCTTCCAATCGCCGAACAACTCCGCGATCCTTGGATCCGTGCCACCGGAGCAGCTGGGTGTCACGTCGGGCATGCTGACCATCAACCGAACAACCGCCAGCGTCACCGGGATCGCCGTCCTCGGAACGTTGTGGGCAGCGAGAACGGCCGTCTACGGCGGGGTCGGTGACGCGGCAGACGCCCCGGCGGCCGCGCAGGCCGCAGGCCTGGCAGACACGATGACCGTCGCTGCCGTTCTCGTCGCCCTGGCGCTTGCGCTCGGTCTATGGGCCTGGAAGACCACGAGCCGGCCATAGCGACAAGCGACTGAATGCCACGGTCAGAGCCGGGCGACGTGCTCCACCACGAGGTCGACGAACCCCTGCCGATCGACGTCGGACATGACCATCACGTTCGGCGTCGCGCCGGTGACACCCCACCAGTCGACAACGGTCTGGCCGATCGTGAGTTCGGAGTCCGTCTCCACCTCGACACGGCACGCCTTGCCCGAGAACAGGGACGGATCGATGAGATAGGCCACAACGCACGGATCGTGCAAGGGGCCTCCCGGAATGCCGTACTTCTCGACATCGTGGCGCTCATAAAAGTCGAGCATTCCCGCGACGGCATCGCCGACCGGCGTACCGATCGCGCGGATTCGGTCCAGATCGTTGGGAAGGACAAGCGCCTTGTGCGTCACATCCAGCGGGAACATCGTGATCGGCGCTCCGCTCCGGAACACGATCGCCGCCGCATCCGGATCGACGTAGATGTTGAACTCGGCGACCGGCGTCGTGTTCCCCCCCTGGAAGAAGCCGCCGCCCATCAGCGCGATCTCGCGGATCTTCGGGATGATCGTGGGCTCACGGGCGATCGCGGATGCGATGTTGGTCAGGGGCCCGACCGGGCAGAGCGTGATCCCATCATCCCCCGCGGCAAGGCACGACTCGATGATGAACTCGACGGCGCCCTTGCCGGCGGCGGTCGTCACCGGCGCCGGGAGATCAGCCCCGTCGATGCCGGTGGGACCATGCACGTACTCCGCCGTGTAGAGCTCGCGCTCGAGCGGCTGGTCTGCCCCCGCATAGACCGGGACGTCGATCCGACCGACCAGCTCGCAGAGCTTGAGGGCGTTCGTCGTGACCAGCGGCTGCGGAACGTTGCCGGCGACCGTTGTGATCCCGACGATATCGAGTTCCGGTGCGGCGAGGGCAACGAGGATCGCGACCGCGTCGTCTTGACCGGGATCGGTGTCGATGATGATCGGGCGCGCCATGGGCCGACAGCCTACTCAGTGTCGACCGGGCCCTGGGCTCCGAGCACGCCCGCGAGTTCGGCGTTGGTCGGCATCCCGGACCGCGCACCGATCGCCGTGACCGCGAGCGAGCCGGCCACGACGGCACGCCGCACCGAGGATTCGAGGCTGAGACCGGTGTCGAGACCGGCAGCGAGCGCACCACAGAACGTATCACCGGCTCCTGTCGTGTCAACGGCGGTCACCTGGGGCGATGGGAACGACTCGTCGCTCTCCGCCCGGACGACGCGTGCACCGTCGGGTCCGAGCGTCACAACAGTGATCGGCACCGGCAGACTCCTGGCGGACGCGGGATCATCAGAACCGGTGAGAGCTTCGAGTTCGCCGCGGTTGACGACAAGCACATCGGTCGCCCGGAGAAGGTCGTCCGGCAGAGTCACAGCGGGAGCTGCGTTGAGAATGACGATCCCGGCCGCCGTCTGGGCAGCAGCCGTCACGGCTTCGACGGGAATCTCAAGCTGCAGCAGCGTGACCGTTGCCGCCATGAGCACCGCCGCGGCGCCCGACACGTCATCGGTGGTGACCCGCCCGTTGGCTCCCGGGCTGACCACGATCGAGTTCTCACCTGCATCGTCAACCGTGATGATGGCCAATCCGCTGGGTGCGTCCTCGTCCACGGCGACATGGGCGGCGTCCACACTCTCGCGGGCGAATTCGGTCGCAAGCGAGGTACCCGCCTCGTCGGATCCGACACGACCCACGAAGACAACATCGCTGCCGAGGCGGGACGCGGCAACAGCCTGGTTGGCGCCCTTGCCACCAGGCATGGTCTCGTGACCCGATCCGAGCACGGTCTCACCCGGCGCCGGGTGGTGCTCCACTCGCACGACCAGGTCTCGATTCACCGACCCCACCACGACGATCATCCGGATTCCTCCACGATTCGGTAGACCGCACCTGCCGCGGAGACAACATAGACCTCGCCTGAGGCGTCACGGCCGAACGACGACACCTGATCGACCATGCCGGTTCCATCGGTCCAGTCGTGGACCGCCCCTTCGGGTGCGATCGATCGAATGAACCCGGTGCAGTAGTCCGAGTAGAAGTAGTGGCCGACGAGTTGCGGGATCGCGGCGCCGCGGTAGACATAGCCGCCGGTCACGGAACAGCCTTCGTCATGTCCGTACTCGAGGATCGGGAATACGAGGCCATCTTCGTTGCACGGACCGTCAAAGCAGGCCGAACCCTCGTAGATCGGCCACCCGAAGTTGAGCGTTCGGTCATCCACTGATGCCACATCGATCTCTTCGATGTCGCCCTGTCCGACGTCGCCGATCCAGATCTGATCGCCGTCGAACGAGAACCGCCACGGGTTGCGCAACCCGATGGCCCAGATCTCGGGTGCGGCAAACCCGAGACCGTCGACGACGGCATACGGGTCAATACTGGGACCGACCCGGATGCGCAGCATCGCACCGAGCAACGTGTCGTCCCGCTGTCCGTTCCCGTAGCGGTCATTCGATCCGCCCCCGTCTCCGGTACTGATCCAGAGGTCGCCATCCGGCCCGAAGGCGATCATCCCACCGTTGTGGTTCCCTGCCGGCTGCGGAATCTGGAGGATGACGCGTTCTGAGGATGGGTCGGCGACCGAACCGGCGAAGGTGAACTCAGATACGACCGTCCCTCCATCGCTCCCGGTGTAGTTCACGTAGAACGCGTCCGGATGCTCCGGGTGGAACGCGAGACCGAGCAATCCCTGTTCCCCTCTGAAGGTCACCCGTTCCCGTACATCGAGGAACACCTCGGGATCGCCCGCTTCCCCAATGATCCAGATGCGGCCGGGTTGATCGACGACGTAGGCGGCGTCCCCGGCCGTCGTGTAGAAGACCGGTTGCTCGAAGCCGTCCGCGATGAGTTGAAGCGCCAGGGTCGTGGCCTCGATGGGCCGCGTGGTCGTCGTCGACGCACTGGTGGTGGTGACGGTGGACTCGGAACCTTCCGCCTCAACTTCGGTCGTTGTCGCCTCCGGCGCCGTTGTCGGAGTAGCGATCGTATCGACAGGAGCCGCGGTTCGCGGAGTCGAGTCCGCTGAGCACGCGACAACGGCCAGGACGGCGACGCAGACCAGGATCAGTCGGATAGCCATGTCAATCCCCTTCGACGATGCCGGCGGCTTCTGCTTCGGCGTCGGCCTCGCGAGCGACACGACGGCCTTCGTGCTCGTCGACCCGTGTCAGCAGGAAGATGCCGAGAACGAAGAATACGATCAGACCGAGCACCGCCGGCCGAGAGGATCCGAAGACCGCCACGGCCGCGGTGAACAACAATGGGCCGATGATTGCCGAGAACTTCGACATGACCGAGAAGAAGCCGAAGAACTCACCGGACAGTGCCTTCGGCGACATCGATGCGTAGAGGCTCCGACTCAGGGCCTGCGAACCGCCCTGCACGACCGCGACCATGAAGGCGAGGAACCAGAACTCGACCACGCTATCGAGTGTGAACCCCCACACGGCAATGGCCGCGTAGACGAGCAACGCCAGCATGATCGTCCGCTTGGTCGTCATCTGATTGGCGAGACCGGAGAACAGGGGCCGCCCGACCATCGCGGCGATCGCCAACCCGACAACCTCGACGATGAGCAGCAATCCGAGGATCGAGAGAAGATCACTCGAACGGGGTGGCGGCAACACGGTGGCCTCGCCGATGGCGATCACCGTTCCGACCGAAGCCTCGTCTGCGGCGTCGGTGTTGATGATCTCGAGCAGGTGTTCGCCGGCCGCATCCGCTGCGATGTCGATGTCGACACCGTCGTGAACTGCCGCGTTGTAGCCGTCGATCACCAGCGGTTCGTCATCCTCGATCACTGCGGCGCCGTCGATCAGAACGGCCCATTGCGACCGATCGGGACCTTCGCTGTAGCGGACGCGCACCTTCGTCCCGTTGTAGGTCAGTGAGTACGTGGCGCCCGCATCGCGAGCCACGGCGTAGTCACCGTCCGTCTCCCACTCCCCGGTCAGTTGCACGCCCTCGGCGTCCACCCCATAGTCACCTTCTCCGACCGCGGCGGCTGTTGTCTCGTAGGCGGGGGGACGGGTTCCGCTGACGTCTTCGTCGAGAACGTACCGCCCACCAATCCCGATGAGCGGCAACATGAGGAGGTTCCAGACGATGAATGCCAGGTAGAACGCGCGCTTCGTTTCGAGCCTCGACGGAATCCTCCCGAACGCAATCGAGAAGGGGATGCCGACGAACTGGACGAGCAGGATGGCGGCGATGAGCTCGATGGAGCCGAATCCGAGTTCGGCACCGTAGATGACCGCCACACCGATGATCGTCCCGATGCCGTCGTTGTAGATGAGGAAGGCGATCAGGTACTTCAGGAGTTCGCGGTAGCTGCGCAGGTGGCTGAATGTGTCGCCAAGACGCTTGAAGGTGACCGTGAGGAGACCACCGGGTTCGGTTGCGACCGCGGCCGGCGGCTCGGGGACACGACGCAGGATCGGGATCGAGAACACGATCCACCAGATCCCAACCGTGAGGAACGAGAGGCGCGTACCGAGGGAGTCACCCAGCGTGAAGATCATGATGATGTTGATGGCGAGCAGGAGTCCGCCTCCGAGATATCCCACGGCGTATCCCATGGTCGAGACCCGGTCGATGTCTTCTTCTCTTGCCACATGGGGTAGCAGCGCGTCGTAGAAGACGTTGCCTGCTGCGAAGCCGATGCGGGCGATGATGAATGCAAGCGAGGCGATGAGCCAGTCGCCGGTCCCCACAAACATGAGAAGCGAAACGCCCACCGCTCCGATCAACACGGATGCGGCGAGCATGCGTTTCTTGCCGCGTTTGAGGTCGGAGATCGTCCCGAGCACCGGTGCGAGGACCGCGACAACGATCAACGAGATCGAGAGCGTCGCCGTCCAATAGGCGGTCGCCTGGGCGGCCGAGCCGAGCGTTCGACCCGCGACCTGGCTGTAGTAGACGGGGAGGACGGCCGCGAGGATCGTCGTCGCGAACGCAGAATTGGCCCAGTCGTAGAGCGTCCACGCACGGACCCGGGTGCGATACTCCTTGTCGGCGACCGCCCCGTATCCGCTGATCGCGTCGCTCACGTACGGACCTCCCTCTCGTCCCGGGTCGAGGCTAGCGGGGTGGGACCTGAGACAAGAGGTCGCCATGGCAGTGATAGCGTTCGGGCATGAACGAGCCACGCATCCCTCTCGCGAATCTCCCAACGCCACTGGAATCCGCGCCCCGACTGACGGAAGCGTGGGGCGGACCAACCATCTGGATCAAGCGGGACGATCTCACCGGGTTCGGCCTGTCCGGGAACAAGGTCAGGAAGCTCGAGTTCCATCTCGCCGCCGCGCTCGACGCAGGTGCCGATACGGTGATCACCTGCGGCGCGGTCCAGTCGAATCACTCCCGGGCAACGGCCCTTGCCGCAGCACGCGTGGGTCTGCACACCATCTTGTATCTGGCCAGCCCTGACGGCCTCGCCCCACCCGAACCGACCGGGAATCACCTCCTCCAACGTCTTGCCGGCGCCGAATGCCGGTTCATCACGTCGGAGCAGTACGCGGACCGCGAGGAGATCCTCGCCGAGGCAGCCTCGCTGCACGGCAACGCCTGGGCGATACCCGAAGGTGCCTCCGATGCGCTCGGTGCCCTCGGATATGTGTCCGCCATGCATGAGATTGCTCCCCAGATGCGGTCGCTTGGAATCGAGCACCCGGTCATCCTGCACGCTTCATCGAGCGCCGGGACCACCGCGGGCATGGTGCGCGGCGCCGCCGAACTCGGCCTCGACGTCGACATCATTGGTTCCTCGGTCGGGGAGCCTGCGGGCGAGGTGACACAACGCATCGAGTCCCTCCTGGCCGACGCCGATCGACGGTTCGGCGTCGTCGAGCGGGTCGTTCCGTGGCGGATCATCGACGACTACATCGGGCTCGGGTATGGGTTGGCGACGGCCGAAGAACTCGCGGTTCAGGCC
>Ga0316191_10001400_pt1 | contig 16968 bp, 12 predicted proteins | sample Eddworburr2cm_MG_FD_204928 | JGI IMG/M metagenome (GOLD analysis project Ga0316191, IMG submission 204928) | Coastal sediment microbial communities from Maine, United States - Eddy worm burrow 2 cm | ecosystem: Environmental > Aquatic > Marine > Coastal > Sediment | place: USA: Maine...
ACCTGGTGCGAGCCAACCTTACGGGCCATGACAGTCACGGCGCGGGGATGGTGCCAACCTACATCAAATCGATCAAGGCCGGATTGCTCAAGCCGAACACGAGCGTTGATTTGGTCAGTGATTCCGTCTCAATCATGATTTTCGATGGCCAGCGAGGCTTCGGCCAGAGGGTGGCGCACGAAGCCATGGGCCAGGCGATCGAGCGCTGTGGTGAGACAGGCCTGGTGCTGATGGCGCTGCGCAACGCCCATCACATCGGCCGGGTCGGCAGTTATGGCGAGCAGAGCATAGCTGCGGGCATGATTTCATTGCACTTCGTCAATGTCACCGACCACCCCCCCCTGGTAACCGCCTACAACGGAACCCGGGCCAAGCTGTTGACCAATCCGATCTGCTTCGCTATGCCGGCGACGGAACAATCCCCGGCCGCCCTGCTCGATATGGCAACCAGCAAGATCGCCCTCGGCAAGGCACGGGTCGCGCTCTACTCAGGCAAGCCGGTTGGCGATGGCTGCCTGATCGACGCTCAAGGTCGGCCGACCTCTGACCCGCGCGTGCTGCTCGCTGAGCCGCGAGGAGCACTCACTCCTTTTGGCGATTACAAAGGTTTTGGCATCGCCTTCTTCTGCGAATTGCTGGCCGGCGCCCTGACCGGCGGCGGCACTATTCAGCCTGGCAACCAGGCCCATGGCGGCATCATCAACAATATGCTGACCTTTCTCGTCGATCCTGCCAGGCTGGTCGATATCGACTGGATGAAACGGGAGATCGACGCCCTGACCGATTACATTCTCGATTCGCCGACGGTCGACGCAGCGGCCGGCCCCGTTATGATAGCCGGCACACCGGAGCGTTTGACCATGACGGCGCGCCGCCGTGATGGCATACCAATCGACGCAAATACCTGGCAGGAAATAGAGGAGACAGCGCTGGAAGTTGGCCTCAATCCAAAAGACCTTCCCGGCCCAGGTTCCTGAGCAGCAACTCCTGAGGCAACGGATTCCCGCAGGGAATGACAAGGCAAGAGAGGAAAAGCGGGCAGCACCAAAGCTTTTGGCGCTGCCCGCTTCTATATTTTCCCAGCGTTAGACACGAAAAGGATCGCAGGGAGGTCTGTGAATCAGGTGTGCTTAAACTCCACCTTGACGTCCTGGCGGTGTTGAGGATCGATCTCCCAGAGGGTGCGCTTGTCGAAGTTAAAGAGACGGGCGACGATCACATCAGGGAACTGTTCGAGACGAATATTGTAGATATTGACCGATTCGTTGAGGAACTCGCGCCGGTCGGCAATCTGATCCTCAAGTTCGGTAATCCGGTAACCGAGTTGCTGGAACGATTTGTCAGCTTTCAGGTCAGGATATTTTTCAACGACCATAAAGAGGGACTTCAAGGTTTCGCTTAACATACTCTGGGCCTGCATTTTCTGTTCATCATTGCCGGCCTGGTTGACCATGGAGCGGGCCTTGATAACCGCTTCCAGAGTCTTCTGTTCGTGCTGCATGTAGCCTTCACAGACCTTGATCAATTTAGGGAGTTCATCGTAACGCTGCTTGAGAAGCACATCGATGTTGCTCCAGTTGCGCTCGATATTATTCTTGAGCGAGACAAAACCGTTATAGATGGTGATCACGTAGAGCACCAGCGCGGCAATGATAAAGACCAGAATCCCGAGAGCAATCCACCCTGTCATAATGAGACCTCCTGTAGAGAGTTAAACGCCTAAAAACTCCAGAAATTTAAAGAGAGAGAACCCTGCGGCCACCAATCCGGCGACAAGCAGTGGCAAGCTGATCAGCCCGTAATTGCGTGTCAGGTTTGCCTCGGAAACAGCCTCGGTAATAACAAAAGGCATGCCACGCTGTGGCGCTCTGGCAATGACCATGTGTTCCTCCTGCCGCCTGCGGCCCTCTGCTTCGGCAAGGTGTTCCCTCAGCGCGGCCTGTTCTGTTTCACTACGCGCCACCTGCCACTCATCTGCGCCGACCCGGCCGTCACCATCCGTATCGTAGCGATGCAATGCCCCGTGGTCAAGTTTGAGAGCACGCAACTTCTCAACAGTGCGCTCGCGTAAGCTCTTTCCTGCCTCTTGTCGTGGCTGGGCAAAACCAAGGACATAGAGTGTTGTCCCTTCGTAAATAATATCTTCAACCCATTTTTCATTCTCATCGGCACTGTCAAAGGCTGTAAACGCCAGGGATGCCTGTCCGGGATACCCTGCGAGGCGAGTTTTGGCCTTGACCGAAGCTCCTTGTGGTTCAACAATCACCCGACCGGTGCCATCGTCGATCTGAAATGCGACATGACTGCTGTCAACATCCTTGATCAGGCTCCACTTGTTATGGTCTTCACGGCGATACTTGCGCAGACGATAGTAAACGCAGGCCGCTTGGGTCATCGGGGCGACCAATGCATACTGGCGCCGGGCTTGTCCCTGAACTTCAACCATCCCCATGGCGATTGAACGTATCTTGCTGGTCGGGGTATTCTCAACCTGCCGCTTCAAGCGAACAAAGTAAAGCCCGGTCCATAGCAGGCCGAAGGCAACCAGGCCTGGCACGGCTCCGGCCCTGGTAGCATATCTGGAAACAGAGCGAAGCAGTTGACTATCACCTTCCATCACCAGGACCAGGAGTGCAACCCCCGCAAAAATTCCGATCAACGTTAGCATTCTGCGCAGTGACATTGAGGTCCCGGACCGCTCCGGCGGTGGCGGGAGATCCTTCTTGACCGGCGTCTCCACCTGCCCCTTTGCCGGGCCATCCGCTGCTTCTTCGCGCAATGCATCACGGAGCTCGCCGCCCAGTTCACCGAGGCCGGGTGCCACAGCAGCGGTACCGTCAATTCCCAGGACGGCACCTATAGCTGGCTGGCCGATAGTTGCCGTGGCAGCAATCCCGGCCACCAGAGTGGCCTCTTTGCCATGGGCTTCTTCTTCCGGACGTCCGCTGCCCTTTAAGCTGGTTAACAGCCAGCCATATCGGTTCAGGCTCTTGAGGTTATTCTCGAGAGAGGAAGTGCCCTCGATGTGACGCTCAACCTGGCAGTGCGGCAGTTGATTCAAGCCGAAATCGCAGTGCAGTTGAAAAGGCTGTGCATACTCTTCAACCAGGGCCAGCATCGCCTCAAGGTTACCCCTGGAGCTCAGCGTGGCACGTTCGCCTAAGCCGGTTGGGCTGAACCGGGCAGGCAGCACCCTGACTGCGTTTTGAGGCTGGCCGTAATTGTCGAGCAGATAAAAATCGAAAACGGGCCGGCCCTGGAAGATGGCCAGGATCATCTCATTCCTGGTGAGAGGAACAAGGGCATCACGACCCCGGTAGGTGTTTTGAGCCAGCATGTGCCTAACGTGCTTGTCAACCAGTGCACCGGAAAGGTCTGCAAAAACCCCAACGACGTGAGTTCCACGCGGCAGACGAATCAAACCATTCTTGCACTCGAACAGAAGATGTTCGGGATGGATTTCAAGGCTGAGGAGACGCGAGGGAGTCATGCCGGGGGGACTCGGTTCAACCTGCCAACAGGCGAACCCATGATGGTGCAGCAGCGCAGCAAGGGCCGCGGTCTTCTCCAGGCCACCCTTAGCCAATGTGGCCAGCCCAGGGCCAACCAGCCGATGCCTGGCGGTATAGGCATCCAGACCGTAATCTCTCTGCAGAGCCTGCAGCAAGTCATCCAGTTCGGGACCGTCGGCGGGAAGCTGGCGAACAATCAGCTGGTAGGTTTTCGCTTCAACAGGCATAGAGAACCAAGGTGATGCAAAGTTGGTGCTTTCGAAAGAAAGCAAAACAGATCCAATCACTTGATCATACTACTGATAATTTGCTCTCTAAGGCAAGGTTCCGAGTTCACTTCCGGTTTGCTTATAAGCCTTGCGATGGGCACCATGCAGCGGCAGATGTTCAAGCTCAAGTTCGCAGAACCAGCGATAGGCACTTTCCTCGGTAATCACCCCAAGCGGTTCTGCGGCAACTTCGAAAACTGTCAGTTCCAGTTTGAAATGACTGTAGGCATGTCGGACATCTCTGACTTTTTCAAGTGCTCCATGCAGGAAAAGCTCGGAGCAGAGACGAGCAGCGGCTTGCTCCGGATCCAGCCCTTGAGGCAAATCAGCTGTTGGGAATTCCCACAGGCCGCCGAGGAAGCCTTCGGGCGGACGCTGCCGGAGCAAGACCCCCTCTGCAGATCTGACGACCAGGGCGACCTGCTGCCGAACTGGAAGCTTGCGCTTTTTTCGGGATACGGGCAATACCATGGTCAGCCCCTGATTACGGGCCTGGCAGATTTCCTGCAATGGGCAGTTGCCGCACTTAGCCTCACGTGGCGTGCAAATCGTCGCGCCCAGGTCCATGATCGCCTGGGTGTAGTCGTGGGATTTCTCTTCAGGGGTCAAGGCCTCTGCCCAGCTCCAGAGCTGCTTGTCAGCGTGGCTGCTGCGAGGGTCTTCCATCCAGGCGAACAGTCGCACAAGGACCCGGCGGACATTGCCATCGAGAATGGGGGCAGGTTTGTCGAAAGCGATTGCAAGGATCGCTCCGGCTGTGGATCGACCAACGCCAGGCAATGCCGTCAGGGACTCTAGATTATCCGGGAAAGTCCCTCCCCGTTCCGAGACAACCTGCCGGGCCGCCTGATGCAGGTTGCGGGCCCGCGAATAGTAGCCGAGTCCGGCCCACAGGGTAATCACGTCATCCAGTGATGCCGATGCGAGAGCTTCAACAGTAGGGAGATGCTCGAGAAACTTTTCGTAGTAAGGGATGACTGCTGCCACGGTCGTCTGCTGCAGCATGATTTCGGAAAGCCAGATCCGGTAGGGGTCGCGGGTATGCCTCCAGGGGAGGTCACGGCCTTCGCGCCCATACCAGGCGAGCAGACGGCTGGAGACTTCGGCGGGCGCGAAGGGCAGGTTCATGCTGCCCCCTCTGGAACGCGGAACACGGGACGTTTGACGAAATTTATGGCTATAACACTCGTCTCTCGTGCCGCGTGCCGCGCCTCCGGCATCAACCTATCTCCATAAGGGCTGCCAGCGTCTTCTCCATCTCCTCGCGCGTACCGATGGAGATGCGCAAGCCGTGAGCCAGTACCGGATCACTGAAATGGCGCACCAGAATTTTGCGTTGGTAGAGTGCATCGTAAACCCGTTTGCCATTTTGGTCTGGGGGACTGGCAAAAAGATAGTTGGCACTCGACGGAATGACACGGTAGCCAAGTTTGCCCAATTCGGTGCTGAACCATTGCCGAGTCGCGCAGATACGCTTGACAGATTCGCGCAGATAATCCTGATCGACCAAGGCCGCGGCGACCGCGACTTGGGCCAGGCGGTCAAGGTTGTAGTGGTCGCGAATTTTATCCAGCGCAGCGATGATGTCAGGACGGGCAATGGCCAGACCAAGACGCATCCCGGCCAGGGAATAACTCTTCGACAAGGTACGGGTAACAACCACATTCGGCTTCATCCGGACCAGTTCCAGGCAGTTGCCTTCGGCAAAATCCGCGTAGGCTTCGTCCACCACCAGGAGACCGGTACAACGATCGGCCAGCGCCGCAACCTCCTCGACGCTCCAGCGCAGACCGAGAGGCGCATTGGGATTGGCCAGGAAAAACAGCTTTCCGGTGTAACGCTCAGGGAAATCCTTGATTTCACCCGTCTCTGTTAATGCAAAAGTTTTTATCTGTGCACCTTGAACCGCTGCCAGCGTTGCGTAATAGGAATAGGAAGGATGCAGATAAGCGACTTCCTCACCCTCGCTGACACAGGCCCGGATCAGGTTGTTGAGCAGTTCATCCGAGCCGTTGGCCATGATCACCCAGTCAATCGGGTAGCCATAAAGTTCGGACGCCGCTTTGCGTCCGGCGCGACTGGCCGCATCCGGATACTTGCGCACCCCCTCTCCGGTCGCAGCCTGAATCGCCCTGAGGACTTGCGGGGACGGCGGGTATGGATTCTCATTGGTGTTGAGCTTGATCCAGCTGGCCTCGTCGGGAGGCTGGAAACCGGGCACGTAGCCGGCCATAGCGGCGATATTCTTACGGAGATAAGACATGTTCTACTCTCACTTGTAATGAAAAAACGTGGTTCCGTTGCGCGCAAAGAAGGGAATGTCTCCTCAAAAATCCTTTCTTTGCGTCTTTCTTTTTACTCTGCGCCTTTGCGTTAATCGGTTTTGACTTTCGGTTTACTTCAAACCTGTTCGTCTGAACGGCCTATTCAGCATTTAATGAGACGCTCCTGAATAATTCCTCAATAGATTTCCAACACATCATAAGTGGTCGTCCGCCGCACCGGCTGGAAGCCGGCACTTTTCGCCAGGTCAATGATCTCCTCCTGGCTCAGGCAAAAATCTACACCCGCAGCAGCAACGACATTTTCTTCCAGCATGGTCCCACCCAGGTCGTTGGCGCCAAAGTAGAGCGCGATCTGTGCCATGCGCGCTCCCTGGGTGACCCAACTGGCCTGGATGTTTGTCACATTATCCAGAATCACCCGGGCAAGCGCCAGCACCTTCAGGTATTCAACACCGCTCGCCTGCTCACCTCCCAGCTCCGTATTGCCAGGCTGATAACTCCAGGGGATAAACGCCGTGAACCCTTTCTGCTCCGCCTGTAGTTCACGCACCCGGAACAGGTGCTCGACAATATCTGCTGGCTGTTCACGCACGCCGAACATCATGGTGGCCGTGGTCGGCATGCCGAGATGATGGGCCTCGCGCATGACTGCAGCCCACTCCTGCCAACCGATCTTATTCGGCGAAATCTCCTGGCGAACCGCGTCGACCAGGATCTCGGCCCCGCCGCCAGGCAACGACTGCAGCCCGGCATAATGCAAGCGTGCGAGACAGTCGGTCATCGATAGTCCGGAAAGCTTGGCGATGTGCACAATCTCGGCAGGAGACAGAGAATGGATTTGTACCGTCGGGAAGCGTTGACGGAGTTGACGGAAGAGCTCCTCAAACCAGTCAAGCTGCAGTTCGGGATGCAGCCCGCCCTGCATCAGCAGTTGCGTGCCGCCGCGGTCGACCAGTTCCTGGACCTTTCTGAAGATCTGTGCATAGCTGAGCAGATAGGCTTCCGGATCGGTTTCATCGCGGTAAAATGCGCAAAACTTGCACTGCGTGGTACACACGTTGGTGTAGTTGACATTGCGATCAACAACAAAAGAGACGCGCTGGTCCGGATGTCGGCGCCGGCGCACAGCGTCGGCCAGTTTACCCAGAGTGAGCAGGTCGGCCTGGGTTAACAGCCAAAGGCCATCGTCCCGGTTGACCGGCTGCGAATCTTCAAGTTTCTCTTTGATCTGTTCCAGCATAAGGACCTAAGGTTCAGGGTGGGCTGCGCTGCGATGATAAGAATCGCACTTGTACCCCTGGTTTCACACTTCTAATATCGCCTGATTTCTTTATACAGCGTATCACGCTCGACCGCCTGCTTCCCCGCCTTGCGAATCAAGTCAACAAGTTGCTCCTTGTTCAATTGCTGTGGCGAATCGGCCCCGGCAACATGGCCGATCTGTTCCTCAACCACCGTACCATCAATGTCATTGACGCCGAAGGCGAGTGAAACCTGGGCCACCTTCAGGCCAAGCATGACCCAGTACGCTTTGATATGCCTGAAATTGTCGAGATAAACCCGGCTGATCGCCAGGGTCTTGAGGGCATCGACGCCGCCGACACCTTTGGCACCCGGCACCCGGGTATTGTCCGGCTGAAAGGCCAGCGGGATGAAAGCCTGGAATCCACCTGTGCGGTCTTGCAGCTGACGAAGTCTGGCGAGATGGTCAACCCGGTCGGCATAGCTTTCAACATGACCGAAAAGCATAGTGGCATTGGTCTTCAGACCCGTCCGGTGAACCTGCTCGGTAACTTCCAGCCAGCGCTCGCCAGAAATTTTTTCCGGGCAGATCTGCTTGCGCACTTCAGGGGCAAAGATTTCAGCGCCGCCACCGGGCATGGAATCGAGCCCGGCAGCTTTCAATTCAAGGATAACTTCAACAGGGGATTGTTTGGTGAGTTCGGCAAAATAGTCAATCTCCACAGCAGTAAAAGCCTTGATGTGCATTTTGGGGCTGTCCGCCTTGATGGCCGCCAGGATCTCCAGATAAAAATCGAAGGGTAGATCCGGATGTAAACCGCCGACCATGTGAATTTCCGTAGCACCGGCGTCACGGGCCTCAGCCGTGCGCTTAAGGATGTCATTGAGAGCGAGAGTATAGCCGCCATCATCATCCTCATGCTCGCGACTGAATGCGCAAAAGGTGCAGCGGTTGACACAGACATTGGTGTAGTTGATGTGGCGATTGACGTTGAAATAAACCTTATCGCCATTGACGCGCTGATTGGCCCGGGCAGCCAGGTCACCGACAGCAAGCAGATCGTCACAGTCAAAAAGCGCCAGCGCTTCAACGTCAGAGATACGGACTCCGTCATCGATTTTTGCACGGATATTTTTAAACAGGTTGGTCATAACGATTCATAAACCATAGAGACCACAGGGATGGGGGGAACGACCGGAGTTCGCTCAACCGTGTGACTAATCCTGATTCTCTCCCCATCTTGCAAAGAGTGAGTGTTCAATATCCAATTGGTCCAAAACCTTGCCGACCACAAAGTCCACCAAGTCATCTATGGTCTCGGGGGCGTGGTAAAAACCTGGCATTGCCGGCAGAACAACCGCACCGGCCCGGGAGAGCCGCAACAGGTTCTCGAGGTGAATGGTATTGAAAGGCGTCTCGCGCGGCACCAGGACCAGCGGGCGACGCTCTTTGAGCATAACATCAGCAGCCCGCTCCAGCAGGTTGCTGCTCAGACCGGCAGAAATCCTGCCCGCGGTCCCCATAGAGCAGGGTATGACAATCATGGCTTCTGCGGCCGCAGAGCCGCTGGCGGCTCCCGTCCAGAAATCATCGTTGGCCAGACACTCAACGGCAATGCTGGCGAAATGTTCCTGAACCTGCTGACGCTGTTGCTTGATATCCCCGGACCAATCTAGCCCGACTTCATGGTTCAGAACCTGGCGCCCTGCAGCGGTCAGGATCAGGCTGACACGTTGGCCGGCGCGCAGTAACTCGCGGACCAGTCTGAGGCCATAGAGTGAACCGGATGCTCCGGATATTGCAACGACAAACTGTTTCGTTTCATGATTTTTCGTCGACATTATGTTCCCCTGGATTAAATCAGCGCATCGGCGAGCGTGAAGAGAAGAATTGTCACGCTGATGTAACCATTCATGTTGAAAAAGGCTGCGTCGAGACGAGTCAGATCGTCTGGGTGCACCAGCAGATGCTCATAAATCAGCAGACCAGCCACCACCGCCACACCAAGCAGGTAAATCCCCCCCAGTCCCTCGCTGAAGGAGAGCGCCACGAGCAGAACCACCATGACCAGGTGGAACACGCGCGTAATCTGGAACGAGCGCTTGACACCGAAACGTGACGGAATCGAAAAAAGGCCTGTGTCTCGATCAAACTCGTAGTCTTGCAGAGCATAGAAGATATCGAAGCCCGCGACCCAGAAGAGCACCGCCAGCCCGAGCACGACAACCGGCCAGCCGATATCACCCCGCAGGGCGATCCAGGCACCAATCGGCGCCAGCGCAAGGCAAAGGCCCAGAACAACATGGGCCATGGCCGTAAAGCGTTTACAATAACTGTACAATGCCAGGAAAAAGATGGCGACCGGCGCCAGTTTCAGGCACAGCGGGTTGAGCATCCAGGCGGCCAGCAACAACAGGGCAAACGCTCCCAAAACCAGTAGCCACGCTTCACTTAAAGCGACTTTCCCGGTCGGCAGATGACGTGTGGCAGTACGCGGATTGGCAGCGTCGATGCGGGCATCAATGATGCGGTTCAAGCCCATGGCTCCGGTGCGCGCTCCGACCATGGCCAGGCAGATCCAGAAGAGCTGTCCCAGGGTTGGTGTTGTTCCACTGGCCAGCGACGCGAGGACCACGCCCATCAGGGCAAAAGGGAAAGCGAAAACCGTGTGGGAGAATTTGATCATCTCCAGCAGGGCTGTCAGCTTGCACCATAGACTGTTTGTTATACATCTTTCCATAAGTCAGCCAGTTTACAACGCTCTCGCCGAAGGTTCAAGCAATGCAGACCTTTCCGCAGAATCTTATCACCAAAGGTGTCAAGTAATGTGAGCTAACCTAGGAAAGATCGGCGATCAGGTGATGTCGAACTCAGCCCAGACCGGGGCATGGTCGGACGGTTTTTCCATGGCCCGGGTATCATAATCGATCCCGGCGTCCACGCAGCGCTGAGCAAGCGGGGCGCTGGCCAGGATCAGGTCGATACGCAAACCCCGCGGCGGTGTCGCTTCAAAACCCCGGCTGCGGTAATCAAACCAGCTGAATTGATCATCGCTCTGTGGATAGCACTGACGAAAGGTATCCACCAGGCCCCAGTCAAAAAGCTGCCCCAGCCATAGTCGTTCTTCGGGCAGAAAACTGCATTTCCCCGAGCGAAGCCAGCGTTTCGCATTATCGGCACCTATGCCGATATCACTGTCCTCAGGGGCAACATTCATATCGCCTACCACCAGCAACCATGCTTCCGGGCTCTCATGGCTAGCCAGATGAGCAAGCAAATCCTCATAGAAACGGGCTTTGTTCGGAAACTTGAGCGGATGGTCACGACTTTCACCTTGCGGAAAATAGCCATTAATCACGTGCAGGGTTTGACCATTGGCCAGAGGATAACTGGCAGCGAGCAATCTACGCTGGGCACCATCTGCATCACTGGCAAAACCGTATTGAGTCTTGATCGGCTCTGCACGACTCAGCAGCGCAACTCCGTAATGGGTCTTCTGGCCGAACCAGATAGCGTGATATCCCAGTTCCTGCATAGCGGCGAGCGGGAAATCGACATCCTGCACCTTGGTCTCCTGCAGAGCGATTATTTCTGGCTGATGCTTTTCAATCACAGCCGCGAGTTGATGCAAACGACTGCGAATACTGTTGACGTTGAAAGAGATGATTTTCATACCGATCGATTGCGACCTCTTGAAGGAATTCATGTTTTGCCAGGACAGGATTCAGATTAGGCTTCAGCACTCCTGCGTGGAAGATAAAGTTTGGATTGAGCCGCCTAGGCGCCATGTCTGCGTAGCAAATGCTTCGCGATTGAATTCCAAACTTTGACTGAGCAAGCAGCCAATGAACACTACATTTCCCCCAGAGAGAAGTCCTGCCAGCGTTTTATGACTCTATTCAGAGTCTTCGGCTCTGAAGAGACCTCGGTCCCCCGCGATCCGGCTCTAGCATCAATTGTCATTTTATCTCCATTGATCAAGACACTGTTCACCCAGGAATCGGCGTTGACAAGCCGCCAGTAAACGTCAGAAGCTTTGCCCAGGTCACAGTTTTTGTCCAACAAAATTATCAACCGCGAGTTTCGCAGCAGTTTCGTCTGTCTCAACATGTTGCCGAGTTCCATCATAGTCATTTCCGGAGCATCGACAGAGACCAGCGCAGCTCGGTGGTAAATCCCCTCAAGGGGCATATGCATATCCCTGACCCACGGAAAGTCGTGCTGCAGCAACGGCAGCATCGCACGTTCGGCAGCATGGGCAAGATACATATTTTCCATCGGCGGTGGCCCGACCAAGGTACATGGGTAAACGGCATGTTTTTTCATGAACACGCTCTTGACCCTGAGAACTGGCGCAGGAGATGCCGGCGTATAAAAACCGGTATGGTTGCCAAACGGCCCTTCGGTGTCCTCTTCTCCGGGCAGGACGTGCCCTTGTATAACAATCTCGGCAGAAGCCGGTACACTCAGCCCGGAATCTCGGCACTGTGTGACGGCTATGGGTTGCCCGGTCAAATAACATGCAAATTCAAGCTCAGAAACTTCTTCGGGGAGAGAAAGCCCGGCACACCAGGTCAAGGCCGGTGGCCCACCGAGAGCAATTGCAACCGCCATGGATTTGCCTTGTGCATGCCAGGCCGACATATGTGCCAGGCCGCCTGAACCCGGGTGACAACGAATCAGTGCAGTGTGTTTATCCAGGATCTGTACACGGTACATACCGCAATTTTGCCTGTCGCTATCCGGAGACCTGGTAAAGACCTGTCCCAGCGTCAAGTAAGGACCACCATCCCCCGGCCAGGAATGTAAAGCCGGAAGGCCATCGAGCCCCTGTTCGGTTGCATCTTTTGTGAAACATGGAGCGGCATCAGGAAGGACCTCTTCAATCGTAGCGTTGCGAGTCAATTCAGCCAGGGCTTGGGCAGAATCCAAACCCTGGTGAGTATTAAGCCCTTCACGAAGACGGTTTGCCAAGGTTTCTATATTGCTTACACCAAGAGCCAGGGCGACCCTCTGTTTTGAACCAAACAGGTTTGCTGCCAGAGGCATCTGCGAGCCCTTGATATTCTCGAACAATAAGGCACGCTGAGCGCCAGCGCCCTTGCACACCCGGTCAATGATGGCAGCGACCTCCAGGTAAGGATCAACTTCGGCCTTCACCCTGTTCAGGCCATCAATTGTTTCCAGATGTGCGAGAAAACTCGGCAGGTCAGCAAAATACATTTCGTTCCTTTTTCAAGAGCAAGATTATTTAATGCCAGCTTCATCATACTGTTCTGGCCAAGCATAGCAAGTCACTTTACCATGTCCAGTATCGGGGCTTCAGGTTGCTGGGAGAGTTCAAGTTTGTTTCTAAGATTGGAGATGAGCGCTACAGAACGATGCTCTGTTGCTCTTTGTCTTTCTTTAAAGCAAAAACAGAACCGGCGGGTCGCGTCCCGCCAGACGCCTTACTTTTGTCCATGCGGCGACAAAAGTAAGCAAAAACGCCTTAGCTCCTAGCGGAGGGCATATTCCTCTGCATGGTTTCAGTGGCTTCTATGGGATGCAGAATATGGGATCCGGCCCTGTCCAGAAGGGCCTCTCCCCAGTGCTCTCTTGCAGCAAGAAGCTAAACCACACCGACCATCTAACGGCAGTGTCAGGCACCTGTGGTGCCAGACCCTGAAACCACGGCAAAAAACAACTTTGGAAACGTCTTTCCCCTGCACGACTGCCCGTTAACGCGGGGGCCCAGAAGGAAGGGCCCCCTTGGTCTCTTTGCCAGGGGATACGTCACGTGCAGAAGGGGTCATCCGAGTTAACAACACCGCAACCATGCAGACACAAATGCCAGCGCCGCGACGATGTACAGGTCAAGGACATAGTTACCTATGTCTATAACTCGTACCAAATCTGTGGAAAAAGGATCACTAGCACGGTAGATAAATAAAAAGCCCCGGCCTTCATGCCGGGGCTTTTTATCTAACAATTTGGCAACTCCTAGAATATGGCCAGCTTAGCCAGTTCCATAACGTCACCGGGAATGATCCCCAGGTAGAGAACGCCGATAAGTGCGATCACGATAGAGATCACCGCCGCCGCCGGCAGAGAAACCCAGGCATAATCCTCCACAGGATCACGGAAGTACATGTAGACCATAACGCGCAGATAGTAGTAGAGCGAAACCGCCGAGTTGAGCACGCCGATCACTGCAAGCCAGATATAGCCAGCTTCAACGGCACCGGCAAAGATAAAGAACTTGCCTGAAAAACCAGCGGAGGGAGGCAGACCCATCAGAGAGAAGAGGAAGATGGTCATGGCCACTCCCAGGAAAGGCCGTTTGAAACCGAATCCTGAGAACCCTTCCAGGGTCAGGTTGTCTTCGCCCTTTTTGCCAGCCAAAACCAGTATCGCAAAAGCACCGATATTCATGAAAGTGTAAGACAGCATATAGAAGAGCAGTCCGGAATAACCGATCTCATTGGCTGCAACCATACCGACCAGCGCGTAACCAGCATGCGCAATCGATGAATAGGCGAGCATACGTTTGATGTTGGTCTGGCTGATGGCAATCACGTTGCCAATGACCATCGTCAGAACGGCCAGGACCCAAAGCATGGCCGTCCACTCCGGCTTCAGGCCAAAGAAGCAGTACTCCATGATACGCAGGAAGGCTGCGAAGGCGGCGGCCTTTGGCCCGGCGCTCATGAAAGCGGTTATCGGCGTCGGTGCACCCTCATAGACATCTGGTGTCCACATGTGAAAAGGCGCTGCTGCGATCTTGAAAAGAAAGCCGATGGAAAGCAGGACCAGACCTGCAAGAGTCATCGGGTTTTCCAGCAAAGAGGAATGGGCATTCAAATAGATGCCAATCTCGGTCAGCTTGGTTGAACCCGTCACGCCATAAATCAACGCCATACCGTAAAGGAGGAATCCGGTAGAGAAAGCACCCAACAGGAAGTACTTGAGACCGGCTTCATTAGAGCGGACCTGCCCACGGAAGAAACCAGCAAGGACATAGAGGCCGATAGACATGACTTCCAGTCCGAGAAAAATCGTCATCATGTCAGTACCGGAAGCCATCCACATGGCACCCGCTGTGGTAAAGAGAATCAGCGGGTAATATTCACTGACCGGGTAACCTTCTCGGTGCAGGTAATCGTCCGATATCAGGATTGTCAGACCGGCGGCAAACAGGAAGATGATGCTGAAAAACGCAGCATAATTATCCATCGCGACGGCATCATTGAAACCATATTGAGGGTTCCCCCAACCGGCAATCACAAAAAACCCTGTCACCACAAGGCCGATGATGCTGATCCAGACGGCATGCCGCGTGGTGCCACGGGGCAGGAATACGTTAATCAGCAGTAGTCCCATGCCGAAGCAGGTCAGTATCAGTGACGGCAGGATAGCCGCCATATTGATGTTCTGCAGGGCGATTTGCACCAGGTTTTCCATTGAATGGCTCCTCAGAAGCTATAGAAATCTATTTTAATCGTTAACCGAAACGTGCGTGACGGTTTGGTTTATATCCTCAGCCATCATGGCAATATGCTGCTTGCCCTTAACCTGCTCAATCATATTTTCAAGAGCCGGGTTCATCTTGTCCAGGAAGGTGTTCGGGTAAACACCGATCCAGAATATGAAGACCAACAAGGGCATCATGATGGCAACTTCTCGAGCCGACAGATCTTTTAGATTTTCATTTTTCGGATTAGTCACTTTTCCCATCATGACCCTTTGGAACATCCACAACATGTAGACGGCGGCCAGAATGACCCCTGTGGTTGCAAAGACTGCGAAGACGCGAAGTTCACTCTCAAAAGCACCGACCAGGATCAGGAACTCACCGACGAAACCGTTGGTCCCCGGCAGACCGATTGAAGAGAAAGTGACAATCATGAAGACCACAGCAAAAACCGGCATGACTTTGGAGAGGCCGCCAAAGTCAACGATCAAACGTGTATGCCGGCGTTCGTAGATAAAGCCGACAATAAGGAAGAGCGCGCCGGTCGAGATGCCGTGATTGATCATCTGCAACATGCCGCCAGACAGCCCTTGCAGGTTCATGGCGAAAATCCCCAGCATGACGAACCCAAGGTGAGAGACCGAAGAGTAGGCGACAAGTTTCTTTACGTCGTCCTGCATCATGGCGACCAAAGCACCATAGATAATGCCGATAACAGCCAAAAACGCCAGGAACGGGGTGAACTGCATTGTCGCAACCGGGAAGAGCGGAATCGCGAAACGTACGTAACCGTAGGTACCCATTTTCAGCAAGATAGCAGCAAGGATAACCGAACCGGCCGTTGGAGCTTCAGTATGGGCATCAGGCAACCAGGTATGGACCGGGAACATCGGCACCTTGATGGCAAAGCTGAAAGCGAAGGCCGCAAACAGCCAGGTTTGCAAATGTGCTGGTATATCCAGTTGAGCAAAATGAGCGATGCTGAAGCCGTTTTCGAAAGGGACGCCAGCTTTGACAGAGAAGTAATAGACATAGATGATAGCGACCAGCATCAGCAGAGAACCGACTGCTGTAAAGATAAAGAACTTGACCGCAGCATAGATGCGGTTTTTGCCGCCCCAGATACCGATCATGAAGTACATCGGTACCAACATCAGTTCCCAGAAAATGTAGAACAGGAAAAGGTCAAGGGAGATGAATGCACCGAGCATCCCGGTTTCCAGGAGCAACGCAAGCGCCATAAAGCCCTTGGTATTCTTATCCACGGCATGCCAGGTGGAGAGAATCGCTATCGGCATGATAAAGGTCGTAAGCAGAACCAGCCATAGGCTGATGCCATCAATGCCGACATTGTAATTCATCTGGAAGTACTGCCCGATGCTGATCCAGTTGGCAAACTCTGTATATTGCATCGCCGACGAATTAATGAAGACATCGTCGAAGGCCAACGGCAAACTGATTATGAAGACAATGATCGTTATGATCAGCGTCACCGTCTTGATCAGTCGGTCGGCTTCCCGAGGCAGGAAGAGGACAATCAACATCCCCACCAGCGGGAAAAAGGTCATCAGGCTAAGAAGATGGTCATTCATGGGTGCTAGCTCCTTATATCAACGCTTGAACGTTCTACCCTTAATTGAGGATAAAAATGGCCACCATGACCACCGTGCCGAGAACCATAGTCAAGGCATAGTTTTGGAAGAGGCCAGTTTGCGTATGGCGCAATGTTGCGGCAAAGACCCCGACCAGCTTGGCGACACCATTAACAATGCCGTCGATCACTACGACATCAAAGCCCTTCCAGCAGAAGATGCCAAACTTCTTGGTGCTGTTAACGAAGAGCACATCATAAGCCTCATCGACATACCATTTGTTGAATACAATGCGATGCAGTTTAGAAAATTTAGCCGTAAATTTGCCAGGCAGTTCTGGGTTCTTGATGTACATGATCGTGGCGAGGGTAATACCGATCAGGGCAACGACCACGGAGAAACCCATCAGACCGAATTCCGTTGCGGCAGAGCCGTGGGCCTCGATCTGATACAGCTTCTGGGAGTGTTCAAATACCGGCGCCAGGAAATGTTCGAGCTTGTTCGGAATGTGACCCAGCAGGTTGCCAAGCACGTGCGGGATGCCGATCAAGCCGCCAACGGTAGCAAGGAATGCCAGCACAACCAGCGGCAGAGTAATCAGCCATGGAGATTCG
>Ga0316191_10001401_pt1 | contig 16962 bp, 12 predicted proteins | sample Eddworburr2cm_MG_FD_204928 | JGI IMG/M metagenome (GOLD analysis project Ga0316191, IMG submission 204928) | Coastal sediment microbial communities from Maine, United States - Eddy worm burrow 2 cm | ecosystem: Environmental > Aquatic > Marine > Coastal > Sediment | place: USA: Maine...
AACAGCGCCTGCAACACAATAGCGGGCTTGCATTTTGGAGGGGTTCCCGAGTGGTCAAAGGGATCAGACTGTAAATCTGACGGCTCAGCCTTCGGAGGTTCAAATCCTCCCCCCTCCACCAGATAAATGGAGTGGCCGGGATTAAAACACCGGTTTTGGTGCAGAGGTAATGTATTTGGCGGGTGTAGTTCAACGGTAGAACCTCAGCCTTCCAAGCTGATGGTGTGGGTTCGATTCCCATCACCCGCTCCAAAATATTTGCCCATATAGCTCAGTCGGTAGAGCACTTCCTTGGTAAGGAAGAGGTCACCAGTTCAAATCTGGTTATGGGCTCCAGAGTTTTTGAATGATTGATAGATATATTAAGGTAACAACGTAAACCGTAACGGGAGTCAGCCGAGATGTCCAAGGAAAAATTTGAACGCACCAAACCACATGTGAACGTAGGCACCATTGGTCACGTTGACCATGGCAAGACGACCTTAACGGCAGCGATCACGAAGGTGATGGCGGAGCAGCAGGGTGGCGAGTTCAAGGCCTTCGACCAGATTGATAATGCGCCGGAAGAACGCGAGCGTGGTATCACGATTGCGACGTCGCACGTGGAATACGAGTCACCGATTCGCCACTATGCGCACGTCGACTGTCCGGGACACGCGGACTATGTGAAGAACATGATTACGGGTGCCGCGCAGATGGACGGTGCGATCCTGGTAGTGAGTGCCGCAGACGGCCCGATGCCACAGACACGTGAGCACATACTGTTGTCACGCCAGGTGGGTGTGCCCTACATCCTGGTGTACATGAACAAGGCCGACCAGGTTGATGATGAAGAGTTGCTGGAACTGGTGGAGATGGAGATTCGCGAGCTGCTGGACAGTTACGACTTCCCGGGTGATGACACCCCGATCGTGACCGGTTCCGCGCTGAAGGCACTGGAAGGCGACAGCAGTGATATTGGTGTGCCCTCGATCATCAAGCTGGTTGACGAGATGGACAAGTACATTCCGGAGCCGGAACGTGCCGTTGACGGTGATTTCCTTATGCCGGTTGAGGACGTATTCTCGATTTCGGGTCGTGGCACGGTGGTCACGGGTCGTATTGAACGCGGCATCGTCAAGGTTGGTGAAGAGATCGAGATCGTTGGCATCAAGGACACGGCGACGACGACGTGTACCGGAGTGGAGATGTTCCGCAAGTTACTGGACGAAGGCCGTGCCGGTGACAACGTGGGCGTATTGCTGCGTGGTACCAAGCGAGAAGAAGTTGAGCGTGGCCAGGTGCTGGCGAAGCCGGGCAGTATTACACCGCACACCAAGTTTGAGTGTGAGGTGTACATTCTGAGCAAGGACGAGGGTGGTCGACATACGCCGTTTTTCAGTAATTACCGTCCGCAGTTTTACTTCCGCACAACGGACGTAACGGGTGCCTGTGATCTGCCGGAAGGCGTTGAGATGGTGATGCCGGGCGACAACATCAAGATGACGGTGTCGCTGATTGCGCCGATTGCGATGGAAGACGGGTTGCGTTTTGCGATTCGTGAAGGTGGCCGCACTGTCGGTGCCGGTGTCGTCTCCAAGATTATCGAATAACTAGATTTAGGCCAGTAGCTCAATTGGCAGAGCGACGGTCTCCAAAACCGTAGGTTGGGGGTTCGATTCCCTCCTGGCCTGCCAAATGCGGCAGGACAATTTTGATGCAACTAAAGCAGGGTTAGATGAATACAAAAGTTGAAAAAGAGAGTGGCCGCTTAGATACCCTTAAGCTTTGGATTGCAGTTCTGATTCTGGCGGCTGGTATCTTTGCTTTTTACTACTTTGATCATCAGTTGCTGGTATTACGTGTGCTTGGCCTGCTTGCCGTGGCCGGTATCTCGGTGTTTATTGGGGCACAATCGAACACCGGCAAGAACATTGTCGGGTTTATCCGGGGTGCACAGACCGAAGTCCGCAAGGTGGTATGGCCGACGCGGGCAGAAACCGTGCAGACAACACTGGCCGTTATCCTGATGGTATTTCTGGTGGGCATTTTTCTCTGGTTGCTGGACATGCTCCTGCTGTGGGCAATTCAAGTGCTGACTGGACAGGGTGGCTGACGATGTCATTGCAATGGTATGTAGTACACGCGTATTCGGGTTTTGAAAACCAGGTCAAGCGTGCCCTGGAAGAACGCATCAACCGTGCAGAAATGGGTGATGCGTTTGGCGAGATACTGGTGCCGACGGAAGAAGTGGTTGAAATGCGCGAAGGCAGCAAGCGCCGCAGTGAGCGCAAGTTCTTCCCGGGTTACGTACTCGTGCAGATGGACATGAACGAAGATACCTGGCACCTGGTGAAAGATGCACCGAAAGTGCTGGGATTTATTGGTGGTACCAGCGACAAGCCGGCACCTATCTCGGAACGTGAGGCCGACGCCATCCTGCAGCGCGTTCAGGAAGGTGTGGACAAGCCGCGGCCAAAGGTACTGTTCGAGGTTGGCGAAGTGGTGCGTGTCACCGATGGTCCGTTCAATGATTTCAATGGTGTTGTTGAAGAAGTGAACTATGAAAAGAGCCGGCTGCGGGTGTCTGTTCTGATCTTTGGCCGCTCAACACCGGTCGAGCTCGCCTTTGGCCAGGTAGAAAAGGCGTAATTGAAATACATGCAGGAGCGGATCGCAATCCGCTACTGCGATTTAATTTAAACAGGGGAGCCGCGAGGCGCTTGTACCCACAGGAGTTAACAGATGGCTAAGAAGATCGAGGCATATATCAAGCTGCAGGTGCCTGCAGGTGAAGCCAACCCGAGTCCGCCCGTTGGTCCGGCCCTGGGCCAGCATGGCGTAAACATCATGGAGTTCTGCAAGGCGTTTAATTCGCAAACGCAGAAGACCGAGAAGGGCTTGCCGACCCCGGTTGTGATCACGGTCTACAACGATCGCAGCTTCACTTTTGTGACCAAGACGCCGCCGGCGGCCGTGTTGCTGAAGAAGGCTGCAGGCATTCCGAAAGGATCCGGTACACCGAATACCGCCAAGGTTGGCAAGGTCACCCGCGCCCAGCTGGAAGAGATCGCCACGACCAAGATGGTTGATCTGAATGCCACTGACATGGATGCGGCTGTAAAAATTATCGCCGGTACTGCCCGCAGTATGGGCCTTGATGTGGAGGGCTGACGATATGGCCAAGCTAACAAAACGTGCAAAAGCGATCAGTGAAAAAGTCACACCCGGCAAGCTCTACACTATTGAAGAAGCGCTGGGTCTGTTAAAGGACTTTTCCACAGTCAAATTCAAGGAATCCGTGGACGTCAGTGTCAATCTTGGTATTGATGCGCGAAAATCCGACCAGGCTGTGCGTGGTGCCACTGTACTGCCAAATGGCACCGGTAAATCAGTGCGTGTCGCTGTTTTTACCCAGGGTGCCAATGCCGATGCAGCGCAGGAAGCCGGGGCTGACATCATTGGCATGGATGAGCTTGCGGAAGAGATTAAAAATGGCAAGATGGATTTTGATGTGGTGATTGCCTCGCCGGATGCCATGCGTGTCGTTGGAAAGCTGGGCCAGATCCTGGGTCCGCGTGGGCTGATGCCGAACCCCAAGGTGGGTACGGTTGCACAGGATGTAGGTGCGGCCGTGAGAAATGCCAAGGCCGGTCAGGTGCGTTATCGCACGGACAAGGCTGGCATCATCCATTGCCCGATTGGCCGGGTGGACTTTGAAATAGATGCCCTGAAGGAAAACCTGGCGGCGTTGCTGGCGGATCTGAACAAGGCCAAGCCAACCTCGGCCAAGGGTATTTATATGAAAAAGCTGTCAGTGTCGACCACCATGGGGCCAGGCCTCCATGTTGATCACTCCACACTGGTAGCCTAGAACGGGCAGCAGGCCCGTTCGTACAAGTTTGACGCGGCCGGTTTTTCCGGTGGCCGTCAAAGACCGCGGGTGGCGGACGAGGTTTTTAATCGTCGGCTTTAATTGCCCTGTTACAGACAGGGTGGCCAGCGTAGAGGGTGGCGTCGAGACAGTCTTTCTGTCTTCAAGTCACGTAAATCTGCACCAGTGCTGGATGCTGGTGTGTAGTCAATGAAGTGGAAGGAACCGGTGGACCGAATGCCGTCGGTGAGTTCCTGATGAGGTAATCGCAATGGCATTAACTCTTGAAGAGAAAAAGGCTGTTGTTGCTGAAGTTTCTGAAGTCGCCAAAGGGGCCTACTCGGCCGTGGCCGCTGAATACTGCGGTCTGACAGTCGGGGAGCTGACGAGTCTGCGCGTCAAAGCACGCGAGGATAACGTCTACTTGCGTGTCGTGAAAAACACGCTGGCAAAGCGTGCCCTGAAGGATACCGACTTCGATTGCATGAGTGAGCGACTGAGCGGCCCGCTAATCCTGGCATTTTCCCAGGAAGACCCGGGTGCGGCGGCACGTGTGGCCAAGGACTTTGCCAAAGGCAATGACAAGTTCCAGGTCACCATGCTGGCTGTCGGTGGCGAGTTGCTTGAACCAGCAGATATCGACAAGCTGGCCAGGCTCCCGACCCGTGACCAGGCAATCAGTCTGCTGATGGCGGTCATGCGGGCACCGACAGAGAAGTTTGTCCGTACCCTCAATGAGGTACCGGGCAAGCTGGTCCGTACGGTTGCCGCAATTAGTGATCAGAAACAGCAAGCAGCATAAATATTAATTTTTACAGACATTTAATTTATTAGGAGTATTCGTTATGGCCGTTTCACAAGAAGAAATTCTGGAAACAATTTCAGGCATGTCAGTGATGGAAGTGGTTGATCTGATCTCTGCCATGGAAGAAAAGTTTGGTGTCTCCGCGGCTGCAGCTGTTGCTGCTGCACCGGCGGCAGGTGGTGGTGAAGCCGTGGCAGCTGAAGAGCAGACCGAGTTTGATGTTGTCATGTCCAGCTTTGGTGAGAACAAGGTTTCAGTCATCAAGGTCGTTCGCAGTATCACCGGTCTGGGCCTGAAGGAAGCGAAAGGAATGGTTGAAGGTGTGCCTTCTACCGTGAAGGAAGCCGCTTCCAAGGATGAGGCAGAAGAGGTCAAGAAGACACTCGAGGAAGCCGGCGCTACTGTCGAGCTGAAATAAGCGGCCAAGTAATCCATTTGTGATTGCCGCAACCGCGGGTATACAGGGGTGGCCGGCCACAGTTTCTGTGTCCGGCCTGTCTCTGCTTGTTGTAAATGAAAGGGCGCTTTGAGTAAGTACGAAGCGCCAGTTTGTGACGGTAACGGATTAACTGCCGCAGACGCGCAGCTTTCTTCCTACTTACTGGAGAGGAAAACCGATGACCTATAGCTTCACTGAGAAGAAACGTATTCGCAAGGACTTTGGCGAACGCCACAGCATTCTGGATGTCCCGTACCTGCTGGCGACCCAGATCGAGTCCTACCGTGACTTCCTGCAGACAGATAAAAACGCCGATGCGCGTGGCGAGAAAGGTTTGCATGCGGCATTCAAATCGGTTTTTCCGATCGTCAGTTATTCCGGTACTGCGGCGCTTGATTACGTCACCTACCGCCTGGGCGAGCCGGCATTCGACGTCAAGGAATGCCAGTTGCGCGGCCTTACCTATGCCGCACCGCTACGTGCGCTGGTGCGTTTGATTATCTATGACAAGGATTCTCCGGCCAACGCCAGGAAGATCAAGGATATCAAGGAGCAGGAAGTCTATATGGGCGAACTGCCGCTGATGACGGACAATGGTACTTTCGTTATTAACGGTACCGAACGGGTGATTGTTTCCCAGTTGCATCGTTCGCCGGGCGTGTTTTTCGATCACGACAAGGGCAAGACCCATTCTTCCGGAAAGCTGTTGTTCTCGGCCCGCGTTATCCCGTACCGCGGCTCCTGGCTGGACATGGAGTTTGATCCAAAGGATTCACTGTTTGTACGCATCGATCGCCGCCGCAAGCTGCCGGCCACCATCCTGTTGCGTGCGCTTGGCTACGAGAATGAGGAAATTCTCGATACCTTTTTCGATACCAATGATTTTCACATTACCAGCAAGGAAATAAAACTCAACCTGGTTGCAGAGCGCCTGCGTGGTGAAATGGCCACGTTTGATATCAAGGCCAAGACCAAGGTGATTGTTGAAGAGGGCCGCCGTATCACTGCGCGTCATATACGCGAACTGGAAAAAGCGGGCGTCAAGACCCTGGTTGTGCCGGAGGATTACCTGTACGGGAAAATTCTTGCCAACAATATTGTCGACAAGGAAACCGGTGAATTGCTGGCCAGTGCCAACGACATCGTCGAGGAAGAGTTGCTCGAAAAACTGCGCGAAGCAGACATCAAGGATATTCGCACGCTGTATGTGAACGACCTTGATCGCGGTCCGTATATCTCCAGTACGCTGCGGATTGACCCGACGACCAACGAACTGGAAGCAATGGTCGAAATCTACCGCATGATGCGTCCTGGCGAACCGCCAACCAAGGATGCCGCGCAAAACCTGTTCAAGAACCTGTTCTTTTCCAGTGATCGCTATGACCTGTCGTCTGTGGGTCGTATGAAGTTCAATCGCCGTGTTGGTCGCGAGGAACTGACCGGAGAAGGCACGCTCTCCAGGGAAGATATCCTTGCGGTCATGAAGATCCTGATCGAAATTCGTAACGGCAACGGCTTTGTGGATGATATTGACCACCTCGGTAACCGCCGTATTCGCTGCGTGGGCGAAATGGCCGAGAATGTATTCCGTATCGGCCTGGTGCGTGTTGAACGCGCTGTCAAGGAACGTCTCAGCCTGGCGGAATCGGAAAGCCTGATGCCACAGGAACTGATTAACGCCAAGCCGGTTGCCGCGGCCATAAAAGAATTCTTCGGCTCCAGCCAGCTGTCCCAGTTTATGGACCAGAACAACCCGCTGTCTGAAGTCACGCACAAGCGTCGTGTCTCGGCGCTTGGCCCGGGAGGCCTGACCCGCGAGCGTGCCGGTTTCGAGGTGCGCGATGTGCACCCGACGCACTACGGTCGCGTGTGTCCGATTGAGACACCGGAAGGCCCGAACATCGGCCTGATCAATTCACTGGCCGTCTACTCACGCACCAACGAGTACGGTTTCCTGGAAACCCCGTATCGCAAGGTCGTGGACAGTCGTGTCACCGACGATATTGAGTACCTGTCGGCAATTGAAGAGGGGCAGTTCACAATTGCCCAGGCAAACGCCAATGTCGATGCCGGGGGCATGTTGACCGACGATCTGGTGACCTGCCGGAACAAGAACGAATTCATGACGTCGACCCCGGACAAGGTTGAATATATTGACGTGTCACCGAAACAGATTGTATCGGTGGCTGCGGCGCTGATCCCGTTTCTTGAGCACGATGATGCCAACCGTGCCTTGATGGGTTCCAACATGCAACGCCAGGCTGTGCCGACCTTGATTACTGAAAAACCGCTGGTCGGTACCGGTATCGAGCGTACCGTGGCCGTTGACTCCGGCGTAACGGTGGTCGCGAAGCGTGGCGGTATACTGGATTCTGTGGATGCCGGTCGTATCGTGGTGCGTGTCAACGACGACGAAACCGAGGCCGGTGAGCCTGGTGTCGATATCTATAACCTTACCAAGTACACCCGCTCCAACCAGAATACCTGTATTAACCAGCGCCCGCTGGTGCGGCCGGGTGATGTGATCGCGCGTGGCGACGTGCTGGCAGACGGGCCGAGTACCGACATGGGTGAACTGGCACTGGGCCAGAACCTGCTGGTCGCCTTCATGCCGTGGAACGGTTACAACTTCGAGGACTCCATCCTGATTTCCGAGCGGGTGGTCGAGGAAGACCGTTTCACCACCATCCATATTGAAGAGCTGACCTGCGTGGCGCGTGATACCAAACTGGGCTCGGAAGACGTCACCGGTGACATCCCGAACGTGGGTGAAGGTGCACTGTCCAAGCTGGATGAGTCCGGTATTGTCTATATCGGCGCCGAGGTTAAACCGGGCGATATCCTGGTTGGCAAGGTAACGCCCAAGGGCGAGACCCAGCTGACGCCGGAAGAAAAACTGTTGCGTGCCATCTTCGGTGAGAAGGCCGCCGACGTGAAGGATACCTCGCTGCGTGTACCCAGCGGCATGGACGGTGTCGTCATCGATGTGCAGGTATTTACCCGTGATGGTGTCGAGAAAGATGCCCGTGCATTGCAGATTCAGGATGACCAGCTGGCGCAGGTACGCAAGGACCTGAATGACCAGCTGCGCATTATGGAAGACGACCTGTTCAATCGTGTCGAATCCATGTTGCAAGGCAAGCTGGCCGAGGGTGGCCCGCAAAAACTGGCGGCCGGTGCCAAGGTCACGAAGGATTACCTCGCAGACATTGGTCGTGACAAGTGGTTTGAAATCCGCTTGCGCAATGAAGATGCCAATGCAGACCTGGAAAAGATTTCTGATCAGCTCAAGGAACTGCGCAAGGGGTTTGAAGAACGACTCGAAGACAAGCGCGTCAAACTGACGACCGGGGACGACCTGGCACCTGGCGTTCTGAAGATGGTCAAGGTCTATCTGGCCGTTAAACGCCGGGTGCAGCCGGGTGACAAGATGGCCGGTCGTCATGGTAACAAGGGTGTGATCTCCATGATCCAGCCAGTCGAGGACATGCCGTTCACTGCAGACGGAACCTCTGTGGATATTGTGTTGAACCCGCTGGGCGTGCCTTCGCGTATGAATGTTGGCCAGGTGCTGGAAACGCATCTCGGCTGGGCTGCCAAGGGACTGGGTATCAAGATCGGCAAGATGCTGGAAGCGCAGCAGAAGGTTGTGGAGATTCGCAAGTTTCTCGACAAGATCTATAACTCCAGCGGCCACAAGGAAGACCTGAACTCATTGACTGACAAGGAAATCCTCGAGCTGGCACATAACCTGACCGGCGGTGTGCCCATGGCAACACCGGTGTTTGACGGCGCCCCCGAAGAGGCCATCAAGTACATGCTGGAGCTTGCAGATCTACCGGCGTCAGGACAAACCAAACTGCATGATGGCCGTACCGGTGATGCCTTCGACCGCGAGGTCACGGTGGGCTATATGTACATCATCAAGCTGAACCACCTGGTGGATGACAAGATGCACGCCCGTTCAACCGGGCCGTACAGCCTGGTGACGCAACAACCGCTGGGTGGCAAGGCACAGTTTGGCGGGCAGCGTTTTGGAGAAATGGAAGTGTGGGCACTGGAAGCCTACGGCGCCGCCTACACCTTGCAGGAAATGCTGACGGTGAAATCCGATGACGTCAACGGCCGTACCAAGATGTACAAGAATATTGTTGACGGCAACCATCAGATGGACGCCGGTATGCCCGAATCTTTCAACGTGCTGGTGAAGGAAATACGTTCGCTGGGACTCAATATTGAATTGGAACAGGAATAGGAGCAGTAGCAGCAGGCGAGCAGCGACCCGATACCTGATACTCCAGCCACAGGAGCAACGATGAGAGACTTACTGAATTTATTAAAACCACAAGGTAATACTGATGATTTCGATGTGATACGCATCGGTCTGACGTCCCCGGACATGATCCGCTCCTGGTCTTATGGCGAGGTCAAAAAACCGGAGACCATTAACTATCGTACCTTCAAACCGGAGCGTGATGGCCTGTTCTGTGCCAAGATCTTCGGTCCGGTGAAGGATTACGAATGTCTTTGTGGCAAGTACAAGCGGCTGAAACACCGTGGTGTGGTGTGCGAGAAATGTGGCGTTGAGGTCACGCTGGCAAAGGTACGCCGTGACCGCATGGGCCACATTGAACTGGCCAGCCCTGCAGCACATATCTGGTTCCTGAAATCACTGCCATCCCGCATCGGCCTGTTGCTGGACATGACCCTGCGCGACATTGAACGCGTCTTGTATTTCGAGGCGTTCGTGGTGGTCGACCCCGGTATGACCACGCTGGAGCTTGGCCAGTTACTGTCTGACGAGGCCTACCTCGAGGCCATCCAGGAGAACGGTGACGAGTTCGATGCCCGCATGGGTGCCGAGGCCGTATTCGAATTGCTCAAGGGTATCGACCTGCAGGTAGAAGCCGTCAAACTGCGTGACGAGATCAACTCGACAAAGTCGGAGACCAAGCTGAAAAGGCTGTCCAAGCGCCTGAAACTGGTGGAGTCCTTTCTTGAGTCCGGTAACAAGCCCGAGTGGATGGTGATGACCGTGTTGCCGGTGTTACCGCCGGAGCTGCGTCCACTGGTGCCGCTCGACGGCGGCCGCTTTGCCACCTCTGACCTGAACGACCTGTACCGTCGTGTTATCAACCGTAACAATCGCCTGAAGCGCCTGCTGGAACTGAGTGCGCCGGACATCATCGTGCGTAATGAAAAGCGCATGTTGCAGGAATCCGTGGATGCCCTGCTGGACAATGGCCGTCGCGGTCGTGCCATTACCGGCACCAACCGCCGTCCGCTGAAATCACTGGCGGACATGATCAAGGGCAAGCAGGGGCGTTTCCGCCAGAACCTGCTGGGCAAACGTGTCGATTATTCAGGCCGTTCCGTGATTGTAGTAGGCCCGACGCTGATGCTGCACCAGTGTGGCCTGCCGAAGCGCATGGCGCTCGAGTTGTTCAAACCGTTTATCTTCAGCAAGCTGCAGCTGCGGGGGCTGTCGACCACCATCAAGGCGGCAAAGAAGCTGGTCGAACGCGAAGGAACGGAGGTCTGGGATATCCTGGAGGAAGTCATTCGCGAACACCCGGTGATGCTGAACCGTGCGCCGACCCTGCACCGTCTGGGTATCCAGGCCTTTGAGCCGGTGTTGATCGAAGGCAAGGCCATCCAGTTGCATCCGCTGGTCTGCGCCGCATTCAACGCCGACTTTGACGGTGACCAGATGGCCGTGCATGTGCCGCTGTCCATCGAGGCGCAGCTGGAAGCGCGCGCCCTGATGATGTCGTCCAATAATATTTTGTCGCCGGCCAATGGTGAACCAATTATCGTGCCGTCACAGGACGTGGTGCTGGGTCTGTATTACATGACCCGCGAATCTATTAATTCCAAAGGCGAGGGTATGGTCTTTGCCGATGTCTCGGAAGTGCACCGTGCCTATCAAAACGATGTGGTTTCCATTCATGCCAAGATCAGGGTGCGCATTAATCGTCACGAGTTTGATGATAAAGGCGAGGCGCAAGCCAGGCATGATCTGGTTGAAACCACGGTGGGACGTGCGTTGCTGTCGGAGATTATCCCTAAAGGCCTGACCTTTGATCTCATCAACCGGAATATGAACAAGAAGGCGATCTCGAATCTGATTAATGCCTGCTATCGCCGTGTTGGTCTGAAGGAAACTGTGATCTTTGCTGACCAGCTGATGTACACCGGCTTTAGCTACGCGACGCGTTCTGCCGTGTCATTCGGTATCAATGACATGACCATCCCCGAGGTTAAGGCAAAAATACTCGCCGAGTCGGAAGATGAAGTGCTGGAAATTGAAGATCAGTACACCTCCGGTCTGGTGACCATGGGGGAGCGCTACAACAAGGTTGTCGATATCTGGTCACGCACTAACGACCAGGTGGCCAAGGCCATGATGGATGTGCTGGGTACTGAAGTGAAACAGGACGCTGATGGCAATACCGTCACGCAGCCCTCGTTTAACTCCGTGTACATGATGGCCGATTCCGGGGCGCGTGGTTCGGCGGCGCAGATTCGTCAGCTGGCCGGTATGCGTGGCCTGATGGCAAAACCGGATGGCTCCATTATTGAAACCCCGATTACGGCCAACTTCCGTGAGGGGCTGGACGTGCTGCAGTACTTTATTTCCACCCACGGTGCGCGCAAGGGTCTGGCTGACACCGCACTGAAGACAGCGAACTCGGGTTATCTGACGCGCCGCCTGGTTGATGTTGCCCAGGATCTGGTCGTCATCGGTGAGGACTGTGGAACGGAACAGGGCCTGGAACTGACGCCGCTGGTTGAAGGCGGTGATGTGGTTGAACCCTTGCGTGAGCGGGTACTGGGCCGGAATACAGCGGAAGATGTACTGCGTCCGGGATCCGACGATGTGCTGGTAAAGCGTGATACCTTGCTGGATGAAGCCTGGGTCGACAAGCTGGAATCCATGGGCGTCGATCAGTTAAGGGTACGTTCACCGATTACCTGTGAAAACCGCTACGGTGTCTGTGCAGCCTGTTACGGACGCGATCTTGCGCGTGGCCACGTGGTGAATGCCGGTGAGGCAATCGGGGTAATCGCGGCGCAGTCGATTGGTGAGCCGGGCACGCAGTTGACCATGCGTACCTTCCATATTGGTGGCGCAGCCAGTCGTGCTGTCACGGTAAACAGTGTCGAGGTCAAGGCCAGCGGTACCGTACGCCTGCACAACATCAAGACGGTTGCCAACAGTAGCAACAACCTGGTCGCGGTATCGCGATCCGGTGAAATCGGCCTGCTGGACGACTACGGCCGTGAGCGTGAACGCTACAAGGTCCCCTATGGTTCGGTTATCAGTGTGGCTGACGGTGATACCGTCAAGGGTGGCAGTGTGATTGCGACCTGGGATCCGCATACTCACCCGATCGTGACCGAGGTCGCCGGTATTGCCAACTTCAGCGAGTTCATCGATGGTGTCACCGTGCAGGAAAGCACGGATGAAATCACCGGCCTGACCAGCCGGGTAATTACCGATCCCAAGGCACGCGGTAGTGCCGGCAAGGACTTGCGCCCGATGGTGAAGCTGGTGGATGACAGGGGTGAGCCGCTGAAGCTGGCTGATACCGACCTGGATGCGCAATACTTTTTACCTGCCGGCGCCGTTGTTGGACTGGATGACGGTGCCTCTGTGGCGGTTGGCGATGTCATTGCCCGTATCCCGCAGGAATCATCCAAGACCCGTGATATTACCGGTGGTCTGCCACGCGTTGCCGATCTGTTTGAAGCCCGCAAGCCAAAAGAGCCGGCCGTTCTTGCCGAGCGCTCGGGTACCGTCAGCTTCGGCAAGGACACCAAGGGCAAGCAACGTGTCATCATCACCGGCAAGGATGGCGAGACGCATGAAGAGCTCATTCCCAAATGGCGGCATGTCACCATATTTGAAGGTGAGTATGTTGAAAAGGGTGAAATGCTGGTGGATGGAGAGCCCAGTGGCCACGATATCCTGCGTCTGCTGGGTACGGCGACCATGGCGGAGTACCTCGTCAAGGAGATCCAGGATGTGTACCGCCTGCAGGGTGTGAAGATTAATGATAAACACATCGAGGTCATTCTGCGGCAGATGCTGCGCAAGGCAGAAATCCTGACGGGTAACGACAGTCGCTTCCTCAAGGGTGAGCAGATCGAAAGATCCCGCGTACTCAAGGAATCCGAGCAACTTCTCAAGGAGGGTAAGGAGCCGGCCGTGTGGATGCCCCTGTTACTGGGTATTACCAAGGCCTCACTGGCGACCGAATCATTTATTTCGGCAGCCTCCTTCCAGGAGACCACCAGGGTGCTGACAGAGGCCTCGGTGAGAGGCAGCAGGGATCCCCTGCGTGGCCTGAAAGAGAACGTCATCGTGGGCCGCCTGATCCCGGCTGGTACCGGTCTGGCCTACCACGAAGAGCGTCGTCGTCAGCGGGAAGTCACCCCCATGGATATCGCCGGTGAAATGGCGGCCGTTGATGCGCCGGAAGAAGGAAATGCCGAAGATATCGCGGAGTCTTCGGCAGAATAGAAAAACCTGCTTGACAGGGCGCGGCCCTGAACCTAAAATTCCGCTTCTCTCGACAGGCCGGTTTATCCGGCCTGTCGTTTGTTTTCAGGACGACAGAAATTTTTTTCGGTTTTAATTTCAGGGTTTATTTTTAAATGGCAACAATCAACCAGTTAGTGCGTAAACCACGTGCCCGCAAGCGGGAAAAGAGTAACGTTCCGGCACTGGAGGCCTGTCCCCAGAAGCGCGGTGTGTGTATGCGTGTTTACACCACGACCCCGAAAAAACCGAACTCGGCCTTGCGTAAAGTGGCTCGTGTCCGTTTGACCAATGGTTTTGAAGTGACGACCTACATTGGTGGTGAAGGGCATAACCTGCAGGAACACTCGGTGGTGTTGATTCGCGGTGGTCGTGTCAAGGATTTGCCGGGTGTGCGTTACCACACCGTGCGCGGCAGTCTTGACACATCCGGTGTGACCACGCGCCGTCAGGGTCGTTCGAAGTACGGCGCCAAGCGGCCCAAATCCTGACGTACAAGGTTCTGAAGCAAACAGACAACTAACAGGAATTGAGAAAACGTAATGTCCAGAAGAAGAGTCATTGGTTCAAGGGAAATTCTGCCTGATCCCAAGTACGGGAATCTTATGTTGGCCAAGTTCATCAACATGGTCATGAAATCAGGCAAGAAGTCTGTTGCAGAACGCATCATATACGGTGCGCTGGACCAGATTTCCGCAAAGGGTAATGAAGACCCGGTTGAGGTGCTGGACAAGGCGCTGGATAACGTGCGCCCGATGGTTGAGGTGAAATCCCGCCGTGTCGGTGGTGCAACCTACCAGGTGCCGATCGAAGTGCGTCCGGTTCGACGTACCACGCTGGCAATGCGCTGGGTGCTGGATTCTGCACGCAAGCGCGGTGAGAAATCCATGCCCTTGCGCCTGGCAGGTGAATTGCTGGATGCCGCAGAGAGTCGTGGCAATGCTGTTAAAAAACGTGAAGATACGCACCGGATGGCAGAGGCTAACAAGGCCTTCTCGCATTTCCGCTGGTAACTCGTCTTATTAACCCTACAGATACAGGCTTTCAGGAACAGGATCGTGGCACGCTCAACCCCATTGGAACATTATCGGAATGTCGGCATCATGGCGCATATCGATGCGGGCAAGACCACGACGACCGAGCGTATCCTGTTCTATACCGGCGTGTCTCACAAGATCGGTGAGGTGCATGACGGCGCTGCGGTGATGGACTGGATGGCGCAGGAGCAGGAGCGCGGCATTACGATTACTTCCGCAGCCACCACCTGTTTCTGGCGGGGGATGGACAAACAATTCGATCAGCAGCGTATTAATATTATCGACACCCCCGGGCACGTGGACTTTACCATCGAAGTGGAGCGTTCATTGCGGGTACTCGACGGCGCCTGTGCCGTGTTCTGTGCCGTCGGTGGTGTCGAGCCGCAGTCGGAAACAGTCTGGCGGCAGGCAAACAAGTACCATGTGCCGCGCATGGCCTTTGTTAACAAGATGGACCGCGCCGGTGCTGATTTCCTGCGCGTCGTACAACAGATTAAGGAACGCCTTGGTGCCAACCCGGTGCCACTGCAGCTCCCTATCGGTGCTGAAGAAGAGTTCGTGGGTGTGGTCGACCTGATTCGTATGAAGGCGATTTACTGGAACGATGCGGACATGGGTACCAGTTACAAGGAACAGGAGATTCCTGCTGACATGCTCGATGCCTGCAATGCATGGCGTGAGCACATGGTCGAGTCGGCGGCGGAAGCCAGCGAGACCCTGATGGAAAAATATCTGGATAGCGGTGAGCTGTCGGAAGCAGAAATCCGCGAAGGCATCCGCATGCGTACCCTGGTAAATGACATCGTACCGGCGATGTGTGGTTCTGCATTCAAGAACAAGGGTGTGCAGGCAATGCTGGACGGCATCGTGTATTATATGCCGTCGCCGCTGGACGTACCTGCCATCACCGGTCACCTGGATGATGCCGACGAGACCGTGGCGGAGCGCCCGTCATCGGATGAGGTGCCGTTTGCAGCGCTGGCCTTCAAGATTGCGACTGATCCCTTTGTTGGTAACCTGACTTTTTTCAGGGTTTATTCGGGGGTGTTGAACTCCGGCAACACTATATACAACCCGGTGAAAGGCAAGAAAGAGCGCATTGGACGTATTTTGCAGATGCACGCGAACAGCCGCGAAGAAATCAAGGAAGTCCGTGCCGGTGACATTGCTGCTGCGGTCGGTTTGAAGGATGTCACCACGGGTGACACCCTGTGTGATCCGGAGCATGTCATTACCCTGGAGCGCATGGAGTTTCCGGATCCGGTGATTTCTGTTGCCGTTGAGCCAAGAACCAAGGCTGACCAGGAAAAGATGGGCATTGCCTTGCAGAAGCTCGCCAAGGAAGACCCTTCATTCCGGGTGCATACCGATGAGGAATCGGGCCAGACCATTATTTCCGGTATGGGCGAGTTGCACCTCGATATCATTGTTGACCGCATGAAGCGTGAATTCAGTGTCGAGGCCAACGTCGGTGCGCCGCAGGTTGCCTACCGTGAAACCATTCGCAAGACGGTGGAGCAGGAAGGCAAGTTTGTCCGCCAGTCGGGTGGGCGTGGCCAATACGGGCATGTCTGGTTGAAGCTGGAACCGCGGGCACACGGTGACGGGTACGAATTTGAGAATGCTATTGTTGGCGGCGCGGTACCCAGGGAATACATCTCGTCGGTTGACAAGGGTGTGCAGGAACAGCTGCAAAATGGCGTGATTGGCGGTTACCCGGTCGTCGATGTCAAGGTGACCCTGTATGACGGTTCCTACCATGACGTCGACTCCAGCGAAATGGCCTTCAAGATCGCTGGCTCCATGGCCTTAAGGTCGGGTGCACTGCGAGCTGATCCGGTGCTGCTGGAGCCCATAATGAAGGTCGAGGTAGTGACGCCGGAAGACTATCTCGGTGATGTCATGGGTGATCTGAACCGGCGTCGAGGCATTACCCAGGGCATGGAAGGCGGTCCGACCGGCAAGATTATTCGTGCCGAGGTGCCGCTGGCGGAGATGTTTGGTTATGCCACGGACCTGCGTTCAGCCACGCAGGGCAGGGCAACCTATTCAATGGAATTCGAGAAGTACAACGAGGCACCGGCCAGTATCGCCGATGCTGTTATAAAGAAAGCATCCTGATAACTTGATCTGACGAATAAAGAGGAATTAAGTCGTGTCCAAGGAAAAATTTGAACGCACCAAACCACATGTGAACGTAGGCACCATTGGTCACGTTGACCATGGCAAGACGACCTTAACGGCAGCGATCACGAAGGTGATGGCGGAGCAGCAGGGTGGCGA
>Ga0316191_10001402_pt1 | contig 16961 bp, 16 predicted proteins | sample Eddworburr2cm_MG_FD_204928 | JGI IMG/M metagenome (GOLD analysis project Ga0316191, IMG submission 204928) | Coastal sediment microbial communities from Maine, United States - Eddy worm burrow 2 cm | ecosystem: Environmental > Aquatic > Marine > Coastal > Sediment | place: USA: Maine...
CGGCGACTGCGACTCGGCCGGTTGTTGATTATCCTGGCAACGGTGGTCATGGGGCTGGCGATCGTCACGGATTGGCTCGTAATGAGCAACCTGGCCTGGATGTTCCTGATCTTCCTGGTTTTGCAAGGACTCTCGGTCGCGCATTACCTGGTTGCGGAAAGAGGGCTGCACAAGTCGATTTTGATAGTGGTGTATGTGTTGCTGATACTCGTTGGCCAGATCGGCATTCCGGTGCTGGCCGGGGCGGGATATCTCGACAACTGGCTGGACGTTCGGACGCGTATTTGACCCGTGCTCGGGTCCGCTGCGCAGGAGACTAGAATATGAACGTGATTTTGTTGGAAAAGATCGAAAATCTCGGTGACATCGGTGACCAGGTGAAGGTTCGCTCAGGCTACGGTCGGAATTTCCTGTTGCCGCAGGGCAAGGCGGCGCTGGCTACCGCTGACAACGTGGCAAAGATGGAAGCACGCCGGGCCGAGCTCGAAGGCAAGGCTGCCGCCGAACTTGATGCCGCGAAGGAGCGGGCAAAACAATTCGAAGGATTTGCGCTGACGATGCCCGCAAAGGCGGGTTCCGAGGGCAAGTTGTTCGGCTCGATTGGTACCGCCGACATCGCCGAGGCCTGTGAGAAAGCCGGAGTTCCGGTCGAAAAGCGGGAAGTCCGTATGGCAGACGGCCCGATCAGGATTGCCGGTGAGCACGAAATCGAAATCCACCTTCACTCTGACGTGTCGGTGATTGTGCCGATCAACGTCGTCGCGGAAGAATAAGCTACTGTCTGCGCCGCGCTTGTCCCTTGGGCGCGGCTTGCACGTCAGGACTTGCGTTTGACTGGTGTTGGCGGTTATACCCGGTGATCGGGTGAGAGGTTGACGATACACGGGCGATGGCAGAACTAGCCGAGACACGGGACCGGGAAGCGGATACGAGATCGATCCGCGTTCCTCCGCACTCGACCGAGGCGGAGCAGGCCGTTCTGGGTGGGCTAATGCTCGATAATTCGGCGTGGGACAAGATCGCCGATCGCGTCAACGAGACGGATTTTTACCGCGTCGATCATCAGTTGATATTTGCGGCGATTGCGGCGCTGGCGGATGAGCACCAGCCGTTCGATGCCGTGACGTTGTCGGAACACCTCGAGCGGCGTGACAAGCTGCAAAAGTGCGGCGGTCTCGCTTATCTGGGAACTCTTGCCAACGAGACACCGAGTGCAGCGAATATTCGCGCTTATGCGGACATTGTCCGCGAGCGTTCCCTGTTGCGTTCGCTGATCGATGCCGCGGGTGAAATTGCCGGCAGTGCGTTTTCTCCCGACGGCCGTTCCGCCAGTGCTTTGGTGGACGAGGCCGAGCGACGGGTGTTTGAAATTGCCGAGCGCGGCAAACGCCATGGTTCCGGGTTCCAGTCGTTACGCCAGATTTTGCCGGCGACAGTTGATCGTCTCGATGTCCTCAGTCATTCCGACGAAGACATTACCGGTGTGTCGTCGGGTTTCGCCCAGTTCGACGAAATGACCGCGGGGCTGCAACGCAGCGATCTGATTATCATCGCCGGGCGTCCGTCGATGGGCAAGACGACACTTGCTGTCAACATTGCCGAGAACGCCGCGATAGGAAGCAAGATTCCGGTCGCCATATTCAGCATGGAGATGTCTGCCGAACAGCTGAGTTTCCGGATGATTGGTTCGATCGGCCGGGTCAACCAGTCCAATCTCCGTCGTGGCCGGTTCACCGACGAAGACTGGAACCGCATCAACATGGCGGTAGCGATGATGACGCAGGCTCCAATCTTTATTGATGACACGCCCGCGCTCACGCCGACCGAGGTGCGCGCGCGTGCGCGTCGGCTTGCACGTGAACACGGCCTCGGATTGATCGTGATCGATTATCTGCAACTCATGCAGGTGACCGGGACGAAGGAAAATCGGGCGACCGAAATCTCCGAAATCTCGCGTTCGCTGAAAGCACTGGCCAAGGAACTCGATGTTCCCATTATTGCGTTGTCGCAGCTCAACCGAAGTGTCGAACAGCGCACCGACAAGCGCCCTGTGATGTCCGACCTGCGTGAGTCCGGTGCCATCGAGCAGGACGCGGATGTCATTGCGTTTATCTATCGCGAGGAGGTCTACGATCCGGATACGCCACGCAAGGGTATCGCGGATGTGATTATTGCCAAGCAGCGCAATGGCCCCGTTGGCGATATTCACCTGACGTTTCTTGGTGAGTACACGAAATTCGAAAACCTCATCGCTGAGGCATACGGCGACGAGGGGTTTTCGTGACGTCGTTTTGCAGCGCCACGATCGATACTTCGGCGCTGAAACACAATCTCCAGATCATCCGCAGCGTCGCTCCACGCAGCCGTGTTATGGCGGTTATCAAGGCCAACGCTTATGGGCACGGTATTGTGCCGGTGGCGCGAGCGCTTGCTTCGGCTGACGCGTTGGCCGTAGCGCGTCTCGCGGAGGCGCGGCAGTTGCGCAAGGCCGGTATCGTTTCGCGCGTAGTGCTGCTCGAAGGCGTCAACCTTCGAACCGAGCTTGAGCAGGCAGCGCAACTGGGACTGGATCTCGTCGTTCACAATGATGAGCAGGCTCGGATGCTCGAAGATTTCGAGATCAGTGATGCATTCTCTGTTTGGCTGAAAATCGATACCGGCATGAACCGTCTGGGGATAGCCGCCGCCGACCTCAATGATTTTCTGCACCGGTTGCGTCGTTGTGCAAGCGTAAGGAACGTGCCGCGGCTGATGTCGCACCTGGCCAACGCTGACGATCGCGATGATGCGAAAACACCGAGCCAGATGCGCGAGTTTGCCGCGATCACCGACACCCAGGGATGTGAGAGAACGCTCGCCAACTCGGGCGGACTATTTGGCTGGAAAGGCAGTCATTTCGATTGGGTCAGGCCGGGCATAGCGCTGTACGGCATTACCCCCTTCGCCACCGGCACCGGCGCCGATCTCGGGTTGCGGCCGGCAATGCGGTTGCAAGCACGAATCATTGCCTTGCGCCGGGTCGAGCCGGGGCAGACGGTCGGCTATGGTGGCAATTGGCGTGCTCCGGTGTCAACCAGGATCGCGGTGGCCGGAATCGGTTACGGCGACGGGTATCCGCGCCACCTGGATAACGGCGCGCCCGTTTCACTGCATGGGCACCTAGCGCCGCTGCTTGGGCGGGTATCAATGGACATGATTACGATCGGCCTCGACGATCATCCCGATGCAGCCATTGGCGACGAGGTAACCCTGTGGGGCAGGGAATTACCGGTCGAGCAGGTGGCCCGGCTCGCCGGGACGATTCCCTACGAGCTGCTGTGTGGCGTCACGCAACGCGTCGACGTGCGCTACGTTACTTGAGGAAAAACCCCATCTTGACCCCGGCAAGCTCGATGACATCGTTGTCCTCGAGCTTCTGAGCCCGCGGACCAATGCGTTTGCCATTGACCACGGGATAGTTGCCGTCCTCGAGACTGTCGACGTGAACGATGTAATAGCCTTCCGCCCGTCGCGTCACCCCCGCAACCTGTACTCCCGGCCGGCCCAGTGTCGTCAGCGCCTTGGTCAACTCGAGTTCCTTGCCGGCGAACGCGCCCGACAGGACCTGCAGCTTCGCCATCTTGGGCGATGTCGCGGACGCGGCTGCAACTGCCGCCGCTGTTCCCGCTTCCATTGCGCCGGAGCCGGAAGCAGCTTTCTGTACCGCCTGCGCGGCCTGGTTCATTTTCTCGGCGCTGGCGGAACTCGGGTGAATCACCATCGTTTTTTCGAATTCATCCGGGTCCGCATCCGCTTCTTCCTGGTCGACGAAGCGCAACTGGTGGTGCCCAATCGTGATTACGTCGCCATGCTGAAGCGCGTGCTTCTTGATCAGCTTGCCATTGACATAGGTGCCGTTGGTGCTGTTCAGATCCTCAAGAAACGAGTCGTTCAGGATGTTTATGATGAGCGCGTGGTGGCCGCTCACAGCTGCATTGTCGATGCGGACATCGTTATCCGGCAGGCGGCCAACCGTGTACCGCTCCTTGGTCATGTTGTATTCCGCCAGAACCTGTCCGTCGAGGCTAAGCATCAAACGTGCCATTACCCGCCCTCTATTTTGAAGAATTAAACCAATTCAGAACGTTCCCCAATAATCCCTTGCGCGCCGGAAACGGTTGCGCAACGTAGGCTAGCATCAACGAGATGTTGTCGCGTCCGCCCTGATCGTTGGAAAGTCTGATTAATTGTTGACCAACTACATCAAGATTAGCATGAAAAGTGCTGATAGTTAACTGAATATCATCGTCTTCCACCATATCCGAGAGGCCGTCGGAACAAAGCAGATAGAAATCGCCGGGAAGGACCTCCGCTTCGTTCACTTCGACTTCGACACTCGGTTCGACGCCGAGCGCCCGCGTTACATAATTCTTGTTTGTCGACCGCTGGGCCTCTTCTTTCGAGTAAAACCCGCGGTCCACGAGTTCCTGCAAAAGAGAGTGGTCCATTGTTATCTGCTCGAGCCTGCCATCGCGCATGCGGTACATTCTCGAGTCGCCGACGTGGGCAAATGAGATCTTGTTGTCATAGAACAGGCAGGCGACCACGGTCGTCCCCATGCCCTCGCACTCCGCCTGGGTCTGGGCCGTGTTATGGATAATCCGGTTGGCGCGATAGATCGCGTCGCGCAGAATGATCGAGTCGCGCCGCAGCCCCGACTCCGGTTCGATCTCATTGCGATCCGGAATCGTTTCCAGCGCCGCGGTTACCTGGCTCAGCACCGTCTTGACCGCTATCCCCGACGCGACCTCTCCGGCGTTGTAGCCCCCCATGCCGTCTGCGAGAACGAGAAGGCCGAGGTCGGGATCGCTGCCGATCGCATCCTCGTTATGCTCGCGAATCATGCCAGTATCCGTGGCCGCCGCTGCCTTGATCTTCCCGGTCAAACTCATGTAGGCGATTTTTCCCTATGTCGTGCCCGAACGGCTCATTGCGGTGCCACAGCGTTTCAGCGCAGCGGCCATTACCGTTCCGTCGATAAATCTGTCCTCGGCCCGCTTCTCAAGCGCCCGGTCAATAATTTCGGCCACGCACGGCGGCAAGTCCTGTCGCAACTGGCCGATCGGCTGGTGTGGATCATTGGATATTTTGTACATCTGCTGCACCAGCGTATCCGCCCTGAACGGCAATAGCGCCGTAAGTAATTGATATAGCGTAACACCGAGCGCGAACAAGTCCGAGTGTCCTGTCACAGTTTCTCCGGCAATCTGCTCCGGAGACATAAATGACGGTGTCCCCATGACGACCCCGGTCCGGGTTCGTTTCATGTTGGCGGAGCGGGCAACGCCGAAATCAGTAATCTTGAAAACGTCGCTGACCGGATTGTAGAGAAGATTGGCGGGTTTGATGTCGCGGTGGACGACCCCTTGCCCGTGAGCATATTGCAGGGCTTCGGCGGCGCGCGCGCCGATCATCATTAACCGCGCCGCCGGAAGACGGGATTTTTCGGGCACGAATTCGCTCATCCTGGCGGCATCAACATATTCCATTACGATGTAGCCGAGCCCGCCGCTTTCTCCGGCCGCGTAAACCTTGACGATATCGGGGTGGTTCAGGCGCGCCGCGGCATCGCCCTCACGCAGCAGTCTTTCGCGGACGCCCCCGAGTTCTGCCTCGTCGAATTCGTCCGACAACGGAAAGGCCTTGATCGCCACCTGCGAGCCGTTTTGCTCATCCGTGCCTAGGTACATTACCCCCATCGCGCTGCGCCCGATCTCGCGTTCAATCGTGTAACGCCCGATTTTCGGCATTCCCGCTTCGGCCTGGCGGTTGACCCGCAAGGGTTTTTGACCCGATGGCGGCGATTTCGGTGCGGGCGGGCGTCGGTAGGCGCGCTGGTTGATATCTATTCGCTTGGTCAGGTCGCGATAGTCCGGCGCATGCTTCGCCATATGGCGGTAGATCGTGACCGCCAGCTCGTTCTTCCGACGGCGCTCGGCCTCGAGGCCGAGCTGGTAAAGCGTGCTCATCAGTTCGTCATCGTATGGCAGCACCTGGAGCCGCTCGAACGCAAGGTCGAGCTGGCCCTGTTCGCGATAGGCCAGCCCCATCATGCGATTGCTCTCGTGCCATTCATTGCGCTCCGCCGAAGTGCCTGACGACCGGGCGGTGAGGCCTTCCAGCGTGAGGACAAGATGTCCGCCGAGCAGGAATATCGCCGCCGTGACCAGTTGCAGCCAGACGGACTGCGACAGAAGGAACGTGATTTCGGTCGCGATCAGCAGCCCGATCATCGACAAGGTGATGGTCCAGCCGGCCACGGAGGAGAGCCGTGGCAGGCCCAGGCACAGGTACAGGATGGCAAGGATGCCGAGCGTCGCTTCGAGCGTGGGCGCCCATGCGGGCCTGCTCAGCCAGTCGCGCTGCAGTATGCTGGAAATCTGGTGAGCGATTACTGTGGCGACCGGCATCGCTGCCCCCACCGGAGTGGCAAGCGGTGGTTCCACCGTTGGGCTGGTGACACCGACCAAAACGATCTTGCCGTTGAATTTGTCCGCCGGTGTGCGTCCCTCGAGCACGTCGGTGGCGGAGTCCGCGCGAAATGGCCAGGTACCGCTGCGCGGGGCATAGAACCTGGGTAGCCAGTGGCTATCGGGTTCGACATCGACGAGCAACTTGTCAAATCTCAGTGTTCGCCCTTCGAGAAACGGGCTGGTGCCGGCAGGGTCGTCATTAGGCGTGCCGGCCAGCAGGGGCAGCGCGGGGATGATATCGGACTCGTTGCGAACAAGCAGATCAACGCCGCGCTGAACGCCGTCGCCATCGGGCACCATGTGAAAGTGTCCGATCCCGCTGGCCACGTCGGCGAAACCCGGCTGGGGTTGACGCAGATCAGCGATTTCGGGAACACCGGTGCCGGATCTGAAGCGGAGGCCGAACACGGCACCGTCGCGGGCAACCGAACCGGAAATATTGGCAATCACCGGGAGATAGACCCGGCCGGCGCGTTCCATCGAGGCCTGTAAAAGAGTCTCTCCGTTTCCGGCTGAGTTACCTGCCGGGACTCCGGCAGCTCCCCGGGCCTCGGCCCTCGTGAGATCGATCAGCAAAACGATAGCCGATGCCCCACCGTCGGTGATTTTGTCGATCAGCCTGGCCACGACGGCGCGCGGCCACGGCCACGCGCCCTGCTCGTCGAGCGAACGCTCGTCGATACCCACTACGGTGACCCGCGGGTCGGGAAGATCAGGCGTCAGCCCCAGGCCGTAATCGTAGAGCGCGCCTTCCGCGGCAACCAGCGCACCGTTCAACGGCCCGGACGCGAGCACGAGAAAGGCAACGCTGTAGACCAGAGCGCTGGCGACGCTCGAGTTGCGAATCGGCTCGAGAATTCGAGAGAACAAACCACGGGACTTCATGCTGCGCGGAGTGTACGCGACATTCAGCCGAAAAAACTAGCGATTCCGGCGCATTAGCGTAATTTTTTCAATGGGCTGGGATACCCGGTCTGGTGCTATCATCGAGCGCTTTTAAGCGGGAAAGATGTCGATGGCGCGGGCGAAAACCCTGTTTGTATGTGCGGCGTGCGGAGCCGAGAGCCTCAAGTGGCAGGGTCAGTGCCCCGACTGCGATGCCTGGAATACATTCCAGGAAGCCCGCGCCGACACCGCGCCGCGCCGCCGCGGTGGCTATGCCGGGGAGTCGCGACGGCAACGCCTAGGCGATGTTGACGAGGCGCAGCAACAACGCCTTGGCACGCAAATTGGAGAGCTCGACCGGGTTCTCGGCGGTGGGCTCATTGCCGGGTCGGTAATTCTGCTCGGGGGAGACCCCGGGATCGGAAAGTCGACATTGCTGTTGCAGGCGGCGGCTCGCCTGTCCGTCTCGATGCCCGTCATGTATGTCACCGGCGAGGAGTCGCTGCGCCAGGTTGCATTGCGAGCACGGCGGCTGGGGCTCGACAGCGACGCAATCGAATTGCTTGCGGAGACCCAGATCGAGCGGGTGATCGGCGAGGCCGCAGCCGCACGTCCCGAGATCATGGTCGTCGACTCGATTCAAACCATGTTTTCCGCGGACCTGAGTTCCGCGCCCGGTTCCGTCAGCCAGTTGCGCGAGGGCACTGCGCGCCTGGTTCGGTATGCAAAGCAGTCCGGTTGCATCGTTTTCCTCGTTGGCCACGTAACCAAGGACGGCACCATCGCGGGCCCGCGCGTGCTCGAGCACATGGTTGACACGGTGCTGTATTTCGAAAGTGAGGCGGGCAGCCGGTTTCGAATCGTGCGGGCGATGAAAAATCGCTTCGGCGCGGCCAATGAGATGGGCGTATTTGCGATGAGTGGCGAGGGCCTGAAAGAGGTCCGTAATCCGTCGGCGATTTTTCTTTCCCCGCATGACGCGCCGGTGGCGGGTAGCGTGACTACGGTAACCCGAGAAGGCAGCCGGCCGCTATTGCTCGAACTGCAGGCGTTGGTGGACGAGAGCCGCGCGGGCAATCCGCGCAGGGTTGCGGCCGGAATGGACCAGAGCCGGTTGTCGCTGTTACTGGCGGTGCTCCACCGCCATGGCGGCATTGCCAGCTACGACCGCGATGTTTTTGTCAATGTCGTAGGCGGGATACGCATCGCCGAGACCGCAGCCGACCTCGCGTTGGTGGCGGCAATCGTGTCCAGCTATCGCGACCACCCCTTGCAGGACCGTACCGTCATACTCGGCGAACTCGGTCTTGCCGGCGAGGTCCGCCCGGTTCCGTTTGGAGAGGAGCGAGTGCTCGAGGCCGCAAAACACGGTTTTGTCCGTGCGATCGTCCCGGCGGCGAACCGCCCGCGCGTGTCTCCGCCGAATATTGACGTGGTCGCCGTCAACAGGCTCGGCCAGGCCCTGGACGCCTTGTTCTAGAACGGTCTGCTTCAGGATTCGGAATCGGTGCTGCGAATCCTGACTGTTTTAACAGCCTTGTCGGCCGTCTGCATGATCTCCAGCGAGAACCCGTCGATGTCGAGCGTGGTGCCGGAACTCGGGATAGTCTCGAGTTCCTCGAGGATCAGTCCGTTGACGGTTTTGGCTCCCTCGGTGGGAAGGCTCCAGTTTAGCGAGCGGTTCAGATCGCGAATATTCGCGGTTCCGCTGATGACATAGCTGCCGTCTGGTTGACGGTCGGCGTCCTGGTAAAGCGTGATCGGCATTGCAGTGAATTCACCGACAATCTCCTCGAGAATGTCCTCCAGCGTTACCAATCCCTGGATATCGCCGTACTCGTCAACCACGAGCGCATATCTGCGCTTGGAAGCCTGAAAATTTAGCAGCTGCACGTGCAGAGGGGTGCCTTCCGGGACGAAATAGGGTTCACGCGCAAGATCGCAGAGGCTTTCGCGATCGAATCGGTCGGACGACAGAATCCGGATCAGTTTGCGAACATGCACGATGCCGACGATGTTGTCGAGAGTGTCACGGTAAAGCGGCAGCCGGGTGTGGGGCGAGTTCTGCAACTGGTTCAGAATATCGTCGAGGCTGGCGTCGAGATCGATACCGACAATATCGTTGCGCGGCACCATGACATCATCGACCGCAACGTTTTCGAGGTCGAGTATCGACAAAAGCATGCGTTTGTGGCGCCGTGGAATCAGCGAGCTCGCCTCCATCACGACGGTTCTCAGTTCCTCCTGGCTCAGCGCATCCCCGGTCAGCTTGTTTGGCGAAACGCCAAGCAGCCTTAAAATGCCGTTACTTATCGCATTGAGTAGCCATACGACCGGATAAGCCAGTTTCAATAGCGGGTAGTACACGTATGCGGCCGGCTTGGCGACTCGTTCCGGCTGTAGTGCGGCCAGGGTTTTCGGCGTAACTTCGGCAAATATCAGGATGACGACGGTCAGAATCAACGCGCCTGCCGCGATCGCCGAATCACCACCGATGCGTATCGCAATAATTGTCGTCAGCGATGCCGCGAAAATATTGACCAGATTATTGCCCAGCAGAATCAGGCCGATCAGCCGGTCTGGCCGGGAAAGCAGCGATTCAATCAGTTTCGCGGAACGATTGCCGGCACGGGCCTGGTGCCGCAGCCGATAACGGTTCAGCGTCATCAGCGCGGTTTCGCTGCTCGAGAAAAACGCCGACAGCAGCAGCAGAAAAACAAGCAGGGAGAAAAGCAGGGATAGAGGAACGTCTTCGTTCAAGAAATTGTTTCTGGTCGGCTGGTTGCGCTCAAATGTTGGGGCTCGGGCGGGTACCGTGTCAAGGAAAACGATCCCGGCTAACTACCCCCATTGCCGCCCAAGCAACGCCTCCAGCACCAGTTTGCTGCCGAAATACGCCAGTGCCAGCACGGCAAAACCGACCAGTGTCCAGTGCACGGCGCGTTTGCCGCGCCACCCGTAGCGCCACCGCCCGGCCAGCAGAATCGCAAATATGAGCCATGCAAGGATCGAGAGTACCGATTTATGAACCAGATGCTGGGCGAACAGGTCCTCGACGAAAATCAAACCGCTGAAAACCGCGAGGCTGAGCAACAGAAATCCTATGGTGAGCGCCGCGAACAGCGATTGTTCGAGTGTTTCCAGCGGCGGCAGAATCCGCAGCCAGCCGGTTGGCCGGCGTTGCCGAAGGCGCCGGTCCTGAACCGCGATCAGCAGTGCCAGTGCCGCGCCAATGCCAAGCATCGAGTAGGCGAGCATCGACATCATCACGTGTGCCTGCAACTGCCACGTCATCGCGCGGGTAAACGTGTTTGCGATGGGTAGTGCCGTGCCAAGCGACATGACCGTGGCAACGCAGAGCAGAATACCGGCAAGCCCGCGCATCGCGGGTTTTGCGCTACCCGCCAGCGCGAGGATCGCGGTCAGCCAGCCGATCAGGCCTATTACGTTCCCGAGTCCGAGCGCCAGTGTTCCATCGACGAAGATCGCGCGCGCCAGCAGGCTGCTGTGCAGCAGCAGTGCGACGACCCCCAGTGCCATGCCGAACGGCGGCGCGGACCAGGCCGATGCGCGATCAGAATTGGCCGATCGCAGCAATAAAAATGCCGCGGCCGCGTACAGAATTGGAACTGTGATTTGAAGCACAGAAAGAGATACCCCGAGGGGCTAGCGTTGCAAGACGACAAATCTTCGCACATGGCTGCTTGCATGAGAAGGCTTGCAGATTTCGGTTTCCGCAGGCGCTGCCGGGGCCGAGCCGATACCTGGAGAAAAGGGCTCCATGCAAGTACGGGTTCTGGGTTGCAGTGGGGGCATTGCCGCGGGATTGCGTACGACCGCGATTCTGATTGATGACGATACCCTGATCGACGCAGGCACTGGGGTCGGCGATTTGACTCTGGATGAACTGCGTTGCGTGAAACGGCTGTTCCTGACCCATTCTCACCTGGACCATACGGTAGGTCTGCCGCTTTTCGTCGATGCGGTATTCGACACGTTCCGCCGGCGGCCGCTTGAAATTTATGCTCATCCCGAGACCATTGCGGCTTTGCAGCGCCATCTTTTCAATGATGTGATGTGGCCTGATTTTTCCCGCATTCCGAGTTCCGAGGCAGCTGCAATTCAGTACCGACCCATAGAGACCGGTGCTGTCGTGGATTGCGGCGGAAGGGTCGTTCGCGCGGTGGACGTCATGCACGCGGTACCGACTCTCGGTTATTGCGTCGAGTCCGCAGGCAAGGTTCTTGCATTCAGCGGCGACACCACCACCAACCGCACCCTGTGGCCGGTTCTCAACGCATACCCGGACGTGCATGTTCTGGTTATCGAAGTATCGTTCCCGAATCGCCAGCATGAACTGGCACGGCAATCCGGGCATTATTGTCCGCGCACACTCGCCAGCGACCTTGGCAAGTTAGCGCATGCACCGGACATCTGGTTGACCGCAATGAAGCCGGGTGAGGAAGAGGAGATCATGGAGGAGGTGCTGACGGCGCTCCCGGATCGACGCATCCGCCGTCTCGAGGCCGGTTCGATTCTGCAGCTCTGAACGCGGTCCGTTTGTCGCTGGCCGGCGCCAGGCGATATCATGCTCCCGGTCAATTCCTCTGCCTGCGGCCAGGCCGCACCCGGGTCTATCGATGTTTGAAAATCTGAGCGAACGTCTCAGCCAGGCTGCGGCGCGATTGCGCGGCAAGGGCCGCCTGAGCGACGACAATATCAAGGATGCTCTGCGCCAGGTTCGAATGGCGCTGCTCGAGGCCGATGTGGCGGTTCCGGTCGTCAAAACGTTTATCGACGAAGTACGTAATCGCGCACTCGGCGAGGAAGTCAAACGCAGCCTCACTCCCGGCCAGACGTTTATCAAAATCGTCCATAGCGAGCTTGTAGCGGTGATGGGGGGGGATGCCGGGTCACTGAATCTTCGGGTCCAGCCGCCGGCTGTGATCATGATGGCCGGGCTGCAGGGCTCCGGCAAGACCACGAGCAGCGCCAAGCTCGCGCGCAGGCTGATCGAACGCGACAAGAAGAAAGTCATGCTTGCCAGTGCGGACATTTACCGGCCCGCGGCTATTCAGCAGTTGGAGCAATTGGCTGGACAGGTAGGCGCAGAGTTTTTTCCGACCGACCCGGGGGCGTCGGCCGCGACCATTGCGGCGGATGCGCGCGAGCATGCCCGCAAGCGTCTGGTTGACGTACTGATCGTCGATACAGCGGGCCGGCTGCATGTCGATGGCAAAATGATGGACGAGGCCAAGGCCGTCCATGCGGCCTGCGATCCGATCGAGACGCTGTTCGTGGTTGATGCCATGACAGGTCAGGATGCGGTGCGCGCGGCGGAAGCGTTCGCGGCGGCATTGCCGCTGACTGGCGTCGTGTTGACCAAGGCCGATGGCGATGCGCGCGGCGGCGCGGCCCTGTCGGTGCGCCAGGTCACCGGCCAGCCAGTGAAATTTGTCGGCGTTGGCGAAAAATCGGATGCGCTGGAAGTATTCCACCCCGAGCGAATCGCCTCCCGGATCCTCGGCATGGGCGATGTCGTGTCGCTCGTGGAGCAGGTCGAGGAACAGGTCGACAAGGATAAGGCCGAGCGGCTCGCGAAAAAGCTGCGCAAGGGCAAGGGTCTGGATATGGCTGACTTGCGCGAACAGCTTGGCCAGATGCTCGAGATGGGCGGCCTGGAGGCGATCCTCGACAAATTGCCCGGAAACTTGGCGCCGCCGGGAGGGCTGCCGGGCGGATTCGACGATACTCAGATCCGGCGCCAGATCGCGATTATCAATTCTATGACTGCGAAAGAAAGGCGATTCCCCAAGATCATTGATTCTTCGAGGAAACGCCGCATTGCCGCAGGCTCCGGAGTTCAGGCCCAGGACGTCAACCGGCTGCTCAAGCAGTTCACGCAAATGCAGAAGATGATGAAAAAGGCGTCCCGGGGCGGCCTGAAGCGAATGATGCAGGGCATGCCTGGTCTGCCGAAGGGGTTTGGCCGATAGTCCGGGATTGCGCTTCCCTTTTTGTGGGAATTAATTAAAATAGAGGGTTTAGCACGGCCCGTCGTTAGAGCTTGCGCTGCGACGGGCCTGATTATTTCTAGCGTTAGCTGAGGTTTTATATTCAGATGGTTAGCATTCGGCTTAGCCGCGGCGGGGCAAAGAAGCGCCCGTTCTTCCACATCGTTGTATCCGACAGCAGAAAGCGTCGGGATGGTCGTTCGATAGAGCGGCTCGGCTTTTTTAATCCGATCGCCACGGGTGGTGAGGAACGCCTGCGGATCGATATGGAGCGCGCGGAGCACTGGCTCGGCCAGGGCGCGCAGCCGTCTGAACGCGTCGCGAGCCTGATCAAGCAGTATCGGAAGACGGCGCAGGCCTGAGACCGGTTGACGGCCGGGCCGGGGTCGCAGAATGGATTCCGCAGACACTAACGTCGTTCTCGGGCGCGTCAGCGGAGTGCACGGAGTCCGCGGCTGGGTCAAAGTCTTTTCGTACACTCGCCCGATGGGCAACATTTTTGACTACCCGAACTGGTTGCTGCGCAAACATGGCAGCGGCGTACGCCACAAACTGACCGAGGGCCGCCAGCAAGGGCGCGGGCTTGTGGCGAAGCTGAGCGGCGTCGAGGATCGGGATGCAGCGCTTGCGCTGATCGATAGCGAAATTTGCGTGGAGCGGGCAGATTTGCCCCGCTGTGCGGAAGGCGAATATTACTGGGCCGATCTGCTGGGCATGAATGTCGTGACTACCGCTGGCATTTCGCTCGGACGGATCGACTCGATGATCGAAACCGGCGCCAATGATGTGCTTGTGGTGGTCGGAGACAGGCAACACCTGATTCCGTTCGTGCGGCCGGATGTCGTTCGCGGGATCGATCTCGGACAGAGGCGGATGGAGGTCGACTGGGACCCGGAGTTCTGACGTACGACGTAGCCTGGGGTGACTAAGGATGCGTATAGATATTGTCACAGTTTTTCCGGATCTGATTGCCGCCGCGACGGGATTTGGGGTCACCGGCCGGGCCGTTCAGCGCGGCGTTGCCAGTATCTCCACCTGGGATCCGCGCGATTTTGCGACCGATCGCCACCGCAGCGTTGACGATCGGCCTTACGGTGGCGGGCCGGGAATGGTGATGGGCGTAGAACCCCTGCGAAGCGCGTTGAGAGCCGCGCAATCGGCGGCGCCGCGAGGTAGCAGGACCATATATTTGAGTGCACAGGGGCGTTTGCTGAATCACGCCATTGTGAGTGACCTGTCCCGGCTGCCGGGCATGATTTTGCTCGCCGGCCGCTACGAGGGCGTGGACGAGCGGCTGATCGAATCTGAGATCGACGAGGAATTGTCGATCGGCGATTACGTGCTGAGCGGCGGCGAGCTTGGAGCCGCTGTCGTGACAGATGCCGTGTTGCGGCTGTTGCCCGGTGTACTGGGTGATGCAGAGTCGGCCCAGCAGGACTCGTTTTTTTCGGGTCTGCTCGATTGTCCGCATTACACGCGGCCGGAGATTGTCGACGGCATGGCGGTGCCGCCAGTACTGCTGGGCGGTAACCACGAGGAAATCCGCCGCTGGCGGCTGAAGCAGGCCCTGGGCCGAACCTGGATCAGGCGGCCGGAACTGCTGGGTACGCTGCGTTTGACGCAGGAACAGACTGACTTATTGGATGAATTCATCGCCGAAGAGGGCGACGGGGACCGCAACCGCGGTTGAGATTGAGAAACGACCTGCAGGCAGGTGAGGACTATGAGCAATATCATCGACGAGTTGGAAAGAGAACAGATGCAGCGGGATGTTCCCGATTTCGGTCCCGGAGATACCGTGATCGTGCAGGTCAAGGTTACCGAAGGCAGTCGCGAACGGTTGCAGGCCTACGAAGGCGTCGTCATCGCGAAACGTAATCGCGGGCTCAACTCGTCCTTTACGGTGAGAAAAATGTCTCACGGCGAGGGCGTGGAGCGGGTTTTCCAGACCTACAGCCCGGCGATCCAGGAGATCAAGGTCAAACGTCGTGGCGACGTGCGACGCGCCAAGCTCTACTATCTGCGCGAGCGGACCGGTAAGGCGGCCCGGATCAAAGAGAAGATCTAGCAGCATTCGCGGTCGTCGCGAACGCGGTCTGGCAGTCCGGGTCGCGTTGGCGACGGCGGTCGAACCATTCCGGTGCATTTCGATCGAATTACCGGGTATGGCTGAGAAGCGCGGATGGAATGGCCCCGGCATGACTTCGTTTAAAGCAGTTCTCCGGTTACTGGTACTGGTGTCGACCATGGCGCTCGGTGCCTGTAGTGCGTTGGTAGAACGTGCCACAGATCGAATGTCGAACAATCTGTCCAACGCAATCCTGAATCAGAACGATCCGGAAACCGTTCGTGACGGGGCCCCGGCCTACCTTTTGCTGATGGACAGCCTGGTCGAGGGCAATCCGGAGAGCGTCGGGACGTTGGCGGGTGCGGCGAACCTTTATGCCGCCTATGGTTCCGTATTCGTGGACGATGATTCGCGCGCCAAACGTCTCACGCAGCGCAGCTTCGATTACGGATCTCGCGCTATTTGCGTGCAACACGAACCAGCCTGCCGCTGGTCGGAACTGTCTTTCGAGGAATTCGATGCGGCGTTGAACGAAGTTGGCGAAAGAGATGTCGAAGCGCTTTACGCCTATTCAGTGAGCTGGCTGGCCTACACCCGCGCCCACGCTGACGAGTGGGAGGTGCTTGCGGATTTGCCCAAGGTCGAGGCGGTTCTGAACCGTCTTTACGAACTGGATCAGACCTTCGATGGCGGCAACATCGATCTTTACCTTGGTATTCTGAACAGTATTCGCCCGCCGGCGCTGGGGGGTAACCCTGAGCTCGGGCGGCAGTATTTCGAGCGCGCGATCGAGCTGACCGGCGGTCGCGACCTGTCGGTCAAGGTAGAGTTCGCGCGAACCTACGCGCGACTGGTCTACGATCGCGATCTGCATGACCGGTTGCTGCGGGAAGCGCTTGCCGCGGATCCGGATGTGCCCGGTCTGACTCTATTTAACGTACTGGCGCAGCGCCAGGCAGAAAGCCTGCTTGCGTCGGCGGACGATTATTTCTGAGCGCTGCTTTGCTCCAAGGAGATACATCCATGATTCGTGCAATTGCAATGACGCTGTTTTTGCTGCTCGCCGGCTGGACGACGTCAGCGTCGGCGATTACGTTGAAAATTGCCAGTATCGCGCCTGAGGGCACGGTCTGGATGAAAGAGATGCGCGCAGGGGCCGCAGAGATCAAGGAACGCACAGAGGGGCGGGTGCAGTTGAAATTCTATGGTGGTGGTGTCATGGGCACAGACCGCCAGGTACTGCTCAAGATGCGGACCGGGCAGTTGCACGGCAGTGTATTCACACCGAGCAGTCTCACCAACATCTATAACGACATTCAGATTTACACGTTGCCATTGGTCTTTAATGACCTCGAAGAAGTCGACTATGTCCGGCAGAAGATGGACATCGACCTGATCAATGGAATGGAAGAGGCGGGCATGGTCAGTTTTGGACTTGCCGGCGGCGGATTCGCTCTGATCATGTCCAACAAACCGGTGACA
>Ga0316191_10001403_pt1 | contig 16960 bp, 9 predicted proteins | sample Eddworburr2cm_MG_FD_204928 | JGI IMG/M metagenome (GOLD analysis project Ga0316191, IMG submission 204928) | Coastal sediment microbial communities from Maine, United States - Eddy worm burrow 2 cm | ecosystem: Environmental > Aquatic > Marine > Coastal > Sediment | place: USA: Maine | collected...
ATCCGTGACCAGCAGTGAGTGATAGGCGACCAGCGCTCGACCCGACTCGCTCACGATGCACGGGGCGGGCACATGCTCGTCGTCGCACACTTCCTTGATCCCGAAGACGACGTCGTTGGCGTACTCTTGGACGTTGTAGTTGACCGAGGCATCGGATGACGTTCTCGAGCCATCGTAGTCGATGCCCAGCCCGCCGCCGACGTCCAGGTATCGAACGTTGACGCCCTTCCGGCGGACCTGCGCATAGATCCGCGCGGCCTCGTGAACGGCATTCTTGATCTTGCGGATCTCCGTGATCTGGCTGCCGATGTGAAAGTGCAGGAGGGCGACGCGATCCTGCATTCCGGCCGCGGCGAGCTTCTCGAGAGACTGAAGGAGCTGAAGGGTCGTCAGACCGAACTTCGAGGCGAACCCCCCTGATTTGTCCCACATCCCCGAGCCCCTGGCCTGGAGCTTGATGCGGAAGCCGATCAGCGGCATGACCTCGGTCTCGGACGCCAGGTCGAGATACTGCTCGACCTCGAATGGCTTCTCCATGACCACCACGACTTGCTTGCCGAGCCGGGTGGCGAGGGCCGCCGAGGAAAGGTAGTCGGCGTCCTTGAATCCGTTGCAGACGATCAGGGACTCGGGCGGGGTGGGAAGGGCCGTGGCCGCCAGCAGCTCCGGACGGCTTCCCACTTCGAGACCGAGGGCGTTCTTCCAGCCGTACTTCAACAGGGATTCCACCACGGGGCGCTTCTGGTTGACCTTCACCGGAAAGACGGAAAAGTAGCGCTCGGGGTAGTTGAACTCTTCGACCGCTCGATCGAAAGCACCCTGGAGCTTGGCGAGCTGGGCCTCCAGGAGCTGCGGGAACCGCAGGAGCACGGGCGTCTTGACCCCTCGGCGGGCCACTTCTTGGAGGACCCGGGGGACATCGATGGCGTGGGAGCGATCGCGTGTGGGCGTGACGAGAAGATGGCCGTTGTCGCCGATCCGCAGGTAGCCGTCTCCCCAACCGTCGAGACCGTAGAGCTCGACCGCGTCGTCGATGGTAAATCGATCTGTCGTCGAAACGCTCATCCACCTGCCTTGGCTGAGGACATTGAATCCGGGAGCAACAGCCGATTATAGACCTCCCGCCCCTCCGACGACAGGGGCCGATGGACCCGGGTCGGCTGGTGTATCATCGATGGCCACGCTGCGAGCGGAGGGGGAGGTTTTCGGATCGCATGCACCGGCTGTGGCATTTGCGCTCAAGATGGGTCTTGGGGGTTGCAGCCGTCTTGCTGTTCGTGCCGCCCCCCGGTGACGGCGCCGCCCCCCTGCCCTCCCGGCCCCCGTCGGCACGCCCCGACATCCTGATCGTTACCGTTGACACGCTCCGGGCGGACCGACTCGGTTCGTACGGCTACGCACGGAAGACCTCCCCGCAGCTCGATCGACTCCTGAAGGGAGGCGTCCGGTTCAGCCAGGCACGGGTAGTGGAGCCGCTCACCAACCCCTCGATCTGCTCCATGATGACCTCGCTCTACCCCCAGGACCATGGCGCATCCCGCAACGGCCTGCGCATGCGCCGGGGGCTGGCCTCACTGCCGAAGTCTCTGAGCGACCACGGCTACGACACCGCGGCCATCGTGGGCAACTGGACGCTCAAGAACAAGCTCTCCGGTCTCGGCGAGCACTTCGATGACTACGAGTCGCTTCTCACCCGCAAGCGCTGGTTCGGCTTCCTGAGGAGCGAAGCCACCGCCGCAGACCTGACCGCGGCGGCGATCGAGTGGCTCGACGACCACCGGGCCGACGGATCCAACCGGCCGTTCATGCTGTGGGTCCACTACGTCGAGCCCCACGCGCCCTACCGGTTCCAGGAGGAGTTCGCGGAACCCCTGGGGCTTGCGGTCGATTCCAAGAAGCTCCCCCCGTCGGATCGTTACGACACCGAGGTCGCCTTCGTGGATCACGCGATCGGCCGTTTGATCCGCGAGGTGGAAAGCCAGCTCGACTCGCCGCCGCTGATTCTCTTCGCCTCCGACCACGGGGAGAGTCTTGGTGAGCACGACTACTGGGGACACGGTCGCAACCTTTACGAGCCGGGGCTTCGGATCCCGATGGGACTGACCTGGCGCGGCCGGATCCCAGCCGGGGTGGTCCACGCGCCGGCGCTGAACATCGACCTCGCCCCGACGATCCTCTCCCTGCTGGACATCCCGATCCCGACGAGCTTCCGCGGCTACGACTGGGCCGACGCCCTCAACGGTGGAAGCACCCCCGACGACCGCGTTACCCACTACCAGGCCCACAGGGGCGCGGTGATCTCGAAGCACGAATCGGAGCTGGCTCGCCGCAAGGGCCTTCTGGCGGTAGGGCTCATCGACGGGACGCTCAAGGAGATCCTAGTGGTGGGCAGCGGCAAGCGTGAGATCTGGAATCTGGAGAACGACCCGGGAGAGCTCACCAACCTGGCCGAGACCCACTCCGCCGCCAGCGACGATCTGGCCGGCTGGACCCAGGCCGTCGACACGGGCCTGACCAGCTTGGACGAGCTACCCCCCGAGCCCCTTGACGATGCCAGCGCAGCCCAGCTACGTGCCCTCGGCTACGTAGACTGACCCTTTTCCCCCGAGCCGGATGGGCGGGGAAACTCGCCGCGAAGCGCCTTGCGCGCGACGTCCTGGGCATCCGCGGGAAAGTCGGACCGAGCGACCCACTCGAGGTAGTCGGGCCGGTCCTTCGCCACCTCTTCCAATGCCCGTCCCTGGAACTTCCCGAAGGCGAGGACGGCACGACCGTCCTTCCAGACGAACTTGCCGGAACGGTCCACCGCGCCGGGGGGCGCGGAATCGCACCACGCCGCGAGATCCTCGACCGAGCGCGGGAGGTCCTCGTAACGGGCAAGCTGGGCCTCGAGGACATCGGCCACGGCCAGGACGTCGGCTTCGGCGCCGTGCGCTCCCTCGTGCTCGCGGCCCAGATAGAAGCGAACCGCGGCCGACAGGTCGCGGCGCTCCCTCCTGTGGAAGATCGTCATCGCGTCGACGACCCTTCGGCGCGACAGGCCGAGGTCGAGCCCGCAGTCCCGGAGCTCGCGGTCGAGCAGCGGGACGTCGAAGCGCAAGACGTTGAACCCGGCGAGATCCGACTCGCCCAGAAACTCCAGGAATCCCCGGGCGACCATGCGAAAGGTCGGCTCCTCGCGGACGTCCTCGTCCCGAATCCCGTGGACCGCGGTCGCTTCCGGCGGGATTGGCCGCTCGGGATTCAGCCTCCGGGTGCGCGTGGCGCGGTCACCGCCCGGATCGATCCGAAGCGCCGAGATCTCGACGATGCGGTCGGTGGCCGGATCCGTGCCGGTGGTCTCCAGATCGAAGAAAACGATCGGTCGGTCGGTTCGGAGAGTATCCACGGTCGTCCCCCGCGGCCCGGGCGACGCCTTCGGCGGCCCGGAGGCCGGCCCCCAGCCTATCCGGGACGGTCGCGCCACCGCAAGGGTGCGCTCGAGACCCGCACCGGCTATATTTTGCGGCCCGGCGCCGGTGCGCCGAATGGAGCCCGAATGCGATTTCCGGAGATCAGAACCGTCCCGGCTGCCGACATCGAGATCCCCGCGGAGGTCTCGCGACTCTACGACCTGGCCTACAACCTGTGGTGGACCTGGCAACCGGCGGCCCAGGGGCTGTTCAGTACCATCGACCCCGTCCGCTGGGCCCACGACCACAACCCGGTGGAGTTGCTCATCAACGTCGAGCCCCAGCGCTGGGAATCGCTGCTGATCGACGACCACTTTCTCTCCTCCTACCACGCCGTCATCCAGAAGCTCGACGGCTACATGAACGACACGGACGAGCGGTGGTTCAGTCGGGCGTACCCCGGATACGACGGAGGGCCCGTCGCCTACTTCTGTAGCGAGTACGGTTGGCACGAGAGCCTGGGAATCTACTCCGGCGGCCTCGGGATCCTCGCCGGAGATCACTGCAAGGGGGCCAGCGATCTGGCAATCCCGTTCGTCGGAATCGGGCTGATGTACCGCCGCGGTTATTTCCGGCAGACCATCGACGCCGACGGGCACCAGCAACATCTCTACGCCGACTACGACGTTCGTCGGCTTCCCGTGCTCCCGGTGACCCATCCCAATGGCCGACGGGTGCGCGTTGCCGTGGAGCTTCCCGGTCGACGCGTGCGCCTGAGGCTGTGGAAGGCTACGGTCGGTCGTGTTCCGGTACTCCTGCTTGACTCCGACTGCCACGACAACGATCCGGGGGATCGTCCCATCACCTCGATCCTGTACGTGCGCGGCCGCGAGATGCGTCTGTGCCAGGAGATCGTGCTGGGAGAGGGCGGGGTGCTCGCGCTGCGGGCTCTGGGAATCGAGCCCGCCGTGTGGCACATGAACGAAGGGCATTCGGCCTTCCTCTCCCTGCAGAGGATCCGCGAATCGATCGCGCGCGACGACATTCCGTTCGACGAGGCGCGCGCCCGGATCCGCGAGACGGCCGTCTTCACGACCCACACTCCGGTCCCGGCGGGCAACGAGGTTTTCGACGCCCACCTGATCCGCAAGTACCTGTCGGGCCAGGCCGTCGAGTGCCGGATCTCCGCCGACGACCTCCTGGCGCTCGGCCGGGCCCGCGAAGAAGACCGCGACGCCTTCAACATGACCGCCTTCGCCATCCGGACCAGTCGCAGCACCAATGGCGTCAGCAAATTGCACGGCGCCGTGGCCAACGAGATGTGGCGACACCTGCTACCGGAGAGTGAGCCCGACCCCCGTGTCGGGTACATCACCAACGGGGTTCACGTCCCGACCTGGATGGGGCCCGAGATAGCTGCGGTGCTGCGGACACGGATCGGGTTCCGGTTCGAGCAGCGGATCCTGGAATCGGAGTTTGCAGCAGGCGTGGACGCGATTCCGGATGCCGAGATCTGGGCCGCGCACAACGCTCAGAAAAAGCGCCTGGTGCTGTTCGCGCGGAGCCGGCTCATGGAGCAGCTCGCCCGCCACGGCCGCTCTCCCGACGAGCTTCGGGTGATCCAGCAACTTCTCGACCCGGACATCCTGACCATCGGGTTCGCGCGGCGATTCGCGACCTACAAGCGAGCCGCGTTGGTCTTCCGCGACATGGAACGGCTGCTCGAGATCCTGACCAGCACGACCCGACCGGTCCAGCTCGTCTTCGCCGGGAAAGCGCACCCGGCAGACCGGCCGGGTCAGGGGTTGATCCAGAGGATCTTCCAGGCCACCGCCTCGCCCGAGTTCCAGGGCCGGGTCGTCTTCCTGGAAAACTACAACATCCAGATCGCTCGCCACCTGGTCCAGGGTGTCGACCTGTGGCTCAACACTCCCCGCCGCCCCCTGGAGGCCAGTGGCACGAGCGGCATGAAGGCGGCGATCAACGGCGGGCTCAACCTGAGCGTCCTCGACGGCTGGTGGTGCGAGGGCTACGACCCGTCACACGGCTGGGTGGTCGGTCAAGCGCGGGAGTTCGAGGACGCCGAGGCCCAGGACCGTGAGGACGCCGAGTCGATCTACCGGGTGCTGTCGGAGGAGATCGCCCCACGCTACTACGCCCGCGACAAACACTCGGGACTGCCCACGAAGTGGATCGGGCGCATGAAGCGCGCCATGGGCACGCTGACCCCGCGGTTCAGCGCCACCCGCCTGCTCCGGGACTACACGACGAAGTACTACCTGCCCGCCGAGCGCACCGCGGACGAGAGCGTTGCCGCCGATCGGTCCCGAGTGGCCTCGGAGTGATTCAGTTCAGCGGCTGGGGGGAGGAACGTACGCGCTAGCTGATTTCTCGGCGTCGTCGTCGTTGCTCCATACGGCCAGCGCCAGGATCAGGACCGTACCCGTGGCGGCTCCGATCTGGACCCAGGGAATGCCCGAAGCGGACTTGGTCTTCGCCGGCTTGCTCGCCGATGGGCTCGTTGCCTTGCCCGCCGCCGGCTGCCCGGGGGCGCCGATCCGGATGTCGAGCCTTCTGGCACCCCACTCGACGGGAAGGGCCGGCAACGCCGGAACGTCCAGCCGCGATCCGTCGGCGGCGATCGCAGCCACCAGCTTGTACGAGCCCGGCACCAGGTCGACGGAGTACCTTCCGAGGTCGTCGCTCGGTGGAGCCGCGTGTTCCTGCCCCGCATCGTCCTGAAAGACCAGCTGGAATCCCTCGGCAGGCTTGCCCTCCGGATCGAGAACGATACCGCTGAACCCCGCGGTCTCGTCCTGGGCCAGGGCCGGATGGAGGGCGGGCGCGAGGAACCCGCACAGAAGCGCACTCAGCAGGAGGACTCCCCTGCCTCGGCGGCGGGGCGTGGAGATCGAGATCATACGGATCCTCTTCGACTTCGAGAGTAACGTGGGAAGATCCGTTATATGTGGACGTGCCAGGGTTGTCAACTCCCCGGCGATTGGCCGGGGAGGGCTCCCGCTCAGTTCGTGAGCTTGTCGTCGCGCTTGACGTTTCGGACGACCCCGGGAAGTGCGAGGTTGCCGGCGGTGAAGGTCCCGTCGGGTGACGACGTGGCGACGTTCCCGCCGACGTCGGCGCTCTCGACGTGGAACTCGTAGGTCGCGCCCGGGGTCAGACCCTGGAGCTCCACGGAGTGGTTGATCACGAGGTCGGGATCGACCGCGGTCTGCTGGTAGGTCGTCTGACCGGTACGGCGATAGTAGACGCGGCTGCTGGCGGGCTCGTCGGTCGTCCAGGTGATCGTCGCCGAGGATCCGGCGGCCGAGGAGGATTGCACGCCGGCGATCACGGGAGGCGTGTCGTCGGTCACGGTGAGCGTGGCCGCCGAGCTGTCGGCGCTGCCCGCGGCATTGCTGACCGTGCAGCGGAAGGTGGCGCCGTTGTCGGCCGGGGTTGCCGGCGGTGTCGTATAGGACGAAGCGGTGGCGCCGGAGATGGCCGTGCCGTTTCTCTTCCACTGATAGCTCAGTGGCAGGTCACCGGTAGCGGTAACCGAGAACGTCGCCGTCTGGCCCTCTGCCACCACCTGGTCGGCGGGCTGAGACGTGATCGAGGGCGGGAGCACGGTCGCGCTGACAGCGATGGAGGTCGTCATCGCGTCCGTGGCGCCGTCGTCGTCCGTCACCGTCAACGTCGCCGTGAAGCTGCCCTCGGACGTGTAGACGTGGGACGGAGACGCTCCCGCTCCGGTCGAGCCGTCTCCGAAGCTCCAGTCCCAGGAGACGATCGTCCCGTCCGCGTCGCTCGACAGCGAGGCGTCGAAGCTCACGGTGAGGGGTGCGTCGCCCGAGGTCGGGTTCGCCGCGAAGCTGGCGATCGGCGGCTGGTTCGGCGGGCTCGTCGTGGTGAAGGTCTGATCGGGCACTGAGGTGGCGGTATTGCCTGCTGAGTCGGCACTCTGCACGCGGAACTCGTAGAGGGTCCCCGGGAGCAACCCCTGCAGGACCACCGTGTGGCCCGTGACCGGCGCGGTTGCGAGGGACGACAGCTGATAGGTGGCGGCGCCCCGCTCGCGATAGAAGACCTGGCCGTCGGCAGGCTCGTCCGTATCCCACGTGATCGTCGCACCGGTCTGCGTGATGCCGGAGGCCTCCACGAGGGAGATGACCGGCGGTGTGGCGTCGAGCACTGTCAACGCGGCGGTTGCGCTGCTGACACTCCCGACGGCGTTGCTCACCACACAGCGGAAGACGAACCCGTTGTCGGTCAGCGCGGCCGGCGGCGTCGTGTACGTCGAACCGGTGGCGCCGGCGATGGCGGTCCCGCTCTTCTCCCACTGGTAGCTCAGGGGTGGCGATCCCGAGGCCGAGACCGCGAAGGTCGCCGATTGACCCTCGAGCACCGTCTGCGGCGAGGGCTGTGAGGTGACGGCCGGCGGCAGAGCCGGTGCGCTCACCGCGATCGTGGTCGTCGCCGAATCGGTGGCGCCGGCGTCGTCGACCACGGTCAGTGTCACCGTGAAGGTGCCTTGCGACGTGTAGACGTGTGTCGTGGCGGTTCCAGAACCGGTCGAGCCGTCGCCGAAGTTCCAGCTCCAGGAGTCCATGTTCCCGTCGGGATCGTTCGAGGCCGAGGCGTCGAAATCAACCGTCACAGGTGCGTCACCCGAGGTCGGATCGGCCGTGAAGACCGCGATCGGCGGCTGATTCGGCGGGCTTTGCGTGGTTAGCGTGCTGTCGGGCACCGAGGTCGCGACGTTGCCGGCCGCGTCGGCGCTCTGCACGCGGTACTCGTAGAGCGCGCCGGGCTGGAGCCCGGCGAGCGCCACGGTGTGGACGGAGAGAAGCGCAGGATCCACCGGCGTCTGTTCGTAGCTCGCGGTCCCGGCGCGCCGGTAGAACACCTGACTGTCCGAGGGCTCGTCGGTCGTCCACGTGATCGTGGCGGTGGTCTCGGTGATGCCGGAGGCCTGCACCTGGGTGATCACCGGCGCGGAGCCATCCAGGATGGTCAGCGTTGCGGAGTCGCTGGTCACGCTCCCCGCGACGTTGGTGACGACGCAGCGGAAGGTGGACCCGTTGTCGGAGAGGCCCGTCGCGGGCGTGGTATAGGACGCCGACGTCGCGCCAGGAAGATTGCTGCCGTTCTTCTGCCACTGGAAGCCGAGCGGAGCGGTGCCCTGAGCCGTGACCGTGAACGTTGCCGTCTGACCCTCGGTCACGGTTTGTGGCTGGGGCTGCGAGATGATCGACGGAGGGATCGAGGCCGCGGTAACCGTGATCGTGGTGGTCGCGGTGGCGGAGGCCCCTCCGTCGTCCGTCACGGTCAGCGTCACGGTGTGGTCCCCTGCCGCGCTGTAAGTGTGGGAAACGGACTCGCCGCTGTCGGAGGCACCGTCCCCGAACTCCCAGTCCCACGCGACGAGCGATCCGTCCGGATCGGCCGATGCCGCGGCGTCGAAGCTCACCGGCAGGGGAGCTTCTCCGAAGGTCGGATCGGCGGAAAGACTCGCCGTCGGCGGCTGGTTCGGCGCGCCGGCCCAGGGCCCGGCGGCATGATTCTGGTCGACTTCGAACGGACTGAGGGCGCGGTTGTAGACCGCCACCAGATGCAGGGCACCGAGCCATGCTTTATTGGCGGTAATCTCGTTGGCCAGCAAGAGCCGATAACCGTCGTCCCAGCCCGAGAAGTCGCCCCCGATCGTCTGGCTCGACCGCTCGACCCCGTCGACGAAGATCGTTTCGACGCCGGCGATATCGCGGGAGAAGACGACGTGTTGCACCGCGGTGGAGGCACTGCCAGCGGGTGACGACAACTCGGGGAGCCCGCCGGTGCTCTTGTCCGACGTACGCAGCCGCACCTCATAGCCGTCGCCGACCTGACCGAGGGTGACGTTCCTGGCCGAGCCGTTCGTCGACAAGGTCGCGATCCGGGCGGGACCGGTCTGCGTGGTATTGACCGGTGCCAGCCAGGCTTCGAGGGTGATCTCGTTCGTGGCGCGAACGGCGTCGACGATCTTGGAAGCCGCCAGCTCCGAGTCGAGGATCGTACTGCTCTCCACCGACAGGCCACCCTGGATCCAACTGACCGCGGCGGCATCCGTCACGGAGAGATCGAGGGGCGAGCCGGTACCGGCCATGTCGTGCACCGTGTCGCCCTGCCCCTCATCGAAGGTGTAGAGGACCACGAGGTCGTCGCTCACCCTCGTACCGGTCGCGTCGACGCCCAGCACCGCGGAGCGTGTGAACGCGCTGCCGGCGGCGTTGGTCACCTCGCAGCGGTAGGTGGCCAGGTCCTCACCCAGCGCTACCGGCGGCGAGATGTACGTGGTCTCGTCGGCGCCCGGGATGTCCGCACCGTCTTTCTGCCACTGGTAGACGAGCGGCGGCGTTCCGACGGCCTGGACGGTGAAGGTCGGAGTCATGCCCTCGGTGACCGTGACGTCGTCGGGTTCGGCCGTGATGACGGGCACCTGCAGGGACTCGGTGACGGTGATGGCATCGGTGGCTGAATCAAGCGCGCCATCGTTGTCCGAGACGGTCAGCGTCACCGTGTAATTGCCCGCCACGGTGTACTCATGGGAGGCGGTGGGTCCGGTTGCGGTCGCGCCGTCGCCGAAGTCCCAACTCCAGGAATCGATCGATCCGTCGGCATCGCTCGACGCCGAGGCGTCGAGGGCGACGGTTACCGGGACCTCGCCGGAAGTCGGGTCGGCGGTGAAGCTCGCGGTCGGAGGATCGTTGGTTCCGCTCGTGGTCGTGAAGGTGCCGTCGGGGCTCGAGATTGACGCGTTGCCGAGCGAGTCGGCGCTTCTGACGTGATACTCGTAGGAGGTTCCGCCCTGAAGGCCCTCGAGCGACATCGAATGGTTCGTGACCAGCGCGGGATCGACGGGCGTCTGCTGGTAGGTCGGATTCCCGGCGGCCCGGTAGAAGACCTGGCTGTCGGAATCTTCGTTGGTTCGCCAGGTGACCGTGGCCGAGCTCGCCGTCACGGTCCGCGTCCGCAGCTGAGTGATGTTCGGCGGCGTCCCGTCGACCACGGTGAGCACGGCGGCGTTGCTGGTGTCGCTGCCTCCCGGATTGGTCACCACGCAGCGATAGGAGGAACCGTCGTCCGCCTGGGTCGCGGGGGGCGTCGTGTACGAGAGCTGGATCGCCCCCGCGATCTCGGTGCCGTCCTTCTGCCATTGATAGCCCAGAGGCTCGGTGCCGGTGGCGGCCACCGTGAAGGTCGCGGTCTGCCCCTCGGGCGCGGACTGATCCGAGGGATGGGTCGTGATCGTCGGAGGGGTCGGCGGCTCGTTGACCAGGATGGAGACCGTACCGCTGTCCGATCCGCCGCGGTCGTCGGTGACGGTCAGCGTCGTGACGTACGCACCCGGGGTCGAGTAGGTGTGGCTCGCGGCCGAGCCGGCGCCGCTCGAGCCGTCACCGAAGTCCCAGGCCCAGGCCACGACGGTGCCGTCGGGATCGGACGACGAAGAACCGTCGAAGCTGACCGCGAGTGGGGCCGTGCCCGAGGTCGGGACGGCCGTCAGGCCGGCGACCGGCGGCTCGTTGACCGCCACGGTCGTGAAGGTGCTATCGGGCGAGGACGACGCGACGTTGCCCGCGGCGTCGGAGCTCTGCACCCGATACTCGTAGAGGGTGTCCGGCTGCAGCCCTCCGAGCGCCATGCTGTGAGCGGTGGCGAGTGCCGAGTGCACCGGGGTCTGCTGGTAGCTCGAGGTCCCGGTGCGCCGGTAGAACACCTGTCCGTCCGAGGGCTCGTGGGTCGTCCACGTGATCGTGGCGGCGGTTTCGGTGATGCCGGAAGCCTGTACCTGGGAGATGACCGGCGCGGTAGCGTCCACGACGGTCAACACGGCGGAGTTGCTCGTGACGTTCCCGGCGGAGTTGGTGACCGCACAGTCGTAGGTCGAGCCGTCGTCCGCCAGGGTGGTCGGGGGCGTCGTGTACGTCGAGGAAGTCGCACCGGAGAGTGCACCACCGTTCTTCCGCCACTGATAGCTCAGCGGAGCCGTGCCCTGGGCCGTGACGGAGAAGGTCGCCGTCTGGCCCTCGGCCACGGTCCGTGGAGCAGGGTGCGAGACGATCGACGGAGGGATCCCGGGCTCGGTGACCGTGATCGTCGTCGTGTTGGTAGACAGGGCCCCGTCGTCGTCGGTCACGGTCAGCGTGGCCGTGTAGCTGCCCACGACGGTGTAGGTGTGGGAAACGGAGATCCCCGAGCCGCTGGCGCCGTCGCCGAAGTCCCAGCCCCACGAAACGATCGTTCCGTCCGGATCGTTCGAGGCCGAGGCGTCGAATCCGACAATGACCGGCACCTCGCCGGAGGTCGGACTCGCGATGAAGCTGGCAATCGGCGGCTGGTTCGGCGGGCTGGCCGTGGTGAAGGTGCCGTCGGGCGAAGAGGTTGCGGTGTTGCCTTCCGCGTCGGCGCTCTGAACCCGATACTGGTAGGTCGTGCCCGGCAGCAGAGCCGAGAGCGCCACGTTGTGGCCCGTGGCGAGCGTCGGAGCTATCGGCGTCTGCGTGTAGCTCGAGGTCCCGGTGCGGCGGTAGAACACCTGGCTGTCCGCGGGCTCGTCGGTCGTCCAGGTGACGGTCGCCGTGGTCTGGGTGATCCCCGACGCCTGAATCTGCGAAAGAACGGGCGCCGTGCCGTCCGCAACGGTCAGCGTGGCCGCATTGCTGGTCACGGTTCCCGCGGTATTCGTGATGACGCAGCGGTAAGTCGATCCGTTATCGGCCATCGTCACCGGGGTCGTCGTGTGGTTCCTGCCGGTCGCACCGGAAATGTCGGCCCCGTTCTTCTGCCATTGGTAGGTGAGAGGAGCCGTGCCCGAGGCGCTCAGGCTAAAGGTCGCCGTCTGGCCCTCGGTGACGGTCTGATCCGAAGGGTGCGAGGTGACGGAGGGAGGGATCTGTGCCTGGGTCACGGTGAACAAACCCGCGCCGGTTCCGAAGACCTGATCGGGGTTTTCTACTTCGACGTCCACCGGGCCGAGCGCCGCACCCGGCGCTATCGTGATGGTGACCACCAGCTCACCGCAGGCGTTGACGGTCGTCGGGCCGGCAACGAGGTCCGGGTCGGACAGCAGGACGGTCGCCCCGCTCTGGAAGTTGGAGCCGGTCAAGGTGACCGTGACCTGCTCACCCTGTCCGCCCGAGGAAGGCGCTGCGGAGGAGACGACGGGGCGCGGCCAGCCGGACACCAGGTTGGAAAGATCGACGCTCTCCTGTCCGCTCGTGTCGAACGCCTTGACAGCCAGGTGCCACGACGTGCAATCGGCAAGACCGGTGACCGTGTGCGCGGTCACGGTGCCGACGTCGGTCTGCTGCGAGAGGTTGTTCGGGTTGGTCCCGTAGTAGATCCGGTAGCCGGCCAGATCGGAATCGGAAACGGGATTCCATTCCAGCGACACGGTGCCCGCGGAGACCGGCAACGTGGCCAGGACTGCGGCGATGGTGATCGTGGCCGTACGGGCAAGACCGGCGTGTACCAAGTGCCCCTCCCGAGTTGAGGGCATCCGGGTTTGCCGATTCCGTGCCATGGCATGCGAGCGCCCGGGATCGTCGAGAAACCGCGCTGGACAAAAGATTCCTGGAATCCGTTTCGCGCCGGACGGCGGTGATTTGAGTTCGAAAACGAGACCGGCTTACGACGTCGTAATCGCTGGCGTGCCGAGACTGTCAGGCGCTAGCCGGTGCCCGGGCTCACTTCCAGAGCTTCCAGCCCTTTCGTTTCGAGCCGTTGGATTCGAGCACCACGTCGTGGACGGGAAGCGGCACGGCAGCCTCGGAGACGAGGCGACGAAACTCCCCCGGATCTGCATCGCTCCCCGCGGGGTTGACCGGATTGGTGGTCACCGCGAGGAGACGGACGGTCCGGAAGGCCCGTACCCGCCCCCCGGCCTTGAGCCACGCCTTGAGGTAGACCGGTGAGACCAGCAGTCGGGTCGGGTCCCGAACTACCAGGGAGCAGCGTTGGGGCATTCTCACCAGCGGCGCCATGAGACCGTCGTGGAGACCGTCAGGCACCGCGATCGTCCCGATCTCCCGGCCGTCGAGGCCTCGCAGGGGACCGAGGGGGTTATCCAGGTCGGGCGGCAGAGACGCGATTTGTTGCCCTTGGTTATCCAGAACGAGCACCATGCCGCTGGAGGACGCTTCTTCCCAGGCGCGTGACTCCAGGTCATCGCACGGCGCGACCGTCAGCGTCTCGATCATGTATCGCACCGCCGCGGCCGAGTGCTCCGCGCTGCGCGAGTAGCCGGAGCCCACGGCGAGAATGACCGCGTCGGTGATGCCGGGCGCCGCGAAGCCGCGCCGTTCCCAGGCGCCGTCGACCAGCACGAGACCGCCGGCGCTGCGCTGAAGGCGGTCCAGGACCTGATGCATCGACGCGGTGTCGTCGGGTCCGTGGACCGTCACCGGGCCTTCGCCCATGACACGGCAGATCGCCACCGAGCCCAGGGGCGCCTCGAGCGAGACCGTCTCGATCGGATCGAGGCGCGCGTCGCCCTCGACCAATGATGACGCCGTGGCCACCACGGCTCCGTCGGGAAGGAAGACCGTCGAGTTCGAGCCGGCGACATCGTCAGGCTCGTCGAGAACCGGTCTCGGTGCTCGCGTGACGCCTACGGGGGCTTCGAGGCAATGGAAGTCGGCCGCGATCGCCTGGACCACCGTGCGGCTCCCGGCGCCGGGATGCAGGCCCACGACGGCGATCCGGCGGCAGCCGGTGGCACGGATGCGCTCGGGCAGGCCGGGGGCGTCGGGCTGTGTCTTCTTTCGCCGGATCATCACGGGAGTGTGGAGGCGGCGATCGGATTCGAACCGATGAATAAGGGTTTTGCAGACCCCTGCCTTACCACTTGGCTACGCCGCCGGGGAGAAGTTCGCAATATAGCCCGACCCCGCTGGACGGTCAATCAGCAGCCGCGGACGCGATCTGTCCACGAAAAATGTCCTTGAGACGCTCGAGCCGGAACGGCTTCGCGAGGAAGCCGGCGCCGCACGCCCCGATCCTCTCCCGCTCGCGATCGGTGACGCTGGCACCCGAGACCACGAGGGTGCGACGCGCCAGGTCGGGGTGGTTCCGGGTCAGGACCTCGAGCCATTCGATGACCCGACCTCCCGGCATGCACAGGTCGAGGGTCATCGCCTCGACTCCACCGGCGTCGATGGCGCGGCCGGCCTCATCGGAGCTTGCCGCGGCGATACAGCGGTGCCCCTCCGACTCCAGCGTCTGCTGGATCAGGTCCGCCACGTAGGGCTCATCGTCGACCACCAGTACGCGCACGCCGGCACTCCCGGACTCATTGTAGCGGAGCCGAGGAAACGATCACCACCAAAGTTGGATGCATCCCCGGGCGATTGGGGGCATCATAGAGGTATGGCTACCGTAATCGCGCCGGGCTTTCTGATCGCGGTGCCGCAGCTGCAGGACCCGAACTTCAAGCAGTCGGTGGTCCTGCTCCTGCAGCAGAGCGACGAGGGAGCGTTAGGGGTCGTCGTCAACCGCGAGACCTCCCTGTTCCTCAAGGACCTGTGCCGCGACCACGACATCTCCTACGCCGGCGACCCCGACAAGCGCGTGCGGCAGGGCGGTCCCGTCCAGCCCGAGCAGGGCCTGGTGGTGTTCGGCGGTGAGCACGAAGATCCCGAGGCCCGGCCGGTGGCCGAGGGTCTTCTGGTCAGCGCCTCGACCGGCACCCTCTCCCGCCTGTGTAACCTCCGGCAAGGTCGCTTTCACTGCTACTCCGGCTATGCCGGATGGGCGCCGGGCCAGCTCGAGCGCGAGATCGCCGAAGGGTCCTGGATCGTGACACCCGTCGACGCGAAGCTCATCCTCGATCTCGCACCCGAGGAGATGTGGGTCCAGGCCCTCATGGACAACGGCATCGACCCCGCCGCGATTGTCCCCGGCTCTTCCCAGGAAGCCTGAACCCGGGTCCCCCCCGTCGGACTAGGGCAGGAACTGGGAGGGGTTCTTCAGCTTGCGGGGCAGGTACTCTTCGATGACATAGTTCAGGCCCCAACGGGCCAGCGCCTGTTGCTCGGCCCGCTTTCCCATCTTGACCAGCTGCTCCAGCGCCTTCGACCACTCCCGGTGCCGCTTGAAGAACGGATCGTTCTTCAGGGCGTCCTTCGCCCTCTTGACGTCGACCTCCTTGAGGGGGTGGGTGGGCAGCTTGTAGTCGGTGATGTCCTGGGGCGTCACACCGAGAAATCTGGCCGTGGGAACGCAGAAGAAGCGATTGATGTGCGCGGCGTTGCCGGATCCGACCTTCAGGGTGCGATAGATGTTGGAGATCCCGTAGGGGTCACAGTCGACGAACGCATAGACCGGGAGCTTGCACTGCTCGGACAGGCGCCGGACGAATCGACGCGTGGCGCGGGTCGGCACGCCGGCCATGGAGATCAGGATGCAGTGCGCCTTCTTCCAGAACTTGTGGCTCTGGAGCCTTTGGAACATGCCTCCCGTCTCGATGCACAGGATGAACTTCGCCTGGGTCTCGAAGGTCAGCTGCTCGACCAGGGAGGGGATCGAATACGCCCCCGAGCCAAAGCGGGTGCAGTCGATCTTCTCGGTCTTGCCGGTGTCCATGTCGGTGTCGTAGACGATCAGCTCTCCGGCCACGGCGCCGCCGTGCTCGTCGGGGATGAACCTGAGTTGCTCGCGGCTCACACCGTGAATCGAGAACATCGCCTCGATGTCGTCCATGACGGTATCGGACTCGGACTGCTCGGTGAAGTTGGCCTCGCCCCAGTTCTTTGACTGGTAGTAGGCGTCCCGCTTGGTGGCAAAATCGTTGGTCTCCACCAGCTCCTTCGAGAGCGACATCATGCTGAGGGTCTGCGCGAACGTCTTGGCGGTGTTGACCGTCAGGGTACGGCGGGACTTCTCGCGACCGATCTCGAAGTAGCCCTTCCGCGGGTCGTATCGAACGTTGCCGAGAGACCGTATGGGGAAGACGACCTCCGGTTTGGTGTGCTTCCGGATCTTCTGGTCGATGCCCGACGCCACCTCGACGATCGCCTTGACCGTGATGCGATCCATCTTCTTTTTCTGAATCTGGGGTGACTTCATCGCCATCCTCTTACCCTCGAGCACTCGCTCGACGCTTTGCGAAGAACGCGATCAGACCGAGGATGACGCCGATGGCGCCCGCGGCCATCACGCCGTCCACGATCGCCACACCGGTGGACGACCAACCGAGACGGGTGAGCAGGTCGCCCACCGGATAACCCACGATCCGCTCGCCGCGATTGATCGTCACGACCCACACCGCGAACAGCACTCCGGTGAGCCCCTCGCCGCCGACCATGCCGGAACCCACCAGGACGCCCTGCTCGCGCCGGAGCTCGGCTTCGTCCTTGTCCTCCCCGCGGCTCAACCACCACCGCAAGAAGCCGCCCAGGAAAACCGCCGCCATGGTGTACATGGGCAGATAGACCCCGACGGCAAAGGGCAGGACGGGGACACGGAGCAGCGCCACCACCCCGGCGATGGCCGCACCGATGAGAATCAGGTGCCACGGTAGGTTGTGGTCC
>Ga0316191_10001404_pt1 | contig 16953 bp, 15 predicted proteins | sample Eddworburr2cm_MG_FD_204928 | JGI IMG/M metagenome (GOLD analysis project Ga0316191, IMG submission 204928) | Coastal sediment microbial communities from Maine, United States - Eddy worm burrow 2 cm | ecosystem: Environmental > Aquatic > Marine > Coastal > Sediment | place: USA: Maine...
CCCCGGACGGTGACTGGGCCTCGATGGCCGTTCCGTCGGACGGCAGTTATGGTGTGCCTGAAGGCATCATCTATGGCTTCCCGTGCACCTGCAGTGGCGGGAGCTGGTCCATCGTCCAGGGGCTGGAGGTCAACGACTTCAGCCGCGCGAAGATGGATGCCACGGCGGCTGAGCTTCAAGAGGAAGCTGCCGCGGTCGCACATTTGGTCTAGGCTTCGGCCAACCTCATCGAGGCGGAGCCCGCATGCGAAAGCCCAGGCTGGTCGAAGAGCACGAAGCGGAAGGCAAGCGCATCGTCGTGGACGGTCAGCACATTTTCGTCCGAGAAGCAGGCGAGGGTGAGCCGGTCCTGTTTCTGCATGGCGTGCCGTCGAGCTCGTTCCTCTTTCGCAAGATGCTTCCGGAGATCGCAGCGCAAGGGCTTCGGGCGGTCAGCTTCGACTTTCCAGGGGCCGGGCTGAGCGACAAACCCAAGGACATCGGTTACGACTGGCACGAGCTCGCGAAGTGGGTCGGCCGCGTCGTCGATGCGCTGGCGCTCCCTCCGGTGCATCTCGTCTTGCATGACATCGCCGGGCCCATTGGCGCGGAGTGGGCCATCCAGAACCCGGTGAAGGTTCGCTCCATCACGTTCACCAATACGGTGATGGATGTCGCTCACTACCGGCCGGCCTTTCCCATCTGGACGTTCCGCGTACCGGTGCTGCGGCACGTGGTCTTTTCGACCTTGAACGCCGCCGTCGCCTTGAAGCTCTTCCGTCATTCCGGGGTCAAGAACCCCGACTGCATCGATGAAGACGTGGTCGAGAGCTATCTCTATCTGGTCAGGAACAACGGGGGGCATCACAGCTTCCTCGAAATCATGGACGGCTTGGATTGCACGGAACAGCACCGGGACTACCTCCGTGACGGTCTGCTTGCGATCGACAAGCCCATGCAGCTCGTTTGGGGCGAGCAAGAGATCGCGATACCGAAGGCGCAGCTCCACTACATCAAGCAAGTGTTTCCGCTGCGTGCAGAGCAGATGGTCGATGCCGGTCACTTCATCCAAGAAGAGCAACCCGCGGTCGTTGCCGCACATATCACGGCCTTCGCCAAGGGCATTGCCCAGCAATCAAAACGCGCTACCCCGTAAAGCGACTTCGTCGCCACGGGGCTTCGCCCCCAGCACCAACAACAGAAAGAACAGGAGCCACCATGGCTGTCGAACGTACGCTTAGCATCATCAAGCCCGACGCTGTCGAGCAGAACAACATCGGGAACATCATCGCCATGATTCAGGGCTCCGGCCTTCAGGTCCTGGGCATGCGCATGCTTCACCTGAGCCGCGCGCAGGCCGAGGGCTTCTATGAGGTTCACAAGGAACGACCGTTCTTCGGCGAGCTCGTCGAGTTCATGACGCGTGGGCCCGTCGTCGTGATCGCGCTCGAGGCCGATGATGCCGTGGCGCGCTACCGAACCCTGATGGGCTCGACCAACCCTGCGGAAGCCGACGATGGCACCATCCGCAAAGCCTACGGCACCGACATTGGCGAGAACGCCTGCCACGGCTCGGACAGCGTCGAGAACGGTAAAATCGAAGTCGGGTACTTCTTCCCCGAGTATCTCCTCAAGTAAGCCATGGGCGATTCGAGCGAAAGCCAGTTGCGCCCACTCATCGAGCAAGCGTTCGAAGATCGTTCGAAGCTCGAAGATGCGCAGTACCGCAGCGCCGTCGAGGAGACGATCGAGCTCCTGGACAAGGGCAAGGTTCGCGTCGCGACGCGTGGTGAAGACGGGGAGTGGACCGTTCACGCGTGGACGAAGCAGGCGATTCTTCTGTACTTCGGGATCCGCGACATGGAGCGGGTGCAAATCGGTGCGTACGAGTACCACGACAAGATTCCCCTCAAGAAGAACCTCGATCAGCAAGGCGTGCGAGTCGTCCCGCCCGGCACGGTCCGCTACGGCGCCCACCTGGAGCCCGGTGTCATTCTCATGCCGGGCTACGTGAACATCGGCGCGTACGTAGGCGCCGGGTCGATGGTCGACACCTGGGCCACAGTCGGTTCCTGTGCGCAGGTCGGCAAGGGCGTGCATCTGTCTGGCGGAGTTGGCCTCGGTGGAGTCCTCGAGCCCCCTGGTGCCACCCCGGTCATCATCGAGGACGGCGCCTTCGTCGGCTCCCGGGCCATCGTCGTGGAGGGTTCCCGCATCGGTGAAGAAGCGGTGCTCGGCGCCAACGTCGTGATCACGGCCAGCACGAAGATCATCGACGTCACCGGCGCGGAGCCGGTCGAGATGAAGGGCTACGTCCCGCCACGCTCAGTCGTCATCCCCGGCACCCGCACCAAGAAGTTCCCAGCAGGCGAGTACCAGATCCCAGTCGCGCTAATCATCGGAAAGCGAAAAGCAAGCACCGACAAAAAGGTCACCCTCAACGAAGCCCTCCGAGACTTCGGCGTATCAGTCTAAGCAGCCAACCGAGACACGGGGACCCTGCGGACGGCGCGGCGTGCTCACAGGTTCACCGGGTCTCGGACAAACACGACACGGGGTTGCGCCGGACGGGGCGCCTTGCAGAGGTGGCCGGAGGGGCTTGGGGCCTGAGGCCACGCAAGGCGCCCCTCGGAGCTCGCGCCCAATCGGCGGTGGTTGCTGTCGTGCCGATTGTCACTCGCTACGCCGACTCCACCCCATGTCGCGTTTGTCCGAGCCCCTATGGACGACTCCTCACACGAAAAAGGGGACAGTCCCCTTCTTAGAAGGGTTAATTCCAAGCACGTCACGCACGACGCCCCTTCGTACGTCGACTTCTACACAGGAGAACGGCTCGCGATGTGCGGCACAGCGAGTGGGGGGGAGGCTAGCCGTATAGCGACGTAGAGAGACGGCCGAGCGGGTCCCGCTCGCGAGCACGTGCGTCGGGAGCCGTTCTCCGATTGTATAGTGCCAGCCCGTCAGCCGGGTACTGCGGGTATCGTTACTCTTTGGTCTGGGCCCTCGTGTTCCAGTGCGACATATAGCGAACCCTCGAGCGTCCCAGTCCATGGTTCGTTCAAACGTTCGCGCGACGGAATGTCCAGTCGCAGTGAAACTGCCAGCAGGGCGGCCTCCAGCTGACGGCGATGGTCTGCTTCCATGTCCCAATGCACCACCAGAGCGAGGCCCCCAAGCTGGTGGGCTTCGGTCAGGAACACGTGGGCTTCCGCGAAGGCCCGCTCCAGCGCGTGCAGCGCTTCCGCAGCGGTCGCGTGCATGGTTCCGGAGAGCGCACAGGCTGAGGACATCACGGTAGAAACTAGCAGAATTGGCGCGTGCCCGCGTCGCTTCGTCAGTAGCCGCCGCCGCGCTGAAAGCGTTTCCAAGCGGCGCACGGGGTCCCGTAGCGCTTCTCCACGTATTGCAGCCCCCAGGCGATCTGCGGCCATGGGTTTGTCCGGTAGTCGACGCCGTAGGCCTTACCCGAATCCCTCATCTTGTTGCACGGGTAGGACTGAGGGATCCCGCAAGCGCCCGTGCGCTTGTTGCGCGCGCGATGGTTCCAGTGGCTTTCCGCCTGCCACAGCTTGTCGAGGCATTGGAACTGTTGCTCGCTGTCCCATTGCGAATATTCGGTCCGAACTAGATAGCGCGCGATCTCCTTGTTCTGCGCGGGTGTGTTGTTCGCCGCCTGCAAGGTTGGCTTCGCTTCCGACGCGCTGCTCGCACATCCGCTAAGGGCCAGAGCCAGGGCGATCGAGGCGCACGAGAGGCGAAACGTTCCAACCATCGAGGAACCCCGGTTACTCCTCGATGGGCGAGTGATCCCGTGCCCACTCGTACGCCATGTAGGACGAGATTAGGTGGCAGACCCAACCGAGGAAACCGCCGCTGCCGATCCAGAGACCTGGTGTGACGATCAGCCAGACGACCCCACGTAGGAACTTGCCGTTGTAGAACTGGCCGAGGCCGGGGATGATGAACGACAGGACTGCAGCGGTACCAGGACGATCCATGCGTCCAAGGTGCGTCGCCGACTCCGATTGTCAACGACCCCACGCCCGCATTGCGTGCCCGGCCGAACTCTGGCACCGATCAGGATCGTGAAGCTTCCCGCCGATAGCTTGACCGCCCCGTCGCACCCCGTCGCGCGCTTGCCCGCCGAATGGGAAGAGCGCGTCGTTGCCTGGGGAGAGCCAGCGTATCGGGGCAAGCAGATCTTCGACTGGATCCACCGCCAGGGCGTTCTCGACCCGGACGAAATGAGCAATCTTCCGAAGGCGCTCCGCGAGCGCTTGAAAGAGGAGGGCGTGGGCTGGCCGATCACGATTGTTTCCGCGCACGAATCGGCAGACCAAACCAAGAAGCTCCTCGTGGGCATGCCCGACGGCGAGAAGGTGGAAACGGTGTTGATCCCGCAGCTCGGCGACGAGCGCATCGTTACCCAGTGCATCTCGAGCCAGGTTGGTTGCGCGATGGGATGCGTGTTCTGCGCTTCCGGGGTTGCGGGCTTGAAGCGTCAAATGACCGACGCAGAGATCGTCGCGCAGGTGCTCCTCGGCCGTCGCGAGCTTCGACCCGATCAGCGCATCCGCAACGTGGTGTTCATGGGGATGGGGGAGCCACTACACAACTACGACGCAGTCGCTCGCTCGCTGGTTCTCCTGACCCATCCCGACGGCATCGATCTCTCCAAAAGGCGTGTGACGGTGTCGACCAGCGGTCTCGTCAAGCAAATCGATCGCCTCGGCAAGGATTTCAACGGGCAGGTGCAGCTCGCCATTTCGCTTCATGCCGTGCGTGACGAGGACCGAAGCAAGATCATGCCCGTGAACCGAAAACACGGGCTCGGCGAGCTGACCGACGCATTGCGACGCTATCCGATGCCGAAGCGCGGGCGAATCACCATCGAGTACACGCTGATCAAGGGCGTGAACGACTCGGTCCAGGACGCGAACGGGATGGTCGAGCTTCTGCGCGGCATCCCGGTGAAGGTGAACCTCATCCCGATGAACCCGATCTCGGCGTCCGATCTGCAGGCGCCCGACTCGAGTCATGTCGCCCGTTTTCAAGAGCAGCTCACACGTCGAGGGCTCTCGGTGTTCATCCGCAAGACACGCGGCGACGACGTGGCAGCCGCCTGCGGCCAGCTCGCCTTCCACGGCCAGGGCCCACGAACCGCCGACTAGTGCGCGAGAGATTTTTTCTTGTGGTCGAGCGCGCCCGCAGGAGCGTAGTGAGAGGCACTCATGTGCCTCGCAGCGGAGCGACGAGGACGTAAGCCGGCCACGAGGAAAAAGATCCGCGCGCTAGAGGCTGCCGCGTGCTTTGAGGGCTTTGACGATGTCGGGAAGCTCTTTGCCGACGTCGTCCGGGGTCTTGATGGGCTGGAACCGCGCGTCCGGCCCGTGTCGCTCGACACGCAAGAACGCTGGCTGCAGGAATGCTGTCAGCTCACCGACGAGCCGTTCGAACTGCACTGCGGGCTTGCCGTCCACCGTCTTGTTCACCGCAAACCAGGTCAGCGGAAACTCCCTGTCGATCGCCTCGGCGTCGAGCACGAACGTGTTCGTATTGAACACGGGGATGCGCTCCTGGTCGAAGTCTTCCGGAAAGCGAAATGCCTCCACGATTTGAGCTTTCCCGTCGACGCGTGCCGGTGCACCGCCTTTGTCGCCGGGTTCTTTCGGCGCCATCTCCGCGGTAAGTGCGGCACCCGACTCGAGGTGGACGCCGATGATTGCAGGGTCGAGCGTCGCCGTCAGGTTGTCGACATTCGACATCATCAGCACGCGGCCGCCGCGATCTCGAAAGTCTTTCAAAATGCCTGAGCGACGAAGGGCGAACGTGAGGTCTCCGTGGCCGGGCGCGTGAGACGACAGGGCGCCCGAGCTGTCTTTGAAGAGCTTGCCGTCTGGCGTGACGCGAAGCGAGATGAACTGCGGGAAAGTCTTGATCGGACAACGCTTCGTGCTCAGCGGCTCGGCCATCTGTCGAATCGCTTCGTCCGTCGCGAAGCTCGTCATCAGGTAGACCGGGATGGTCGCGTTTGCGCGCTCCGCCACCGCGGCGATGTCCTTGAGCTTTAGATCGAGGAACGACTGGCCGTCGAGCACCTCCACGGCTGCCTTGACGACCCCGCCGAACCGGGTCGCCATGCCGCCCGCCAGGATCACCGCGGCGACTTCGCCGCGCCGCATGGCTTCCTCGCCACGGGCCGCCAGCTCGCGCCGCAAGTCGCCACCGAGGGGGGGAAGGGCCTGGAGGTCACCCTCGTCGGGGGGCTCCACGCAGCCGGTGATTCGGTTCTGAGAGGCTCCAAGCTGGCCCTGGGCCAGACGTTCTTGCAGGGATTCGAAGGGGATATCCTCGAAAGCGTACCGTTGAAGAAGTTGGGCGGTCTCGGCGTCTATTTCTCGTGAGTTCATCAGAATGGCCGAAACCCAAGCACTTTCTACGCACTCTGTCGAGCGGGCCGCGCCCGTTCAGCGAGAGGGGGATGACGGCGAGGCCAGGCAGACGTACATGTAAAGGAGGACCCATGGATTTCCTCGTTCGGCTCACGGCGATGTTCGCATTGTTGGTCGCGACGGTGGCCGCTGTTCCGGCGCAGGCGGACTACCAAGGAGCGGACGGCTACGGCACCGCGCCTACGAACCAGCTCGATGTCTCACACGATGGCTACGTGCGAGAGGGGCACGTAGGCGAGACCGACGACCCAGCGACCTACGTGGTCATCGAGGCTGAGTCCGGGACGAGCGAGCAGGTCGACGGTGAGACCGTCATCGTCGTTCAGGAGCCCGAGCCCATCGCGGCCACGGAGGCCGCACCGCCACCACTGCCGACCGTGGTGGTGGAGCAGCCGGTCGCCCTTTGTCCCGAGGGGATCTGGGTCGATGGGTACTGGTCCTACGGGGATGGTCAGTACCTTTGGGTGGACGGGCACTGCGTCGTCGAACGCGTGAACTATGTCTTCGTCCAGCCGCGATGGGATTACTACGCGAGTGTCTGGTGGTTCGTGCCCGGATACTATCGACCGTGCAGTGTGTACGTCGGCTTTGGATACTATCGCCCATGGCATTGGTACCCGCCGTACCACCATCCGTATTACCGCCGGGGTCATCCGGCGCCGGTGCATCGGGCCGTTCCGCGCCGGACGACAGCCGTGCGCGCAACGTCGGTCTCGAGAACCCCCAGCCGCGGGGTCCTAGGTCGTCCCGGTTACACGTCTGGACGCACCAGCACCGTCGAGCGCAGGCCTCCGACCACGCCCGTGCGCACCAGCACGGTCGGCCGCGCGGATCGGATGCCGACCCGAACCGGCACCGTGAGCCGGGTACCCACGCGCACATCCACGGTCACGCGCGCGCCGGCGGTCACGCGCACATCCACGGTCACGCGCGCGCCGGCGGTCACGCGCACCGGCGCGATCATGCGTACGCCGACCATCACGCGCACCGGCGCGGTCACGCGCCCACCTTCGAACCATCGCTCGGCCACCGTCACCCGGCCTCCGGCTAGTCGCGCGTCCACGGGTACCGTCGGCCGGCCGCCTTCAGCTCCTTCTTCTAGCGGCTCGGTCAGCCGCGCGAGCACTGGCTCGAGTCGCACGAGCAGCGTTCGTCGTCCGAGCGCCAGCCCATCGAGAGGGGGCAGCTCCAGGGGCTCGAGCGTTGGCCGAGCAAGCGCCTCCCCATCGAGGGCACGCGGCTTCGACCGCCCGAGCTTCGGGGCATCGCGTCCTAGCGTCGGACGGGCGGGAGGCTTCGGTAGGCCGTCTTCGGGCGGTTTTGGGGGCTCGCGGAGTATCCCGACCGCCCGCGGCCGTTAACCCCTCGTCGACTCTTTGCTCACTCGGGAGGGCGATGTAACCCTACATAGGGGAAGTGCATTAACCCCCTAAGAGCTTCCGTGCGTCGTCGCTATCGAGAACCAGTCGTCATTGCCTTTGCGCTCGCGTTGATCGCGTCGCTGTCGGTGCATCTTCCCGTCTACGAGGTGCTCGGCGGATTGGCTGACCGTTTTCGGGCGGAGGCCGAGGAGGAGAGGCAGACCCGGCAGTACGATCCGGTTGAGGTGGATTTCGAGGTCCCGGACGACAGCAAGTCCCAGCGGGCTCGCAAGAAGCCGCGGCAGCGGGAGCAAGCAAAGCGCCAGCAGCAGGCCAAGGTGGCCCAGGAGCAGGCACAGCAGCAGGCCCAGCAGACGCAGAAGCCCCAGCAGCCCCCGATCGAAGCGCCCCAGGCCGTGCAGCAGCACAGCACTGACCCCGACGTGGAGCCGCCCGACAATGCGCAATTCGTCGCAGAGCAGAACAACCGAGTCGAAGAGGAAACCGTCGCTCGGGTTCGCAACATGATTCGCGACGATCAGATGCCGGCGCCGGACCGCCAGGAGAAGCCGTCCGACACGCTGGAAGAACAGGGCAACTCCCGCGAGCAAGAGATTGCCGAAGCGCGAAACAAAGAGGGAAGCGACGCACGCAAGGTCACCGAGGAGGAAGCCAGCCGCAAGCGACCCGACAAGGCCATCCAAGCCGACCCGATCAAAGCCGAGCGCGTGTCGCGGCAGGCGCCAAACGGAAAGCAATCGGATACGTCTGGTGACCGGGCCGGCGAGACTGCTGACGAGACCATCACGATCACCGACGCGGCGGGGACATTTAGCATCCGGCGCCCGAGCAACCCCGGGCAGGGCGGTGGCGAACGCGCGAAGGGGCGCGGCCCGGGGGGCACGATGGCCTGGTCTCAGTACGAGGCAGCCGTTGGTTCGGACAAGCTCGAAGAGGATCGCCGCGCCTACATCGCGGAGCGCAAGTCCTCGCAGCGTGGCATCGCGCGTGAGAAGACCTGGAAAGAGTTCCGCGCCGCGATCGAGAACTACGTGCCTGGCGTGAAGCCCGGGGCGACCACGGCACTCAACGCAGCGGCATCTCCATTCGCGACCTATATCGCAGCGGTTCATCGGCGAATCCACCAGGAGTTCGCGGATGGGTTCTTGCGGAGCCTGCCGATCGGCGGAAGTCCCTATCAAGACCCGACGCTCATGACAAAGCTCGAGATCGTTCTCAATCGCGATGGCTCCGTACATCGGATCGGGGTGGTGCGTTCGAGCGGTCTCTTGCCTTTCGATTTCGGCGCGTTCAACTCGGTGCTGCGTGGGCAGCCGTACGCACCGGCACCTTCGTCGATTCTCAGCGGGGACGGGCGCGTGTATTTCCACTGGGGCTTCTATCGGAACCAGCGTCAATGCGGAACGTTCAACGCCGAGCCGTACATCCTGCCGAATCCGAGGGGCACGCCCGGTCGACCGGATGGGCTGACCGACGCGCCGGATTGGGAGACCGTCGTGCCCGCGGATGCGCGGCCCACCTGGCGCACCGGCGAAGAGAGATCGAAGGAAGAGGACGAGCCCAAGCGGCCTCCCGAGAAGTCTCCGCCCGCGCAGCCGAAGGAGCAGGAAGAGGAGGCGCCTGAGGTGCCGCCTGCACCGCCCGGTTCCGGCCTGGGATGAGCCCGGACGCCGAGCTGACCGCCAGGGTCAAAGCAGAAGCCGAAGCGGTGGGGTTCGCGCGCGTGGGAGTCGCGAAGGCCGGGGCCCTCGACGAGGAGGGTGCGCGCCTCGATGCCTGGCTCGCCGCAGGACGTCATGGGCAGATGTCCTGGATGGCGACGACGGCATCCGTGCGGAAGGACCCGCGCGACCCGAACATGCTCGAGAACGCCAAGAGCGTCATCGTGATGGCGGCACCGTACGTTCGGCGTAACGGGTACGAGGGCCCGCCCCCTGCGCGTATCGCGAAGTACGCGGTCGGGCGCGACTACCACAACGTACTGACGAAGAAGGGCCGCAAGGTGGCGCGCGTTCTGCAGGAGGCGGGGTTCGTCGCTCGGGTTGCGGTGGATTCGAAACCGGTGTTCGAGCGTGCCTGGGCGGAGCGGGCGGGCGTCGGCTTCGTCGGAAAGAATTGTTGTCTGATCGTGCCGGGGGTCGGTTCCCATGCCTTCTTGGCTTGCGTGGTCACGACCGCGCCCCTCAGCCCGGACGAGCCGATGGGCCGACGTTGCGGGAGTTGCACGCTGTGTCTCGATGCCTGTCCCACTCGCGCATTCTCCGGGCCGCGAAGCCTCGATGCCCGGAAGTGCATCTCGTACCTGACCATCGAGCACCGCGGAGCGATTCCAGCCGAGCACCGGAAGGCGTTGGGACCGTGGGCCTTCGGCTGTGACGTTTGCCAAGACGTATGTCCGTACAACCAGACCTCGGGCGCAGCTGACCGTTCGCTCGATGCCTTCGAGCCAGGGGACCGATGGACCGGGGTCGACGCTGCGATGCTTCTTCAGATGACCGAGGACGGATTCCGCGCATGGGCAGAAGGCTCACCGGTCAAGCGCGCTCAACACGAAGGTTTGGGGCGCAACTTAGCGCTGGTATTGGGGAATCGCGGGGAAGAGATTCACCTGCCGGTGCTGGACGACGCGCGGCGGAACCATCCCTCCGGGGTGGTGAGGGAGGCGGCGGACTGGGCCTGCATCGAGCTCAGGCGTCGTCTGGCCGCCGCAGAGTAGCCTCTAGCGCTTCGAGCAGCGGGCTGAGCCCCTCGCTGGTGGCCGAGCTGATCGCGAACACTTGGAAGCCTCGCGGCTCGAGCGCCTTGCGGACGTCCTCGTAGGCTTCGCGAGCCTCCGGTAGGTCGCATTTGCTGACGGCAACGATCATCGGCCGCTCCAGCAGTCCGGGGTCGAATCGTCCGAGCTCCGCCATCAGTGTCTCGAAGTCGGCGACCGGCTCTCGTTCGGGATCGGGGTCCACACTCAGCATGTGCAGGAGGACCTGCGTTCGCTCGACATGTTTGAGGAAGCGGAGGCCGAGCCCCGCGCCTTCGGATGCCCCCTCGATGATCCCCGGGATATCGGCGATGACGAACGTGCGATCGACACCGAGTGACACGACGCCGAGATTCGGGACCAGGGTGGTGAACGGGTAGTCCGCGACTTTGGGGCGCGCCCGCGAAACCGTTGCGATGAAGGTGCTCTTTCCGACGTTCGGAAAGCCGACGATGCCGATGTCGGCGAGAAGCTTGAGGACGAGCCGAATCTTCTTGTGCTGGCCAGGGGTGCCCGGCTGGGCGCGGCGAGGTGCGCGGTCGTGCGGTGTCGCGAATTTGATGTTGCCGCGGCCGCCGCGGCCGCCCTCGGCGACCACGAACTCGGCGCCGGACTCGTGGAGATCGGCGAGCAACGCGTTGCTCTCCTGATCGTAGACCTGGGTGCCCACCGGAACCTCAATCCGAACGTCCCCGCCCGCTTTGCCGAACTGGTCCTTGCCGCGGCCGTTTTCGCCGCGCTCGGCGCGAACGATCCTCCGGAAGCGAAGATCGAACAAAGTGGAGAATCGATCGTGCGCGACCAGGATCACGCTGCCTCCGCGACCGCCGTCGCCTCCAGAGGGACCTCCAAGCGGGACGAATTTCTCCCGCCGAAACGCGACCGCCCCGTTCCCACCGTCGCCCGCGGCGACCTCCAGCGTTACTTCATCGACGAAGTCCACGCTCGTCAGTACGTCGGCCTCTTTGTCGGAGCAACCGACTTGGTGCTCGAACAAATCGGCGGGAGGCGTACACTGCGCAAGTGCTGAGTGCTTCCGGCGACTCGGGCCCGGCGTCGCCAAACGCCAGGTTCATCCAAGCTTTGGCAGCCAAGAGCTTGGAAACAGTGCGATTAACAGAGGTGCTGAGCATCTCTCCGGAAGACGACACGGCTCGCCAAGCGCTCGCAGAGCATTTGTCTGAGCTTCGGCGGTCGGCTTCTGAGCTCGGGCTCGTGCATCTCGACGGGGCCGTCGCGGAGGCTCTGTCCCGGCTCGAGCAGGACTCCTTTGGCCCGGCTTCGCTGGTGACCGTCAGGATGCTCGCATGGCGGTACGAGACCCTGGCCGCCATGCCGAGCCAGTCTGGCACGCATCGGCTGGTGGGGGAGGGGCCGCCAGCCGCCAGAGTGAGCCTCCGTGGGCGTCGCGTTCTGGTGGGGGAGGACGAAGCCGAGGTTCGCTGGTTCTACGTGGGGGTTCTTCGCGAAGCCGGCGCTCGCGTCATCGAGGCGGGCGACGGGGTTCACGCAGTCGAGCTGGCTCGCCACGACGTGCCTGATCTGGTCCTCGCGGACACGGTCATGCCGCGCCTGGACGGGCTCGGGCTCTGCGCCGCCCTTCGACGCGAGCCCGCGCTCGATGGCGTCCCGGTCGTCTTACTGTCCAGGCGCGTTTCGGCACACGAGCTTCTCGATCGCGTCTGCCGCGCGCTCGAGCCCCTGACGCGCCTCGAGGAATTGCTGAAGGGTGATCGGGAGGCGAGTGGGGACCTGGAGGAGCTCGGGGTGTCGGGCTTGCTCCGGGCCACTCGGCGGTTTCGTCCCAATGCGAGCATCGTCCTTCAGGATCCATGGAGCTTGTTCGACCTCGAGCTTCACGAAGGGCGTATCGTGGGCGTGAGCCGGACTGCGATCGATGGCGCGGTTACCCACGGTGCCGCGGCGTTTCCAGCGCTCGTCGGAATGAGCTCGGGGCGGTTCATCGTGGCGGAAAGCTCTGCGCCCCAAGGCGGGGAGGCACGGGAATCTCTGGACGCCTCGTTCGCCCATGCGACCCGCCACCTTGGTGTTCTGCTCAGTACGATGGCGGAGCATCCGGACTGCCGCGTCGAGGTCGATGAGGATGTGTTGGGCACCTACGTACGTCATTCTTCCATCGGGGTTCAGCGAATGATTGCGCGCCTCGTCGCGGGCGAGCCGCTTCAGGTCCTATGGGAATCGGGGGCCGGCTCCCGAGATGTGGTCAATGCGGTGCTGGTGACGCTCGCTCGCCAGGGGGCAATCCAGGACGTCAGGGTCGCTCCGCTCGCGTCCGACGGGAGACCAGCCGCCGAGCTCTCTACGGGTTCGAGTGACGAGTTGATCGCATCGGAGATCCAGCAAGACTCGGCGCCCGTGACCGATCCCATCGAGCGAGAGAACGTCAGGTCGCAGTCGGCGGTCGCCATGCATCGCGAGCCCGCCAATCGGGCGCCCGGGTGGGGTCATCCGATCTGGCGCGTGAACGTCGGCCGTGGCGTGGAAAGCGGCGAGAACAGCCCTGGGTTTGGGATGGAACTGCAGACGAAGCCACGATTATTGGGTTTGGCATTCGCGACGCTTTTGTCGGTGACAGTAGCGTTTCTCCTCTGGGCTCTGGTGATGCCAGACGGTGCGCCGGCTGGGGCGCCCTCGGCTGCACCCGGTCTGTTTCCGGCCCTGGTCGCCGAAGAAATTCCTTCAGTGCCAGCTGTGCCAGCGCTGCCTTCGGGCGGCCGCGGCCTATCGGCGTTCGCTGGAAGTCTGCGCCCGGAGGTCGACCCATCGTTGGAGGTCGCCGAAGGGCAAGGTGTGTTGGAGCTGCTCGGGCCCGGTGACGTGGGCGTGGAGGTCGACGGTGTCGACCGTGGAGCGCTTCCGGCGACCCTCGTGCTCGACCAGGGGCGACATGCCGTCCGATACCGTACGGGCGCCAGGTCGACGTACCGTTTCTACTATGTGAAGTCGGGCGCGACCCGCTCGTTGAACGTCCTCACCCAGGCGGGTGGTTTAGTTGACGCTCGCTGAAACTGCGTGCTAACCGCAGCAAGGTTGCAGGGGGCCGAAAACTGGGGTGAAAACGGCCGCCGGAGCACAGGAGGAAGGCGGCTGATGCGATTCTTTTTGCTGGTGATCACAACCTTTGCGGTGGCGGCCGGGTGTAGCCGGGGGGGCTCCAAGCCGGACCCGTTCGCGGGCCTAGAGACGCACTCGGATCTGACCGCGCTCCGTCATCTCGCGGAGGTGAACGATGGCGGTTGGTACGTGGATTTTGGTACCCCTGCGCAGTCGAAGTACACCGTCGGCGATTGGCGAAGTGGCTGGGTGGGAAAGGGCGTCGACGGCGACACGACCTACGCTCATGTCGGGATGCGGGGACGCGTGTACTTCGAGGCGGACCGTCCGGCGCCGCTCGTCGCACGTATTCGGCTCCGCGCGCACGGCACGCAAGCGCTCACGCCTTACCTCAACAACAAGCAGCTCAAGTCGATTCACCTTGGCAAGGGTGATGGGTTCGTCGACTACGACATCGATCTCCCCGAAGAGAACGTGCAGGCCGGCGAGAACTACCTGCTCGTGACGTTTGGCGGAACCGTGCCGATCGACGGTCAGGACGTTTCGGTTGCGGTTGATTCGATTTGGATCCGCAAGCAGTCCGAGTCGTCGAAGACCGCGCGGGCGCCAGCGTACGATAGCCTGGTCGCCATCGTTCGTCTCGGGGATGAGGAACGGCAGGCGATCGCGTTGTCCCGGAAGTCGACACTTCGGTACCACGTCCTGGTTCCCGCGAATGGCTCACTTGGGTTTGGCGTCGGTGTCGAGGGTGAGGGTGATGCGCCCTTCTCGATCGCGGTGACCGCGGATGGACAGCCGACCACGCAGGTACTCACCGGCATGGCATCGGGAGCCTGGACGGATCACAAGGTCGACCTCAGCCGATTCGCCGGCGAGACCGTGCGCGTCGACCTGAGCGCCGAAGGCCAGGGGACGGGCCGCCTGGCCTGGAATTCACCGCGAATCTTGGTGCCGGCTGTGCCGGAACGAAACCTCGAGCCTGCGAAGAACGTCGTGGTGGTGGTCATCGATACGCTCCGCGCGGACAAGCTTCGCCCCTTCAACCCGCAAACACGGGTGAAGACGCCGGCGATCGACCAGTTCGCATCCGACGGCGCGGTGTTCGAACTCGCGCAGGCGCCGGAGAACTGGACCAAACCTTCGGTGGCTTCGATTCTGACCGGGCTTCACCCACAAACTCATCAGCAAAAGACGGGGGACGCCGCACTGCCGAGCTCAGCCGAGCTCTTGAGCGAGCACTTGCAGGGCGAGGGCTTCGCGACGGGCGGCTTCATCGCCAACGGCTATGTGTCGGATCGTTTTGGTTTCGACCAAGGATGGGACGACTACACGAACTACATTCGTGAAGAGAAGAGCACCGAAGCCAAAGATGTCTTCGACGACGCGGGAAACTGGATCGAAGCGCACAAGGACGGTCGCTTCTTTGCATACATCCAGACGATTGACCCGCACGTCCCGTACGATCCGCCGGGCAAGTACCTGCAGATGTACGACCCGAGTGAGTACGCCGGGCAGATCAAGCCACGGATGACCGGCGACCTTCTCGAGAAGGCCAAGCGCAACCCCCCGCAGGTCGTGTTCGACGCGAGCGACAAGAGTCGGCTGGAGGCGCTGCACGACGGGGAGATCACGAAGCACGACCATTTCTTCGGCGCGTTCCTCGAGCGTCTGAGCGCGTTGGGGCTGGCCAACGACACCCTCATCGTCGTGACTTCGGACCACGGTGAAGAGTTCGACGACCACGGCTCCTGGGGCCACGGCCACTCGGTCTATCAAGAGCTCCTGCACGTGCCGCTGATGTTTCGCCTCCCGAACCGTGTTCCGGCCGGGACGAAGGTCGGTGAGGCGGTGAGCACTCTCGACATTTCGGCGACCGTGACCGACCTCCTCGGTGTTCCCGCCATGGCTCACAACGAGGGGCATGCGCTCGTCGGCCTGATGCTCGGGGAGGCGCCGTCGCGGCCGGCGGTCGCGTTTAGCGACTTCCAAGACGACCGTCGCGTCATCACGACGGGCCGATGGAAGTTGATCCTCCGCGGGAACCTCACTTCGACGATGTTCGACCTGGTCGCCGACCCCTTGGAGAAGAATCAACTCGATGCGTCTGCGTTTCCGATCGGGCGCCGCTACTCGCGGATGTTGCTCGGTCAATTCCTGGGAGCGAGCGACCGAGGGGACTGGTTGAGTGCCGACCAGAAGGGCGGTACACAACTCGAACGGGAGAACGCTGAGATGGACGACACGATTCGCGATCAGCTACGCGCGCTCGGCTACGCACACTGAGGTTACATGCCACTCATCGAACAAACTCCAGAGCGGTACTTGAGGAGCCCACGGTTGGAGCCAGTGGCCGATGGAGGGGCGTTCCTGCACGTCCTGGCGTGGTCTGGCGACGAGGAGTGCATCCTACGGTTCAGTCTGGCGGAAGACGGCTCGGTGCAAGGCGAGCCAGTAGCGACCGACCATAGTGCCGCCATCATGGGCTGGGCGCCGGGCATGCCGCATCCCATCAATGATCCCCGTGCCGAGCTCGAGGGGGAGCATCAAGGGTGGCGCATCACGGTTCACCACGAAGGCCCGAGGTCGAGCGTGGTCGTCGCGCCGCCATCGGGCGGCGAGTTCGTGATCTGGACCGCGTTCGGCATCGCGGCTGCGCCGTGCATTGCGGCCGCGCCCGGCGGAGCTTGGGTAGGCTTTCATCACGACGTTCGCGAGGACACCGGTGTGCCCGACATCGCAAAGTGGATCGCGCTCCGGTTCGTCGACATGGAGGGGACAGTCTACGAGCCCGTCGCTCCGATGACCGATCGCGACCGGGATCTCGATGGCGAAGAGCAAGGCTTCGAGTTCCCGAGCCTGGTGGTGGGAGACGATGGCGCCGTCGATCTGTTCGGGCGCGGCTCGCACCGCATGTATCGGCAGCGACTGAACGCCGATGGGTTTTCGGCACGCCATCCGATCGACGACGGTCAGTGGGGATGCCGTGGACGGCACGTGAGCGCGGTTCGCCTTCCAGGTGGGGTGACTCTCGCATCGTGGAGAGGCCGCAAGGGCATCGAGGTTCAGTCGTTCCAAGCGCCAACCGGTGGAGGGCCGGAGCTCGTTGCCGCCCAAGTGGAAGTGGGCGAGTTCGAATCTGCACCGGTGCACGTCGCAGCCTGGTCCGGACCGCAGGTTCTGTTTGGAGACATCCAGCAGCACAGCGCCCACTCCGATGGTGTGGGTAGTGCCGACGAGGCGTATCTCAGGGCCCGTTACCGATACGGCGACGATTTTGCCGCGCTCACCGATCACGAATCGTTCTTGGGAA
>Ga0316191_10001406_pt1 | contig 16939 bp, 15 predicted proteins | sample Eddworburr2cm_MG_FD_204928 | JGI IMG/M metagenome (GOLD analysis project Ga0316191, IMG submission 204928) | Coastal sediment microbial communities from Maine, United States - Eddy worm burrow 2 cm | ecosystem: Environmental > Aquatic > Marine > Coastal > Sediment | place: USA: Maine...
AAAAAGGCCCGCATAAGCGGGCTTTTTTTATGTATGGCTGGGGGACCAGGATTCGAACCTGGGTTGGCGGAGTCAGAGTCCGCAGTCCTACCGCTAGACGATCCCCCAATAGAGAGAAAGCGCGTTTCCCCGTTGGAGCAGTTTAACGCTTCGAGAACTGAGTAGCGCGACGTGCCTTGCGGAGACCCACTTTCTTGCGCTCGACTTCACGAGCATCGCGAGTTACGAAGCCAGCCTGACGCAATGTGGGGCGCAGGGCCTCATCATAAGCCAGCAACGCACGGGTCACACCATGGCGGATTGCGCCTGCCTGCCCCGTCGTACCGCCGCCGGCGACATTTACGATGATATCGAAATTTGTCTCAAGGTTCGCAACTTCAAGCGGTTGACGAACGATCATGCGGGCCGTCTTACGACCAAAGAAAACATCCAGCGGACGCGAGTTAATGGTGATCTCACCCTTGCCAGGACGCAGATAAACACGGGCCGTAGATGATTTGCGGCGGCCAGTGCCGTAATAGGTTTCAGTGCTCATTAATTATTCTCGGTTCGCTTTAAAAAAAGCAGATGATTCAGATTACTACTAGATTTCCAGCGGCTGTGGCTGCTGGGCAGTATGAGTGTGCTCGGGACCTGCAAATACACGCAGCTTGCGCAACATAGCGCGACCCAGCGGGTTTTTAGGCAGCATGCCTTTAACCGCAATGGTTATAACCTGCTCGGGAGATTTCTCCATGAGCTTGCCGAGGCTAATCGACTTCAAATTACCCACATAACCGGTATGCCGATAGTACATTTTATCAGCCAGTTTATTGCCGGTAACACGAATACGCGCTGCGTTCACAACGACTATGTGATCACCCGTATCTACGTGCGGTGTAAATTCTGGTTTGTGCTTGCCGCGCAAGCGCGACGCCAGCTCAGTGGCCAAGCGGCCCAGAGTTTTGTCCGTCGCATCGACGACGAACCAGTCACGCCTGACTTCTTCAGGCTTGGCGGAAAAGGTTTTCATGATTAGTCCTGATTAAATAACGTTGGGGCCGTTTATATAAGATGCGGTGTTATGGCCCTGCCGCAGAAAAGCGCGCCATTCTAGCTAACGCGCCTAACATTATCAATGGTTTCCAGCTCATCGATTCACCTGATCAGAAGGCATAATCCAGTGTGATGGCCGTAAACCGGTCGGTCTTCTCTACCCCAGGCGCCACATCAGAGTTAGCCTGGATCGTATAACTCAGCCCCAGAGAAACACTACCTATCAGGCTGGCCCTGATTTTGCTGACCGACTGCCAATAAGTGTTAGCAGACGCAGCAAAAGCATACAGGGATTGCTCAAAAGCCCCGGATTCACTGAAATTCCAGAGAAAATCGCCACCCAGAGTCACCACACCGCCGTCCTCATTTTCTTTTACATCCGGCGCTACCAACTTTTTCTGCTTGGAATAACCAGCGCCCACTTCAAGATTCAGGACAAATTTCTCACTATTAAGAACCCGGCGGCCATAACCAACCGTAGCAAAGGACTGCTGCGGATAACCGCTGAAGCGGTTCTTATTCCAGTCGAGCGCGCCAAAACCATAGTTGAACTCGGTGAAATCGTAGCTACTTTTCCAGCCAGCCTGGTAATTCTCGGCGGTGGTCGCATTATTTTCGCTGGAGCCAAAAGCCCTGCCCCTAAGAGCATGATGCCAGGCATTAATATCGTAGCCGACCCTGAGTGATGCTGTGCCGCTGGAACTGTCCGTATTACCCTTGGAAGACAGGTAACCGAGGCTGATTTCTCCCGACCAGGGTCCGGTTTCCTCAGCAGGAGCTTCATCATGCGCTATTGCCGTGCCTACCTGACCGCACATCAGCGCGAATATGCCTAAATGACGAAATTTCATAGGGAGCTCCTGTTTTTTTTCCTACATCCAGCCTCCACAGACTATTAAGCGGGAAGCTTGGCCGAAGTCGCTGGTTAAAGAATTCAATGATTGTTTCAGGGCGCGTATGATAACGATTTTCGCGCCACTGACCAGCACTGGCAGCAATATCATCATGGAACATAGACAACTCAGCTTTACAGACCGTTGCATCACGGAACTGGATACCGCCCTGCGAGTGCTAGCGGCGCGGTCGCGCGCCCAGCGGGCGGCCCCTGCAGCAGACCAGGCGGGCGAAATACCGGATGAGGACCAGGCCGAGGTCGCCAGATTAATGCGCGTTAATCATTCGGGCGAAATTGCGGCGCAGGGACTCTATCGCGGTCAGGCCCTCGTTGCCCGCGATCCCGAGTTACGTGACGACCTGCTAGAAGCGGCCAGAGAGGAGCATGATCATCTTGCCTGGTGTCAGCAACGTGCGGAAGAGTTGGGCGGAGATATAAGTAAACTGGCCCCCTTATGGTACGCCGGCTCGTTTGCGATCGGCATGGCGGCGGGCCTCGCGGGCGACAAAATAAGCCTTGGATTTCTGGCTGAAACCGAAAAACAGGTCAGCGAGCATCTGGAGAGCCACCTGCAACGGCTACCGGCAGAAGACCATGAAAGCCGCGCGATACTTGAGCAGATGCGTGATGAAGAGGTCCAGCATGGTGAAGGGGCCATTGAAAAAGGCGGTGCCGAGCTGCCCGCGGTCGCCAAAAACATGATGCGATTCACCGCAAAGATTATGACCAGCGTGTCATACAGGCTCTAATAAGCCATCCACCGTTCCAACCGCCCGCCCCGCGGCTTGCCCTTAGGCCCTGAAAGGGTTACAAAGTGCTCTACGGTTATTGAGTTCCCTGAATTAATTGGGTTATTGGGTTTCCCATTAGTTTTTTAGGGTTGTTGTTGTGGGTTATTGGGTGAGGAATAAATAATGTCTACTAATGGAAAGGCGCTAAGTGATGTGCCGGCCATTAATCGCTTTCTGACGTACTGTCGGACGCGTACGGTACCAACTAAGACAGTCATGATTCATGCTGGGGATCTTCCGGACAGTCTCTACTATATTATCAGCGGTTCGGTCGAAGTTATGATCGAAGACGAAGATGGCAATGAGATGGTACTTGCGTACCTCAACAAAGGTCAGTTCTTCGGCGAAATGGGTTTATTCCATGATGAACCCGCGCGCAGCGCCTGGGTCCGTACCCGTATCGAGTCCGAGATTGCTGAAATGACCTATCCACGTTTCCGGCAAATTGCGAGTGAAAATCCCGGACTGGTGTTCGAACTGGCAACGCAACTGGCATTGCGGCTGGATCGTACCAACCGCAAACTCGGTGACCTGGCCTTCGTTGACGTTACGGGTCGAGTGGCGCACGCGATCATGGACCTGTGCAACGAACCGGATGCCATGACACACCCGGACGGGATGCAGATCAAGGTCAGTCGACAGGAACTCAGTCGCCTGGTTGGCTGCTCGCGCGAAATGGCAGGTCGTGTGCTTAAGGTGCTCGAAGAACAGGGCCTGGTGTCGGCCAGCGGCAAGACCATCGTGGTCTACAACGCGCGACCGAAGCAGCAGATTTCATTGTCGGCGACTAGTTAGTTTTTAGCTGACAACGCAAGTTTGAAAGGCCGTGATGCTTTGGCAGCACGGCCTTTTTTTGTTCCGGGATGTTCCCGGAACTTGGTTTGTTGCATTGTGGTGTCACTCTAGTAAGCAATTTGTTGGATGGAGAGGCTCTTCATCGAGCATTTTCACTTCGCTTTACCTAGGGGTCGGGCTTCACCCGGCTGCTTCGCTGCCGGGCAAACACCAACCCCGACGAACTAACAGTTGCACCAGCAAGTATTGCTGGTTGACTTGGCAGACTAATTTAGGGCTTTGGGCGGGGAACGATTTGGCAGGAATAAAGCGGCCGAGAAAAAGCATGCTTTTTCCGGCATTAATTCGGCTAAAGGTCTTTTCAGTCGCCATGCTGACGCCTGAAAAGACAGCCTCATTGAAGGCCGCAGGGAGCCATCCGGACAAATCATTCGCCGGCCGAAGACCGGGCTAGTGCAGCGTTGCGATAGAAATGCGACGCATCAGGCAAGTTCGGCGCGCATGGCGGCAATGGTCGCAGCGTAGTCATCACTGCCGAATATCGCCGATCCTGCGACCATCATGTCTGCACCCGCCTCAGCTATCTCGCGGATATTGTCGACTTTCACGCCGCCATCTATTTCAAGACGGATATCACGCCCGCCAGCATCGATACGCTGCCTGGCGGCTCGCAGCTTGTTAAGGCTCGATGGGATGAAACTCTGTCCACCGAAACCGGGATTCACTGACATGATGAGCACCAGATCGAGGTCTTCAAGACAATAGTCCATCCAGTCCAGCGATGTTGCCGGATTGAAGACAAGACCTGGTTTGCATCCCGCCTCGCGTATCAGCGAAATCGTGCGATGCACATGCTCGCTGGCTTCCGGATGAAAACTGATATACGTCGCACCCGCTGCTGCAAAATCACCGACGAGCTGATCGACCGGCTGCACCATCAAATGCACATCAATTGGTGCGGTGACGCCATGATTACGCAAAGCTTCGCAAACCAGCGGGCCGATGGTCAGATTAGGTACATAGTGGTTGTCCATCACATCGAAATGCACGACGTCGGCGCCAGCCGCCAGCACCGCATCTACTTCCTCGCCCAGACGGGCAAAATCGGCAGATAGTATAGAGGGCGCAATCAGGTAATCCGGTTTCTTGGTCATTTGCTTTCCAGTCAGACGTTAGCGAGGCGTGATCATTCACGATTTCAATTGCGGCATCAAGGCGCAAAGTCGTAAACCGCAGCGAGGACCGCTAGCGAATCCCCCTGTGATCACGAATCAACTCATACGCCGAACGAATTTCGCGAGTTCGCTCCTTGGCAACTTCCAGCATCGATTCCGGCAGCCCCTTGGAGGCCAGCTTGTCAGGATGATGCTGGTTCATTAAGCGCCGATAAGCCGTTTTAACCTCTTTGTCGTTGGCACTGGCCTCAATCCCCAGTGCCTTGTAGGCTTCTGCCAGCTTCACCTGCGCCGATTCGGCGGGCGCTGCACCCTGCCCGAAACTGCGCTGTGCTCTCAGTATCGCCTCCAGCTGCGCCAGCTGGACGCGACTAAAGCCAACACCGGAGGCCATACGCCACAGCAATTCGCGCTCTGCCGGGTTAATACCGCCCTTGCTGAGCGGGATCTCCATCATTACCTCGACAAATGCATACAACAGCTCTGGCTGCCCCTGGCATGTAGCTGCCAGTTTTTGTATCTGCTGATCAATGGGGAAATTCTCCTGCTTGCCCCGGCTAAACAGCTCTATCGCGACCCGCACATCCTCTGGGCCGAGGCCCCACTGGTGCATGAAACTGCGCGCAACCTGAATCTCCTCTTCCGAAACCCGCCCGTCTACCTTGGCCAGCCGGCCCATAGCCAGAAAAACGCTCTCGAAAAAAACCTTCTGACGCTCAGCCGAGGAGATGCGGGAAAATCCGCTGAACTTCCGCCCCATGCCCGCTCGACTCACATCGTACTGGTGCCCCCAGAATGCGCCAAGAATAGCGCCCAGCAAGAATCCTATCCGCGGAATCAGGGCAGAACCGATGAATCCACCAATTAGCGCGCCCACCCACTTGCCTGTCCAACCAGTTCTGGCCATAAATTCTTCAAATACCCGGTTTCAGAGGACCACAAAAAAACCCACTACAGCGAAATCTGAGGCTAAAATACGCCGTTTCCCCAAACAGGCACCCTGGTGCCAATACTAATGGAAACCGCGTAAAACCATGAACAACGCACTCTACGAATCGAATTTGTCAGGCCTTGAGCGTGTAAGTCAAGGCAAGGTCAGAGATATCTATGCGGTGGACGATCAGCATCTGTTGATCGTCACCAGCGACAGGCTGTCAGCGTTCGACGTGATTTTACCTGATCCGATTCCAGGCAAAGGCGCTGTGCTGACTAATATGTCGAACTTCTGGTTTGAACGCACCAGGGATATCGTTCCGAATCATCTCACCGATATTGATCTGGCCGATGTGATCACCGATGCAGGCGAACGTGCCACGGTCGGCGATCGCGCAATAGTAGTCAAGCGACTTAAACCTCTTCCGGTTGAAGCGGTAGTGCGCGGCTACCTGATCGGATCGGGCTGGAAGGACTATCAGAAAACAGGTGCCGTGTGTGGTATCGAGTTGCCCGCAGGCATGGAACTGGCGGCACAAATCCCAGATCCCATATTCACGCCTGCTACCAAGGCGGATGTCGGCGATCATGATGAAAACATCGACTTCGCCCGTATGTGCGGCATGGTTGGAACCGAACTGGCGGAGCAAGTACGTGATCTGTCCATAAAGATTTATCAGCACGGTGCTGAATATGCGCGCAAGCACGGGATCATTATCGCCGATACCAAGTTTGAGTTCGGTCTGGATGACGATGGCACGCTTTACCTGATTGATGAGGTACTAACACCTGATTCGTCACGCTTCTGGCCTGCCGATCAGTATGCGTCCGGTATTAGTCCGCCCAGTTTCGACAAGCAGTTTGTGCGCGACTATCTGGAAACACTGGACTGGGATAAAAAGGCACCTGGCCCTTCACTACCGGCGGATGTGATCGCGAAGACTGCAGAAAAGTATCAGCAGGCGCTGGACCAACTGACACCCTAATTCGCTGCGATGTATTGACAGACGACGGCGGCAAACTGAGCAACGCGCTGACTAATGGCCTGCTCCTCAGTGTGTGCGAGCATCAACATAGAAAATAATCTTTTATCAAGGCAACCGGGAAACCAACGGCTGCAGCCTAAGGTACAATAATTTACTCTGAGTGCTTTGGCGCCTGAAGCACTGTTTTCAAGTCAGGAACCTATCGTGGATGACCTGCTGCACAATCTTGAAGCACTGCTCTGGAATCCCCGGGTAGAAACCCTGCACCCGGCTCTGCGGGGGCTCATCCACTTAGCTCGCTTTATCTACGCCAATGTCAGAGATGTCCTGACCACCACACTGACTCTGCGCGCGATGGGTCTGGTCTACATCACCATACTGTCGATCGTGCCCATGCTGGCCCTGACTTTTTCAGCGCTGAAGGGTTTCGGCATTCACCAGTCCCGAGTAAAGCCAGCCCTCCTGAACTTTCTTGAGCCACTGGGTGAAAAAGGGGTCGAACTAACAGAAAAGCTGATTGGTGTCGTCGACAACGTTCAGGGCGGCTTGCTGGCCGGTGTAGGTTTGCTGCTCCTGATATACACCACCGTATCGATGATCAAGAAGATTGAAGACAGCCTCAACTATATTTGGCGCGTCGAAAACGCCCGCAGTTTCGTCCAGCGTTTCGGTGAATACATAAGCGTGGTGCTCGTAGGCCCGTTGCTAATGGTTACCGCTATTGGACTCATAGCAACGATTGGCAGTAACGCGCTCGTAGACCAGGCACTGAGCAGTAAAGTGCTCGGTGCGACGGCCGTACTGATCGGGCAGATGATGCCGTATCTGCTTGTCAGCCTGATGTTTGGCTTGCTGTACTGGTTTATTCCAAACACACGCGTGAAGCTTTCGGCAGCGCTCATAGGTGGCTTAACCGGCGGCATGTTGTGGGCATTTAGCGGGGTTGTGTTCGCCACTTTCGTTGTTAACTCGACGCGTAACGTTACGATCTACGCATCGTTTGCGATCGTTATTATCGCGTTAATGTGGCTGTATATTTCGTGGCTGATACTGCTGATCGGTGCACAGGCTTCGTTCTATTTCCAAAACCCCGAGTATCAGCGCGTCGGCTATCGACAATTAAATGTAGGCAATGAAATGCGCGAACAGTCTGCACTGAGCCTGATGCTAATGGTAGCTGATGCTTTTCGTCATTCTCGGCCCGCGTATACAACAAACCAGATTGGTGCACTTCTCGGTGTTCCGGGAATATTGCTTGGCCCGGTCAAGCAGCGCCTGATAAATTCTGGCCTGCTCGAGACAGGCAACCGCGGTCAGCTTATTCCCGCACGTGACCCTGGCACTATTTCACTGGGCAATGTCTTTGCAGCAGTGCGCGACCGCAACGATGCCGATATTTTCCAGGTGAATCGCTGGCCGAATAAAGTTGACAGGGTTTTTACGGAAATTGACTCACTAACCCATAAGAAACTGCAGGAAACCAGTCTTTACGGGCTACTGGATGAAGAACCCGAAGGCATCGTCTGAGGCCTAGCTGCCCGCAAGCGTCACCTGGTCAACCAATAGCGACCCGGAACGTATGCCGCCGCGGCAGTCCAGGTCGGTCGCGATAGCGACTATCCCCTTATAGATATCAAGGAGATTGCCGGCAATAGTCACCTCGTGAACCGGGTAGGCGATTACGCCGTTTTCCACCCAAAAGCCGCTGGCACCGCGCGAATAATCCCCGGTGACTGCGTTAACACCCTGCCCCATCAGTTCGGTCACGATAAAACCAGTGCCCATCTGTTCAACGAGATCTGCATAGCTGACACCGGTATCACTGACAATCAGGTTATGCACCCCGCCCGCGTTCCCGGTCGTTTTCAGGCCCAGCTTGCGCGCATAGTAACTGGCGAGCACATAGCCTCGCAGAACGCCCTCTTCGACAAGGTTACGTGCCTTGGTTGCCACGCCCTCATCATCAAAGGAAGCACTGCCCAGCGCTTTAGGCAGAAACGGGTCTTCACGCAAAGTTACATGGGAAGCAAACACCTCCTGCTCAAGGCAGTCGAGCAGGAAGCTGGAACGACGATATAGCGACCCGCCGCGCAAAGCGCCGATTGCATGGCCTATTAAACCGCGTGCAAGCCTTGCCGGATAAATCACTGGTGTGACCCGTGTGTCCAGTTTGCGCGCCCCCAGTCGGCTTACCGTTCGCCGTGCAGCCTCTTTACCAACAAAGGCCGCGCCTGCCAGCTCGCCAGGATCACGGGCAACTGTAAACTCGTAGTCGCGCTGCATGTCCGACCCCTCGGCAGCCAAAACCGCACAGGACAAACTGTGCTGACTATCCGGATAGCCCGCCAGGAACCCATGGCTATTGCCATAGACCCTGCAACCTTCATGGGAACTGACCGTCGCACCTTCAGAGTTATTGATACGCTTGTCTTGATCCAGCGCGGCGGCTTCACAATCGCGAGCCAGGTCTATAGCCTGATCTGCTCCGAGAGACCACGGATAATAAAGCTGCAAATCGGGAAACTCTTTGGCCATCAAGTCTGCATCAGCAAGACCAGCTGCCTGGTCCTCTGCGCCGTAACGGGCGAGTGAGCAGGCTTTGGCAACGGTTTCAGTCAGTGACGCAGAGCCCATATCCGACGTACTGGCACTGCCTTTACGACCCCCGATATACACCGTAACCGCAAGGCCCTGATCACGATGATATTCAAGCGTCTCGGTTTCCTGCTTGCGAACGGTAACGGACAACCCGGCACCCGCACTTGCACTCGCCTCAGCCTGGTCTGCTCCCAGATCACGCGCCTGAGTCAAAACATCGCTAACGCTGGTTTCCAGTTTCGCCTGTTGCTTGCTGATATCCTGCTCGGCCACGTTACTCTCTCTTTGGTTGTAAACAGATGCTTCTGGGCGGCCAGATTCTAGCCGATATGTGCACAATCTATCGCCATATTTTCCTGAGTGACGAACTGCGGGTAGAATGCCCGGCCTTGCTAACTAATATATGCAGGAAAAACGGATGAACTCAGAAGTCGGAATTATCATGGGCTCCAAATCGGACTGGGAAGTCATGTCCCACGTGTCCGCTACGCTGGACAAACTCGGCATCAGTTCTGAGAATCGGGTGATATCCGCTCACCGAGCACCCGGTCTGCTAACCGAATACTGTGACACTGCCCGCGACCGCGGCATTAAGATTCTGATCTGTGGTGCCGGCCTGGCCGCTGCACTGCCTGGCGTGGCAGCTGCGCATACCTCATTGCCCGTGCTGGGAGTCCCCATGGAATCCCGTGCGCTGGGCGGAATGGATGCACTGCTGTCGATCGTCCAGATGCCACCAGGCGTTCCGGTAGGAACGCTGGGTATCGGCAAAGCGGGTGCTGTTAATTCTGCTCTACTTGCCGCAGCAATCCTGGCTTTGAGCGACGCGAAAATCAGTGCAGCTCTGGAAGACTTCCGGGCAAAACAAACCCAGACAATTATGGACATGCCTCCGCCAGATGCGGACTAGGCTTTTTCAGGGATAAAATCTCGCCGGTCGGCTCTTCTGGCCGAGCACTATTCATCGATGCTCAGGCCTGGTTCTTATCGGGCTTTCCGTCGTCACGAAAGTCACGGCGCCGTAAAAAAATAATTAATCCAATAACCAGGCAAGCTATCCCGACTATCAGGCAGACGCTGGGCCAGTACCAATAATTCAGATAGAGCGAGGCTATCAGGCACACGACGCCTGCCAGCAGGTAGAAAAACGGCAATGTTTCGTACAGTGGTTTAGATAGCCAGATACGCATATGCGGCTTTTATCCCATTTGTAGCCAATGGCCGTCAAGCATCAAAGTCACAAAATTGACTTAACCCGCGGTGCCACCGACGGTCAGCCTGTCTACGCGCAATGTGGGCTGGCCTACGCCGACCGGAACTGACTGACCATCCTTGCCACAGACGCCAATACCCGCATCAAGCTCCAAATCATTGCCCACCATGGATACTTCTTTCAAAACGGAGGGGCCATCGCCGACCAAAGTGGCGTCTTTGAGCGGCTTGCCGATCCGCCCATTTTCAATCAAATAGGTTTCGCTCGTTGAAAACACAAACTTTCCCGAAGTGATATCGACCTGACCACCCGCAAAGTTTTTTGCGTAAATACCGTGCTCAACTGAGGCAATAATTTCCTCTGGATCATGTGAGCCTGGCAGCATGTAGGTATTAGTCATTCGGGGAAGTGGCATATGCGCGAATGACTGGCGCCGACCGTTCCCGGTAGGTTGCATACCCATAAGACGCGCATTCATTTTGTCCTGCATGTAGCCCGTCAATACCCCTTTTTCGATAAGCACAGTCTGGTTGGTAAGGGTACCTTCATCATCAATATTCAGTGAACCACGGCGACTTTCGAGGGTGCCGTCATCAACCACGGTGCAATGCTCAGAAGCCACCTTTTCCCCCAGCCGGCCCGCAAATGCCGAGGTTCCTTTACGATTGAAATCACCTTCGAGGCCATGACCTATGGCTTCGTGCAATAGCACACCCGGCCAGCCCGGCCCCAGGACTACGGTCATCTCGCCGGCAGGTGCTGGCTGGGATTCAAGATTAATCAGCGCCTGTCGCACGGCTTCGCGTCCATATGAAAGCGCTTTGTCACCATCAAGAAAATACTCATAGCCACGACGTCCGCCACCACCGCTATAACCCTGCTCACGTCGGCCTTTATGTTCCACGATAACCGACACGTTCAATCTTACTAGAGGACGAACATCGGCGGACATCGTGCCGTCACTACCGCACACCAGGATAACTTCATGTGCCGCAGCCAGACTTGCATTGACTTGCGTAATACGCGGATCCAGCGCGCGTGTCGCCTTATCAACTCGCTGCAATAAATCAACTTTGGCGGCGTCCGTTAAACTTGAAAGAGGATCTATAGCGGGATACAAATTTCTGCCTGCGGAGGCCTGCCATGCGTGCAGACTGCCGGTTTGACCCTGACGCGCTATCGCGCTGGCCGCATCCGAAACCGACATTAAAGCGGGTACCAGCAGCTCATCGGAATATGCAAAACCAGTTTTATCACCGGACATCGCCCGAACACCTACACCCTGATCGATACTGTGGCTGCCCTCTTTGACCACGCCGTCTTCCAGTGACCATGATTCATTGCGCACGTACTGAAAGTAAATATCAGCCGTATCCACACCGCCCGTCAGCAATCTGCCGAGCGCTTCATCAAGATGACGGTCTTCGAGCCCGGTCGGCACCAACAAGCGACTGCGGGCAATCTCGATCGGGTTATCAGTTTTAGTCGAATCCATTCACATTCCAGTTCAATAAAAAATAGGGCTCCGCTGCGTTGCGAGGCAAAGTCTTCCTGCGATCAACTCAGCAAATGCAATTGTGGCCCAGCCAATCAAATTTAGCAGCAATTACCCTGGATAAAGGGCCTTATACGAATTGATCCTAAGCCCTGACGGGATCTTAATCAGCCTCCTGATCAACCGGTGCCGACAACAGTGCTTCCTTCTCCGTAACCGGCGGCACAGGACGGCTTTGCGGTTCGGACTGCAAACCAACATCAGCGGCCGGCGACGCCTGGGGCTTGGCAATCAGTTCTTCAATAGCCCGGATCTCTTCTGGCGACAAGGTTGGCAACTGTTTCTCGCAGTCAGCAAAAGGCCTTGTATCCAGGTCTGACTGATCAACCTTTACGAACTCTGGATCGTCCCAGCCCCCTGAAACGGTGTAATAGCTTTCACCAATACTGCTCAAAGGCTTCTTCAGTATCTGGGTGACCAACAGTGTTGCCACGCCCACCGCTGGTCCGGCAAGAAAAGCGCCCGCGACGGGCGCGAGGTTACTCACATGGGGCCTAATGGCCGCTACCTGATCGTAATCCTGGGCGAGAATGCCGGTACGGCCAACAATACCCATATCGGCAACCGGCCCCTCGAGCCCGAGATTACAGGTCCAGGCGTCACCAAAATCGATACGGAATGTACCCCTTATCTTGTCGAATACCAGCCCGTCTTCAGTCATGTCCTTGAAGTCCAGCGAAAAGCGGCGCGGCAATGAGGTGACGCTCAAAAGGCCCAGAATACGTCCACCACCGGCATCAACTTCGGTGACCGCACCATCGCGGATCGATAATACTATGGTGCCCGTGGATGCATACACGCTCGCCATACCCGGCCCACCTTCCCAGAGCAGGTCGGCCGTGACACTGCCTTTCTCGGCATTGACCAGAGGGGCATAACCCAGCTTGAGCAGCGTGTCTTCCACGTCAGTACTTTGCAGCTGCAGATGCAGACGACTCCGCTGTGCACTATCCACAACTAACCAGTCATAGGATACGTCGGTTGTGAAGCTGGCAGATTCAGTATGCAGCCGCTCAGACTTTAGCCCACCCGGTACGCGGCGAATATCAGCGTCGAGTGCACCGAGTCGCAGATTGCCAATGGCGAAATCAGTCACCCGACCCTGTATAGCCGGCAATGCAAGCGGGCTTAACGGCGTTTCATCGTCGCCGCCACCATCAGATTGCGGTTCGATTAGCAGCAGCCGATCCATATCCAGCGTCACTGGTCGCTGCCCCTGAAAGTCATAGGGTATAAGCAGGTTGCCTTCCGTCCATGGACCCGTGAGCCGAACATCCCATTCGGCGGGCCCAAATGTAACCAGCGCATCGACATCAGCAAAGCGATGACCGATGGCCGTTAACTCGCCAATCCGCAGATCTACCCCGCGAAACAGCTGCTGCCAGCCAGTTGATTTTTTTCCCGGCACCGCGCTTACGTCCGGCTGACTGGTTTTAGCAAACACAGCCGTCCAGTCATCCAGGCTGAGGCTATCGATTTCACCACCTACAGTTAGCCCTTGCGCAACAGGCAGATCAGGAATAGTTACTCCACGCATAATCGCCCCACGCGCAACTTGCCATCCCTCATCATCATTTTTTGCTTCCAAAACCCAGCTCAGCCCTCTTTTCAGAGTGCCGTTTATGAGTGTGGCACCGGGCTCGGGAAACAGCAGCTCCATTTGCAGACCCTCTGTTTCATCAGCGGTCTTATTCAGAGGATACGGCAGCCGGCTGGTCATCCCCGCAAGATCAGATCGCAGCAACAGACGAAACTCCGCTCCCTGCACCTCTGGCTCCATCTGGTTTTCATCCTCTGGCTGGCGACTGCGTGCAGGAAATAGCGCTTGCGCAGTGATAGCGATATCACCTTTTACCAGGTCGCTCCCGGGTAACTGCAGGGCTTCCTGAATTTTGTAGACGGGTAGCGTGCCATCCAGCAGTGCCCGATGACTGATCGTTGCGACCGGATTAGTGACCGGCTCGACTTTGATCGTCAGCGGTTCATCCAGAAACCTCGCCGTCAGGTCATCAGCTGTAACCAATGTATTATCAATACTTGCAGAACCCGCAATATCCGTTAGTCGATAACTAATCTCACCGAGGCTGGCTTCTGCGCCAATCGTTTTTACCCGACCTGCAAGCTGCCAGCTACCTAGATCCTTGACTGGTAGCTTCAGTTTCATCGAAGCATCCGCTGCACCCACGACCTGCACATCAGAGATCACCGGCCCCAATGCGGCCGCCACCGGCGAGTTTTGCACGAAGGACAGCAGGTTTTCGAGGCGCAAAGGCCCGGAACCACTGATGTCGACAATCCCTGCGCGCAGATCATCGATGCGTACATTCATATTCCTAATATCAACGCCCGAAACAGATAAGTTGTTCTCGATGCTGTACATAGCCGGGCCATCGAATACCAACCGGCCGCTTGCGTTTTCAATAACCGGCCAGTCGGGCGCGTAATTCACTACGCCGTCAGCAAAGTCCACCCCAGCTTTAAAAATACCGTCGCCATCGGCATAGGGAAACTTATTTAACGGGCCCTGCATTCGTATTTCAGATGAGACTGCTCGCCCCCCTACAAGCGCCACATCAAGCCACGCTAAAACTTTAGGGGGTAGTTTTTTCGGCAGGTATTTGGGCGCTGCCGATACGACTTCAAGCATGGCCTCCGCATTTAAATCGATTACCGGATTCGCGAAATCCTGATCCAGCGATAATTCGAGTGAAGCCTTCGCATCGCCGTCGGGTGTCTGCAGTCGAATTCCATCAGCCAGCACCCTGTAACCCTGCGGACCCGCACGCCATATCGCCAGACCTTCCAACACAGAGATATCAAGCACATCGCGAAACAATTGCGATACGCCAAAACGAGCATCCCGCGTATTAATCTCAAGGTTGCCGCCGCCATTATCCGCCGCGACGCGGCCACTAAAGCCGCTGAGATCGAAGCCTTTATCAAAGGATACGTAACCAAGATTCTCAAACTGCGCATCCAGTGCAAAGGTTTCCATCTTCTCGTCAAACAGCATCAATTCCAGGGCAAGTTCAGACAGGTCCCCCGTTACGTTACCCGTAAATCCGGCTTTCTGAAGCTGCGCCGGCAGCAACGCTTGCATAAGTGAAAGCACGTCATCCGTCCGTAAAAAAGTCGCATTCGCCGATACTTGCTGGCGCTCGGGCTCCGGCCCAACGGAATAACTAATCGAAAATTCACTGTCTGGCCAGACTCGCGATTCACGATCTATGCGCAGCCCCCTGCCACTTGCCTGCCAACCACCATTTACCAGGCGCCAATCCAGATCGCCTGCAAGGCGGTCGATGACTACGGGAACACCACCTGGCTGCGCCAACTCCAGTTGCTGCAAATCCAGCTCTGAATCGAGCGCAATCGGCTGAAGACCCTTAAATGCAATCCGAAATTCAGCATCGCCTTCACTGTCAATAACGGGGAAATCACTCAGCTCGGTAATTTCCAGCAGTTTGTCCAGTCTAAAGTCTTTCGCATAAAGCCTGAGGTTCCAGGGTGTATCTGCCTGCATGTCCTGCGCAGCATCTATGAGTTGCAGCGGGAAATCGGCCTCAATGCCAAGTGAGCGGCCATAGCTGATACCGGGGTCCAGTTCTGCTGAGACCTCAACACGTCCATTCTCGAGAACCGCATCAAACTGATGAATAACACCTGCCAAACGAGGACCATTACGCTGGACATTCTGGAAACTAAAAACAATGTCCGCCAACTTAACTCGTGATTCCGGTAAGTCCGCGAGACCACCCTGGCTATCTGAGGGAAGATAGTCACGCCAGGGGTGCCCCTGCACTGTCCATTCTCCATCAGCTGCAACGGCCACATTAACCACCATCCCTTCCAGGAAAATATGGCCAGGCAATATCTCTCCACTCGTCACCCAGCTAAGGACATCGAGGCTGACCCCTATCTGATTCACAATGACGACCTGGGTTCCGTCAGGCCACAGCACGGTGGTGTCCACAAGACGCAGCTCGGGGCCATACAAAGAAAGGCCCGCGCTGATCATCTCAAAATCAATTTGAAACCCCGTCGCCTCAGCTACACCCGCACGAATCTCATCTTTAAAACTCGAGGCCTCTGGCAGCAACAATCTGGCAATACCCACAAGCAGCGCCAGCAGGATCACGACGCCTGCAGCAAACTGCATCAGCCAACGACCCATCAAACGTATTCCAACCCTGATTTTCTGCAGCACGCTCATATATTAATTACATCGGCACTACGTCGAAGGCATCCTGCGAACTCAAAATCTGCGCTTGCAGCCTGATGGGACGACCGGTCAGTTCCTCCAGCTCCGCCAGCGCACCAGATTCTTCATCCAGCAGCAATTCGACTACATCGTCATGCGCGAGCACCACTAGTTCACCAAACGGGAATTGCCTGTGCTGGCGCAAAATCTCCCGAAAAATCGCATAGCATACTGTTTCAGGTGTTTTGATATGTCCGCGCCCGTTACAGCCGGGACAGGGTTTACACAGAATATGCTCGAGACTTTCACGCGTACGTTTGCGTGTCATTTCAATCAGCCCCAGCGATGAAACGGGTGATATCTGATTGCGGGCCGAGTCATTTGCTAACGCTGTCTCCAGTGCTTCCATAACCTGACGCCGGTGCGTGTCACTTTGCATATCGATAAAATCGAGAATGATAATGCCGCCAAGGTTTCTTAACCGCAGCTGCCTGGCAATGGCGGCCGCGGCCTCCAGATTGGTACGGAAAATTGTGTCTTCCAGGTTACTGCGCCCTACATAACCACCGGTATTCACATCTATCGTGGTCATCGCCTCAGTCTGCTCGATAACCAGGTGACCACCTGATTTCAGGTCTACTTTCCTACCCAGCGCCCGGTCTATTTCATCATCTATAGCATAGAGGTCAAAGATAGGGCGTTTGCCTTCATACAATTCGATTGCGGGTGCGAACTCCGGCATAAAATCGCGAGCAAATGTCT
>Ga0316191_10001407_pt1 | contig 16938 bp, 16 predicted proteins | sample Eddworburr2cm_MG_FD_204928 | JGI IMG/M metagenome (GOLD analysis project Ga0316191, IMG submission 204928) | Coastal sediment microbial communities from Maine, United States - Eddy worm burrow 2 cm | ecosystem: Environmental > Aquatic > Marine > Coastal > Sediment | place: USA: Maine...
GGATCGACGTCGAGCAGCTCCACACCGTCCACCCCGTTGATCTCCGCGGTGATCGACGCGATGGCTTCATGGTCGCGGCCCTCCGAGAAATTGGGGACGCATTCGACGAGTTTCACACGACCTCCCTTGGACGACACCATTGAGGCTACCGCCGGGGAATCGTGCATGGGCGCTCCGCAAGCGCCGGCGTCTGGGGTTCCGGGATCGAGGTCGTTCGCTAGCCTAAAGCGGTCGAAGGTTGCGCCCTCCGGGGCTGCCGAGATGATGTGTGAGGATTTGGTGACAAAGGGTGTCGACGCCGGCTGAACGGGAACTCGTTCCGGTCTGTCGCTCGTTGACCACCCAAGGGGGCGGGGCGCCTTGTGGTTTGTCACAGTGCCTCGTCGATGGGCGACGGAACGAGCAGGTATGACCGACACGAGCACCGGGAGATCCAAGAGGCCGGGTCTCGCCGCGGTTCTCTCCGCCGTCGTCCCCGGGGCCGGTCAGTGCTACGTCGGTCGCATTCGACGGGCCGCTCTCGTGTTCCTGCCGACAGCCGTGTTGGTCGGACTGATGGCCGCGTTCTGGTCTCGGGGCGCCGTCCGAATTGTTGAGCTCCTCGTCCAGCCTGCAGTGTTGTGGGCGCTGCTCGCCATCAATCTCGTGATTCTTCTCTGGCGCGGCTTCGTTGTCGTGGACGCCTTCCAAGTCGCACGCGACAACACACGACCTGGTTGGCTTGCCGTGGTCGTTCTTTCGGTCACATTGATCGCTGTTGCCGCCCCACATGTGGTTTTCGTTGCATACGATCTTGAAGCGATCGACCTCCTCGAGTCGGTGTTCGTCGATGGCGACGTAGCCGCACCCGTTTTCGAAGAGGACCCGCCGCTGAACACGACCCAGTCGATACCGAGCGACCCCTTTCCCATCGAGGTGCCCGATCCTGCGCTTGTGCCGGTCCCGGTCATTGTCACGCCGCGATCGACGAGGAATCTGATCTTCCGATCTGGAGTAGGAGATCCGGTCGCGATCGCGTCATGGCCCGACATCATCTCCAATCCGGTTCCTGCCATCGATCTGGTTCCCGCCGTCGACACCGAGGGTGTCGACCGGATCACGATTCTGCTCGCGGGAGGCGACGCCGGTCCTGGACGCGGCGGTTTGCGCACGGACACCATCATCGTTGCCACGCTCGACACGTCCACCGGTCATGCTGCGTTGATGAGTATCCCGCGGAACATGATTCAGGTCCCGCTCAAGCCCGAGTACGACCTCGCGTTCATCGACCTCGAGCAGCAGATCACGCCGTGGGACGTGCGGCGCACATGGACCGACGACAACGGCGACGGCGTGTCCGACCAGTTCGTTCCGTGTCATTGTTTCCCAGATCAGATCAACGCCATCTACCCGTTCACTCGCGGATGGACCGAGACCTATCCCGACGAGGTCGATCCCGGGATGGCGACGCTGCGGGACAGCGTTGAGCTGCTGCTTGGGATCGAGATCGACTTCTACGCCCTCGTCAACATGTCCGGGTTCGTACGGGTTGTTGATGCCCTCGGCGGCGTGCGGGTCTACGTTACGAACTCGGTCAACACCGAAGTCTCACCCGCGCGAGAAGGCGAGGACTGGATCGAAGCGCATATCCGTCCGGGGTGGCGCCGACTGAACGGCCATCAGGCGCTCGCCTATGTTCGAGAACGGAAGACGAGCAGCGACTACGTTCGAATGACCCGTCAGCGGTGCATGCTGAAGGCGGTCGCGGCGAGTGCGGATCCGGTGACGATCGTGACTCGCTTCGCCTCGCTGTCGCGAGCGGTGAAGTCGTCGGTCCGAACCGACATTCCGCTCGACTATGTGCCGACGTTGGTGGCCCAGGCGGCGGCTCTTGACTTCGATGACATCGTGACGGTGGGTTTCACCCCGCCGGAGTACGCCCCGACGGCCAATCATCGCAACCAGCCGATCGCCGACGTTGCTGCGATCAGAGCCAAAGTCCAGGAGATCCTGACCGCCGATCCCTCCACGCTCACGGAGACGCCCGAAGAGTCGGAGTGCAGGATCTGAAGACCCCGTCTTGCGGTTCATGATCTCCGCGACTCTTCGTCTCCCCGCCGTCGGTGGGGGAGACGCGATCGAGCGCATGCTCGGTCGCAGAGCTGGTGGCTGACTGAGCAGTCGAGGGCCCATTCGCTCGTCGGCGTCTTCTGCTTCATGAGTTGCGCGATTCCTCGTCTCCCCGCCGTCGGTGGGGGAGACGCGATCGAGCGCATGCTCGGTCGCAGAGGGGGCATCTTTCTGCGCCGTAGTCGCGCGCCCATTCGTCCGACCGCATACTTGCGATCCCAGCCCTCGGCAGCCCCCTCCGCTGCGCTCCGGCCTCACCGGCCGGATGTTCGCGCCTCCCCCACTCCGTGGGAGAGGCCAAGTCTGGCGGGCTCCCCGCGGCCCCCTCCGCTGCGCTCTCGTTCCTCCCCTCCCTCACGAAGTGGGGGAGGGTGCCCGTGCGCAGCGAGGGCGGGAGGGGGCGGCCTGGGAGTTCGCATTGCGAAGATGAGGTTTGGTGGACGTCGAACCAGCAGCCTCTCCCACGGCTAGGAGGAGACGAACCCCGAATTCCTCCGTTCGGCCCTACCGGTCTCGCCCTCACCTTGCTCTACTGCGTACCGGTCATCGGCGGGCTCCACACTCCTCCCGTGGGGCCCGTCGACGCGTTCGCCGTGTCGTGTTTCTTCGGCTTTCCAGATAGGTTGTGGCCCATGGAGGGCGAGCAGGCCATCAACCCGAGCGGGACGCCGGCACGACCGGGCCTTGCAGCCCTGTTTTCGGCACTGATACCGGGTGCAGGGCAGTTGTACGCCGGGCGCGTTGTTCGGGCTCTTGTTGTTGCAGCGCCGTTGCTGCTTCTCGCAGCGGTCACGATGCTCGTTGCTTCCGACGGTGCGGTCGGCGTGCTGGAACTCGCGGTGCGCCCGGTGGTCATATGGAGCGTCCTCGGGATCAACGTCGTGGTCCTCGCCTGGCGCCTGTTCGCGGTTGCCGACGCCTATCGCGTGGCGGGAGGGTCGAAGCCCGGCATGTGGTCATTGGTCGTGCTCGGCGTGGTGGCCGCGTTCGTGGTGCTCCCGCATGTTGTGGTCGGGGCCTACGGATTCCGTGGTGCGCTCTTCATCGACCGGGTCTTCGTTTCGGCCGGTGCTGAGAACGACGTCCCGGTCACATTGACGCCGCCATCGCCCGAGGCCGACATCGTCCCGGATCCGGCGACGGTTTCGACGACAACAACGGTGCCGCCTTCCACGACGACCACCGAGGGCCTCCCGACGCGTAACCTGATTTTCCGGCAGGGGCTCGGCGATCCGGAAGCCATCAAGGCGCGTCCGGACATCGGCACGTCCGCGTCTCCGGCCCCGTTCCTTCCGTTCGACGAGCGTGTGGCTCCCGAACGATTGACCTTCCTCCTCGCAGGTGGCGACAGCGGGCCGGGGAGGGGAGGGTTGCGGACGGACACCATCATGGTGGCCACGATGGACCTCGAGACAGGGGAGGCTGCCCTCTTCGGCATTCCCCGAAACATGGCGCAGGTTCCGATGCCGAGGCGATTCAGGAATGCGTTCGTCGATTTCGAACGGCGACTTTCGCCAAGCGGCGATCCGTCCACGTGGGTTGACCGGGACGGCGACGGCGTGCCTGACCCGTCCGGGTTCTCGTCGTGTCACTGTTTTCCTGAGCAGATCAACGCGCTGTACCCGTACACGCGAAACTGGACGAGCTCCTATCCGAACGAGGTCGACCCGGGGATGGCTGCACTCCGCGACGTCGCTGAGCACTTGACCGGTCTTCAGATCGACTACTACGTGCTCGTAGACATGAAGGCGTTTGTGGAGCTCGTCGAGGCCGTCGGCGGTGTTGATGTGTACGTCAAGGAGCCCTTGCAGTCCGAGGTGTCGCCACCAGAGGAAGGCGGCCGGTGGGCGACGGTTGACGTTCAGCCCGGCATGAATCACCTGTCGGGAACCGAGGCGCTGGCGTACGCACGGGCGCGCAAGGGCTCATCGGACTATGTCCGGATGGCGCGGCAGCGCTGTCTTCTGCGAGCAGTCGCCGCTGAGTCGGATCCGTGGACGTTGCTCCGATCCTTCCCGGCAATCGCGTCTGCGATCGAGAGCTACGTAGTGACCGACGTTCCCGTGACGTTCCTTCCTGATCTCGTAGGTGCTGCTGCGACCCTCGAATTCAGCCAGATCGCGACCGTCGGCTTCAATCCTCCGTACTACGCACCGGAGAGGGATTACAAGTACCACCCGATCCCCGACGTCAAACGAATCCGGGCGAAGGTTGCCAGCGTCATCGCCGAGGGCGCAGCAGCCCAGAGCTCGACCGGCGAGAGCGAATGTGATCCGCCCGCGGATCAGTAGCAAGACACGAGACACGAGACACGAGACACGAGACTTGAGTCTCGTGTCTACTTCGCTACTCGGCCACTCAACTGCCCGGGCGGGTTGGTGCCGGCAAGCCCAGAATCTCCACACCTCGAGTTCGACCGACAAGTCCGCAAACGCAGACACCCCGGCCTTGCGACCGGGGCATTCGCTTGTCAGGCCTGGGGTTTTCTACGGCAGGCGGTCGGTGTTGTCCTTGATGGCGAAGATGACCATGACGAGCTCGAACATGATGCGGTACAACAGCACGATGATGAGGAACAGAAGGCCGCCGAATATCAGTCCGCCGATTCCTCCCCAGAAGCCGTTCGCGAAGCCGCCGAAGATCGCTGCGAGCCAGGCAAGTCCGGCAAACACCATGACCACGATGAACGCGACCTTGATGACAACGGGTGTCACGAACTTTGTGAATGTCAGGTCGAAGATGTCAGACATGCTGAACTTCTGCTCCATGGTCCCTCCTCGGGATGGGTTGCTGGCTGCGGCATCGTAGGGAGGGCCGGGACGGGACACGGGTAATTCGGTGGTAGCGTCACCGCTCTCCGTGACCGACCGAATGAACCTCTCGACGTCGATCACCGGCCGACGACGGTTCGCGGTAGCGGCCGGCGGTGCGCTTGGTGCGGTTGGCCGCGCCCTCGTGGTCGACGCCGTGGGACGAACCGATTTCGATGTTCTCTGGGCGACATTTGTCGTGAACATCGTCGGCTCTCTGATTCTCGGCTACGTCGTAGCGAGGCACGCCGGCCGGTCCCGATCGTCCCCGTTCTTGATCCCGTTCGTCGGCGTCGGAGTCCTCGGAGCGTTCACCACCTTCTCGCTGTTCTCGGCAGAGGTGTTCGAACTTGCCCGCGCCGGGGATTGGTTTCTCGCGGTCGCCTATCCGCTGCTGTCGGTCGGCGCCGGGTTCGTTGCTGCGTTGTTCGGCGTCCGGTTCGGGGGATCGAAGTGACGTGGGTGGTCGTCGGGGTATTCGGCGCGCTCGGTGCACTCGCCCGGTACGGCGTCTCCGGGATCGCTCAGCTGCTCTGGCGAACCACGTTCCCGGTTGGCACCCTCGTCGTCAACCTCACCGGCGCGCTTGGAGCCGGCATACTGCTCGGCCTCGTGACCGGTCGGGATGTGCCAGACCTGGTGGTGGCAGCTGCCGGTGTCGGGTTCCTCGGTGGGTACTCGACGTTCTCAACGTGGATGGTCGAATCGGTTCTCGCCGCCGAGTCTGGCGGCCGAATCGGTCTGCGCAGGGCAGCGGAGAATCTGGTGGTCCCGCTCGTCGCGGGTATTGCGACCGTCGCAATCGGCTTCGCGATCGGGCAATGGTTGTAGTGCTGTATCCACCGCGAGCGCCGATGGACACGGCACTAGCATGAAGGACCATGGAGACCATCTCCGACGGTCGGCTGCTCCGGGTGTACTTCTGCGAGAGCGATCGCTACGACGGCCACCCCCTCGAGGAAGCGATCGTCGACGCCCTGCAGTCGGCCGGGATCTCGGGTGCGACGGTGATCCGCGGCGTCGCCGGATACGGTGGGTCCTCGATTCTCCACACGACCCACGTGCTCCGTCTTTCGGAGGATCTTCCCCTTGTGATTGAGGCCGTCGACACGAGCGAGAAGATCGGAGCGGTGCTGCCTCGCCTTGCAGAGGTCGCAGGTGACGGTCTGATCACGACACAGAAGATCGAGATTCACGTTCGGCGGCCGGGCTGATACCTCGGCGAATCGATCCCCTTCCACAGCGCCGATCGGGTTGATAGGTTGTGGCCATGTCACCAACGAATCGTTCGTTTCGCCCGGCACTCTTCACGTATCTGACCGACCTCGACAACAACAACGATCGAGCGTGGTTTGCTGAGAACCGAGATCGCTACGACCTCTACGTGCGAGACGCCGGTCTCCAGTTCATCCGAGACTTTGAGCCGTATCTGCACGAGATCAGCCCTCACTTCATTGCCGACGATCGAACGGTCGGCGGATCGCTGTTCCGGATCTATCGCGACACTCGGTTCTCCAAGGACAAGACGCCGTACAAGACCCACCTGGGGATCCAGTTCCGTCACGAAGCAGCCAAGGATGCGCACGCCCCCGGGTTCTATCTCCATCTCGATCCGGCCGGGAGTTTCGTCGGCGTCGGGCTCTGGAGACCCGACGGTGCTTCGGCGCTCGCCATCCGCGAGGCCATCGTGGATCGCACTGGAGCGTGGGTGGAAGCGACCACCAATCTCGACTTCGCCTCAACCTACATCCTGGAAGGGGAGTCGTTGAAGCGCCCGCCCCGAGGATTCGACGCCGACCATCCGCTGATCGAGGATCTGAAGCGGAAGGACTTCATTGCATCGGCGAAGATCTCGCGGAAGACCGCCACAGCCCCAGACTTCCTCGATCAGTATGCGAGCATGAGCCGCAACGCGGCCGCATACATGGAGTTCTTGACGCGGTCACTCGGCCTGCCGTTCTAAGAGCGAGGCAGCCGGGCGGCCTAGCCCAGAGCGGTTGAGATCGCGTCCTTGAGGCGGGGGAGGCCTGCCGCACCGCTCTCCCCGAGATTGACCATGCCGACTGGACGGCCGCGGTCTCGTAGGGCAGCCTGATCGCCGAACGACTGTGCAGTGATCAGCTCGCCAAATGTGTAGTCGGCCTCCGGCACGTCGAGGTCGTCGGTCGGCTGGTCGACGATTTGGAGGAAGACACCTCCGGTCGGTCCGCCCTTGTGGAATTGGCCGGTCGAATGAAGAAAACGCGGTCCGTATCCGATCGTGACGACAGCCCCAGTGCCTGCGGCGACCATGTCGGCGATGGCACTCATCCGCTGAACCGTGACACGCGTCGGCTCGAGATACGCCTGGAGCGCAACGTAGCCCCCGGGACCGGCAGACGAGAGCAACGCCTTGAGTCGATCGGCAATATCCGCCGAGTCCAGAGTCCATTCCTGGACATCGAATCCGTCGAGTCCCTCGGTCATTGCGGTATGGGCAAGGGATTTCGCGAGCTGCACGTCGGGTTGGTCGAAAGGATGGACCCCAAGCACGGCACCGGCGGCGGCCGTTGCCATCTCGAGGATGTACATCGCGGCGCCGAGGTCGTAGACACTCTCCAGGTTCATCATGATCGACGGTTGTTGCTGTGACGCCGCCTCACCGAGCCCTATGGCGAACGGGAGCCGATCCGTCGCTGGCGCGGAACTCCCGTCGGCGACGGGCAGGATTCCGTACCCGTCCTTGCCGAGCGACTCCGCGATCAGTTGCTCGATCCACGCCGGGAACGCTGCAAATTGCGGTTGCGGTTCGAATACGACCTTGTCGCGACCGGCCAGAGCGAACTCGCCGAGAGCCGCTCCGAGGCGCAAAGCCGGATTCTGATCAACGGGAACATCCGGCCCGCAGGCGAAAGCAGCGGCATCGGTAGCGGCGAGCAGGCGGCCGACGTCGACTCCGATCAGCGCGGCCGGCACAAGGCCGAACTCAATCAGTGCAGAGAAACGCCCTCCCACGTCCGCGGGAGCTAGGAACACGGCTCGAAAGCCCCGTTCTTCTCCGAGTTCCGCGAGCGACGACTCTGGATCAGTGATCGCGACGAATCGGCTGCCGGGGTCGTCAACGACCGCGCTCACGCGGCTCCACAGGTAGCGGAAGAACGAGAGCGTCTCGAGCGTGGTGCCCGACTTCGATGCGACGATGAACAGCGTTGTGGATGGGTCGACGGCGTCGGCGACGCGTTTCACCGAGTCGGGGTGGGTTGAGTCGAGAACGGTCAGCGTCGGGCCGCCGCTATCGCTGAAGACGGAGGCGAACACCTCAGGAGCGAGACTTGATCCGCCCATGCCGAGGAGTACGACGTCGGTGAGGCCGTCGGTTCTTGCTTCGGCCGCGAACGCCTCAATTGGTCCGAGGCCGTCCTGGCCGCCCGGGCTGAGCCATCCAAGGCGATTCGAGATCTCTTCTCGTGGAGGGTCGAACCACAGTGTCGGGTCGCGATCCCATAGGCGGGATGCAAATGCCTCGTCGCTCCAGGCTGCCAGGCGAGCGTCGATCGCGGGCTGAAGATCACCTGCGTCGATCACGACCCCGACTGTCATGCGTCGCCCTGCTGCGCTTCGATCGCGGCGAGGAGCCCGCTGAAGGCGTCGGCGAACGAGGCTACCCCTTCAACCTGAAGCTCTTCGGTGATTGCATCGACGTCCACTCCGAGGGCGGCGAGGGCTTCGAAGTGCTGCTCGGCAGCGTCGACGTCGCTCGTCAGCGCAGTTGCATCGATCACTCCATGGTCGCGGAAGGCATCAATGGTCGCTGGCGGGATCGTGTTGACGGTGTTGGGTCCGATGAGCTCGTCGACGTAGAGCACGTCCGAGTAGGCCGGGTTCTTCGTCGATGTGGACGCCCAGAGCGCGCGCTGGGGTTTGGCGCCTCGGGCGCGTGCGGCAGCGAATGGGGGTCCCTCGAAGATCTCCTGATAGCGCCGGTACGCCAGTTTGGCGTTCGCCACCGCGGCCATGCCGCGGAGTGCGAGCGCTTCATCAGTCCCGATGGCGTCGAGCGCGGGGTCGATCTTGTTGTCGACGCGGCTCACGAAGAACGACGCCACGGACGCGACACGTTCTGGATACTCGGTGCGTTCCGCGCCGCGCACGTAGGCCATCGCCACAGCTTCGTAGTCGGTCATGCTGAACATGAGGGTGGCGTTGACGTTGATGCCGGCTGCGATGAGTTCCTCGATGGCGACAATGCCGGCAAGGGTCGCCGGGACCTTGATCATGAGGTTGGGACGGTTCACCCGGTTCCAGAGGCGATGGGCGTCGGCGATCGTCCCTTCGGTGTCGTCGGCGAGGGTGGGGGAGACCTCGAGGCTCACGTAGCCGTCGAATCCCTCAGTCGCGTCGTAGACCCCGCGGAGCACGTCGGCCGCGCCCTGCACGTCGGCGACCGCCAAGGCCTCGAAGACGGCGAGCGAGTCGCCCTCTGCCGCTTCGATGTCTTCGTCGTAGAGATCGGAGCCGGCGATCGCTGCCTGGAATATCGAGGGGTTGGACGTGACGCCCGTGACACCTTCATCGACGAGGGCGGCGAGCTCGCCATTCGTCACCATGTCGCGGCGGATGAAGTCGAGCCAGACGCTCTGACCTGCAGCTCCGAGTTCCTTCAGCTTTGACATCGATTCCTCCGTAGCGTCGGGTTCCAGACGATTCTCGCAGATTCGCGTACCCAGGGTTGTAGACGTCCCATTTGGCGTCTCCAGCCCGCGGTACGCGCTGGCGGTGTCCGGCCTTTCATTCCGCGGGCTCACGACGCCAAATAGGACGTGGTGAACCCTGGGTACGCGGGATTACCCCAGCAGGCGGCGGAGTGTTGCCTCTACGTCTCCGTCGAGGTCGTCGCGTTGGAGGGCCAACGCGATGTTTGCCTCGAGGAATCCGACCTTATGCCCGCAGTCGTAGCGTTGCCCGTCGTGAATGACCGCGTTGAACGGGGCGCCGCCGATCAGCCTTGCGAGCGCATCCGTGAGCTGGATCTCGCCACCGGCACCCTGTTTTCCCTCCCCGAGCAGGTCCATGACAGCTGGCTCGAGGATGTAGCGACCGATCGCGGCGTAGTTCGAAGGAGCGACGGAAGGATCAGGCTTCTCCACGAGCCCTTTGACTTCGATCACGCGACCGTCCACGGCGCCGGGCGTGATGATCCCGTACGACCCTGTCTCATCTTCAGGGACTTCAACGACCGAGATCACGTTCCCGCCGACTTCGTTGTGGACTTCGATGAGGTCGGCAAGTGGGGAACGATCGCCCCGTAGGAGTTCGTCAGCAAGCAGCACAGCGAATGGCTCGTCCCCGATCAGGTTTCGTGCGCACCAGACGGCGTGGCCGAGCCCGAGCGCCTCCATCTGGCGCACGTACGCAATCCGGCCGGGGACAGTTCCGGCGACACGGGCGAGGCTCAGCAGTTCGTCCTGCCCTCGGTCCATCAGGAATCGCTCGAGTTCCATGTTCCGATCGAAGTGGTTCTCCACCGCGGCCTTGCCGTGTGCCGTGATGAAGACGAAGTTCTCGATTCCGGCGTCCCCCGCCTCTTCCACGGCGTATTGGATCAGCGGCTTGTCAACGACCGGCAGCATCTCCTTCGGGACCGCCTTCGTCGCCGGGAGGAAGCGGGTCCCGAGTCCACCGACCGGGAAGAGTGCGGTACGAACGCCCATCAGCCGGCCACCGATCCGGCGACGCGATCGGCATGGCCGGTTGCCTTCACGTTGTACCACGCTGCTTCGACGGCTCCGTGTTCGTCGACGACGATCGTCGAGCGAATGAGTCCTTCGTACTCGCGGCCGTAGTTCTTCTTGATGCCCCATGCGCCGAATGCCTCAGCGATCGTGTGGTCGGGGTCAGAGATGAGGGGGAACGGGAGGCCGTATTCGTCCCGGAAACGTGCAAGTTCTTCCGGCTCGTTCGGACTCACGCCGACGATCCCGTATCCGGCGTCTTGGAATGTCTGGTAGCGATCCCGAAAATCGCACGCCTCGGTGGTGCACCCGGGTGTGAAGGCGTTCGGATAGAAGTAAATGACCAGTCGGCGGCCGGCGAAGTCGGCGCTCGCCGTAGTGTTGCCTTCGTGGTCGAGGCCACTGAAGTGTGGCGCTGCCTGTCCTGATTCGAGTCGCATCGGTATCCCTTCGTCGGACGGGAAGGCTACTCGGTGGCTCGCCGCAGTCGGAGTTGACCGCACGCCGCGTCGATCTCCTGTCCGCGCGTCTCTCGCAGCGTGGCGTTGGCGCCGGCGGCCAGCAAGGTCTCCATGAAGGCGTGGGTTCGGTCGGGCGCCGAAGGCCGATCTGCACTCAGCGGGGTTGGGTTGAGCGGAATGATGTTCACGTGCGCTCGCAGGCGTCGGGCGATGCCGGCAAGGCGGCGAGCTTGGGCATCACTGTCGTTCGCTCCATCGATGAGCGTCCACTCGATCGAGATACGCCGACCTTTCGCTGCGAAGTAGGTCTCTGCAGCGCCAAGCACGGCATCGATCGGATACCGATCGTTCAACGGAACGAGGCGCGATCGTGTCTCATCGTCGGCTCCGTGGAGGCTGACGGCAAGGTAGACCGGCCAAGGCTCGTCGGCGAGGCGCAGCATGCCGGGGACAACTCCGACGGTAGATACCGTTACCGATCGCGCCGACATCCCGCCCACCTCGATGAGTCGGCGAAGGGACTCCCTCACGCGCTCATAGTTGGCAAGCGGCTCGCCCATACCCATGTAGACGACGTTGGTGACACGGCCGGGGCAGCCATCGATCGGAAATCGGCGTAGGTATGCGTTGGCGTACGCGACCTGAGCGACCATCTCGCCGGCCTCGAGGTGCCGGTCGAATCCGAACTGGCCGGTGGCGCAGAACGTGCACCCCATCGCACATCCGACCTGGGAAGAGATGCACAGGGTGGTGCGTCGTGGATAGCCCATCAGCACAGCTTCGATCGCGGCACCATCGGGAGCGCGGAACAGCCATTTGCGCGTTCTTCCGTTGTCGGCGCTCTGATCAACTTCGACTTCAAACGGCCATAGGTGGTCGCCGATTGAGTCGCGCACCGCTGCCGGGAGATTCGTCATCTCGTCGGCCGTCAATACTGGATGTTCGTAGAGCCATTGGTGGAGTTGGGACACGCGAAACGAAGGCTCATCACCCAGCAGCGACGCAAGATCCTCCGGCGGGACCAAGTAGGGCGAGACGCCCGTCACGTATGGTTGGCGGCCTGCCCTATCCACGACGCGGCCTGCGATTCCGACACGTTTGCTGCCCCTGCCACCGCTGCAACATCAGCGTTTGCGAGCATCACAAAGGACGTGACGCCGGCGTCGACGAGGCGCTGCGCGTAGACCGGACCAACCCCTTTCACCTCTGTGAGGTCGTCCGCGGCGACGGAGCTGGTAGGCGCCGTACGGAACCGCGGCGGGGGACCGTCTGGAATCTCAGGAGCGGGGAGCAGCTTGTCTCGCAATGCCCAGACGGCGGCTCCGAGACCGATGACTACCCCTCCGACACGGAGGACTTGTTTGAACGGCTTATTCATGCCGCCATAGTAACTGGTCGGATTAGGACCCGCAGCTGCCGTACGAGGGAAGGCTGCTCCACGGCTTCCACCATGCGCCTTGGTTCTGCTCTGCCCAGTCCGCGACCCACTTGCCGGCAGCGATGTTCGCGGCGCCGTTGTACGGACTGGCGATCAGTCCGTTTGAGTCGACGAACCCGGCTCCGGCTGCCCGGCTCGGCCAGTACTTGCCGAGGTGCTGCATGAGTCCGAGGGCGTTCGAAGAAGCGTTGCGGGCGGTTGGGTCGCCACCCGATTCGCGATAGATGATTCCAAGAACGCAGTCGACCCGATCAGCGGGCCAGTACTTCGCCACGGTGGATCGCCAGTTCTCGACGTTCTGCCGGCCACCCGGATCGGCCGGCCACTGTGGGGAGTAGCCGCTCGAGGGCGCCTTCGTGGTTGTCGTCGTCGCAGACGCCTCGGTGGTGGCTGGCGTTCCCGAAGAAGGTTCGGTTGTGGTCGATGAGGCCTTGGTTGTTGTTGTCGTGGAGTCCGGAGCGTCGTAGTTGACGACGATACGGACCGAGGTTTCGTTGCCGGCGGCGTCCCGAGCGGTGAACGATGCACCGTTCGCTCCCGGTGCGAGGACAAGGTTGATGGCCCAGTCACCTTGCGCATCGGTCTCGGCTTCGAACGGACCGGAGAACACCTCGGCTCCTCGTTCTGTCACGCCGGTGAACTCGATCACCCGACTCGTGACCGTCGCTCCATCCTTGGGGGAGAGGACTTGAAGCGCCGGCGGCGTTGTGTCGGAGGCGGCTGTTGGTGCCGGGGCAGCTTCAGTGGCCGTGGCCGTGGTCGTCGTGTCGGCTGCCGTCGTGCTTGTCGATGACGTCGGTGCAGAGAGTGTCGACTCCTCGGTGGTTGTCACTGTGTCGTCCTCGGCACCAGTGGTGCTGTTCGAGGATTCAGCGACTGCGAGCGTCGTCGAGGTCGCGAGGTCTGCACCTCGGACCGGGGCGACGGCGAGAGCGAGTACTGCGGATGCCACACGGCCGGAGATCGGGAAATCGATGTCGAGTGTCTCGACCTCGATCTCATCAGCGGCGGAATTCGACCCACCCGGGGTGAACGCGGCGAGCCCGATCGTCGCGACAAGTGCGATGATCAGGAGACCAGCGAGAATGAGTGGGATGCGAGACCGCACGGGTGAAATGCTCCGCCCTCCGGGTTGGTCGGGGGGAGGCCATCGGTCGTCACCGGCCGTTCTGCCGGGACGGGGGACAGCGCTCACCCGTCTTCTGTGCCGTCAGGCTATCGGTGGGGCCACCATACGGCAAGCCGGTTCCAACCATATTATGGAAATACCGGGACCGCCAACATGAGGGCAGCGGCAGCGACCGGCGGGCCCGAGTCCTGGGGCGGATCGGTTACGCGTTGATGCGGCGTTCGATGCGGCGGTTCAGGGCGTCGAGCACGGCGCGAACGGTCGCCTCGCCGTCGTCTCCGACCGAGAGAGCGGAGCCGACCGTCAAGTGCTCACCGCCGCCGTCGCCGGCGCTCACGGCGATCGCAACAATCACCCGCCGCGAACCGACGTTGGTGACGGCAACCGAATCAAGTGCGATCGGGGGGACACCGTCGAACGTCTGCTCTACGGCATCGATGGTCGCTTCTCCGATGAGACGCAGACGGGTCGACGCAACCGCCGGTCCGATGGCCGTTCCGGTGCGATCTTCGTCGTCGAGGCGCAGCGTGACCTTGAGGGTGGTGCGAGTGCCGTTGGGATCCTCGCGCACACCAACGAGGGCCGGTCGTGACGGCAGGCCGCCACCAAACTCGGTTGGGCTGATCTGAACCACCGAGATGACCCGCCGGTCGACGGACGCACCAAACCGCGCCATCGCGAGCGACTGGACGTCGCGCACGACCTGTTTCGCGGGCTTTCCTGGTGCGGCGATGACGTGGACCTCGGTGATACGCGGTCCATCGCTGACGACGCGGGCCGCGTCGACCGAATCGAGGTGGGTGATCGACTCTTCGAGCTCACGATGATTGAACGCCATGACTGCGAAGGGTAGCGGGTTGGTGTCGGCCCGTGGTGCCTTGCGCAGGAGAAATGGTTGTCACCTGTGGATAAACCCCTTAACGTGGTGTCCCTCACCGCAGCAATGCGGCGGGTGCCCTTGGGCGGGCTAGTCGATCGTATGTGCCACAAGGCACCGTTCTCCGGTGGGGCCGGGCGAGCACCTAGATAGTCATAGGTTTCGATCACCCTTTTTTGGGTGGTCGGGATTGGGTAGGGGACCCCGGGTTTCAGATCAACCTCAGCGAAGCGGAACTGCGTCCCGTGACCGGCGTTTATGTCGTGATCGAGTGCATACCTCGGAGAGGTTCGTGAAGAACACGTTGGTCAGAATCAGATTGACAATTGCGGGCCTCGCCAGCGGCCTAACGGCAGGCGTGGCGAGCCTGAAAGTCGGTTAGCAAGTAAGTACCCGGGTGACCCCCTCCCCCTTTTGTCCGATCGGAGCCCACATGTCCCGGGCCGTGGCCCAGCGACAACTCAAGACGAAGATCCGCCTTGCGGTCGGGTTCGGCGCGTTCGGGACCGCGATTCTGACGTTCCTCGTGTGGATGCCGTGGCAGACATTCCCCGACCCGCTGCTATGGGTCGCATTTGCTGCGGCCTTTGTCTACTTCGAATGGCACACGGTGGAGGTCAACGATCGTCTGTTCGCGAGTCCATCGATCATGGTGTTGTTGACGGCCGCCGTCATTTTCGGGCCCGAGTCGGCAGTTCTCGGCACAGCAGCGATGGCCGCGCTCGGACCCCTTGCTCCCGCGGACATCAAGGAGCGTCGTTGGTTCCAGCCGATCGTCAATTATGGCCAACTGGTGGCGTCTGCGGCAATTGCGAGTGCGGTCCTCGCCTTGGTGGTCGGGTTCGGCCTACCGACCGGGAGCTCCTCGCTTGACGCCGGCTTGTGGCGGATCGCCCTCGGTTCGGCCCTCGCGTCGATTGCCTATGGAACTGCGAACTACCGCATGGTGCTCTTCATCGTCGGCCGCGTATACGGCCGACTCGAAGTGCGCCCGTGGTCGCACATTGGAGCGATCCTCCTTCCGATGACCGGCATGGGGTTCCTCGGCGGCATGCTTGGCGCCACGTACCTCATCATTGGAACGGCTGCGCTGCCGTTGATCGCCGTCGTGTTCTTCGTCGGATACCTTGCCTTCGAGTCGTATGCACGGCTGCGCGAAGCTCAAGAGTCGACGATCCGAGGATTCATCAAGGCCCTCGAGGCGAAGGACCTCTACACCCGTGGACACACCGAGCGTGTAGCCCGGTTCGCCGAGATGATCGGCAAACAGATGGGGTACGACGGGACGCAGCTCGAACGTGTCCGGTGGGCGGCGCTCATCCACGACGTCGGCAAGCTCGCGGTACCCCGAGAACTCATCCGCAAACGTGCGCGCCTCACCGAGGAGGAGTTTGAGGTGATGCAGCACCATGTGAATTTCGTCGAAGACCTGCTCGACGATGTCGACTTCCTCAAGCCGATGATCGAGATCGCCACCAACCACCACGCTCACTACGACGGCAACGGATATCACGGCACCGGTCATGAGCACGGTGACATTCCATCGAAGGAGGCGTGCATCCTCGCTGTTGCCGACACCTTCGATGCCATTACTTCCACCCGGTCCTATCGCGTGGCCCTGACCCAGCCCTACGCCTATGCCGAGTTGCGTCGCCACGCCGGGTCTCAGTTTGATCCAGAGGTCGTCGAAGCGTTCATCGCCGGCATGGAGAAGTTGGGTCATAGCTACGGGTCAACCATCGAACTCACTGACTCCGAGGCTCGCAGCATCGCTGAGGAGGGCCTCGACGAGATGCGGAAGGCCGACCAGGTCCACGGCCGCGACTTCCCGCTCGCGCCGATGAGGAAGGGGGCCAGCGATGGCTGAAAAGCGACTCCACCGGCTCTCTGTGCTGCTGTTCCTGCTGATCACGGCTCTCGCTGCTGCGTCGACCATCCTGCTGTATCGATCGGCGGTGTCTTGGGAGTCCTGGGCACTGGTGTTGCTCTGGGCAGCTGTAATCGGTGGATTCCACGCAATCTCTGTCCCGACACCCTCCGGAAAACGGATCAATCTGGCGATCGGTCCCGCCGTCGCCGCGTTGGTACTCCTACCGGATGTCCTCGCCGTGATGACCGCTCTCACGATCGGTCTCGTCGGCGGATGGATTGTGCTGCGGTGGAGGTCGATGACTGACCGCGACGCCGACTCGGATTATGTGGCTGAAGCCATCTCGATGATCGCCTTCGGCCTGATCGGCTCGACCTCATTGTCGAGCCTGGCCGAGTCATCGATGCCGCTCGCATGGCAGCAGTTGATCGCCATCGCGTCGGGCGCCGTGGTTTGGTTTGTGGTCCGGGCGCTCGTGTCGGCATGGGTCGGGACCGAGCGTGAGGATCTTGCCTCCCGCTACCTCTGGCTTC
>Ga0316191_10001409_pt1 | contig 16932 bp, 14 predicted proteins | sample Eddworburr2cm_MG_FD_204928 | JGI IMG/M metagenome (GOLD analysis project Ga0316191, IMG submission 204928) | Coastal sediment microbial communities from Maine, United States - Eddy worm burrow 2 cm | ecosystem: Environmental > Aquatic > Marine > Coastal > Sediment | place: USA: Maine...
ATCCTAACGTGGGACGACAAGGACCGTCCGATGAACGTCCTCAGCGGGGACGCGCTTGCGGAGCTCAGCGCCGGCGTTGAAAAGGCCGTGGCAGACGATGCCGTGAAGGGCATCATTGTGACGTCTGGCAAGCAGGGAGTCTTCGTTGCGGGCGGTGACCTTCAGCAAATCGAGTCACTCGGCTCCGGACCGATCGATGCGGCCGACCTCTTGAGGCGCTCTAGCGCCGTGCTCGATCAGCTTCGACGCATGGAGACCTGCGGTAAGCCGGTCGTGGCCGCGCTCAACGGAGTGACGCTTGGTGGCGGCTACGAGATCGCGCTCGCCTGCCATCGGCGCATTCTCGTCAACCAACGGCACGCGCAGGTCGGCCTGCCGGAGGCGGGTCTCGGTTTGATGCCGGGCGCCGGCGGCACGCAACGGTTGCCGCGCTTGGTCGGTATTCAGAGCGCGCTTGGCCTCATCATGCAGGGAAAGCAGCTCGCTCCTGACAAGGCGCTCGAGCAGGGTTTGGTCGACGAGCTCGTCGAGCCGAAGGATTTGATCTCCGCTGCCAAGAGATGGATCAACGAGGACGGCAACGCGACGCAGCGCTGGGATGAGAAGCGCTACAAGGTGCCCGGCGGCGGCGCCGACTCGGTCACGTTTGCCCAGACGATGATGGGCTCGAATGCGCTGACCCACGCGAACACCTATGGCAACATGCCCTCGCAGCAGGCGATCTTGCAGTCCGTCTACGACGGCTTCGGGCTTCCGATGGATCGCGCCGGCAAGGTGGAGACGCGTCAGTTCATTCGTGTGCTTCAGGATCCGACCGCGCGCGCCATGCTGCGGACGCTGTTTTTCAGCCTCCAGGAGTGCCAGAAGGGCGCTCGCCGGCCGAAGGACGTCCCGCGCTTCGACGTCAAGAAGGTTGGCATCATCGGCGCAGGCTTGATGGGGCAGGGCATCGCGCACGTGTCGGCCAAGGCCAAGATCGACGTCGTCCTGCTCGACCGTGACCTGGCCAGTGCCCAGCGCGGCAAAGACAAGGTCGCCAAGACCCTCGATCGCCGCCTTCAGAAGGGCCGCACCACGCCCGACCGCGTTGAAGCGATTCTGAGCCGGATCCAGGCGAGCGAGGACTACGGCGACTTCAAGGACTGCGACGTCGTCGTCGAGGCCGTGTTCGAAGACCGCGACATCAAGGCCAAGGTCACCAAGGCAACCGACGAGCAGCTTGGTGATGAGGCGATCTTCGCGTCGAACACCTCCGGTCTTCCGATCACCGATCTGGCCAAGGCGTCGAGCCGGCCGCAGAACTTCATCGGCCTTCACTTCTTCTCGCCGGTCGAGCGGATGCAGATGGTCGAGATCGTCGTCGGCAAGGAGACCTCGCAGGAGACCCTCGCCAAAGCATGGGACTACATCCTCAAGATCAAGAAGGCCGGCATCGTCGTCAATGACAGTCCGGGCTTCTACACCAGCCGTGTTTTCGGCACCTTCATCTCCGAGGGCAATCACCTCCTGGTGGAGGGCGTGACCCCGGCGTTGATCGAAAACGCAGCGAAGGCCGCGGGCATGCCAATGCCTCCGCTCGGGATCTCCGACCAGGTTGGACTCGGTACGATGTACAAAGTTGCCAAGCAGTCCGAGAAGGACGCAGCGGCAGCCGGGAAGAAGTGGGAACCGTCGCCCGCGCAGGCGATCATCGCCTCCCTAGTCGAAGATCACGATCGCTGGGGTGCCTATCCTCCGCCAAAGGAAGACGGAACGCCCCGCGCAGCCGGCGGGTTCTACGATTATCACGAGGGAGGGAAGAACCTCTGGCCGGAGCTCGGTTCGGCGATGAGCCGCTGGATCGAAAATGCCCCTGAGCAACCGAGTGTGGACATCGTCAAGCGACGCTACTTGTTCGTGCAGTGCCTCGAAGCGGCGCGCTGCCTCGAGCAAGGAGTCATCACCGACGTTCGTGACGGAGACCCCGGCGTGATCATGGCCGTGGGCTTCCCGGCGTTCACCGGCGGGCCGTTCACGTACATCGACAACTACGGCATCGTGGAGTTCGTTCGCGACGCGGACGAGCTGGCTGCCCGCTACGGCGGGCGTTTCGAGCCACCAAAGCTTCTCCGCGACATGGCAGCCGAGGGCCGAACTTTCTATTCGTAAGGTTGGTTCTCAGCGGTAACCCGCGGCCTGGAGCGTGAAGAGGTGGGCGTATTTTCCGTTTTCTCGCATCAGCGTTTCGTGCGTTCCCCGCTCGGTCACCTGGCCGCGTTCGAGGACGACGATCTCGTCTGCCATCCGCACGGTTGAGAACCGATGCGAGATCAAGATGACCATCTTGTCTGTTGCAAGGCGTCCAAAGCGTTCGAATACGGTGGCCTCTGCTTCCGCGTCCATCGATGCGGTGGGCTCGTCCAGGACGAGGAGGTCCGCATCGTCGCGCATGAACGCCCGTGACAAGGCGACCTTCTGCCATTGGCCGAGCGACAGCTCTTGTCCGTCATCGAACCAGCGCCCGAGCTGCGTTTGGTAGCCTCTGGGCAGGCGCTCGATGAATTCGTGCGCCATGCCCTTCTCGGCAGCGGTCTGCCACCGCTCTGGATCGTTGAATGCCCGCACGTCTCCGACGCCGACGTTCTCTCCCGCCGCGAGTTGGTAGCGCACGAAGTCTTGAAAGATCACACCGATTCTCTTTCGAAGCACGTCAACGTCCCACGCCTCGAGCTCGAGCCCGTCGAGCAGAATGCGGCCCTCGGTCGGCCGATAGAGTCGGGTGAGGAGCTTGATCAGGGTGGTCTTGCCAGCTCCATTCTCGCCTACCAGCGCAAGCTTTCGACCGGGACGCAGGTGAAGGCTCACGTCTAGAAGAGCCGGTGCGTCGCCGCCTGGATAGGTGAAGCTCACGCCCTCGAACCGGATACCATCGCCCGGCGTAGGGCCCTCTGTCGCAGAGCCGCCTTGGTCCGGCGTCTCATAATCGAGGTATTCGTAGAGGTTCGAGAGGTAGAGGCTGTCCTCGTACATCCCGCCAATCGACGTGAGGATCGCCGCCAACGCCGACTGTCCCTGCTTGAACACCAGCAGGTACATGGTCATGTCGCCAAGGGTGATCCGCTTCGCGGCCGTTTCGAGGACGATCCACGCGTAGGCGCCGTAGAAAGCGACCGTGCTCAAGAGGCCGAGGACGAAGCCCCAGCCGCCGCGGCGTAGTGTGAGCGCGCGATCCTCGGCGTACAGCTCACGGAAGATGTCGCGGTATCGATCCAAAAAGACTGGCCCGAGATCGAAGAGCTTGACCTCCTTCGCGAAGTCTTCTCGGGCGAGCAAGACCTCGAGGTAATTCTGCTTTCGGGTTTCAGGGGCGCGCCAGGTGAATAGCCGAAACGCGTCCGCCGAAAACCGCGTCTCCACGAAGAATGAAGGGATCGCCGCCACGACCAGAACGGCAAGCGCCCAAACCGATAGTTGCAACAGGAGTCCGCTATAGGCGATCAACGAGAATGAATGTTGCGCGAGCTGAAAGCTCCGCATCACCAAGCTGAGTGGACGTTGGGATGCCTCGCGGCGGGCACGAGTCATCCGGTCGTAGAGCTCAGAATCCTCGAAGGCAGCCAAATCGAGTGTGAGCGCCTTTTCGAGAATCATTTCGTTGACGCGCTGCCCAAGGAGAGCACGCAAGAGTTGCTGGCAGGTGCTCAGTCCCTTCTGCGCGCCCGCCAGCACGGCTACCAGTCCCAGCTCCACCAGGACCCAAGTCAGCGCGGTCCGCTGATCCTCAGTCGCGCCGGTCTCGGCGGCGCGCACCACCGCGTCGACGATCAACTTCCCGACCCAAGCTGCGGCTGCCGGAAGAACACCAGCAACCAAGCTCAGGAGCCCCAACGCGAAGCTCAAACCGCGGCTCGTCGTCCACACGAGGGCGACCCCGTGCTTCAACTGACGAAACACGCCGAGCAGCTGGGGCCGGCCGAGGCGGGGTGGCGAATCCATCGGCCGAGTCTAAGGCGCTCTTCGCGACACGCCATAGCCCGCGAGCAGGCTCCGTGGTACGAACCCGCAAGCGCGATTGGCTCATGACGAAGCGAGACAAAGGTCCACGCATTCGAAAGGTTCCCGCGGGTGACAACCGTCAGCGGTTGGTTTGCCCCGACTGCGACTACGTTGCTTACGAGAATCCCAAGGTCGTCGTGGGGGTGGTCGCGACCTGGGAGGACAAGCTCCTCATGTGCAAACGTGCGATCCAGCCGCGCCTCGGCTACTGGACGTTGCCCGCGGGTTTCATGGAGGTGGGCGAGAGCCCGCAAGAAGGTGCGGCGCGCGAGGCATGGGAAGAGGCGTACGCAAAGCTCGAAATCATCGATCTTCTTGCGGTGTACAGCCTACGTCACATCGGTCAGCTTCAACTTTTCTATCGCGCTCGGTTGCTTTCGTCGGACGTATCGGCTGGGCCCGAGAGCGAGGACGTGGGGCTCTTCGCTTTCGACCGCCTGCCGGCGACTGACCTCGCATTTCCGTCGGTGTACTGGGCGATCGACCATTTCCAACAAGTGCGTGACGCCAGCGCATTCTCGCCCTTTGGCAATCCGCCCGGGGGGACCGGCGACATGCGGCGTGGCCGCTGACACACGACCGCGTCTCGGCTGACACGAGGCCAAGAGAGCAAGGGCTCGAATCGAAGGCAATTCCGTTTGGCACGGAGTGTGCTGTGTCGTGGGGCAGGAGGTCCCATGAACATCAAGTCCACAGTCATCACGCCCACTATGCTCGTCTTGTTGACGGCGCTCGGCTGCAACGAAGCGACGCCGCTCGAGTCGGACACCATCGAGCGAGCCACCTCGCCGAACGCAATGCTGGCGTCGACGGCGCCAGAAACCGCGCCCAAGCCCCTGAACGCGCCCAAGCCCGTGGAGGAGAAGAAGCCCGAACGATCCGTCCTGGACGTCGAGCAACCCCCAGTCGTGGAGGAAGAACGCTTGTTCGAGCCAGACCTACAGAGCGCGGATGGGATCACCATTCGCCGCCTGATCACGGCGCCCGCGATCGAGCATCGCGAGCCTGTCGCGGCGTCTGCCGTCTTCGGACGTCACGAGGAACGGGTCTACGCTTTCATCGAAGTCAGCAATGAATCCACAGAAGACAAGGTGCTGCTGGTTCACTTCATCGGGCCGGAAGGGCATGTAAGCGGAGGCATCGAGCTCGACATCCCGAGCGCTTCGCCGCGCTGGCGAACCTGGGCGCACACGAGGCACGCGAAGAAGCCTGGCCTGTGGCGCGTGGAGATTCGAACCGCCGATGGAACGCTGCTCGGGGCGTTGCCGTTCGAGGTCGAGCCCGCTGGCTAGGCCAAAATGCTGCAACGTGATCGCGATCCGGTATGCTGATGGGGTGGACGATTCCTCCGTCGTGTCCCGGATCGCGCACGAATCCTGCGCGCGGGCGCCGTCGCTTCTCGCCAAAGGGCATTGGTGGGAGGAGCTCGATCACGACTTTGCGCGCCGCGCCGAGGGGTTCGAGCTCGCGCTGTCCGATCGCCTACGGGTAGGCGCTGCGGCGAGCTTCGACACGGTGCTGCGTACCGCGGGCGCTTCGATGATCTCGAGCATGGCGCTCCCGCTTGGATACAACCCGATCGAGTTGCGCAAGGCCGTTCGCGACACGGAGCTCTACGCCGACATTGCCGAGTCCGCCGACCCGTCGCGCTTCTTTGCGACGCCGCCCACGGGGGTTCGGGTGCGTGCGAAGAAGGGGCGTTGGCTTCCCCGCTTCGAGCCCGAAGATGGAACCTGCGAGGCGCTGAGCTTCGACAGTCCGTTCCAACCCGTCCATCCGAGTCAGCACAAGCCGTACTTGCGGCACAGCGCCAACCGAGTCGCGCACGCGCGGATGCTTCGTCATCGGGGCGACGAACCACGGCCGACCATCGTTGCGATCCACGGCTTCACGGCGGACTGGTACCTGATCAACGAGTGGTTCTTCGCGCTTCCGTGGTTTTACCGCATGGGTTGCAACGTCGTACTGTTCACGCTCCCGTTCCACGGGCCGCGGCAAACGAGGTTTTCGCCGTTCTCCGGGCATGGTTACTTTGCGGGCGGCACCTCACGGCTCAATGAGGCGGTCGCACAATCGGTTTTCGACTTCAGGATTCTGTTCGACTGGCTGCAGCGCGAGCGAGGAGCGGAGCAGATTGGCGTCACGGGACTGAGCCTCGGAGGCTTCACGACCGCGATGCTCGCGAGCGTCGAGGACCGGTTGTCGTTCGCGATTCCCAACGTTCCCGTCGTGAGCCTGGCGGACCTGGTCCTCGAATGGCAACCGATCGGCGTGCTGCTCCGCGGAGCGGTTTCCACCATGGGAATGGACTTCGCAGACGTGCGGCGGATGGTTGCCGTGAGCTGTCCGCTCACCTACGCGCCGGTGATCCCGCCAGAGCGCTTGATGATCGTCGCCGGCGTCGGCGATCGCCTCGCTCCGCCCAAGCATTCGCGTCTCTTGTGGGATCACTGGGACCGATGCCGCATCCATTGGTTCCCGGGGAGTCACATCATCCACATGGACCGCGGCGCCTATCTCACCGAGATGGCGCGGTTCATGGTCGGGCGCGGCTTTCTGCCCCAAAGCGAGCTGCCGCCGGGAAGTTTGCAGTAGACCTTTGGCCCGCGCCGAGTAACCTCGCCCGAACTTCGCCAAACGAGGGTATTCATGGAGCGCGTCATTCCCCTGTCTCGCCGTAAAGGCGACATCGTTGTCCTGGTTTACTTCTGGATCAACATTTTACTCATCACCTACATCGTCGACGTCGAGCAGATTGTGCTTCCGGACATCAGCGGTGACTGGGAGTACCCCTTGTGGCCGCCTGCTTTCTGGGTGGACATCATCCACTGGTACGGCAACAACTTTGATCCAGTCCTGATCGCGCGTCCGGCCTGGTGGCGCATGACGATCTGGATCGACTCCCTGTTGTTCGGACCGTTCTACGTCTTCGCGATCTACGCGTGGACGAAGGGCAAGAACTGGATCCGGATTCCGAGCATCATCTGGGCCTCGGTCATGATGACCAACGTCACGATCATCCTCGGTGAGGAGTTCATGGGGCCGCACGCAACGCCGGCGCCGCTGCTGGTTCTCGCATTGAACGCCCCCTGGTTCCTGGTGCCGCTGTACGTCATCAAGCGGATGTACCGCACCGAGACGCCTTTCACAGAGGCCGCCTGAATGGCTGGCTTCGTCGATCGGTACGGGCCATGGGCAGTCGTCGCAGGCGCGTCTGAGGGGATTGGCGCCTCGTTCTCGAGGAAGCTTGCTGCGCGCGGGTTGAACCTGGTGTTGGTTGCGCGCCGCCCCGCCCCGCTCGAAGACCTGGCTGCGGAGCTTCGAGAGAGGCATCGAGTAGAAGTGAAGGTGCAGCCCCTGGACCTCGGTTCGCCCGATGTGGTGGCAGAGATGAGTTCGGCGACCGGGGGCTTGGACATCGGCTTGCTGATCTACAACGCTGCGTACTCTCCCATCGGGCGATTCCTCGAGATCGACGTCGAAGAGCACCTCAAAGCAGTCGACATCAACGTCCATGGTCCGCTTCGGCTGTCCCACTACTTCGGGCGGCGACTCGTCGAACGCGGGAAGGGCGGCATCATCCTGGTGTCCTCTATGAGTGGCTTTCAGGGCACGGCCATGATCGGCAATTACGCCGCGACCAAGGCATACGACACCGTCTTTGCCGAGGGCCTCTGGTACGAGCTTCGACGGCACGGGGTCGATGTTCTCGCCTGCGTGGCGGGCGCTACTCTGACGCCAAGCTACGAATCCACGATCGACCGCGCGCCCACCAGCGGGCTGGCTCGACCGATGCAGCCCGACGAAGTCACCGAACAAGCGCTTGTCGATCTCGGTCAACGGCCCATCGGCATCTCCGGTCGACGCAATCGACTTGCGTCCGTGGTAATCGGCAGGCTCCTGCCACGCCGTGCCGCCGTCGAGATAATCAGCAAAGAAACCGAGCGCCTCTTCGGCTAACTTCAGGATCTCCAGAACGCAGCGACATTGCCCACCCGATCGGGAAGCGAGTGAAGCTCGTCCGGGAGTCCGACGACGACGTATCCGATGCCGTGCTGCCGGCCGACGCGGTTCTGAATTCCGTTGAGTCGAGGGGCTGACATCGCGCACGAACGAACGAGAACCACGACGCGATCGGCAATGCGTGCGGCGCGTCGAAGCGATTGACTCTCATACGGCCCATCCCAGGCCTCGAGCCGCAGCTGGCCGGCGGGGCCGGCCAGGCGGATGGCGGTTGACGGTGGGGCCGACGGGCGTCGAACTAGCGCGACGGACTGGGCGCCCGAACCGCCAATCGGATACGGGCCCGACGGCGGCGGGGTCTGCAGCGGAGCATGCTGGGCGGGCACGGATTCCGCGGCGCCGGGAGTCGTAACGTGTTCGTGCGTCGGGAACCAGTCACTGTTCATTCGATCTGCAAGCTCGCTGGCGATCCGTGACTCTTCCGGTGAGCCCCCGACGATCAGCAGACTTCCTCTGGCGTGAGGAATGAAGTCGTCGAGCCCGGCGACCAGATCGTCTAGGCTTTGCAGATCGTTGGGCCAGGAGGTCGCCCCGAGCACCGGCCCGTTCCCCCAGAAAGCGACCTCGGCCGGGGTCTCCAACAACAGCCCCCCAAACTCGCGTCGCAACACGACCAGCAGCACCAAGCCGACGATGATCATGGAGATCGCCCCGAAGGCCACGACCTTCATCTTGTTCTCAGCGGGGAACTCCGGCACCGCTCCCGGGTCCAACACGACGAACCCGCTCGGCGGGTCACGCAGAGCGTCCTCGAGCACCGCCTCGGTCCCTCGCAAGTCACCGACCAGGGTCTCATTCACTTGGACCTCAGCCAGCAAAGCGGTCGCTTCGCCTTCGATGTCCGAGAACGCCTCCACCCGGTTCTGCGCCTTGTCGGCCATGGCGCTGAGACCCTTTTGACGTTCGCGAAAGGCTTCCAACGTCGATTTCGCCTCTCGGAGCTGTCCTTCCACGACTTGATAAGTCGAGTTGACTCCGACGAGGCCCCCGCCGGAGCTCGAACCCCCGCCAGAGCGAAGCTGCGCGCGCAGATGGTTCACCTGTTGTTGGAGAGCTTGGACGCGAGGGTGATCCGGAGATAGCGTCGCGCTTGCGCTCGCCAACTCCTGCCGCAGTTGGTTGTACGTTTCCCGTTCCGGCGAGCTTCCCCCGGAAACGATGCTCGTCTTGGATGTGCTCGCAAGCTGCGCTTCGAGACTCCGGACTTGGGCTTCGTATGCGCGGATTTCGGCCGCCGCGAGCTCGCTATCGGCACGGAGGTCGGCGGCAGATTTGACCATCGACTGTTGCTCCGTCGAAAGATGGGCGATTCCATGCCGCTCGCGAAACTCATTGTAGAGTTGACGCGCCTCTTCCGCCTCGTGTTCCGCCGCCTCGATTCGCTTCCCCGTGCGCCTGATCTCCTCCTCGAATCGCCGAGACTGACGCTCCTTGTGGTAGGTCATGAACACGTCGGTGACGAGTCGCGCGAACTCCGCAGCATCTTCTCCGGTCTCGCCAGACACGGCAATCTGCATCGTCCGCGACATGAGGTCGATCTCGTAGTCCATCGATCCGGCCAGAGCGGTGAGGCTTCCCGAAAAGCCACTCTCATCGCGGATCTGCCGGAGAACCGATTGGTGCATCAAGGCATCGGCGGACGGGCCAAGGGCGTGCCTCGAGTCGGACTCGCCGGAAACATATAGGTCGCCGTCGTACTTGAGCACTGCGACCGTTTCATATGGGCTCCGCATTATCAGCTTCACCCAAAGAAAACCGATGACGAGTCCCGCGACTCCTGCGCCGATTAGCCACCGCTTGTCCCTCCATAGTGCGCGTCGAATGCGGTAAGGATCCACGGGAAGTCCTGGACGACCCTTTCCCGTTGCCCCTTCGCGCCGGGACCAGCCGGCCTCATCCACGTTCGACATGCGCTCCTCGGGTCAATACGCGTTCTCCCGGGCGCCGGAACCAAACACCGTCATGAAGATGATCTGCAAATCCCAAAGTAGACTCCAGTTGCGAATATAGTCGAGATCGTGCTCGATGCGCTTTTCCATTTTCTCCAGCGTGTCCGTCTCGCCCCGCCAGCCGTTGACTTGGGCCCAGCCGCTGATCCCGGGTTTAACCTTGTGCCGGAGCATGTAGCCCTCGATCTTCGTGCGGTAGAGCTCGTTGTGCGCGACCGCGTGCGGCCGGGGACCGACGATGCTCATCGTGCCTTCGAGGACGTTCAGGAACTGCGGGAGCTCATCCAGGTTCGTGCGCCGGAGAAATGCGCCGAGCTTCGTGATGCGGGCGTCGTCCGAGGTGGCCTGCTTGATCTCGGCGCCGTCCTCAGTGACGGTCATCGATCGAAATTTCAGCACATTGATAACCTCTCCGTTCAAGCCGTAGCGCCGTTGCCGGAACAGGGCAGGGCCTGGGGAGGTTAGTTTGACGCAGATGCCGATGATCAGCATCGGGATTGCGATGATCATCAGGATGAGCGTGCCCAGTACCATGTCCTCGAGACGCTTCAGCCACCCATCGACCCCGTAGAACGGCGTCTCGTGCAGGCTGACGGTGGGCACGCCGCCGAGCGCGCCCCATCGTGCATGCAATAGGTTGAATGCAAAGAAATCGGCCGCCAGATACACCGATGCCGTCGTGTCCGAGAGTTGTCTCAGGAGCTCGTTGATTCTCGGTTCTGCGCGCAGAGGGAATGCAATATAGATGAGGTCGACTTCTCCGACCCTGGCCGCCTCGACAACGTCGCTCAATGTGCCGACGCGTTTCCCGAGCGACTCAGGGATCGGATGGCAGCGTTCTTCGGTTCGGTCGTCGTAGTAGCCAGAGACCTCGAGTCCGAGCGAAGGAGTCGCTTGCATTTGAAGGGCCAGTTGTTCTCCGAGCGCGGTCATGCCGACGATCGCCGCCGGCCGCGTATGGTATCCGCGGGCCCTGAGCTCGCGTAGCCAGAGCGTGACCGCCGTACGCCAGACCGAAATGAAGAGCGGCGCCAGTACGAACCAAGACGAGACGATGATACGGGAAAATTCCGCGGACTGTTTGGAGAAGAATGCGAGGGAGAGCAAGGCCGGCACGACACCGACGAACCAGGCGGTCCAAGCGCGCGCCAGTTGAGGCTTGACCCGAGCCTCAGCAGCGGTTCCGTAGAGCCTGAGCGATTGCCCTATCACCATGAAGAGAACCGCTGCGATCGTTCCGGCGATCCACGCCTTCTGGTCCCACGCCTCTCCACGAGCATAGGTCGGCAGCCATAGCGCCGCATAAATCAGCACAAAATCGACAAGACGTGTGAGTGGGGCGAGATCGGCATCGGCGCCGCCTCCCCAATCGGTGGGTTTCTTGCTCGTCATCGGTGGTTCGTAGACAGTATAGGTATAGCCTCAGCGATTCTCACTTCAACCTTGCGGACCTGGGTTGGACACACTAACCACCAGTATGCGTCGGTACACGGCATTCTTCCTTTCCATTGCGCTCGTCGCCGGGTGCGCGCGGAATCGTTACACCACTGCGCCGACCGTTCCGACTGACGACCCTTCTTTTTCGGCCCCAGAGCGACTCAACCCCCGGGGTCTCGAATCCGATCCTGCCGAGGCGCTCATGCTGCTTCCTGGCGATGTGGTCCAGCTCACAACGGTCTCGGCGAGGGAACAGGTCTACGAGGGCTTGATCGTCGATGCCCTGGGGCAACTTCATGTGCCGTTGGCGGGTGACGTCAAGGTCGGGGGGATGCCGCTCTCCAAAGCGGAGAGGGCCGTCGAGAGGGGACTCCGTCAGTACGACCGATTCGCCCGGGCCAATCTGATCATCACCCTCCTCGACGGGCATTCGGCGTCGGTGGTCGGGCAGGCGGCGACTCCGGGCCGATACACAGTACACCCGGGGATGCGGCTGGGCGACCTGGTTGCTGTTGCCGGTGGTGTCGCGACGGGTGAGCTCCACCGGGTCCCGACGCCGTTGGGGAATCTAGATCTGGCGCGCCTCGTCCGCAACGGCGAGACGGTCCCGGTCAGCCTGCCGTTAGCGATGAAGGGCGAGCTGAAGCACAACGTCCGCATCCACCCCGGCGATCAGCTCTACATTCCCCCGGTCACGAGCGAGATCGTCATGGTGTTGGGCGATGTCGGTAGCCCACAGCCGATGGCATACCGTCAAGGGCTTCGGTTGACCGAGGCCTTGGCGGTCGCAGGAGGGCTCGTCACGTCCCGCGGCGACCGGAAGGACATTCGCATCGTGCGGGGTTCCCTGCGCGAGCCGCGAGTCTATACGGCGAACCTGAAGGATTTGACCAGCGGCACGGCCACGGATGTCGAGCTCGTCCCAGGTGACATCATCTATGTCACCAAGAGCTGGTACGCTAGCACCGCGGACGTGCTCGACGCGCTATCGCCGATCCTCTCGCTGGCGAATTCGTTTGCGATTCTCGCCGTGGCCGGGGCCATTGGCACCAGATAGATGCACCGTCCGGTATTCAAACGACTGCTCGGCGCTCACATCGAGACCGAGGAGGTCGATCCACACTCAGTTCGCGGCGGGCTTCTCAAGGCCGAACAGGACGAGGTCGCAGCTGCCGCACAGACTCGCATCGAGCAGTTCACGGCGGGCCGAGTTTGTAGCCGGATCGCGCTTGGCCGCTTTGGTGTCGCGATGACGACGCCAGTTCTTCGTGGCGAGGATCGGGCTCCAATTTGGCCGCCGGGTTTCGTCGGGTCTATTTCGCACACCGACACCTGGTGCGCGGCGGCGGTGGCTCGGGCCGAGGATGTTCGATCGATCGGGATCGATTTAGAGCCCGCGACGCCGTTGAAAGAATCGTTGTGGCGGAGAGTCTGCACTGCGAAGGAGCGAGACTGGTTGCACCAGCTTTCCGCGCCAGGTCTCACGGGAAAGATCCTATTCAGCGCCAAGGAGTCGGTCTACAAGTGCCAGTACCCGCTCACGACGAAGTTTCTCGGGTTCCACGCCGTCGAGGTCGAGCTGGGTGAGGACTCATTCCAGGCGGTATTCCAACAAGAAGCGGGAGAGTTCAAACCCGGCGATGTCATGACGGGTCGGTATCTCGTCGAAGACGGGCTCGTGGCGACCGCGTGCGAGCTCGCTCGATGACAGCCAAGAGCCTCGCGGTCGTCATCGACGTCCCGCGAGGCAGCTTCATGAAGCGAGGCGATGACGGCACCGTCGACTTCGTTTCACCGATCCCTTGCCCCTTCAACTACGGCCACGTGCCGGGCACGCTCGCAGCGGACGGCGATGCGCTCGACGCGGTGGTGCTCGGTCCGAGACTATCCCTCGGCAGCACCGCCAACGTCAGTACCAGAGCACGGGTCGACTTCATCGACGCCGGACACTCGGACCCCAAGTGGATTTGCGCTGGCGCTCCGCTGAGCCGCTTCGAACGGCTCCAGGTGGCTGGGTTCTTTCGGTCCTACGCGGTGGCAAAGCGCTTGATCAACCGGGCTCGCGGGAAGCGCGGGCCGACGCGCTACCTCGGCTGGCTCTAGCCCCTTCCGTCGTGCAGACTCTGTCACTCACTTGCGTGAGTCGATCGACATACGGATCTTGTCGTCGCTAGGGTCGGTGGACGCGGACGCCTGGGACCTACTGGTCGGCGAAGACGACCCGTTCGTCGAGCATGCTTTTCTGTCATTGCTCGAGCAAAGCGGGTCGGTCGGGCGTGGATCGGGGTGGGAACCGACGCACGTCACTGCCTGGCGCGGCCAGCGACTGGTCGCCGCGCTGCCTCTGTATCTGAAAACCCACAGCTACGGAGAGTACATCTTCGATTGGGGCTGGGCGGATGCGGCTTCTCGACTCGGTATCGACTACTACCCGAAGCTCGTCGCCATGGTGCCGGTCACACCGGTGACCGGTAGGCGGTTCCTGTTCGCACCCGACGAGGACCCGGCCGAGCTGGTGCGCAGGTTGATCGATGGTTGCCTCGAAGTCGCCGAGTCGACCAGGGCTTCGTCCATCCACCTTCTCTTCTTGAGCCCCGAAGAGCACGAGTGGGTCGTGCGCGACGGTCGGTTGATGAACCGCCTGTCATTTCAATTCCATTGGCGGAACCACGGATACGAAACCTTCGAAGACTTCGTGGGCGACTTCCGTTCGTCCATGCGAAAGAAGCTACGAAAAGAGCGGCGTGTTGCCGCGGAAGCCAATCTTCGGATCGAGGAGTTTCGCGGTGACGAGCTCGGCGTTGCGGATTGGCGCGAGCTCGAGGGCCTCTACCGCGCGACCTGCGGACGCAAGGGCTCGTACCCCTATTTGACGCCGGAGTTCTTCGAGCTCGCGCCGTCGACACTCGATGGATCTCCGCTCATCTTCGCCGCGAAGGACGAGGGCCGGATCGTCGCGGCATCGGTCAATTTCGCCAAGGGCGGGCATCTTTACGGCCGCTATTGGGGCGCAACGCAAAGACACGACATGCTCCATTTCGAGCTCTGCTACTATCGACTCATCGAGCACGCCATCGACCATCGCATGCGCCGTTTCGAAGCAGGCGCCCAGGGTACGCACAAGCTGCGGCGTGGCTTGATGCCCGTTCCGATCCACAGCGCGCACTGGATTCGCCATCCCGTTCTCCGGCAAGCGGTTGCCGATTTTCTTCCCCGAGAAGCCTTCTCCGTGCAGCAGCAGATTCGAGAGCTCAGTCATCACGGCCCCTTCCGACGACACGAAGATGGCGAAGTAGAGCGAACCCGAGCCCACGAATGACCAAGCTCTTCGTCTACGTCGGCATCGCACTCGGTGTGTCGTTCCTCTGCTCGATCCTGGAGGCAGCGCTCCTGAGCATCACCCCGTCCCACCTCGCCAAGCTCGAGCAAGACAAGCCCAAGGTGGGTGCTCGGCTGCGCACACTCAAACTGCACATCGACCGGCCCCTCGCTGCAATCCTCAGCCTCAATACCATTGCCCATACCGTTGGCGCAGCGGGCGTCGGCGCCGAAGCGCAACGCCTCTGGGGTTCGGAGGTGCTTGCCATCACTTCCGCGGTCCTGACGCTTCTGATCCTCTTCATCTCGGAGATCATTCCCAAGACGCTGGGTGCGATGTACTGGCGCCGTTTGACCGGGTTCATTTCGGCGGTCTTGCCGCCCATGATTCTAATTCTCCTTCCATTGGTCTGGCTCTCCGAGGCGATTACCGGCTTCATGAGACGTCGAAGGGTCGCCGAGACGCTTTCGCGCGAAGAGTTCGCGGCGTTGGCGCGCGTCGGCGAAGAGCAGGGCGTGTTCGACGAATCGGAAATGAGAATCCTCCGCAATCTGTTTCTCTTCGGCTCGCTGCGCACGAGAGACATCATGACGCCGCGCACCGTGATGTTCTCGCTCGAAGAAAACACGACGGTGCGGGATGCGATCGCCGAGCGGGGCTCCATGGTTTTTTCGCGCATACCGATTTGGAAGGAAACTCCCGACCAAGTGACCGGATACATCTTGAAAGACCAGCTGTTGCTACGCGCTGCGCGCGACGAGCTCGACCTGCCCGTCCATGCCTTTGCGCGAGAGGCGTTGATGGTGCCCGACACCGTGCCCCTGCCTGCTCTCTTCGAGAACCTCCTCGATAACCGCGAACACATCGCCGTGGTCGTCGACGAGTACGGTGGTGTGGACGGCGTGGTCACCATGGAAGACGTTCTCGAGACGCTCATCGGACTCGAGATCGTCGACGAGATGGATGGTGTCGAGGACATGCGCGCGATGGCCCGCGCCAAGTGGGAAGCGCGCGCGAAGCACATCGGGAGCAATCCGCCCGACGCGCCCATGCCATCGGACCCCGTGCAAGGCTCATGAGAGCCTCGCTCACCGGTGGTGGTCTTCCCGCTTCGACCCTCGAGCGATGGTTCTACGCTCTCAAGCCCGCCAGTTGGCCGAAGCTCTTCGTGCCCGCGCTCTTTGGGCAGATCCTAGGCGCGAGCCCAGCCGAGGGGCTCGACCTGCCGGCATTGGGCTGGGGGCTCGGCTTCACGGTGCTTGGGCTCGGTTTCATCGTCCTGCTGAACGACTGGGGTGACCGAGAGGTCGACTCACTCAAACGAAAGATGTTTCCCGACGGCTGCTCGCCAAAGACGATTCCGGACGGCATTCTCGATGCGCGAGCAATTGGGGCCGTGGGCTTTCTCCTTGGAGCCGCAACCCTGCTCGTCGCTGCCGGCGCGGAGCTCGCCTTACAGCGGCCGGTCGCATTCGAAGCGGGGCTCGGATGCATGCTGATCTTCGTGGCATACACGCTGCCCCCGGTCCGGCTGAACTACCGTGGCGGGGGAGAGGTTCTGGAGATGCTCGGCGTCGGGGTGGCGCTCCCGCTCTACAACGCATACTTGCAGGGAGGTGCCATCGCTCCGCGAGTTTGGCCTTGGATCGCGGGGTTCTCGATGTTGAGCCTCGCTAGCGGCGTGGCGAGTGGGCTCTCCGATGAAGAGAGCGATCGCGCCGGGGGGAAGCGGACCTTTGCGTCCACTTACGGGAACCTCGCAGCGCGCAGGGTGACCGAGGCGTGCGTGCTGCTCGGTGCTGCAATCTGGGTCGCCGGGTCCGTCTCGAGACCCGATTGGATGGCGATTTGGGCCGTCGCACCCGCCGTGGCGATCATACTGTGGAACCTCGTTGCGATGCGGAAGATTAGCCACACGGCCGTCACCAACGCGTTTCGAGCGCAGGGTGCGTACAAACACTTCCTTCACCGAGCGATCTGGCATAGTACAACCGTGGCTGCGGTCCTTCTGTGGCTTCAACCGGGGTTGGCATGACGGCGCACGCGATAAACGAGACGAACACCCCTCTGGCGGAGATAGACGCGCGGATCGAGCAGCGACCCTGGGGTCCTTTGACCCTCGACCCAAGCCGGTCATCCGCAACCTCGCTGACCGACCTCGTCTCCCAG
>Ga0316191_10001410_pt1 | contig 16928 bp, 12 predicted proteins | sample Eddworburr2cm_MG_FD_204928 | JGI IMG/M metagenome (GOLD analysis project Ga0316191, IMG submission 204928) | Coastal sediment microbial communities from Maine, United States - Eddy worm burrow 2 cm | ecosystem: Environmental > Aquatic > Marine > Coastal > Sediment | place: USA: Maine...
CAAGCATTTCGGCTGCAAAATAAACACACCCATAGCCGGCTGCCTGGGCGCGTATCAGGCTGCCGCCCCAGTTCAGGCCCTTGCCCGTCAAGGCCCCGGTAAATTCATTGCGCAATCTTTTATACATGCCAAAAAGGTATCCGATCTCTCTGGACCCCACACCGATATCACCGGCGGCAATATCCGTGTTGGGACCGATATGCAGGTATAGTTCGGTCATAAAATTCTGGCAAAAGCGCATCATTTCATCATCGGATTTACCCTTGGGATCAAAGTCGGAGCCACCCGCGCCGCCTCCCAGGGGCAAAGTGGCAAGGGCGTTTTTAAAGACCTGTTCGAAGGCCAAAAATTTCAGGATACTTTGGTTGACGGAGGGATGAAATCGTAAAGCGCTTTTATAAGGGCCAATGGCACTACTCATCTCCACACAAAACCCGCGATTAACTTTTACATTGCCTTGATCGTCAAGCCACGGCACGCGAAAAGTGATAATCCGTTCGGGTTCAACGATTCTTTCCAAAACCGCCGCCTGGCCGTATTGGGGGTTCTGATCCAGCACCGGCTTTATGCTGTCGGTGACTTCCTGAACGGCCTGGTGAAATTCTCTTTCATGCGGATCTCTCGCCTTTAAGGATTCCAGAATATCTGACATAAGTCCTCCAATGAATTATCAGAATTGAGCCAATTTGAGCCATAGAAATAGTTTATACCGTACCATCCGGAAATGGCACATGTCTTTCGTTGTATCGTAAAATCTGTGATAATCGTCGGTATCACTTACTAAAGAAGGCATCGCTTGTCAATTCAGGGCAGAAAAGAACGGTATCTTCCGGGCCGGTATTGTCAAAGCGATGGTTTTTCCCCGACCCGATGACCTGGCCTATCTGGTGTATACCTCCGGTACCACCGGGCCTGCCAAGGGGGCCATGATCCGTCACCGCAATGTGCTTCACAACGCGATCGTCTATCAGGAGGCATGCCGCCTGGACCGCAGCGACGTCGTTTTGGGGGTGGCGCCCTTATCCCGCATCACCGGTATCGTGGCACACCAAGCCATCGCCTTTCATCTTGGCATTCCCATGGTCATGTTCGCCCGGTTTGATGTGCAGGAAACCTTGAGATTGATCGAAAAGCACCGGGTAACATTCACCGTTGCGTCGATCACGGTGTACATTGCCATGTTGAACCACCCGCAACTCAAACGTTTTGATTTATCGAGATTTAAAAAAGCAATGGAAGACCCTGTGGATAAGCACACCGGCGCCCTCTCAGTTGGACTGGTCACTCCCGGGCATGAGGCCTGGATCGTGGACCTCGAGAATCCGGATATTGAAATGCCCATCGGGGAGGAGGGAGAATTGGTTGTCTGCGGACCGGGCATCACCGACGGTTACTGGGAAAAACCGGAAGAAACCGCCTATGCGATTAAAAACGGGCGCTTTTTCACCGGTGACATGGCCCAAATGGATGCCCGGGGATGGTGTTACATTGTCGATCGCAAAAAGGATTTAATCAATATCATTTATTGTCTGCGCAGGTTCCTCAGCTTTTGTAATTTATCATGTCTGAATAAGAGTTCGATCCATTCCCGAAATAAAGGCACGAGCTGTTCAGGGTCCTTATGTGAATCATTGGATATCTTTTTTTCGGCTTCAGCCAGCGCATCGGCAAAATCCTTTCGGGCCGGTGCCTCGCTAAGCAGGTGTCGATATATTTCAGCCGCCTTTCCCCAATGGCCCTGTGAGGCATACACTTTTGCCATCGTCTCGGTGTAAATACCGACTTCCTTGCTCATTTTTTTGGCTCCGGCTGGCTCTGGGTTTTTAAAATAACTTCATCCTCACCGATCATCCCGAGTTCTTTTCTGGCGATATTTTCGATGTACTTGGGATCGTTTTTTAATCGATCGATTTCAATACTGATGGAAAGATTCTCCCGGGTGAGCTGTTCTGTTTTCTCAACCAGCTTGCCTCGTTCTTGTCTTAAGAATACCAGATCCGCAAGCCCATGCTCACTGACGATGATAAAAAATAACAAAGCGGCAAGCAACAGACTCGCAAACGATATCAGAATACCTTGTGTCTTGGTCATTTTTTACCGATACCTCTGCCGGCTTCAATGAGCATTCGACGTAATTCCGGGCTTTTTATCAAATATGAACAGGCTCCATAAACACACAGCCCAACGGCGATACTGCCGACAACGCCCCCTATAAGTCCGGGCAGGGTGCTGTTTTTATCCAGAACCATAAACAACACCGCCATGCGAACGGCAATCCCCATTAATATGGCACATAATAGCGATCTGCAGACAGACCATGCAATGCTTTTCCATCCCAGGTTACCCAGTCTGGTTCCCAAGACACCCAGCAAAAGCCCCAGATTCAACATCGAGGCAAGTGACGTGGCCAGGGCAAGCCCACCATGGGATAGCGGTTTCATCAGCACAACCCCAAGGATGATATTGGCAATTATCGATATGCCCGCCATTATTGCCGGGGTTCTGGTATCCTGGAGAGCGAAAAAGGCGGCCGCAACGATTCTGACAGCCGAAAATGCCCATAGTCCCATAGAATAATATAAAAGTGCCTGGGCAGTCAACAGCGTTGCCCGGATATCAAATTCTCCCCGTTTAAACAACAATGCGACAATGGGCTCTCGAAGGACGATAAGACCGACCGAGGCGGGAATCGTAATAAAAAAAACCAGCTTTAGCGTACGATCGAATGTGTCTTTGAGCTTGTCGATATCTCCGGCTGCAGCTTGACGGGATAGACTGGGCAAAACGGCGGTGGCCGTTGCGATTGCGAATATGCCAAGGGGAAACTGAACCAGACGATCGGCAAAATACAGATAGGTTACGCTTCCCTGCTCTAGAAGTGATGCCAGTAAGGTCCCCACCAGAATATTGATTTGATATACTGCACCCCCGATAATGACGGGTGGGATCAATGTGCCCACCCGTTTTAAACCGGGGTGGATCCATCTTGACGCTTGCCAAAAATAGAACCTCTTTTTTATCAGAACCGGTAATTGAAGCGCCAGTTGGAGAAAACCTCCGAGCAGGACGCCGACAGCGAGTCCCATTACCGGTTGTGGCAGTGACGGAGAAATAAAAAGCGCGGATCCGATGATGGCTAGATTTAATAAAACCGGTGCAAATGCCGGTGCGGCAAAATGGCCGAGGACATTAAGGATGCCCATGCAGAGGGCAACCAGTCCGATAAAGAAAATATACGGAAACATTAACCGCGTCAGGGTGATGGTCAGCGCAAGCTTGTCAGCCGAAAATCCCGGAGCAATCAACCGTACGATCCACGGAGACAACATCACGCCGCAAATGGCAACAACAATCAATACGATACCCAGCAATCTGAAAGCTGAACGTGCCAGATGAAAGGCCTCGGCCTGACCCTGTTTAACGGTATATTCCATAAAAACCGGGATAAAGGCGGAACTCAACGAACCTTCTGCAAAAAGGCGTCTCAACAGGTTCGGTATTCTAAAGGCTGCAATAAATGCATCGGAGCTGAATCCGGCCCCAAAAAACCATGCAATCACCGCATCACGAATAAAACCCAGGATACGGCTTGCGAGCGTTGCAGCCCCGACGACGCCGGCAGCTTTTACGACCCGGAAATTTTCAGACATGGACTTTCACTATCCACAAATTTTCTGGCTAAATCTGTAAAAATTCTTGACATATTCATTTTAAATTCATATTTATACGATTTTATAATTCTTCAGAAAAGGAGTGTTTACCGTTGGCAAATCACAAATCGGCATTAAAACGAGCCCGGCAAAACGAACTGAGTCGTTTGCGCAATAAAGCAGTAAAAACGAGAGCTAAAAGTATCGTCAAAGATGTGCGTGCTTCGGTTGAAGAATCATCAAACGGGGATGTCATGGCAAAACTGACTGCCGCCCAATCACTTTTTGATAAGGCTTCAAAAAAGGGTGTCATTCACAAAAAGACCGCTGCCCGAAAAATTTCTCGCCTCGTAAAACTGGTCAATTCCGCCAAAACCTAAATTTCGCATGGTTTACTGGTAAGTTGCAGATGGGTTACGTGTCCTGACAACATCTTATCGGAAAAAAGCCGATAAGTGTCTGGATACGGAGATAAGCTGTCAAAAATCGTCGGTTAACCGACTGAAAATTCTTTCCGATATTCGTTCCGACAGTCTTGCTATGGCAAGGCTCTCGTTGCGGTCGTTTTCAAGCTTCGATTCTGAAACATCATAAGCCTGGCGATCTGAGAGCGCTTTCGCTGTCCAGATGACATCTCCACTCTGATTGATCAAGCTCAAATCGATTGTCATAATAACTTCCCGTTGGCTTGCCACCTCAGTGCCCACCCGGGAGATCGTACTGGTACGTATTTTCCTAATGACACCCTTTAAAGTTGCATCCGCATTGTTGGCGTCGCTTGCCAGGCTATTCTTTCTTTGCCGGGTAAATTCGAAAATAAGTTGATTCGTGACGATTCTCTCAATTCCGGCTTTCGACGTACGATTTTTAAAAACCTCAATGAAAATTCTTTCTATGTTATCGGGAAATGCCCCCGAGCCGGCAAACCGATAACCGCAAGCGTAGGTCATCAGTACGTACAGAAAAAATAATGCGACAATCCTGACTTTAATCAACGAAATTCCTCCTGAATCGCAACGAAGCATTTAAGCCCTTATTGAGTTTTATCTGACAACAAGTTGAAAATAACTTAAGGTTTCAGGTTTCAGCAATCAAAAAATTTCAAATAACAAAACACAAATACCAAACAAATCACAATGAGCTAAATTCAAAATTCCAAACAATTGGCTTTTGACCTTATTTGAGATTTGAATGTTGTAATTTGGAATTTATTTGTCATTTGGTGCTTGTAGTTTGTTATTTCCGATTTATCCGGGTTTAGGTCCTTAGGAGCATTTTTCTGACAACATATGGAAACTAAAATCACAGGCTCCATGCGCTGTTAGACCTTACACCACGATGTTCACCAACTTATTTTTGACCACAATCACCTTTTTAATCGTCTTGCCTCTAATAAATTTTAGGGTTCGTTCATCCGTCAATGCGCTTTCTTTGATGGTTTCTTCATCAGTATCCGTTGCCACCCGGAATCGGCTGCGCAATTTACCGTTCACCTGGACGACAATCAACACCTCATCTTCTTCGATTGCATCTTCACGGTATTGTGGCCATGGCGCTAATAGTACACTGGATCGATGACCGAGGGCCTCATAGAGTTCTTCAGCAAAATGCGGAACAACCGGTGATAGAAGAAGCGTCAGCGATTCCATGGCAAATCGCATCACCGAAAGTTGGTCGTCATCTTTTTTTTGCATGTCAAGGGCGCTCATGGTATTAAACAGTTCCATGACGGCGCTGATGGCGGTATTGAAATGGAACCGGTTTTCAATGTCCCGGGTTACCCTTTGAATCGTCTGATGGGTTTTACGATACAGTCCCTGCAATGAATCCTCCAGATTTTCGGGATTTCCATCGAAAGGCTGAACGTCTTTTAGCCGATCCATCACCGCCGCCGCCAGTCGCCAAACACGATTTAAAAACCGAAAACCGCCTTCAACACCCTGCTCGCTCCATTCCAAATCCCGCTCTGGCGGCGCTGCAAAGAGGCAGAAAAATCGGGTCGTGTCGGCGCCGTATTTGTTAAGTAATATATTCGGATCGATCACGTTCTTTTTGGATTTGGACATCTTCTCAACCCGGCCGACGGTAATCGGTTTGGCGCACATTTTACAAACACGCTCGGAATTACGGGTGTCTATTTCATCGGGCAGGAGAAATCCATGCTGCGGGCACGACGTTGTCTCTTTACAGACCATCCCCTGGGTCAACAGATTGGTAAACGGTTCTTTAAATTTAACCAGGCCTTGATCATTCAACACGCGGGTATAATATCTCGAGTAGAGTAAATGCAGAATCGCATGCTCAACCCCGCCAATGTATTGATCAACCGGCATCCAATAGTCGACCGCATCGGCATCAAAAATATGGGAGTCACATCGGGGGCTGCAGTACCTTTCAAAGTACCAGGAAGACTCCACAAAGGTGTCCATGGTATCCGTTTCCCGTCTTGCATCCGAACGACCGCAATGCGGACAGGATACCCGGACGAAGTCATCCAGATCAGGCAGCGGGGATTTGCCTCCTTCCAGCATATCTACCTGCTCCGGCAGAACCACCGGCAGGTCCGACTCCGGCACCGGTACGATGCCGCATTCATCGCAATGGATCATGGGAATGGGTGCGCCCCAGTATCGCTGCCGGGAGATTCCCCAATCTCTCAATCTAAAACTGACCGCCCGTTTTCCGAGGTTATTCTGCTCCAGGTGATCGGCAATTTTTTCGAGAGCTTCTCGATTATCCATATTGTCAAAACGATCGGAATTAATCATGACGCCGCTGCCCACATAGGCCTCAGTCATGGTCTGCCCGTCAAGATCCTTATCTTCAGGGTTTACAACTGCGATAATCTCCAAACCGTATTTTCTGGCAAAATCAAAATCACGCTGATCATGGGCAGGGACAGACATGACCGCACCGGTACCATATTCCATCAAGGCAAAATTGGCGGTATATACCGGTATCCGGTTACCATTCATGGGATTTAGGCAATAGGCACCGGTGAAAACCCCCTCTTTTTCATAGTTTTCGATGCTACGTGCTGATCGGTCCTGCAACGCAATGCGCTCGACAAACTGTCGCACGTCACTCTCGTGGGGGGTATCTCTTGAAAGTTTGAACACCAGGGGATGCTCCGGCGCTAGACACATAAAAGTCGCCCCGAATACGGTGTCCTGCCGGGTGGTAAATACGGATATCACTTCATCCCGGTTTTCGACGGCAAAATCGATTCGTGCCCCAACGCTTTTACCGATCCAGTTTTTCTGCATGGTGATGACTTTCTCCGGCCATCCCGGCAATTTGTCACAATACAGTAGCAGATCCTGGGCAAAATCGGTAATTTTGAAAAACCATTGCCACAATTGTTTCTGGCGAACCTGCAGACCGCAGCGCCAGCACAAACCGGCTTCAACCTGTTCATTGGCTAGCACCGTCTGACAGTCCTCGCACCAATTCACAAAGGATTCTTTGCGATAGGCCATGCCTTTTTCAAACATTTTTAAAAACAGCCACTGTTCCCAGCGATAATATTCCGGTTGACAGGTTGCAAGTTCTCTTTCCCAGTCATAGCTGAAACCCAGGCGTTTTAGTTGGCTGCGCATGGCATCGATATTGGCATAAGTCCATTTGGCAGGATGGGTCTTATTGGCAATGGCAGCATTTTCAGCCGGCATACCAAATGCATCCCATCCCATCGGATGGAGGATATTGTACCCCCGCATGCGTTTATATCGGGCGACCACATCTCCGATGGAATAGTTGCGTACATGTCCCATGTGGATATTGCCGGATGGATAGGGAAACATTTCGAGCAGATAATATTTCGGCAAAGATGAATTTTCCGTTACCTTAAATAAACTCCATGCATCCCATTGTTTTTGCCATTTGGACTCAATTGCCGCTGGATCGTATCTCTCATCCATTAGGTTTCATTTCCTCTGTTCATTTGGATAGTATTTGTGTCTCATATAATACAAACAACCGGTCATTCCGTCAACTCATCTGAATTGCAAAGGGCAAACTTTTGCCGATCACTCAATTCATAATCCACCGGCCATGCCGATGAGAATTAAAAAATTCTACCGTTACCGCGAGGGCATGCTTCATGGTGCAAAACTGATCGATGCCGGTGGCTTATGAATTGAGATAAAAAAGAATTTTAGCTTATATATTACAATTTATTGCCATAGGCCAGCTGAACAACCAGCACCAAATCCGACTGAAGCGAACAAAATACTGCCAATGATGAATTGGTCAAGTGGTCATCAATATCGACAGATCCGATAAAACAGAGATCTAAAAATTCTTTTAAAAATCAGCGGCCACCTACAGAGATGGTCTGGGCGCCTTCCAGGGGCGATCCGAATACCCCCACAGCTGCTGGTGGTCGCTGATTTCCAATTCATAACCCCCTGGGCGGTTTCATTAGCTAGAAATTAATTGACTTGTATCTAACAATTTAATATTAAAACAAATAGGGGAATAAAGAAATTAACATCCGTCCGTATAGGGCGGATTAGTTCTTTCAGCCACTGACTAATATTATTATTTATATTCCAGGTGCAAGGATAAAAATTTATGAGTATTAAGATTTTAATTAATGCCGTCGATCCTGAAGAATGCAGGGTCGCAACAGTCAAAGAAAATAAACTTGAGCAGTTCCATGTTGAAAGCAGCTTAAAGGAAATCACCCACGGAAACATTTATAAAGGAATCATTTCCCGCATTGAGCCTAGCCTGCAGGCAGTGTTTGTCGATTACGGTGCGGAAAGACACGGTTTCCTGCAAAAGAACGAAATTCACAGTGATTATTTTCTGGATACCTCTACCGGAGAACATGCCATTAACAAGCTTGTTAAGCGGGGGCAGGAGTTGATGGTGCAGGTGATCAAAGACCCTTTTATGAAGAAAGGTGCCATGTTGACCACCCATATTTCTTTGCCGGGAAGATATATGGTTCTCAGACCCGGTAATGAGACGATCGGCGTTTCTCGTAAAATTGAGAATGAAGAGGAGCGCCAACGTTTAAAAGACATCGTCGGCAAGCTGAAGCTGCCGGAAGATTTCGGTGTCATTGTCCGCACAGCCGCTGCAAACATCAGCAAAACAGCACTTTCTAAGGATTTAAACTACCTGTTTCGATTGTGGAAAAAAATCAAGGGTAGTGTCATGAAAAACAAGGCCCCTGCCCTGCTTTACAAAGACCGGCACCTCGTCATACGCTCGGTAAGAGATTCGTTTTCCTCGGAGGTGGCCGAAATCCTCATCGATGACACCTCCCTTTACCATGAAGTTAAGGATTTTATTAAACTATTTTCGCGTGGACACGACAAGGTCGTCAAACATTATAAAGGTGCCAAACCGATTTTTTCTAAGTTTCAGCTTGAAGATCAGATCGCTTCCATATTTGAAAGCCGGGTTAGTTTGAAATCAGGCGGGACCCTAGTCATTGAACAAACCGAAGCCCTTGTTTCGATAGATGTAAATTCCGGTAAATCGACCCATGAAAAAAATATTGAACAGACGGCATTTCAAACCGACCTCGAAGCCGCCGAGGAAATTGCACGGCAGTTGCGGTTAAGGGACTTGGGGGGACTGATTGTAATAGATTTCATTGATATGAGGGACCCGAAGCACCGGGCGGAAGTGGAGCGTACACTGCGAAAACATATCAAGGAAGACAAAGCTCGGTCCAAAGTCGGCAAGATTTCACGGTTCGGGCTGCTGGAGATGTCACGACAGCGAATCCGTCCGTCGATTGAATTCGGAAGCCATTTGCCATGCCAATATTGTCAGGGCAAAGGTCTGGTGCCGTCTCCGGAAACATTGGGCATCGGCTTTCTGCGAAAACTAAGCCTGGAAACGTTGAAGGAAAAAGCCAGTCGGGTAAAAGGAATTGTACCTCTTGATGTGGCTGATTACCTTCTCAATAAAAAACGCCGGGAGATTGTTGACATCGAGGAGCGACGCGATCTCAGTGTTGAAATCGAAGGCGATCGTTCCATGATGCCGGGAGAAAGCAAGATTGTTTGTGATAAATAAAAAATTTCAAGAAAGATTTGACGAAATTGTTCTTTTAAAGTATATCAGCGCCATTTTAAAATATTTTCTTTAAATGCATTGTCACTGACAGGCAAATAGACTAAAATAGAGATTTTTAAGCGAGAAGGAGGATTTATTTTGTTTGATATAGCTTATGCCATGGGTACTGGCGGCGGAGGTGGAGAAGGCGCCGCAGGTTTTACCGGGTTTATCCCGTTAATTTTGATGTTTGTCATTTTCTATTTTTTGCTGATCCGCCCCCAGCAAAAAAAGACCAAAGAGCACCGTCAAATGGTTGCCAGTTTAAAGAAAGGCGATCGTATTGTTACGAGCGGCGGTATCCACGGTCGCATTACGGGAATGGATGAGGTGACATTGACAGTGGAAATAGCCGACAAGGTTCGTGTAAAAGTCGCCCGCGGAAATGTATCGGCCCTGGCTCAAGCGGCAGCTCCGAGTCAACCGGCGAAAAAATAACAGCAAGTATCGACAATTGTCAGCCCCATACAATTTTGTTAAGTAGCGGATTTGCTAAACTGTTATGGTGGGTGTTCCGATCCGGTTTCGAGCATCGGAGTAATTTTCTCCCATGAACAATTCAGCCGACGATCCGTTTAACAAATTATCTGGGGCTTTCGTATGATGATATCGCACAAACCTTACCCAGGTTCAGAGTTTAAGCCCGTCCTGGTGCGATGTGATGTGTCTATGAAACAGCTCTCACATTTTATGGAATTTGGTTTTTATCACCACATCTTGAAAGGTCAGGTCTGGGCCAGGGGTTCAAAGGTTTTAAATACTGATTTTCGTAACTTTATAGACCATGGTTTGGATTGTCTTCTTTCACCCTATGGGTAAAATATGGAATTCAACCCGATTGACGCGTTATACGATTGTTAGAGACCAGTTAGGGCACTTTAACTGGGAACCGTGAACGTTGAAACGCTCAACCAATGTTTTTTTAAGTGAACGGCAAATAAGTGTAAAAGGGAAAAGATCATTGAAAAATATTTCTTGGCGACTGGTTTTGGTTTTCGCCGTGCTTGTCACGGCGATCATTTATATCCTTCCGAGCTTTAAACCTGCCCTTTGGCCTCACAAACAGATCAATCTCGGCCTCGACCTCCAGGGCGGCATGCATCTGGTTCTGGAGGTAGATACCGAAAAAGCCGTAGACAGCACCACCGAACGTATTTCCCAAGAAATTCGTGAGCAGCTCAAAAAAGAGCGCATCCGGCATGTTTCCGTGAATCGAATAGAAGGTTCCCGGATATCCGTCGAGGTTAATAAGGAAGAAAGCATCGATAAACTTAAAGCGCTTCTTGACGATGAATTCAGGGATCTGCGAGAGCTTTCAAAAACAGAAGCCGGCGGTAAATTTGCAACCGTAATGGACATACCTGACCCGGATCGCGAGCAGATAAAAAAACTGGCCGTGGATCAGGCCCTTGAAACGATCCGCAACCGCATCGATCAGTTCGGCGTGGCCGAACCGGATATACGCCGCCAAGGTGAACGACGAATCTTAATCCAGCTGCCCGGCATCAGCGACACCCAAAGAGCCAAAGATCTGATCGGTAAAACCGCCCTTCTGGAGTTCAAACTGGTGGATGATACCGGATCCGTGGATGCGGCCGTCAAAGGCACGGTCCCTCCGGGGAGAGAGCTGCTGTATCAAGTCGAAGAAGACCCGCAAACCCGGCGAACCACCAAGACACCGTTTCTTCTCCGAAAACGGGCCCTGTTAACCGGCGCCTCCCTGACGGATGCACGGGTTCAGATAGACTCCCAGTTCAATGAACCCTATGTTTCCATCAATTTTGACAAAAAGGGGGCGAGGATTTTTGAAAGAATTACCGGTGATAACGTCAACAATCGTCTGGCCATCGTACTGGATAATAGTGTCTATTCCGCCCCGGTGATCCAGGAAAAGATTGCCGGCGGTCAGGCACGGATTACCGGTCGATTTACTACCGAGGAAGCCCGCGATTTGGCGATTGTGCTGCGAGCCGGTGCCCTACCGGCCCCGGTCAATATCCTTGAAGAACGGACCGTGGGTCCTTCTCTGGGAGCCGATTCCATCCGCAAGGGTCTGATATCCATGATGATCGGCGGGGTACTGGTGATCGTGTTCATGATCATTTACTATAAAATGGCTGGTCTAATCGCCGATATCGCACTGTTTCTGAATATACTGCTGATTGCCGCAGGATTAAGCGGATTTGGCGCCACCCTCACTCTACCCGGAATTGCCGCCATTATACTTACCATCGGCATGGCAGTGGATGCCAATGTCATTATTTTTGAACGGGTCAGAGAAGAACTGACACTGGGTAGAACCCCCCGAGCGGCGGTCAATGCCGGCTATGATCGGGCGACCTTGACGATTCTGGACGCCAACGTCACCACCTTGATTGCCGCTGTTGTTCTTTTCCAGTTTGGCACAGGGCCCGTTAAAGGGTTTGCCGTCGCTTTGAGTTTGGGGGTTGTCGCCAGTATGTTTACCGCCCTGATTGTATCACGCCTGATCTTTGAGTATGTTTTGATGAACAAAAAAACGCAAACGCTGAGTATTTAAGCTTTATCCGAGGCAGCACTCGGAAAAAGCGGCTCTGAGGGGTAACGAATTTAATATTGAAGATTGAAGACTGAAGATCTATGGATGTCGCTTCGCTCCGCCTTTTTATGATCTTTTTTTATTAATTGATCCCGCCGAAGGCGGACCTTCAATCTTCAATCTTCAATCGACAATCTTCATTCAATAGTGATTTGCTGAAACCTTGACTTCTTTACAACATGTTGTCAGGAAAACCCGATAAGGGCTTAATACATAAATCGACCAAAGGGAAAATCAATGCAGTTTATCAAGTCGGACGTTAATATAAATTTTATCGGCAAAAGAAAGATAGCCTTTATCGTATCGGTCGCGATGATTGTGGTCAGTATTATTTCTCTGATAGTGCACGGTGGCCCCAGGCAGGGAATCGATTTCGCCGGCGGCACCCTCATCCAGGTCAAGTTTCTGGCGCCGATAAAAATAGATGACATTAAATCCGGCCTTCAGTCCATTGGTCTCGGCAAGTCATCGGTCCAGTCCTTCGGTGAACAGGAGTCAAATGAGTATCTAATTCGTACCGACAGTTCCGTCATGGCGGCCGAGGGTTTTTCATTGGATGTCGAAAAGGCCCTGGCATCGTCTTCCGGTGGAGACGTGGAAATCCGGCGCATGGAGATGGTTGGCGCCCAGGTCGGACAAGACTTGCGGGAAAAAGCTTTATTTGCCATGTTTTATGCCCTCTTGTTTATCACCATTTATATTTCGGGACGCTTTGAGTTAAAGTGGATGATAAGCGGCGTGATGGCAGCAGCCTTAATCGGCGCCGTATATCTCTTCACGCTGTTTAGTGTCAGCATCCCTTTTTTGATTGCAGCGGCATTGATCGTCTCGCTGGTGTTGTTCTGGTTTTTAGAACTCAAATATGCCATGGGAGCCATCGTCGCTCTGATACACGACGTCACCATTACGGTTGGGATTTTTTCGATTCTCGACAAGGAATTTACACTACCGATCATCGCGGCGCTGCTGACCATCATCGGGTACTCATTGAACGATACCATCATCGTTTTTGACCGCATCCGCGAGAACCTCAGAAAATACCACAAAAATACATTGGAAGTCATTTTAAACCGCAGCATCAATGAAACCCTCAGCCGCACGATCTTAACCTCGGTTACCACCCTGTTTGTGGTCGTCACCCTTTTTGTCCTTGGCGGCGGAATTATCCATGATTTCGCTTTTGCCCTGATCATAGGGGTTGCGGTGGGTACCTATTCGTCCATCTTTGTTGCCAGCCCGATTCTTTTGACCTGGCAGGAGCGGCAGCGGAAAAAAAAGCATGGATAGTATTCGGCCATGGTTTTTCTTTAAAAGTGTGCCGGGGGTCGGAAATCTCCTTGCCAAACGCCTGTTAGATCTTTTTGAAACACCCCAAAATGTTTTTCAGGCATCGGCCGAAAAACTTCTCCAGGTCGAGGGCGTCACCAAGCGCCATGTTGCCGCCCTTAAGAACCACAAAATGCCCCGGAAGGTAACCGCTGAACTGGATCTTTTGGCCCGCAAGAATTATCGGATCACGACCCAGGCAGATCCGGATTATCCTCGACTTTTACACGAAATCCCGGATCCTCCGCCTTTTTTATATGTTTCCGGGCGACTGAACAACTCTGCCTTGAAAATTGCCGTGGTCGGCTCTAGAAATGCAACCGAATATGGATTGACGACGACCAAAAACTTGTGTGCCGGATTGGCCTCCCTTGGCATAACCATTGTCAGCGGTATGGCTCGCGGCATCGATACCGCCGCCCACGAAGGCGCTATGGCAGGCGGGGGGAAAACCATCGCCGTGCTGGGCAGCGGCCTCGAACGCATTTATCCGGCGGAAAACACAAAACTCTTTCATCGGATTTCTGAAAATGGGGCGGTTGTGTCGGAATTTAATTTGTTGACGGAACCCGAAGGCCATAATTTCCCGCTGCGTAACCGGATTATCAGTGGTATGTCTTTGGGGACTGTCGTTGTGGAAGCCACCAAAAAAAGCGGTTCATTGATCACAGCGCGGCTGGCTGCGGAACAAAATCGAGAAGTCTTTGCGGTACCGGGCAGTATTCAATCATTCAAAAGCACCGGTACCCATACACTCATAAAGCAGGGGGCCAAACTGGTAGAGCATGCCCAGGATATTGTTGAAGAGTTGGCACCATATTTCGCAAACAATGAGCGTCCGGGAATTCCCCCCCCGACTGAAGCCCATGAAAACCCGCCATCTCTCAGTGCTGACGAGTCCCGGGTTTATAATGCGCTGGAACCCTATCCCATCCACATTGACAATCTAATCAGAAAAATTTCCATGGAACCGGGAAAGCTTTCAGGTATCTTGTTAAAACTGGAACTTAACGGCACGATTCAACAATTACCGGGAAAATTTTTTATATTAGCAGATCAGTCGGGCAAGCGTTAGCCATTGAATGCCGATTGTTCGGCCAAAGCTGTCAAACTATCGACAAATCAATTTCGATGCATATATTCATTTTCCTGTAAAGGCGGGATCAGAATTATCTTTCATCTAATAATCGGAATACAGGCGAGGAATCACCGTGAGTAAACCTTTAGTTGTCGTGGAATCTCCCACAAAAGTCAGGACGATTAAGAAGTATCTCGGATCCGACTATAAAGTTGCCGCCACTGTGGGACACATCAAGGATCTCCCCAGCAAAGAGATGGGTATTGACGTGGAAGACGGTTTTAAACCCAAGTACCAATATATCCCGGGCAAACAAAAAATTGTAAAGAGTTTAAAACAGGCTGCCGGAGACGCCCATGATGTTTATCTGGCCCCGGACCCCGACCGTGAGGGGGAAGCCATCGCCTGGCATACCGCCGATGTATTGAAAAAGAAGGGGCGAAATTTTTACCGAGTTCTTTTCCACGAATTAACCAAAGATTCCGTTAGAAAAGCTATAATGTCCCCGGAGGTCCTCGATCGCAGCAAGTATGAAGCCCAGCAGGCCCGCAGAATACTCGACCGACTGGTCGGCTACCAGGTGTCTCCGCTACTGTGGCGAAAAGTGAAAGGCGGTTTGAGCGCCGGACGAGTTCAGTCGGTGGCCGTTAGAATTATCTGTGAAAGAGAGCGTGCCATCCAGGCATTTGTATCAGAGGAATATTGGTCGATCAGCGCGCATCTGGAAGGTGATACGCCGCCAACCTTTGTCGCCAAGCTGGTAAAAAAAGACCGGGAAAAAATTAAAATTCCCCACAAAAAGGCAGCCGATCAGATATTAAAGGATCTCGAGGGTGAAAAGTTTATCGTCGAGGATATACATAAAAGGACGACTAAAAAAAATCCGTTGCCGCCTTTTATCACCAGCAAACTGCAGCAGGAAGCCATCAGAAAACTTAGATTCAGTGCCCGCAAAACCATGATAATCGCCCAACAGCTCTACGAGGGGATTGACCTGGGCCCCGGTGAGCCGGAAGGCCTCATCACCTATATGCGCACCGATTCCACTAGAATTGCAGCGGAGGCTGCCATAGAAGCCCAACAACTCATCCTGGAGCGTTTCGGGAAGGAATATGCCCTGGAAAAACCACGATTTTTTAAAAATAAGAAAAAAGTTCAGGATGCCCATGAGGCTATCCGACCGACGTCGGTTTCCAATACACCGGAAAAAATAAAATCCTATCTCACACCGGACCAACAGGCCTTGTATCAGCTCATCTGGCAACGATTCATGGCCTCCCAAATGACCCAGGCCCTGATCAACCAGATTTCCGTATCAATTAGAGCCGGCGGATATCTGTTCACGTCCAGCGGTTCTTCGATAAAATTTCCCGGGTTTATGGCGCTTTACATGTCGGTGGATGAAGAGATCGCGAATAAGTCCGAACAGAAAAAACCGAAACTGCCGGATCTAACTAAAGGAACGGTCCTTAAACTTGACAAGCTGGAGCCCAAACAGCATTTCACCATGCCGCCGCCGCGATTTTCGGAGGCATCCCTGGTAAAAGAACTCGAAGAAAACGGCATCGGCCGCCCCAGTACCTATGCAACCATCTTGTCGACCATCCGAGGCAAAGGATATGTAGACCTGCTAAAGGGATATTTCAAGCCGAATGAGCTCGGCTTCATTGTCAATGATCTTCTCGTACAAAATTTCCCTGACATTTTTGATGTCGAGTTTACCGCCAAAATGGAAGAAAATCTGGATCAGGTTGAATCAAAAAAACTTGATTTCCTGCAAGTCCTGAATGGATTCTACAAGCCGTTTAGCAAAGACCTGGACACTGCATCCGAGGAGATGCTCAGCGTAAAGGGCGTCGGCATACCCACCGATTTGAAGTGCCCTAAATGCGGTAAACCGGTTCGCATCAAAGTCGGAAAGAACGGGCATTTTCTTGCTTGCACCGGATACCCGGATTGCACCTACTCCAATGACTACATTCGGGATGAGAAAGGCATAATTCAACCCGAGGAGCAATCCGAAGAAGAAGCCACTGACAAGGTATGTGATAAATGCGGCCAACCGATGGTTATCAAAAGAGGCCGCTATGGTGGTTTTCTGGCCTGCAGCGGTTATCCTGAGTGCAAAAATACCCAATCTTTGAATTCCAACGGCAATGGCAAAAAAATCGATGTTGATTGCCCGCAAAAGGACTGCACCGGAGACATTGTCGAACGG
>Ga0316191_10001411_pt1 | contig 16896 bp, 18 predicted proteins | sample Eddworburr2cm_MG_FD_204928 | JGI IMG/M metagenome (GOLD analysis project Ga0316191, IMG submission 204928) | Coastal sediment microbial communities from Maine, United States - Eddy worm burrow 2 cm | ecosystem: Environmental > Aquatic > Marine > Coastal > Sediment | place: USA: Maine...
GCAAGAGGACTGTGGGCGTCGTGAGGACGCTGTTCCGTTCAGCGGGCCAGGCGTTGCCGCAACGCGGCGGCCTGCCGTCCGATCCGGGTCCGCTCCGCCTGCCCCAGGCGCTCCAGCATGCGCCATTGCATCGCGGCCCGCGGGTGACCGCTGAAGCGGGCCTCGTGGCGCATCAGGAAGTCCCAGTACAGGGTGGTGAAAGGACAGGCCCGAGCGCCGCTGGCCTCGTGCGGCGCGTAGCGGCAGCCGGCGCAGTAGTTGCTCATGCGCTCGATATAGCGGCCCGATGCGACATAGGGCTTGGAGCCGAGCAGGCCGCCATCGGCGTGCTGCGACATGCCGATGGTATTGGGGGCCTCGACCCACTCGACCGCATCGACATACACCGCCAGATACCATTCGTGCAGCGCGCGCGGCCTGACACCGAGCAACAGCGCAAACAGGCCGGTGACCATCAGCCGCTGTATGTGGTGGGCGTAGCCGAGCGCGAGGGTCTGGTCGATCACGGCACGCAGGCAGGCCATGTCGGTATCGCCGCTCCAGTAGAAACCAGGCAGCGGTTGCTGCGCATCGAGCGCGTTGCGCTCGGTGTAGCCGGGCATCTCGCTCCAGTAGATGCCCCGAACGTACTCGCGCCAACCGAGGATCTGACGCACGAAGCCCTCCACCGATGACAGCGGCGCGGCACCCGCGCGATGTGCCTCCAGCGCGCGTTCGACGACCTCTCGCGGGCTGAGCAGTTTGAGGTTCAGTGCGGCGGACAGGGCCGAGTGATACAGCAGCGGTTCGCCGTCCCACATCGCGTCCTGGAAGGGTCCGAAAGCAGCGAGCCGGTGGGCGACGAAGTCGTCGAGCGCATCGAGTGCCTGTTCGCGGGTGACCGGCCAGGCGAATCCGGAGAGTTGGCCCGGGTTATCCGGGAGCAGCCGTTCGACGCTCGCCAGCACCTTGCGGGTGAGCGCGTCGGGTGCGAGGCGCGCCTGCACGGGCAGCAGGCCGGGGCCCTTGCGACCGAAGGATTTGCGGTTCTGCCGGTCATAGTTCCACTGGCCACCAGTCGGTTTGCCATCGTCCATCAGGATCGAGTGATGCTTGCGCATGTGCCGATAGAAATGTTCCATCACCAGGGTGCGTCGGCCCTTGCGCCACGCAGCGAACGCGTCGCGGCTGCAATAGAAGTGTCCGTCGGGCAGTGCCTCGCCGGGCAGCCCGGCGAGATCGCAGGCCCGGTCAATCTCCTGCTGCACACCGAACTCGCCGGCCTCGATCATGGTCAGCATCTCCGGCCGAAGGCGACCGATCGCGTGCATCAGCGCGCTGCCCAGGCTGTCCGATTCCGGGCTGTCGATCTCGTAGTAGTCGACCGTGAAACCCTGATCGCGCAGCCAGCCGGCGTGGTGGCGCATCGCGGCGAAGAACAGGGCGCTACGCGCCTTGTGCGAATGGATCCGCCGAGACTCGCTGCGCGCCTCGATCATCAGCACCCGGTCGTGTTCCGGGCTGGCCCCGTCGAGCACGGCGGAGCGCCGGTCGAGCTGGTCGCCCAGGACCAGCAGCAACTTGCGGCAACTCACGGTGCCGGACGCCGCGCGCGCCGGCAGCGAAGATTTCCTATGTGCCATCGTCGAACAGGTCGAACTGCGGTGCGCGGTCGGCGCGCCCCTGACGGCTGTCGGACAACCGCGTGCTGCGCTTGCGGCTGCCGTGCCGCTGGTAGATCGCCCGGCTCTCGCTTCGCGCGCCGGGCCCGCGGCGGGCCTGCTGGATGCGCTGCCGCGCCAGCCGTGCCGCGGCCTCGTGATCCACGAGCGGCGCCGGGTAATCAGTCTCGATGCGTACGCCACAACGCCGCTGCTCGGATTCGGGCATCTGCCACGGTGCGTGTATCCATCGACTGCCCACAGCGGTCAATTCGGGGACCCAGGTGCGGATGAACACGCCGTCGGGGTCGTGATCGTGCGACTGCTTGACGGGATTGTAGATGCGCAGCGTGTTGATCCCGGTCGTGCCCGACTGCATCTGTACCTGTGACCAGTGAATGCCGGGTTCGTAATCGACGAACTGGCGTGCCAGGTGCAGCGCCGGTTCACGCCAGTGCAGCCACAGCTGGTAGCTGGCGACCGAAGTGAGCATCGCGCGCATGCGGAAGTTGATCCAGCCGCCGTGCGCCAGTGCCCGCATGCAGGCGTCGACGAACGGCCAGCCGGTCTCGCCGCTGGACCAGGCCGTCAGGCGTGCCGCATCGGTATCGAGTGCACGCAGGCCGTCAGTCGCGCGCTGCAGGTTCTCGAACTCCATGCGCGCCTCGTTCTCGAACTTCTGGATGAAGTGACAGTGCCAGTGCAGCCGTCCCTCGAAAGACGCGAGCGCCCGTTTCCAGGTCGTGCAGCCGCCGCGCCGCGCCGTCCGCACCTCGGCGCGGCGCAGTCGCGTAGCCTGGACAAGCTCGCGCATCGACAGCGAGCCGGAGGCGAGGTGGGCACTAAGCCGCGAGCAGCCGTTGGCGGCGGTCAGTGGGCTCGACATCTCCAGGTGATAGCGCTCACCACGTGTCTGCAGGAAGCTGTGCAATGCCTGCTCGGCGAAGGCACGCCCCGCCGTCTGGCGTCCAGGACAGTCGTCCCGCGGCAGGCCTTCGGTCGGCCAGTCGGGCAGCACGCCGGTATCCACACCGGCCAGCGGCGGCAGTTGCGGGGCTGCGAACAGCGGTGCGGCCATCAACCGCTCCCACTGCTGGGACCAGCGGTCGCGGTCGGTCCGTCCGCGCACCACCCCGTGTTGGCGAACCTCATGCCAGGGTATGGCGCGCTCGCGCAGCATCGCGCCGACCGCACGATCGCGGCCGAAGGTCCAGCCGTTGCCGGTTTCCTGATGCGACCACACCGAGGAGACCGGGTGCCGCTCGGTCAGTTCTCGCAGGATCTCGACGGCATCTCCGTGACGGATGACCAACGGCTGCCCGAGGTCGGCCAGTTCCTTGCGCAGCGAATCAAGCCCTTCGCGGAGGAAACCCCAATGGCGACCGGATGCGTCGGGTTGCCGCCACAGCCCTGGCTCGACGATATAAAGCGGCAGCACCGGCCCCTGCGCGGCCGCGCGGCTGAGGGCCTCGTGGTCGCAGACGCGCAAGTCGCGCTTGAACCAGACGATCTGCAGCACGCTCATGCCGCACCCTGGTGGACGTTTGCGGCATCCCGACGCTCGGTCTGATCGAGGTAAGGGGCGGCCAGCACCCGCACATCGACCACGGCCCTCAGTCTCGTGAGCAGCAGATACAATCCACCAAGCTTGCGGTGCAGGTAGAGCACCTCGGTTGGTGGCAGGCGACCGAACCGGTCGCGCAGGCGCATCTCGAGCACAGCGTCGCTCATGCGCCGGGCCATGTCGGATCCGCCGAACGCGAAGGGCTGCGCGGCGCGCAGTGGTTCGGTTGCGGTGCGCAACAGACTGACCACGCTGCGCCGATAGCCGGCCGGGTCGCCGTCCGCGAGGTAGCCAACTTCGGCCGCCGCGTCGGCCAGGTCGCTGTCGCTGCCGTCGCTGCACGCGGCCAGCAGCCTGCACAATGCCGCACGGCTCGCTGGCGGATACTCGCGGGTGGCGCCGAAGTCCAGCAACTGGATCTGGTCCGACCCCGGCGCATACAGGTAGTTGGCGAAATTGGGGTCGGTCTGGACCAGGCCCCAGTCGAATACCTCGCGCAACGCCAATTCGGTCAGCGAGGCCGCCACCGAGTTGCGCAGCGCGGACGGCCGCTCGGCCAGGCGCTCGATCGGGTGTCCGTCGAGGAACTGCATCGCCAGTATGTCCCTGGTGCTCAGCGCCTCGACCGGCCGGGGCAGTTCAAAGCGGCTGTCACCCTCGAGCTTCGCGGCGAAGCGCATCAAAGAGGCGGCCTCCGCCTGATAGTCGGCCTCGATGTGCAGCTGTCGTTTTGCCTCTTCGAGGACCGGCCCGATGTCGAAGTCGTCGGGCAGCACCCGCACCATGCGCAGTAGCATCGCGACGTTGTCGACGTCCGAATCGATGCTCTCGCGGATGCCTGGGTACTGGACCTTGATCGCCAGCCGCCGACCGTCCTTCAGGACCGCCTCATGCACCTGTCCGATCGAGGCGGCCGCGATCGGCGTGAACAGGAAGCGGGAGAAATTCGCCTCCCAGTCGCGACCCCAGCCGTTTTTCAGCACTTCAGCGACCTGGCCGAGCGGCATCTGGTGGGCGTCCTCGCGCAGCCGTGCCAACACCTCGCTCAGTTGTGGCGGCAGCATCTGGCCGCTGTCCATCGAGATGAGCTGCCCCACCTTCATCGCTGCCCCGCGCATCTCGGAGAGGCCGTCGGCGAGTCGCCGTGCATTGGCCGGAGTCAGCAGCAGGTCGTTCAGCGACGGTCGCTGGCCCCCTGCCACACGGCGGACGCCTTCACCGACCATGCCGCCCGCGATGCCACCCGCCAGTCTGCCCAGGAGACCCAGCCGCCCGGTACGCGACGCGGTCACGCGGCGTTCTGATGCCATGACCGCTTGTCCGCAGAGTTATTGAGATAGCCGAGGTGCTGCACGTCGAACGCCACCGGGTCGATGCCCAGCGAATGCAGTGCCGAGGGCGCGCAGGTGTTGCCTTCGAGCAGCATCTGCAGCTGGTCGCGGGTCACCGGAAAGGCCTCGAAGCGGTCGAGCAGCGTGGCCGCGGTCGCTACGCCAAGTGCCGGTACCGGGACCTTCAGCTTGCGCCTGCCCCGCACCGCCGCAAGCCGTTCGATGATCTCGCGCCAGCTCAGGTCGTCCGGGCCGCCGAGGCACAGGGTTTGACCGATCATCGCCGGCGACAGCAGGGCGGAGACGAAGGCCCGGGCGACGTCCCGAACGTGGACCGGTGACAGGCGGAAAGCCCCGGCCCCGGTCGGCAGCAGCCCAGGGTAGAACAGCGGGGCCGGCAGCGCCGACTCGACGATATCGTGCATGAGCTGGGTGGCAAACTCCATGCGGCCGCGGGGATCGCCGAAGACCACCGAGGGTCGGAACACCGTGCCTTCGAGACCGGATGCGGCCAGGTGTTGCTCAGCCAGATACTTGGTGCGCTGGTAGGCGGTGCCATCCGGCTTGACGCCGTTCGCGCTCATCAGCAGGAAACGCTTTAGCCCAAGCCTTGCCGCGGCATCCATGAGGCGCTTCGGGGCCTCGAGTTGAAGCTCTCTGAAGGTGATGCCGCGCGCCGGAAACTCGCGCAGGATGCCGACGTTGTAGATCGCGGCATCGGCCTGGCCCAGCACGCTGTCGACCGCGGCTGCGTTACTCACGTCGCCTGCGACGACCGTGCAGCGCCCGGCTTGCCGGACCCGATGCTCATGGCCCGGGCGCACCAGCAGTACCGGCTGCATATCGGCCTCGATCAGTGCATCGGTGATGTAGCTGCCGACGAAGCCGGTACCGCCGAAGATTGCGATTCGCATAATGTCAGTCTCTGGTTGGTTGCGGGGAGGGCGGAGGTGCCGCGGATCTGCCTCCGGCACAGGTATCGCCGTCGCAGCGGCGCTGCAGGCGCCAGCGTGCGAACCGCCGGTAGGCCCGATCCAGCAGTGGTGTCAGGTGCAGCGAGCGGATGGCGTGGCCCAGCCAGCGATAGCCCTGCAGGTGACCCCAAAGTTCGACGAAACCGTATGCACCTACCTGCCAATCGCCGGATGCATCGCGCACATGGAACAGCGCCATTGCGACCGAGTGCGACACGCCGAATCGCTGCTCGATATCCGGCGTCCGGGCGATGTCGATCCACGCCAGCCGGTCCGAGCCCTCGAGGCGCCGATAGTGAGCGATTTCGCGGCTGCACATCGGGCAGGCGCCGTCGAACAGCACCAGTGGCATCGCCCGCCGTGCGCCAGCGTGTCCGGGGTCTGTTTCTTCGCCATTCATCACATAAATCCTCCGCGAACCGGGGCGGCTCCGGCCGCGCCGACAAGTGCTGGTGACCCGGCACTCGAGCGTGCCGGGCTTGGTCGTGGATCGCCGGGTCATTCCCTACCGACACCCCGAAGCACGACCGCCAACCCGGATAGTAGAGTAAATGAAATGAAAAAAACGTTTCAAAAACTGTTCATATCACCAGGCGACGGCCCGGGTTTCCACCCCGGGATCGGCGCTCAGGGACGGGCGCTACAGGGTCGATACCGGGAACCGGCTGTTGACGATCCCCGATAATGGCAATCTCTTTGATGGCTTCACCGGCCATCGTTTCCGCACCAACCGCATGGCCTCGTGGTCCATGCGGGCCGGTGCACGAGCCCCATCGCCGGCGTTACGATCGCTTGAATTAGCATTGGCTAGTCCTACGCTCACGTGCCTTGTCGATGAGACTCGTGAACCGGCTGAGTGTTACAGAACTTCCCGCATGGACCACTAGGCTGCAATATCAAGGCCGCAGGCCCGGTTCGCCGGCACGGCGACGTCGATCAGCCGTGGCGGCTCGAGCGCCAGCGCATTCATCTGCTCGACGTAGGCCTCCCTCGAGTCGACCTGCAGGCGCGGATTGAATCGCCTTTCCATGCCGATGGTGCTGCTGGTCCGGCCTTCGTAGTCGTGCGCCGGGTAAACCACCAGGTCGTCCGGCAGCATCAACAGTTTGCCGAACAGGCTGTCGTACTGGGCACCCGGGTCGCCGTTCTGAAAATCGGTCCGACCCGTTCCCCCGATCAGCAGGGTGTCGCCGGTGAACACGCGGTCCGGCAGGACCAGACTGTAGGAATCATCGGTATGGCCTGGGGTGTAGAGTGCCTCCAGCGCGATGCCGTCGACCCGGAGCGTCTCGCCCTCGCGGAAGCACAACGACAGGCACTCGGTCCGGGCCTGCTCGCCCATCGCTGCCGCGCAGCGGGTGGCCTGGCGCAGCCTGCCCATGCCGGTGACATGGTCGGCGTGGATGTGTGTGTCGACCGCCATCACCAGTTGCAGGTCGAGTTCCCGGATCAGTCTCAGGTAGCGCGGCACCCCATCCAACACCGGATCGATGATCAGTGCCTCACCGCCCCGGCGTTCCGCCAGCAGGTAGGTATAGGTCCACGACTGGCTGTCGAAAAGTTGTCTGAAGATCATTTCGATTCTCCTTTATCTGATTGCAGATCAGCCGGCCGACACGAGCTGGGCGGTGGCGCGGCGGTTCCAGGGCATGCGTGCCATCAGCCCGGCTAGCGGCTCCCGGGCGGCAAGGCCCGTGCCGATCAGGCCAATGGCGATCACGCCGATCAGCAGGTAGAACGCCGGGTGCAACAGCATGGCCTTGCCGAGTGCGAGCAGCAGCAACACGCCCACTGCGACCTCTGCCTGACGTTCCAGCGACAGCGCCTTCGGGTTCCGGGCCAGCGGCAGGCCTTGCGACTGCCAGGCCCGGGTGCCGCCGGTAACCAGTGCGAGGTTGCGCAGGCCGGCGTTCATGAGCTTGTGCGCCGCCTGTTCAGCCCGTACGCCTGCGTCGCAGATCAGGTAGACAGGCTGGGCCTTTCCCGCGTGCACACCCAGACGTGACTCGAGCTGCCCGGTGCTGATTTCATCCAGCGGGATCGAAGCCGCGCCTTCGGCGTGACCCTTCTCATACTCGTTGCGGCTGCGGACATCGATCAGGTGCGGCGACTCGCCTCGGCCATGCATCGCGTGGACTGCACGCGGATCGATAGTGCGGACAAATGTAAACATCGTGACCTCCCGGTCGTTTCAGTTGCCTTCGCGACACAATCTAGGGTCGCCCGGGGCGTCTGCATAGATCGAACCGATCGAGTTTACAGCGCTGATACTTCGGATTTTTCGATGTCATGACAGTCCGCCTCCGACCGGGCGATGGTTCGGAAAATCCGAACTTTGGCGCCCGTGTTTTCGAGCCCCCGTTCTGAAGGGAGCGTCAATACTTCACACCGAACCAACACTTCGGAGTGGAATCATGCAAGCAATCAAGGTACCCAGACCCGCGCCGCGCAACGAACTGAGCGATCAACTCAGGCTGCTCGCCTCGGTCGATGCCGGCGATGCCGCGTTCCTGAGCTGCTACCTGGACCTGCGCGACGGCGTCGCGGCCTGCGAGCAGTTTCTAGAGCGACGCGCCAGCGCTATCCGCCGGACCCTGGCTGGCAGTGCGCTGGAGGATTTCGAGAGTGCCCTCGGCATGATCCGACTGCACCTGCGGCGACCAACCGACCCGGATGCGCAGGGACTGGCGATCTTCGCGCGCAGTCTGGCGGGCGGGAGCTTTTTGAGCGGCGTGCCGCTGGACGTACCCGTGACCAACGGGCTGACGCTCTACCGGGTTCCCGATCTGGCCCCGCTGTTGACTGCAGTCGACGATGAGACGCGCTGCACGTTGGCGCTGGCACGCAACGGTGCGATCCAGGTGGTCGATCTGCAAGGTGACCGTGCGACGCCACGCGCTTGGGCGGCGTTCGCCTCGGCCACGGTCGCCCGCGATCCGCGCAAAGATGCCGCGGCAGTGATTCCCGACCATCGTCTGCAGATCGTCCGCCGCGCGCTGGCCACGGGCAACGGTGCTCCGCTAGTGCTTGCAGGCGATGCGGCCTGTCTGAAGGACGTGGTCGAATGGCTGCCGGGGCGTGTCGCGGGCCGACTCACGGGCATTATCGACGTACCCCTGTCGCTGAATCAGCAGGACGCCGTGCGGTTCGTCACGCGGCGACTCGCTGACGACCGGCGTGAATCGGCGCAGCGTCTGGTTGGACGCCTGGTTCGGGTGCTGCGCAGCGGTGGGCTGGCGCTGGCCGGCACCCGGGCCGTGTTCGAGGCATTGAGGGCCGGCACCGCGGAAACGCTCGTCGTCGAGTCGGGTCCGGCTCCGGCTTCAGGCTGGGCGTGCGACCATTGCGGCACCATCGAACCCTGCGCGGCAGTGCCGGATCGGTGTTCCGACTGCGGGTCGCGTGGGACCGCCGAGTGGCGGCCGCTGACCGAGGTGCTCCGACTCGCCTGCCAGCAGGGCGTGCGCATCGTCTTCGCCGATTCGGACAGGCTGCGATATCTGGGTGGCGTCGCCTGCATGCTGAAGCAGCCCGCCGAGATGCAGGTGATGCCGGAACCGGCGCTTCCCCGGCAACTGGATCTCGTCGCATGATGCGCCCCGAGTCCGTCATGCGCGTTGAGATCTCTGCCGACAGCGACGCAGTGGCTGACCAGGTGGACCAGTTGTCGCGCTTCTATCTGACCGGGCTCGAAGAGCGCCTGAATTCGATCTCGGTCGTGGTCGACGGGCAGCGCGACCCACTGGGCGAGCAACTGGTGCGATGTCAGGTCCTTGGCCGCCTGAGCCATGGCGAATCGCTCGTGGTGGTCGAAACTCAGGCCGATGCGGTCCTGGCGATCACGCGTGCCCTCGACCGGACGGTCCGCACCCTGCGGCGCCGCAGCTCCCTGGGTCGATTGGCACGCAGCGCCTGACCGACCGGCAGCCCCTTAACCGAGCACCTTTTTGAACGCCGCGCCCCGCCAGGGGTGCGGCGTGCGCCTGTCCGGGCCGGAGCTTTACCCATTAAAGAATCGAAAAAAACGAACTATTGAGTCTCTTTATTCGATTTTTCTTTTCACGCCCGAGGGCCCATAAATACCCCATCGGCCGAACAGCGGGCAACCGCCGGTCCGGTCAGGGACCTGACGGGAGGGGTATCGATGGCTGAAGCGATCGTTTGGGGACTGGTGATATCGGCGGCGCTGGCGCTGGTCGCCGCGCTGCAGGTTTTGCGGATCGTACAGACCCTGACGCCTGATCGGGATGCCTGAGGGATGGGCATCTCGAAACAGAGACTGATCTTGCTGGCCGCCGGCGGCGGTCTCTGGCTGCTCCTCACCGGCGGCGACATGGCCTCCTGGCTGATCGGGGCCCCGGTGGTCGTCGCAGCCGCCTGGTCGACCGCTGCGGCACCGGTCCCGCAAGGCGGGGCGTTTTCCTTGCTTGCCGCATTGCGCTTCGTGCCCTTCTTCCTCTGGGAGTCGCTGCGTGGCGGGGTCGATGTCGCGGCCCGGGTGCTGGCGCGGCAGCCACGGGTCAGACCGGGTTTCGACACCTACCGGATACGCCTGCAGCACGAAGCTCCACGCCTGCTGTTCGCGAACAGTGTGAGCCTGCTGCCGGGTACGCTGGCGGCCGAGCTCAGCGGCGACAGCCTGCGCGTGCATACCCTGGACACCAGGGGCAATTTTCTCGACGAGCTGGAGCGTCTCGAACGCCTCGTCGGGCGGATCTATGGGGAGGTGCTGTGATGGAAGAGGTCGAGATGACAACCGTTTCCCAGGCGCTGCTGCTGCTCAGCCTGGCGCTGTTGCTCGTCACACTGCTGCTCGGCCTGGTTCGTGCGCTGCGCGGCCCGAGCCTGGAAGACCGGCTAATGTCCGTGCTGTTGTTCGGCACCGGTGGGGTTGCAATGCTGCTGCTCATGGCCGTGCTGCTGGCAATGCCGGCCTTGCTCGATGTGGCGCTGATGCTGGCCTTGCTCGGGGCGGTGGCCGCGGCCGCGATGACGCGACGGGAGACCCACGATGTCTGAGGTCCTCGCGATCGTACTGATCGCCGCCGGCCTGCTGTTCTTTGCCGCTGGAAGCATCGGACTCCTGCGGCTGCCGGATATGCATTCGCGCCTGCACGCGCTGACCAAGGCCGACAACCTGGGCCTCGGATTGCTGGCGGGCGGGGTAGCGCTGTTTGCCGGCAGTCTGGCCATCGCGCTGCAACTCCTGCTGATCTGGCTGCTGGTCTTGGTCGCGAGTGCGGCATCGGCGCACCTGATCTCTCAGCACGCCCTGCGGCGGGGGAGGGGGCAGTGACAGACGCACACTGGATCCCGCTGGATATGCTGCTCGCGGCGTTGTTGCTGGGCCTTGGCTGGGCCAGCGTCGCGACGCGCGATCTGAAGCGCGGCGTGGCCCTGTTTATTGCCCTTGGTCTATTGTTGGCAGTGACCTGGGCGCGCCTGCGCGCCCCCGATCTGGCGATGGCCGAGGCGGCCATCGGCGCCGGTATCGCGGGTGCGCTGCTGCTTGCCGCGCTGCGTGACGAGGATCGGGCGGTGTTGCCCGACGCGCCTATTGGCGGTCCGCGCCTGTGGTTGTTGAATCTGTTCTGCATTGGCCTCGCCGGGGCGGTGGGCTGGGGTCTGCTCGACGCGATGGCCGGCTCGGACGGTATCCGTCTCGCCGAGGTCGCGGGCGACCATATCCCGGACAGTGGCGTGAGCAACCCGGTTACCGCGGTGCTGCTGAACTTCCGTGCCTACGACACGCTGCTGGAGCTGGCCGTGGTACTGGCCGCGGTGTTGGGAGTGCTGTCGCTCGGTCCGGCACGGCCGGGCTTCGAGCGTGCAGGCCCGGTGCTCGGCGGTCTGGTGCGCTGGCTGTCGCCGCTGCTCATCGTCACTGCCGGCTACCTGCTGTGGGTGGGGGCTCACGCCCCGGGTGGTGCCTTCCAGGCCGGTGCGATGCTGGCGGCGGCAGCAGTGCTGCTGCGCCTCGGCGGACGCGCCGACGCCGGGCTGCCTGCGCCGGGTGCGCTGCGCTGGCTGCTGGTCGCCGGGATCGCCGTGTTCCTCGTCGTCGGACTCGCCGTGATCGCTCCCGACCGGGCCTTTCTGCAATACCCGCAGGGCTGGGCCGGTGGGCTGATCCTGTTGATCGAGGCCGCCGCTACGCTGTCGATCGCGGTTGCCCTTGCGTTGGCTTATACCGGCGGACGTCCGCCGGGTTGGGAGACGGCCGGCCGGCTTTCGGCTTCACCCAGTCGCAGGGAGGGGCAGTGATGCTGCCACAGGAGATCATCTTTGGCCTGACCGGTGTCGGCCTGTTCGTCATCGGTCTGCGCGGCGTGATGCTGCATGTCTCGGCGCTGGCGCGGATCCTCGCGATCAATGTCTGCGGGGCCGGGGTGTTCCTGGTCTTCGTGACCGTAGCCTACCGCGGACTCGGCGAGCGTCCGGACCCTGTGCCGCTCGCGCTGGTACTCACCGGCATCGTCGTCGCGGTCAGTGCAACCGCGCTGGCGTTGGCTCTGGCGCGCAGGCTGCAGGAGGGCGGCGATGAATAGCCTGCTGATCTGGCCGATTGCGCTGCCGCTGCTGGGTTCGCTCGGCGCGCTGGTCTGGTCGTCGCGCGCGCACCTGATCGGTGTCGGGGTCGGTATCTTGACCCTGTTCGCCTCGTCGCTCGTCGCGCTGCGTTTCGCCGAGCAGGGGGGGCTGGAGCATGCATTGGGCGGCTGGGAGCCGGGGCTCGGCATTGCACTGCGGGTCGACGGCCTGGCGGCGGCCCTGCTGATGATGAGCAGCCTGGTCGCGCTCGCCGCCGCTGTCTATGCCACCGCGTATTTCAGCGACCCGGTGAAACGTGCCGTGTTCTGGCCGCTGTGGATGTTGCTGGTCGCCGCGCTGCATGCCTTGCTGCTCGCCGGGGATGTCTTCAACGTCTATGTCACCCTCGAGCTTCTCGGCCTGACGGCCGTGGCGTTGGCCGCGCTGGGTGGAAGTCGTGCATCACTGCGGGCGGCGTTGCGCTACCTGACCGTCGGGCTGCTCGGCTCGATGGCCTTTCTCGCAGGCGTCGCCCTGCTTTACGCGGCCTATGGAACGCTCGATATGCGCGGCTTGGCCGGCCTGGTAAGGGCAGAGCCCGCGGCATGGGTGGCGCTCACCCTGATGACCGCCGGCCTGCTGGTCAAGGCAGCGCTGTTTCCCTTGCACTTCTGGTTGCCGCCGACGCACGCGAATGCGCCTGCTCCGGTCAGCGCCGCGCTCTCTGCGCTGGTCGTGAAGGCGGCCTTCTACCTGGTGCTGCGGCTGTGGCTGGATGTCTTCGACGGCGCACTGACCCAGGCGGCTGCGTCGTTGCTCGGCCTGCTTGGCGCGGCTGCGGTCCTTTGGGGTTCCTGGCGCGCCCTGCGTGCCGAGCGACTCAAGTTGCTGGCGGCCTACTCGACGGTCGCCCAACTCGGGTATCTGTTCCTGTTCCTCCCCTTGCTCCTGGCGTTGCCGCCCGGTCCGGGCCGGGATGCGGCATTGGGTGGCCTGGTGCTATTCGCGCTGACACACGGCTTCGCCAAGAGCGCCCTTTTTCTCGCGGCGGGGGTCATCCAGCAGCATGCCGGCCACGACCGCATTGCCGATCTCGGCGGCACCGCGCGCGCGCTGCCGATAACAACCTTCGTGCTGGCATTGTCCGGCGTCGCGCTGATCGGCCTGCCGCCCAGCGGCACCTTCCTGGCGAAATGGCAGTTGATGAGCGCTGCGGTCACCACCGGACAATGGCTGTGGCTACCGGTGGTGGGGCTCGGCTCGCTGCTGGCCGGTGCCTACACCTTCAGGGTACTCGGTCACGCCTTCGGACCGAGCGAACGCGCAGGCGGAGTCTTGGTCGGGGGGCGTCAAGAGATCCCGGCGCTGCTGCTGGCCATTGTGGCGACGGTGGTCCTCGGCCTCGGGGCGAACGGTCTTTGGGGGTTCCTTTCGACCGGCGTGTCGGTCACGGGGGTGTCGTCATGAGTCTTTCCAGCCTGCTGCCGGCGCTGATACTGCTGAGTTCGCTGCTGCCCGGACTCGCCATCTTCCTGCTGCGTGAAGAGAGCCACCGCCTGCGCACGGCACTGAACCTGTTCGGTGCGGTGGCCAAGCTGCTGCTGGTCGGCCTGATGATCTGGGGCGTGTTCCATGAGCGCGTGTTCGAGACGCGCTGGACGCTTGCGCCCGGACTCGACCTGGTGCTGCATGCCGATGCGCTGTCGGTGCTGTTTGTCAGCCTGTCGACGGTGCTGTGGCTGGTGACGACGGTCTATGCGATCGGCTACCTGGAGAACACGCCGCACCGCAGCCGTTTCTTTGGCTTCTTCAGCCTCTGTGTCACGGCCACGGTCGGACTGGCGCTCGCCGGCAATCTGTTCACCTTCGTCATCTTCTACGAGATGCTGACGCTGTCCACCTATCCACTGGTCGCGCACAAGGGGACCCCGATGGCGGTGCGTGGTGCGCGTATCTACCTCGCCTACACGCTCAGTGGCGGCGTGCTGCTGCTGATCGGCGCGGTATGGCTGCGCACGATTGCCGGTCCGCTGGAGTTCGTGGAGGGGGGCATCCTCGGTGGTCTCGAGGGCATCGACCCCTGGGCGCTGCGCTGGATCTTTCTGCTGCTGATCGTCGGGCTCGGTGTAAAGGCGGCGCTGGTGCCGCTGCACGGCTGGCTGCCGCAGGCGATGGTCGCGCCCGCACCGGTCAGTGCATTGCTGCACGCGGTCGCAGTGGTCAAGGCAGGGGCCTTCGGTATCGTGCGCGTGGTCTACGACGTCTACGGCGTGGAGTTTACCGCCGCGCTCGGACTGCTGCCATGGCTCGGTGCGGTCGCTGCTGTCACCATCATCTACGGCTCGGTCAAGGCCCTGTCGCAGGACCACCTGAAGAAGCGTCTGGCCTATTCGACGGTCAGCCAGGTCTCCTACATCGCGCTCGGCACGGCGATCCTCGGGCCGCTCGCGACCATCGGCGGGGTCGTGCACCTGGTGCACCAGGGCGTCATGAAGATCACCTTGTTCTTCGCAGCCGGCAACTATGCGGAGAACCTTGGCGTTCACCGGATCAGTGAAATGGACGGCGTCGGGCGTCGCATGCCCGGCACCACGCTGGCCTTTACGGTCGGCGCGCTCGGCATGATCGGGGTCCCGCCGGTGGCCGGCTTCGTCAGCAAATGGTACCTCGGCCTGGGGGCCGTGGAGGCCGGCCAGGCAGCCTGGGTGGTGCCGGTGCTGGTCGCCAGCAGCCTGCTCAATGCCGCCTATTTCCTGCCGGTTCTCTATCGCGCTTGGTTCAGGGAACCACCCGCTGCCTGGCCGGCGGAGAAGCCGCCGGCCGGCCGCTGGGAGATGCCCGGCGCACTGCTCTGGCCGCCAGTGGTGACGGCAGTGCTGGCGCTCGCGGCCGGTCTGTTCGCGGCCGCACCCTACAGCCCGCTCGAGTGGGCCCAACTGATCGCCTCACGGGAGTACGCCTCATGAGTCAGGCACTTCTGATCCTCGCGCCTTTGCTGCCGCTGCTGCTGGCGCCCCTGGTGCCGCTTGCGGTTGTGCGGCGATGGCACTTGATGCTGGCAGTGGCCGCGCTTCCGGCGCTTCTGCTGGCGCTGCTGGCGCCGGTGGGCAGCGCCGTCGCGTTGCCCTGGCTGTTGCTTGGCGTGCACCTGGAACTGGATGCGGTCGGGCGCCTGTTCCTGCTGTTCAGCTCCCTGGTCTGGCTGGCGACGGGCGTCTATGTTGGCTCCGGGCGCGCGGAGGGTGCCGGGAGGGCGTTCGGGGTGTATTTCCTGCTGGCGATGGCAGGCAACCTGCTCTTGATCGTCGCCGCCGACATGATGACCTTCTATGCCGGGTTCGCACTGATGGGTCTCTCGGCGTACGGATTGGTGCTGCGGCGTTCGCAACGCGCCAGACGCGCCGGGCGAGTCTACCTGGCCTTCACGCTCGCCGGAGAACTGGCACTGTTCAGTGCGATGTTGCTGCTGTTCGGCGCCGGCGGATCGCTGTTGTTCTCCGACCTTGCAACCACGCCCCTGCCGGACGGTGCCATCGCGCTGCTGTTGCTGGGCTTCGGTATCAAGGTCGCCTTGCCCGGACTGCATCCCTGGTTGCCGCTGACCTACACGGCCGCTCCCATTGCCGCGGTGGCGGTACTCAGCGGGCCGATGATGAAGGCCGGCCTGCTCGGCTGGCTGCGTTTTCTGCCACCTGGCGTCCCGGGGGCGGAGTCCTGGGGACCCCCACTGATGGTGCTGGGCGGGCTGGGCATCCTGCTCGGTGTCGTTGTCGGCGTGCTGCAGCGCGACCCACGCGCGGTGCTGGCCTACTCCAGCATCGCCAAGATGGGGCTGATCAGCGTCCTGTTTGGCGCGGCCTTGTCGAACCCGCTGTATGCCGATGCGCTGCTGGCGGCGCTGCTGCTGTTCGCGATGCATCACCTGCTGGTCAAGTCGACCCTGTTCCTTGGACTGGGGGAGTGGCAGCGCCGCGGCAGTCGTTTCTGGGTCCTGACCGGTCTGGCATTGCTCGCGCTCTCGATGGCCGCTGTGCCACTCAGCGGCGGCGCTGCCGCCAAGGAGGCGATCAAGGTCGCGCTCGACGGCGAGCTGGGCCTGCTGCTGGCCCTGTCCGCGATCGGCACGGTCTTTTTGATGACGCGCTTTCTGCTTTTGCTGCCGGGTCGCCCGGCCCGGTCGGCGGAACCGGCCATGGTGCCGGGACTTACCTGGTCGATCCTGGTCGCGGTCGCATTCTGGGCGCCTTTCTGGCCGACCGAGGTCCCCGGGAACCTCGAGGGGCTCGGCAGCCTGGCCGTCGGTGCCGGGCTGGCCCTGACGGCCTGGTGGATCGGCCGCAGCCGCCTGGCCTCGGTCCCCTATGTTCCACCGGGCGATGCATTCCGCTTGCTGGCCCGCCTGCGTCTGCGTCGACCCGCGCTGGAGTGGCGCGGCCTCACCGGCCCCGGTCCAAAGTCCTGGCTGAGCACACAGGACGCAGCGCAGCGTGGTGAAGAGACGGCGCTGCTCGGATCGGGTCTTTATCTTTTAGCGGTGATGTCCCTGCTCCTGGGCGCGCTATGGTTCCCCCTGTAGGTACCTGGAAGAATCGGATGAAACGTTTCGAAAACATATTGTTCTTCGCCGACGGAGACACCGAGGTCGGCGTGGCGCTGCGCAGGGCGATGGCCCTGGCCGACAGCAACCGGGCGCGACTGACCGTCGTCGATGTGATCGAACCGGTCGACAACCCGAAGAAGGTGTCGACCCACCTCGGCAGGGACCTGAGCGACCTGTTGCGGGAGAGACGGCTCGAGACGCTGGTCGGACTCGTCAAGCCGTTCGAGCAGCTGATCTACACCGAGGTGTTTTCCGG
>Ga0316191_10001413_pt1 | contig 16895 bp, 13 predicted proteins | sample Eddworburr2cm_MG_FD_204928 | JGI IMG/M metagenome (GOLD analysis project Ga0316191, IMG submission 204928) | Coastal sediment microbial communities from Maine, United States - Eddy worm burrow 2 cm | ecosystem: Environmental > Aquatic > Marine > Coastal > Sediment | place: USA: Maine...
GTAACCAGATGGAAGCGGCTCGGGCCGGGATGGAGAAGCGGGCACCCGTGTTTCGTGCGGCGACAATTGACCTGAAAGGAATGCTGGAGTGAAACGCAGATGAGCCAGCCAAAACATCGTCGACCCAAGATTGCGCTGGTGCTTGGCAGCGGCGGCGCGAGAGGCCTGGCCCACATTGGGGTCATCGAGGAACTGGAACGCCATGGCATGGAGATCACCTATATCTCCGGATGTTCGATGGGTTCCTTGGTGGGCGGCATGTATGCCGCCGGCAAGCTGGATGTCTATACCAAGTGGGCGCGCAGCCTGGAGCGGAAGGACGTGTTCGGGTTGCTGGATTTTTCGTTCGATTTTCGCGGTCTGTTCAAAGGCGACCGAATCTTCGATACCTTGAAAGAGATGGTCGGCGATCGTGAAATCGATGATCTGAATATTGGCTATACGGCGGTGGCAACTGATCTCCAGGAACAGCGCGAGGTCTGGCTCAGCAGCGGGTCATTGTTTGACGCCATGCGTGCCTCGATGGCAATACCCACGATCCTGACACCATGGGTCTACCAGGATCGGCTGCTGGTAGATGGTGGCCTGCTCAATCCCTTGCCCATCGCGCCGGCGCTCAATCAACACACCGACCTGATTGTTGCGGTCAACCTCAATGCCAGACGCGAGAAACCAGACAACCGTGAGTCACCACTTAAACCACCCGGCATTTTCGACCTGGTGTCGATGAGTCTGGATACGATGCAGGGAGCTATCGGCCGCCTGAAACTGGCAGCGTATTCACCGGATATCTTGATCGACATCCCTCGGGATGCCTGTGCCTTTTACGAATTCTATCGAGCCACCGAGATGATCGAACTGGGGCGTCGACGAGCGCGAAGCGTGCTCAAAGCCCTGCCCTCGGCTCAATCCTGAACCGGGCACGAGTACAATCGTTCGCCAGAGCGGCGGGCCGACACCGCGAATGCCGTGTCTTGATCGTCGTAGCAGGCGGGGGGTGCAGGGCCGGGCGCCAGAGTGCTCAGCGCCAACAGAGGCAAAAACTCTATTGCATAAACTCAGTGTCGTCATAATTACCCTCAATGAGGAAGACCGGCTGCCGCGTACGCTAGAGGCCGTAGCCTGGTCCGACGAGATTCTGGTGGTCGACTCCGGCAGCAGCGACCGCACTGTCGACATCTGCAGCGACTACCAGAATTGCAGGGTGATTGAGCACGCCTTTACGGGTTACGGGCCGCAAAAGCGCCTTGCCGTGGGCGCGGCCCGCAATGACTGGATACTCAGTCTTGACGCGGACGAAATCCCGGACGCCGACCTTCTGTCTTCGACGCGTGCGGCACTCGCCGGAGACCTCAATAATACTGTCGGGTTTTATCTGCGCCGCAGTCTGGTTTTCATGGGAAGGGTATTTGAGCACGGGCGCGAGTCGCGCGAACGGCATTTGCGACTGTTCGACCGGCGTAAGGGGAATTTCTCTGATCAACTCGTGCACGAGCGCGTTCAGGTCGATGGCCCTACTGGCGAACTGGCGGGCCGCCTGCTGCATTACAGCTACCGGGACCTCGACGACTATTTCGACAAATTCAATCGCTACAGCAGTCTGAGCGCGGCGCGCATGCGCGCTGACGGACGGCGCGCAGGCCCTGTCAATATGCTTCTGGCCGGACCATTCAGGTTTGTCCAGTCATACCTGATTCACGGCAACTGGCGAAACGGGATTCCGGGCTTGGTCTGGTCTATATTGGCGGCATATTATAAAACGGTCAGGTATCTCAAACTGCTGGAACTGAACCGCCGCTGAAGCCAGGGGAGCATTACACAAGACTTCGGCAGGGCTCGCCGGCGCATGGATTGCGAATCCTGACCGGCCGGGGCCGAGTTTGAAGAGACGGTCCGTTCACCTTCGGATGGTTGAGATAGCGGGAACAGAAGTGGCATTGTTATGGTCAAAATTCGAGAGACTCCGGATCTGCATCTGCAAGCGCTATGTGAGGATGATTAAGATGAATAAGAAGATCGGCTTACTGCTTATTGCTCTGCTGATACCCCTGAGCAGTTACGCAATCGGTTACAGCAGAGTATTCGAAATACGGGCCTTCAAGGCAGAGATCCCGGCCGCCAAGGAAGGTTCGTCAGTGGTCAAGATCGGCGTGAGGCTACCCAGATCGGCCGAGATTCCAAAAGTCGAAGTGTTCTCGGATCGCGCAGATCGCGGTGACAACCTCGATGATTGGGCCAAATGCAATATCGATACCAAGGCATGCAAGGCCAGCGATACAAGGATCGTGCGATTTTTCCGCACGGATCATGACACCTGGCAGGAGTTGTCGGTAGAGATCGAGAACACTGACGCCAGCGCGCCTCGCTACGCGATGTTGCGGGTGACGTTCAAAGATCCGGCTGGCAACGATAAGTCCGATTGTGGCGTTGCCTATTATTGCGGCTTCTCTGAGGTCGTATCCAAATAACGGGTCCAGACTCCGGGAAGCACCCGGGACGGTCGCGCCCGGCGTGACGAAAATAAACGGGGCGCCTGATTTGAGGCGCCCCGTCGTTTCCAAAACACGAGCCTATCGGGGCCCGAGGCTATTGCGCCTCGAAATCCGGCGACAACTGCTGACCACGGCGTAGCGTTGTTCAGCCGGCGCGGGTTTGATTGGCAACCGCTTTGGCGGCGGCGGCCACCGCCTCCGGGTCACCAAGAAACTCGCGGCCCAGCGAATTCAGATTCTCGTCCAGCCGGTAGACCAGGGGCACGCCAGTGGGGATATTGAAGCCGACGATATCTTCCTCCGACATTCCGTCCAGCATCTTAACCAGCGCGCGCAGGCTGTTCCCATGAGCGGCGATAAGAACGGTCTTGCGCTGCTTTAGCCAGGGTACGATGCTTGATTCCCAATAGGGCTGCACTCTGAGCAAAGTATCTTTCAGAGATTCAGATCCGGGCAGGCGGGCCGGGTCGATGCCAGCATAGCGCGGGTCGTGACTCGGATGGCGGGGATCATCTTCAGCCAGTGCTGGTGGCGGCGTGGCGTAACTGCGGCGCCAGATCTGTACCTGTTCAGCGCCGTGTTTGGCCACCGTCTCGGGCTTGTTCAGGCCCTGCAGCGCGCCATAGTGACGCTCATTAAGTTGCCACGCCCTGTAGACCGGCACCCACATCCGGTCCATACCATCCATGACCATCCACAGGGTACGTATGGCTCGCTTGAGCACCGAGGTGAACGCGACGTCAAATTCCAGACCTTCGGTGGCCAGCAGCCTGGCCGCCTCCGCGGCCTCGGTACGGCCCTGTTCTGTCAGGTCGACGTCAGTCCAGCCGGTAAACAAATTCTTCAGATTCCAGTCGCTCTGGCCATGGCGCAGCAGCACCAGTTTGATCGGCATTTCAGCCTCCCTGTTGATGAGTTCCGTGTCCGAATTCTAACGCTTTTCCAGCGTGGCCGGGACCTTGTCGAGTGCAAATGAGCGACGACCAGGAATCTTCTTTATGGATGCCTTTCAGGCTTTCTTTGTGCTAGCCAGGCTGACCAGGTAGTTGCCCCGCTGCTGATCGTAGTTCAGGCGGATCAGGCCGCGTGACTCACAATCCTGGAGCATCTCGGAGAAGCTGCTGTAACCGTAATAGGACTCGCTGAACCCGGGGTGCACCCGTTTGATGGTTTGTTTGATCATCGAGCCCCACAGTTGGTCGTAATCGTCGCTTAAAGAACTGATGATCTCGAGCAATCGGTCCATCGCCTCGCTTTTGCGATCCTGGGGCTTGCCGCGACTCTTCGACTTGCTGCGACTGCGTGTGGCCACACGGACGAGGTCGTCGTAGTAGAGGAACTCGTCGCAGCCCGCAATCAGCAGATCCGACGTGGAGCTCTTCACGCCACAGCCGATTACCCGCTTATTGTTTTCCTTCAGCTTTGACACCAGCGGAGAAAAATCGCTGTCGCCGGACAGAAGCGCGAAGATGTCTATGTGTTGCTTCGCGTAACACAGGTCGATTGCGTCAACCACCATATGGATATCCGCGCTGTTCTTGCCGCCCTGTCGGGTCTGGGGGATATCAATCATCTCGACCCCATTGGCATGGAATTCCTTTACATAGTCGCGGTAGTTGCTCCAGTCGCAATAGGAGCGTTTGAACACGATCCGACCTTTCTCCAGCAGCCGCTTCATGACCAGCTGGATATCGAACTTCGGTGCGCTCTTCATGTCGCGCACTCCGATAGCAAGATTCTCAAAATCCACGAAGACAGCTATTAGCGGTTCCTGGGACATACGGCGGGTTTCCTTGTGACGATCTCAGAGCTGCGTGAGACGCCGAATTTCCTGCATCGCGACCGACAAGGTCGGAAAATCTGTAGAGCCCATCGCGACCATTTCCCGGGTAGTGGTAAGGACGTGGTCGACTCGCTCCTGATGCGCGGAAATCCAGGCGTGAACTGCGACGGCGGGTGGTTTGCGTTTGTTGGCCGCGATCACCAGGCGGGTGAGCTGGCCCTGCAGATGATACAGGTTCTCACGCATGCTGTTGCGTGCCATGGCTTGCCATCGGCCCTCGACCGACAGTTGTTCAACCTGATCGCGGAGCCAGTCAATCCGCAATTCCTGACCGAGAGTGAAGTAGATATGCGCCGCAGCTGCCGGGCTTCCGCCGGCATCCTGGGCGACCTCGATAATATCCAGCGCGGAATGCATCGCATGCAGGCTGGCCATCCGGCGCGCGACGTCATCCGGAACACCAAGCTCCTTGTACAGGCCGAAGGCTTCCCCGAAGCGGCGTAACTCCCGGCCCGCCAGATACTCTTCGAGATTTGTGCACAGCCTGGTGGCGTGGCTGCCGAAGCGCTTCACCGCCGCTTCGATATCCTGGACCAGGTCAGGCCGGTCAAGCAGCCAGTGCGTGCCATGTTTCAGCAGGCGAGTAGTTCGGTTCATCATCGAATACTGGGCATTGGCGTGAATCTTGTTGTCCAGTGCTTCGATCGAACTCCACAGGGAGCGCACGTCGAATACCTCGCGGGCGATTGCGTAGGCGCGCGCAACCGAGGCCAAATCCGCCCCGGTTTCGTCGCTGGTCCGGTAAGCGAATACCGGACCCATTCGATTAACCAGGCTATTGGTGACCAGCGTGGCGATGATCTCCCTGGACAGGCGATGCTCGCCCATCAGCTGGCGGTATTTTCGCTGCAGAGGCGCGGGGAAGTAACTGATCAGTTCGTGGCTGAGATAAGGATCCTCGGGCACGTTGGAGGCAATCATGTCGGCATACAGGCTCATCTTGCCGTAGCTGAGCAGCACAGACAGTTCAGGACGGCTGAGCCCGCGGCCGGTTGTACGCCGCTCGTTGATGGCTTCATCGTCGGGCAGGAATTCAAGTGCCCGATCCAGCGTGCCGCGGCGCTCCAGGGCATGAATCAGATACTGGTGTTCGCGGATTCGCTCGACCGCGTTGGCCTCGAGCAGGCTGATCGCCTGACCCTGAAGATAGTTGTTGCGCAACACCTGCTCGGCGACCTCGTCGGTCATCTCGGCCAGCAGGCGCTTGCGGCGGCCGCTGGTCAGCCCTGATTGTTGGGTGACGATATTCAGCAGGATCTTGATATTGACTTCGCGATCAGAGCAGTCAACGCCGGCGGAGTTGTCGATGAAATCAGTGTTGAGACGCCCCTCCTGGAGCGCGTACTCGATACGGCCAAGCTGGGTGCAGCCGAGATTGCCGCCTTCGCCGACAACCTTGCAACGCAGGTCTTTGCCGTTGACCCGGACCGCGTCATTGCTGCGGTCGCCGACATCCGGGTGGGTCTCGGTGCTGGCCTTCACATAAGTGCCGATACCGCCGTTCCACAGCAGATCGACCGGCATCTTCAGGATCGTGCGGATCAGCTCGTCCGGGGTCAGGCTCTGCTTGTCCACTTTCAGCATGTCGCGGACCTGGGGACTCAAGGGGATCAGTTTGTCCGCGCGCGAAAAGATGCCTCCGCCCTCAGAGATCAGATTGAGGTTGTAGTCGTCCCAGCCGGAACGACTCAGCCCGAAAAGCCGCGAACGCTCCTTGAAACCGGCCGCAGCATCCGGCTCCGGGTCGAGGAAGATGTGCAGGTGGTTGAACGCTGCCTGCAGTCGAATGTGACGGGACTGAAGCATCCCGTTGCCGAATACGTCGCCGCTCATGTCTCCGATCCCGGCGACCGTGAACGCCGAATTCTGGATGTCCCGGCCCATTTCACGGAAATGTCGTTTAACGCATTCCCAGGCGCCGCGGGCCGTGATCCCCATCCCTTTGTGGTCGTATCCGACCGAGCCACCGGACGCGAAAGCGTCACCCAGCCAGAAATCGTAGTCAGCAGAAATCTGATTGGCGATATCGGAGAAGCTCGCGGTGCCCTTGTCGGCCGCAACAACCAGATACGGATCGTTGCCGTCGATGCGCACCAGTCCCGGCGGCGCCACCGGTTCCGATTCGACCAGGTTGTCTGTGATATCGAGCATGCCGCGGATAAAGGTGCGATAGCAGTAAATGACCTCGGCCATGACCTGCTCCCGATCACCGACAGGGAGTTGCTTCGCGACGAATCCGCCCTTGGCGCCCACCGGGACAATAACCGTGTTTTTGACCGCCTGAGCCTTCATCAATCCCAGTACTTCGGTGCGGAAGTCCTCTGGCCGGTCCGACCAGCGCAGGCCGCCTCTGGCTACTTCACCGCCGCGAAGATGTACACCCTCGACTCTCGGCGAGTAAACGAACACCTCGAACATCGGCCTTGGCTTGGGCAGATCAGGAATCTTGCGTGGATCGAGCTTGAACGAGATATAGGCTTTGGCGGCACCCTCGTTGTCAGTCTGGTAAAAATTGGTGCGCAGGCTGGCCCGGATCATCTCGCGGAAAGCGCTGATGATACGATCAGCATCAAGTCCGATCACCGAGTCCATGGCATGATCCAGCGCCTGGCTGATGGTGAGCCACAGACGCTTCCGTTGCTTGTCACTCACGTCCGGATCAAAACGGGCTTCGAATTTCTCAACCAGTAGTCCGGCAATTTTCGGATACTCGCCCAGTACCCGTTCCATGTAGGCCTGGCTGAACGGCAGGCCGGTCTGGAGGATGTAGCGGCAGTAAGCGCGAAGCAGCGAGACCTGACGCCAGGACAGTCCCGCGGTCAGCACCAGACTGTTGAAGCCGTCGTTCTCCGTCTTGCCAAGCCAGGTGCTTTCAAATGCGCCCTGGAAGGCTTGGTTAACGTCCGCAGGTACCAGACCGCGCTGCTGGCGCAACACCATCTCGAAATCCTGGATCCAGATTTCGCTGTCGCCCTCAAGATGAACCCGGTAGGGTCGCTCGCTGATGACACGCAGTCCCAGGTTCTCCAGCATCGGCAGGACGTCAGAGATAGGCAGCGGTGAGTCCGCGTGAAACGTCTTGAAGCGCACTCGTTCGTCCGGAAAAGACGGCGGTCTGTAGAGGCTCATGCGCAACTGTTCCGGCGATTCCCTGACCGCGGCCAGACGCTCGATGTCGAAGGTCGCCTCGCGCGCGGTGACGTCTTCGACATAGGCGGCCGGGAACACCTGAGCATAGCTGCGGAACAGATGCAGACCCTGCTCCTCGGCGAAGCGTTCGACCAGCGCGTCGCGCAAGTCGTCCTGCCAGGTGCGCACGGCCTCGGCGATCGCTTTCTCCAGTGACGCCAGGCGCACGCGCGGCGGGTTCTCCGGATCGGTACGGACGATGATATGGACCCGGGCGAGCCTGGATTCCGACATCTGCACATCGGACTCAATCTGGGTGCCGTTAAGCGCGCTGTCGAGGATGCTCTGAATGCGTTCGCGGACCTGCGTGTTGTAGCGATCGCGAGGCACGAAGACCAGACATGAGAAAAAACGCCGGAACGGGTCACGGCGCACGAAAAGTCTTACCTGTTGGCGCTCTTGCAAATTGAGAATGCCGCTGCTGATCCGACCTAACTCTTCGATGGAGGCCTGAAACAGTTCATCGCGAGGAAAGCTGTCGAGAATATGCAGCAGCGCCTTGCCGCCGTGGCTGCCCGGGCGTAGCCCCGAATGCGCCATGACTTTCTGCACTTTGTGCCGCAACACCGGAATGGAGCGGGGGCTACGGCTGTAGGCGACTGAGGTATACAGGCCGAGAAAACGCTTCTCACCAACAACCTTGCCATTGGCGTCAAAGTGCTTGACGCCCACGTAGTCGAGGTATCCGACCCGGTGCACGGTTGAGCGTGAATTCGCCTTGGTCAGGATCAACAGATCTTTTGACCGGGTGTGCCGGCGGATCGCGCGACTCATCACTGCGCTGCCGGCGCTGCTGGACTCCGACGGCTTGCGCAGGATGCCGAGGCCAGTCTCCGGTTTCGCCTTCAGCATCTCGCCATCGGGGCCCTTGATCAGCTCGTATTCGCGATAGCCCAGGAAGGTGAAATGGTCATCGTCCATCCATTCGAGAAAGGCCTGGGCTTCGTCGATAACGGTTCGATCCAGCGGCGGCGGAGAATCCTCCAGGTCGCGGCAGATATCCCGTGCCTTGCGTCGCATTGCGGACCAGTCCTCGAATGCTCCGCGGACGTCACCGAGCGCGCTCTTGACCTTGCGTTCCAGGTCGCGGAACACTTTTGCATCGCTCTCTCGGTCGATTTCAAGATGCACAAAAGACTCGTACTGTGCGTCGTCCGCATCTTCAATGGACGACAGCACCTCGAGCAGCTTGCCCTGAGGATCACGGCGCACGACCAGCACCGGGTGAACGGTGAGATGGATGTACAAGCCGAATTCGTTGATTACCATGCCCAGCGAGTCCACCAGGAATGGCATGTCGTCATTGACCACGTCGACGACGGTGTGCTGCGAATCCCAGCCGTGTTCCTCAACTTCAGGATTCAGCACCCTGGCTCGCGAGCGGCCTCGCTTGCGCTGCATCGCGAAGTTCAGATGCTGCAGCGCAGCTCCAGCCAGATCCGCAGGGTCCCGCGCGCGCAGATCCTCCACTGAAACATTGGCATAGTAGCGATCGAGGAAGAGTGAGACGTCTACCGGACAATCGGCCGGAGCGTTGTCCAATGCGGCGGAAATGACGCCGTCCAGAACCCGCTGTCTCGGGTTGGCCGCGTTTGAGCTCATGAGCTGTGTCCGTCGGGGTGTCGGATGAATGACGCAATTCTAGCGCTTTGGGCATCTGATTTGCGCTTCTCCGACGGAAAAAATCCGCCGGACCGACCAGCCATGCCTAGCTGCGCCGTTGCAGATCCTCGATCACGCCAGCCAGAAAACGACATGCTTCGCCACCGGTAACGCAGCGGTGATCGAAACTCAACGACAACGGTATCCGGCGATGTGTTTCGATGCCGCCGAGTACTGGCACTACGTCATGTCGAATTCCACCGGAACCGAGTATGGCGATCGTGGGCGGCACGACCACTGGCGTGGCATAGCGCCCGGCCATCATGCCGAAGTTCGACAAAGTAAACGTGAAGTCCTTCATCTCATCGGGCGCTACGGTACGCTCACGCGTTTTTTGCTTGATCACATTCAGGTCGTCGCGCAATTCGTCCGCGGATTTTTGCTCCACATGACGAATGACGGGGACGATCAGTCCCTCAGGAGTATCCACGGCGATGGCGACATCGACCCTGTTCTCCAGTTGCCGGGTCATCGCGGCGCCGTCATAAAAGCCGTTCAACGACGGTTCTGCCCGGCAGCCGGCAACGATCGCGCGCAGCAGGCGAGTGGTAATGTCCTGCCCGGGCGTCCAGCCGTGAATATCTGCATCATCGAAAATCGTGCACGGACAAGCTTCATCCCTGGACAAGCTCATGCTCTGCGACATTGCGCGGCGCGGACCGCGCAAGCGTTCGGGCTCGCCCGGCGGCAGCCGGGTTACTGACCGCTGCTTCTTCTCCGGTCGCGGCCGGAAGTTCTCGACGTCTTCGCGGGTAACCCGATCGCCGCGCCCGGTAGGCGGGACATCGGCCAGATCGATGCCCTTTTTCTTGGCCAGCGCGCGTACCGCGGGTGCCGCCTTGACCTTGCCCTGGGCGCGGTACCGGCGGCCTCCGGCGACGGCGGTCTCAACCAATTCCTCATCGCTGACCGGCATGCTGCCGACCACCGTGCCGGTATCCGCCGTCGCCGCCGGTTTTTCGTCACTGACTGCCGGTGTTGACGCGGTTTCCGCTGTTGATTCGGCCGGTTCGGCGCCGCTACCCGTATCGATATCGATCAGCGGTTTGCCGGTCTCGACAATATCGCCTTCACCGGCATACAGCCTGGCCACGCGTCCGCTAAAAGGTGCAGGAACCTCGACCACAGCCTTTGCCGTCTCGACGGAAAGCATTGGCTGATCCAGCGCAATTGCATCGCCCTGTTTGACGTGCCAGGTGACGATTTCAGCCTCGGGCAAGCCTTCGCCCAGATCCGGCAGATTGAATGTTTTCATAACTGACTCTTTGTCTGACGGATGCGTTCGCGGACCACTCAATCTTCCAGAGTGACTTTGGCGGCATCCATGATGCGTTGCACACTTGGCAGGTACTGATATTCCATTCGAAACAGCGGCATCACGGTATCGTAGCCGGTCACTCGCTGGATTGGCGCCTCCAGATCGTACAGGCCCTTTTCCGCGACACCCGCGGCGACTTCGGCACCCACGCCGCAGCTGCGTGCGGCCTCATGGATAATGACCAGCCGACCGGTTTTCTCGACAGACTCGAGAATTGTGTCGATATCCAGCGGGCTGATGGTGGCGACATCGATCACCTCGCAACTGATGCCTTCTTCCGCCAGCGCGGTCGCGGCTTTGAGGGTCTCGAAAGTCATCGCGCCCCAGGTGACCAGGGTGACATCATCACCCTCGCGCAAGGTGTAGCAGACGTCGAGCGGCATTGCTCTGCCGTCGTCGGCCACCTCTTGTTTTTGCAGGCGGTAGATCCGCTTGGGCTCGAGGAAAACCACCGGGTCCGGGTCGCGGATTGCCGCCAGCAAAAGGCCGTAGGCGCGTTGGGGCGAGGAGGGGATGACGACGCGGATGCCGGGCATATGCGCGAACAGTGCTTCGGTACTCTCGGAATGGTGCTCTGGCGCGTGAATCCCACCGCCGAAGGGTGCACGCAACACCATCGGACAATGCAGGCGGCCTCTGGTGCGGTGACGCATGCGCCCGGCGTGATTGATCATCTGGTCTACGGCGGGATAAATGAAACCCATGAACTGCATTTCGCACACCGGCTTCATGCCTTGTGCGGCCATGCCGATGGATGCGCCTGCGATCATCGCTTCAGCCAGCGGCGAATCCATTACGCGATCAGGACCGAAGCGTTGCTGCAGGCCTGCCGTCGCCCGGAACACGCCGCCGTTTACGCCCACGTCCTCGCCCAGAATGACGACCGATTCGTCGCGCTCCATTTCGTGCGCAAGCGCCATGGTCACCGCTTCGATCAGGGTTATCTTGGCCATCAGTGATCCCCTCCGGAAGCGCCATAACGGATCGCGTTCTCACGTTGCTCCTGCATGGCTTCCGGCAGATCCTTGAACATGTAATCGAACATCGCGCCGGTAGGCTGGACAGGCGTGTCCAGGTACTGCTTGACTGCGGCCTCGACGGCAAGCGCGCATTCGGCGAGCAGCGCCTCCTCCTGCTGTTCGTCCCATGCGCCGATACTGGTCAGGTACTTGCGCAACCTGATCAGCGGCTCTTCGATGCGGGCTGCCTCGACTTCACCCTGATCCCGATAGCGGCTTGCGTCGTCGGCGGTGGTGTGGTCACTGAGGCGATAGGTGACGGCTTCGACCAGGGTCGGACCCTCTCCGGCGCGGGCTCGCGCCAGCGCGGTCTCCATCGCGTCCCGCACCGCGATGACATCATTGCCATCGACCTGGACGCCAGGCATGCCGGCTGCGATGGCTTTTTGCGCAAGCGTCTCAGCGGCGGTCTGTATCGACAGCGGCACTGAGATGGCCCACTTATTGTTCACTATCACAAACACAGCAGGCAATTTGCGTACTGCGGCGAGGTTTAGCGCTTCGTAGAAATTGCCTTCCGAGGTACCGCCATCACCGATCACACTGACCGCGCAACGTGGTTCCTTGCGCAGCTTGAATGCCCAGGCGGCGCCGGCCGCGTGCAGGCATTGTGTGGCGATCGGTACGCACCAGGCGAAGTCGTGCCTCGGCCCTGAAAAATTGTTTCCGCGCTCGTCGCCGCCCCAATAGAGCAGGACCTCCGACATCTTCACCCCGCGCCAGAACTGTGCGCCGTATTCGCGATACATCGGGGCCAGACAGTCCTCTTCGCGCATCGCGGCGCCGATGCCTACGTGGGCAGCCTCATGACCGAGTGAGGAGGCGTAAGTACCCAGTTTGCCGGTACGCTGCAGATTGATCGCCTTGGTGTCGAACACCCTGGTCTGGGTCATCAGCCGATACATGCGCAACAGTTGTTCGGGGTCTCGGGCGAATTCGGGAAGTTTGCCGACCGGATTTCCTTCCGGATCGAGAAACTGGCTATATCCGACCTTGAATTCAGCAATCGTTTTCAAACAGATTTCCTCCAGGGCCCGAGCCATGTCACAAGGAATTGCGTCCTTCTTGGCATGGCCGGTTCAGGAATGGGGCCGCCGACGAGAGGCTCTCAGGTGGCGGGCGCCCGGAAAGGATGCGCATTATAACCGAAGTTTTCTGCGATAATTCTTGTCGCGACGCACCATCGGGAAGGCGCCGCCGAGCTTTCGACCGGGATTTTTCCCGGCCGGATCCGGCATCAGTAATCCGAGGCGGAAATGCATATGAACAAGCGTGAACTCGAAGACGGTATTTACCGCGATCTCTCAAACCGGCTGACCTATGCCGGGTATCTGCAACTGGATCGACTGCTCGGGGCTCAATCGCCCCTAAGCAAGCCTGCGCATCATGATGAATTGTTGTTCATTATCCAGCACCAGACCTCCGAGCTATGGTTCAAGCTGATCATTCATGAGCTGAGAGCGGCGATCAGGCATCTTCAGCAAGACGAGCTGGCGCCCTGTTTCAAGATTCTGGCCCGGGTCAAACAGGTGCAACAACAGCTTTTCAGTCAGTGGTCGGTCCTTGAGACGCTGACTCCAAATGAGTATGCACAGTTTCGTGGGGTGCTGGGCCATGCGTCTGGTTTTCAGTCAGCACAAAACCGCGAGGTGGAATTTCTGCTGGGTAACAAGGACGCGGCGCATATGCAGGTTTTTGAGTATGACGAAGCCACCCATGCGCGGCTGCAGCAAACGCTTGATGCTCCGAGTATCTACGACGAATTTCTGATGTTTCTTGGCCGCCGCGGCTTCCCGGTGCCAGCCGACAGGCTCGAACGCGACTGGTCCGAGTCCTACGAATCCCACCCTGGCGTCGTTCAGATGTTCAAGACGATTTATGAAGACAGCGCATCTCATTGGCAAGCCTATGATATGTGCGAAAAACTGGTGGATGTAGAGGAGAATTTTCAGTTGTGGCGATTCCGCCATCTGAAGACCGTCGAGCGCATCATCGGTTTCAAACGTGGTACCGGAGGCTCGTCCGGCGTCTCATTTCTGCGCCAGGCGATCGACTTCCGACTGTTCCCGGAGTTGATCGAGGTTCGTACGCTTATTGGCGGCTAGTGCCGATGTTCGCGGAGCAGGGAGCCGGTCAACGCTGGATGCCGAGACCGCTGTAGAACCGGCGCGGGCAGGAATCCGGGCTAGGAGATTTCCGGGCGTCCGAGGCGGCTGGCCTGATCCGCCAGACGCCGCAGGATCGCATCCAGTTGTTGGCGCTCGCTTGTGTCCAGGGTAGACAACAGCGCGCTCTCATACTCGAGCAGCATCGGCGCGATGCGTTGATACAGGCGCTTGCCTGCCGTGGACAAATCCAGAATCGATCGGCGTCGGTCGGCATCCGCGAAATTCCGCCGTATGCGACTGGAATCCAGCAGGCGGGACACGGCTCGGCTCACTGCTACCTTGTCCATCGCGGTACGCTCGGCGACCTCTGCCGCCGAGATTCCCGGAAATCGGCCCAACACCGCCATGACCCGCCATTCAGGAATTGATAGCCCGAAGCGCGTCGAATATGTCTCCGCGATGGCTGCGCTAACCGTGTTAGACAGCACGGACAATCTGTAGGGCAGGAATCGTTCAAGATCGAGGGTCACCGATCCCGTTGTGCGGCGCAGCTTGTTGTCGAAGGCCATGGGGCACTATAATAGTTACATCTGAAACTAATTCAACTGCGACAGGGCTGGTCAGGCCCTGTCTTTAATTGTGGAGAATTCCAATGGCGGATCTGCATTCAAATCCCCTGGGCATCAACGGCTTTGAGTTTGTCGAATTCGCAGCGCCTCACGCGGGTGAGTTGGACCAGTTGTTTCGCGCCATGGGTTTCAGCGCCGTGGCTCGCCATCGCAGCCGTCAGGTGACCCTGTATCGTCAGGGGGAAATCAGTTTCCTGATCAACGAAGAGCCGGACAGTTTTGCTGCGGACTTCGCCCGCGCCCATGGCCCCTGTGCGTGTGGTTTCGCCATCCGGGTGGCAGATGGTGAGGTGGCGAGAACCCATGCGCTGGCAAACGGGGCCGAGCCGATCACCGACAAGGCGGATACGCTGGCGCTGAACGTGCCGGTGATCGAGGGTATCGGTGGCAGTGCCTTGTATCTGATCACCGATAAAGCAAAGCGCCCGGTATTTGAAGACGACTACGAATTCTTCGAGGGCGTTGACCGGCATCCCGCCGGCTTTGGTCTGAAATTCATCGATCATCTGACCCACAATGTTTATCAGGGAAATATGGATCGCTGGGCCGGTTTCTATGAGCGGATCTTCAATTTCCGCGAGATCCGCTATTTCGATATCAAGGGTGCCAAGACAGGTCTGGTGTCCCGCGCGATGACTGCGCCGGACGATATGGTGCGCATCCCGATCAACGAGGCGACCGATGACAAATCGCAGATTGCCGAGTATCTGGATGAGTACAAAGGCGAGGGTATCCAGCACATCGCGTTGTTCACCGACGACATCTATGCATCGGTGGAGGCACTCAGATCTCATGACCTCGAATTCCTCGACGTGCCCGATACCTATTACGAGATGGTCGACGAGCGCCTGCCGAAGCATGGCGAGAATCTTGATCGGATGGCGGGAAATCGTATCCTGATTGATGGCGACCGCGAAACCAGGAAACAGCTGTTGCTGCAGATTTTCACCCAGACCTGTGTCGGCCCGATCTTTTTTGAGATCATCCAGCGCAAGGGCAATGAAGGGTTTGGCGAAGGCAATTTTCAGGCCCTGTTCGAGTCCATCGAGCGGGACCAGCAAAAGCGCGGCGTGCTTTGAGATCGATGACGCGCCCGGAGCCCACACCATGAAGCAATGGATCTCCTTCCCCCGTATCGAGGGCCTGTCATCGCGACAGGCCCACGCAGATCTGCCCGCCGGCACATTTGAACGTGAATTGGGTCGAGAGGGTTTCTTTGGCCCAGCCACCCATATGTACCATCGCCATCCGCCGACGGCCTGGTCAGACTTCCAGGGCCCACTGCGGCCGCGCGCGTTTGATACGACCCGGCTCAAGCAATCGGGCAGCACCCCATGGGACGCAATATCGCTATTGCACAATGCGGCAGTCAAGATCCGGCACTGGACCCTGACGGCGAGCATGGATGATCTGGTGCGCAATGCCGACGGCGATGAACTGCTGTTCATCCATCAGGGCCAGGGCGAGCTTTTTTGTGACTACGGGCATATGTCGTTTCGCGATGGCGACTACATTTTGCTCCCGCGCGGCACAATGTGGCGTATCGAAACTACTGCCCCGATAGTCGCGCTGATGATCGAAGCCAGTAACGAGAGTTACCAGCTGCCGGACAGGGGCATGCTGGGTCCGCACGCGATTTTTGATCCAGCCATCCTCGATACGCCGCGTATCGATCAATCGTTCAAGGAGCAGCAGGGCGAAGATCCATGGCGTGTGGTGGTGAAGTCCCGCGGCAAGCTATCGGTAATGAGTTTCCCGTTCAACCCGCTGGATGCGGTCGGATGGAAGGGCGATCTGGTCCCGGTAAGATTGAACTGGCGCGACATTCGACCGCTGATGAGTCATCGATATCATTTGCCGCCATCCGTACACACAACGTTTCTGGCCAGCCGTTTTGTCATCTGTACCTTCGTGCCGCGGCCGTTCGAGACCGACCCGGGTGCGTTGAAAGTGCCGTTCTTCCACAACAATGATGACTTCGACGAAGTGATTTTCTATCACGCGGGTGAGTTTTTCTCCCGAGACAACATCCATCCGGGAATGATCACGCTGCACCCGTCGGGTTTCGCCCACGGGCCACATCCCAAAGCTCTGGGCAATATGCTCGATCAAAAGGCGCCCGGAACCGAGGAGGTCGCGGTGATGATCGATACTCGCGATGCGCTGGATATTGACGACCAGGCGGTCCCTCTGGAGTGGACCGGTTACGTCGATTCATGGAAATCCTGAACCGGGGAACGCTCGGGTCCATAAGCCACCCGCGACCACCAAAATCCCAGACTCCCACAAAGGACACCAATCCCCATGAAACTCGGTTCTCTTCGCGCAGGCGGTCGTGACGGCAGTTTGATTCTCGTCAGCCAGGATTTACAGCGGGCAGTAAAGGCCACGGATGCTGCATCGACCTTGCAGTCGGCATTGGAGAACTGGGAGCAGGCCGCGCCGGCCCTGGCCCAGTTGGCTGCCGCGCTTGAAAGCGGTCACGTGGATGGTGAATTTCCGCTGGAAACAGAACAGCTTGCATCGCCTCTGCCGAGGGCTTTCCAGTTCCTGGATGGCAGCGCTTATCTTGCTCATGTTGAACGGGTGCGGCGCGCGCGTGGCGCCGAGATGCCACCGAGTTTTCTTACCGATC
>Ga0316191_10001415_pt1 | contig 16865 bp, 9 predicted proteins | sample Eddworburr2cm_MG_FD_204928 | JGI IMG/M metagenome (GOLD analysis project Ga0316191, IMG submission 204928) | Coastal sediment microbial communities from Maine, United States - Eddy worm burrow 2 cm | ecosystem: Environmental > Aquatic > Marine > Coastal > Sediment | place: USA: Maine | collected...
ACTATAAGGCGATTAACAAACCTCTGGGCAAAAATTCCTGCCGATGGTGGGTGAATAAACAGGCTCGGGCTAATGTCGAAGATAGACTTGATGAAATACAATCGTGATTGTCGCCAATGAAGCTGGCCGAATGATGGGACTCAATATCAATGTCAGCGGAGGAAATCTTCCAGTAACTAAAGGTGATTTACACTTTTGCCTTGATGCGCCTGGCAATGGATATCACACTTCGAACTCCCTGAACGTAAAGGGTTGGGTGGTTCACAGGTCAAAGTCGATTTCCAGGATACGCTGCTACATGGATTGCGGTAAAGAAGTCGACAGCGCAGATTTATCTGAACTCAGACCAGGTGTTCTGAAAGCATTTCCCGAATATCCTGATGCCGGACTGGCCGGCTTTAATTTGATACTCAAAGGTCTTTCCCCGTCTCGAATCAGAGTAGTAGCGGAGTTCGAATGTGGCATGCAGGAGCTGTTGGAAACCATCGAGTTGTCGAAGTTGAAACAGCCCAAGCTGATGTTCATGCACATTGCCAAAACGGCCGGAACAAGCGTCAACAGTTATTTTAGTGCGCAATATCCGGCTGAGCTGACAGCAACCCATGTGGAAAGCAATCCCCTTTTCAGAAAAGACCCAAAGTGGGCCCATGAGCTGGAATTCATTTCCGGTCATATAGTTTTTTCCGAGTTCGAGCAACGTTTGGACCTTTCCGAGTTTTTCAAAGTCACGCTGGTTCGCGAGCCGTTTGCGCATTTGCGGTCACACCTGGCATGGATTCGCCATCTAACGGCCCCTGAACTCGAGCAACATTTGAAGTCCTATCCGGAATATATACAAAAACTGGCGGCGAAATTGCGAGATACGGACTTTCACGACCCTTCGATGCTGAGCCGCCTCGTCGAATCGCTGCATGGGCTGGAACTGCACCTGTTGGACAACTGCCAGACACGGTATTTCTCAGCTCCCATACAGAACAGCCGGGTTGGCCAGGAGGACTTTGACCGAGCAACGGAAACACTCCATCAGTTCGATTTTGTCGGTATCACCGAAGATACAGACATTTTTCTTTCCGAGGTCTCGAGAATCTTGGGATTTGAAAAGCCACTCCCGAAAGCCAGGGGCAACGTTGCGCAATCTTATTTTGAGCTGGATATCACCAGCAGACGGGTCAAGGACATTTTGTGGCCGCTGGTCCGGTTCGACTCAAAAATTTATAAAAATGTGGTGAAGATGCGCTCAAATCCGACCACAGGTTGACCATCGTTACTGGTCGAACACCAGTCCGGTGAATTTGGATGATCGCTCTTCCCAACTTACTGATTTATGTTTTTTTTGCTAATCGATATATACTATGCTGAACAGGAAGTTGCAGTTCTTCGAAATCAGGAGAGGTTCGATGCGCTACATTAACGGGGAATACTGGGTGCTTAAGGGTTTTCATCTAGCCATAATTCTGCTCGCTATTGTATTCAGTACATCAGCTTTTGGGCAGTGCTCCACGGCGGCCTGGACGTCGGTATCCGGCTCACCGGCTGCAGTGGGGCCGCCGGCAAGCAAGAAGTACGAGCAGGATTGCGCCCTCACGGTCAACGCGGCGACTGCGCCGTCATACGTGACGACGGACACGCCCATCGACGAGACCACCTTTTCAGCCCGTTTCTACATGCTCACCGAGGCGCTCAACATCGCAACCGGTGTCAATGACTACGTGACGGTTTTGAGAGCAAGGAATAATTCGACGGCCGAGTTCGAACTGCGACTGCGAAGCACCGGAAGTGTCATTCACTTGGTTTCGTATTACCGCGACAACGGATCGCTGGTCAAACACCCTACCGAGTTGGAACTGCAGGATGTCTGGCAGGCGATCGAAATCACGTGGTCGGCAGGCTCCGTTGACGGAGCGTTCGAAATAAAAATCGATGATATTCCCCAGATCGCCGACATGGCCGTGGCCAACGGCAGTTCAGTGATCACTGACCTGGATTTTGGTATTGTCGAGTTGACCTCGGCAACAGGGGCCCTGGTTCTCGACGCGATTGAACTGAGACGGGCCGGCAATTCAGGCCTTCTCACCGTGACCGAGTTGGAAAATATCTCAACTCGTGCGGACGTTCGCACAGTCAATGAAATCGTCATTGGCGGATTCGTCATTGAGGGCGACACCGACAAATGCGTCGTCGTGCGAGCTCGAGGCCCGAGCGTGGGCGTACCTGACGGTGAAATCCGCTTGTCAGACCCGTGGCTGGTTTTGAAATCCGGTGCCGACAACGTCGACATCAATTACGATTGGGTGGATTCGCCGGAAGCGGGCATCATGATCAACCTGGGTCTGCAACCGCCCTTTGACGAGGAGGCTGCCATCTACGTCTGCCTGCCTCCGGGGCCTTACACGGCCCTGGTTCGTGGTGAAGGCGGAGTGACGGGCATTGGCATCGTCGAGGTATTCGACGCTGACGAGGGAACTTCATACCTCGAGAATATTTCGACGCGTGCGCCGGTCGATATCGGAAACAAGGCCGCAATCGGCGGGTTCATTGTTTCCGGCGACCAGCCGAAACAGGTTTTGATCCGGGGTCGCGGGCCGAGTGTTGGTGTTGACGACGGGGTTGTCCGACTTCCCGATCCATGGGTCAGGCTGTTTCTTCCAGAAGGGGATACGGTGGACAATTTGGATTGGCGGGACACGCAGGAATCGGAAATCCTGGCGACCGGGCTGGCGCCGCCTGATGACACCGAAGCGGCCATTCTGATCACGCTGCAACCCGGTTTGTACACGGCGATTGTCAGGGGTGAGGGCGGAACCTCGGGCGTCGGTATCGTAGAGGTGTATGACCTATCGGGCGTATCGATTGCTCCCCAGTAGGCTGGGTTTGTCGATCAGTCTGAATTGCGAGGCGGCCACGCAAAACTGAAATCGGTATCATGCAGCGTGAGATTGGGGCTGTAGGCCGGGTCTTTTTGCAGCAGGTCGCCCCAACGCGACTTCATGTACTCGACCTCTTTTTCAAATCTAGCTCGCTTTTCCGGGGAGTCGTCCTGGCCCCTTGAGACTGACTCGTGGTGATACAGCAATGCGTGCGGGGTCCACACGTTTCTGTAACCTGCTTCACTAAGGCGAAGACAGAAATCCACGTCATTGAAGGCAATGGCAAGATTATTGCCATCCAGTCCGCCCACCTCCTGGAACACGCTTTTTCTGAGGACCATGCATGCCGCGGTTAAAGCCGAATACGTGTTTACAATCCGTGCTCGACCGAAATACCCCGGTGCGTCGCCAGGCGCGTTTTTGAATGCATGGCAGCCGATGCCCCCCAGTCCCAGCACGACGCCGGCATGTTGCACCGTTTCATCTGGATACAAAAGCTTGGCGCCTACTGCGCCCACGCCGGGTTGGCAAGCGATGCTGACCATTTCTCCCAGCCAATCCGACGAAATGACCTCAATGTCGTTGTTAACGAGTGCGACGAGTTCGCCAGAAGCATCATGAACGGCGGAATTGTTGATCTCGGCAAAATTAAACGGCCGAGTATCCCGTTGGACCCGTATACCGGGGCTCTTGTTGATTAATTCCAGGTAGGTAAGCGTATCCGGGTCATCCGAGTTATTGTCAACGACAAGGATCTCGAAATTGCTGTACAGGGTCTTCTCCTGAATGCTCTCGATGCAATTCTGCAGCAAGTTCAGCTGGTTTCGAGTTGGAATGATGAGTGTCACCAGGGGCTCGGGTTGAGGCAGATCATAAAAAATCCGGTACCCGTACAGTTGGCCCTCGACCGTTGCAGATATGCCGCACCGATCGAAATGTTCCTGGATGGCATTTTCTCCGGCAACAACTGCATAAGGTTTTGCAGCGACATCGGCCGCAGTGCTATCGCTGTGCATCCGCCAGTGGTACAACACTTTCGGAATGTGAACGATGCTGCGCTGATCAATTTTTTCAATGTAACGCAATGCCAGGTCGTGATCTTGTGAACCCTCAAAACCTTTTCTGAAGCCTCCGATGGCCAGAGTTAACTCACGCCTGTATACGCCAAGGTGCGAGATCATGTTATGCGAAAGAAAAAGGTCAGGATTCCAGTCGCACTTGAAATAGGGTTCGGAGCGCCTGCCGTCCTCGTCGATTTTATCCTCATCCGAGTAGATCAACGTGGCATCGGGGTGACAGTTTATGGTTTTAGCAACTTCGTATAGAGCGTGTTCGGGCAGTAAGTCATCATGATCCATGAGCGCAACCCAATCGCCCGTGGAGATCTCCAGCGCACTATTGGAGGCCTCCGAGATGTGGCCATTGTCTTCCCGGAAAACGACCTTGACGCGTGGGTCTTCATCGGCCAGTTCCGCCAGGAACTGCCTGGTCGACTCGTTGGTTGACGCGTCGTCCGCGATGCACAGTTCCCAGTTTTCATACAGCTGGGTCCGAACTGAATTTACCGCCTGTTCGAGCCATTCTATTTTCGTGTTGTAGGTGGGCATGATTATGGACACAATGGGTTTGACTTCCATTGCGTCTATTGCATTCTTGATGTGTTCACGTTCCGACTGTGTGCGGGAATCGAACCGTTTGATCCACTCTGCGTAGTCATTGGGATTAATCGCAGGTTGTGGATTTCGGTAGGGGCCATCCACGCTCTTGGAATCTCCAGATATCGGCCATTTGGTCAGATGGCGCACTAACCGAATCAACGCGTTTTCTTTTCGCGTTGAATCCGGTGATTTTTTGGACGCCGATCGTTCATCAGAGAACTTTCGGCGCGGCCCGGGCTTGCGTCCCTCCATACGTCCCTGGTTTTCGTAATGTTTGAATGGATCGACACCTGCGCGCGCCACATCGGGGTACTGTTCCAGATAATATTTTTCATCGAAATACTTGAATTTCCATAACCTCCTGAGCGGAGCCGTCATTCGCCAACTCACCGACTGACGAAGGCGGTACAATTCCAGATCACGTTTCCGGATGTCTTCCGACAATTCCTTTATTTGAGATTCGTGCTTGATGTTATTTCGCCGGAGTTTCCTGAATAATTTCGCCTGTTTTTCAAGTTCCGCATTTTTCAATTGAAGTTCTTGATTCAGCGAGCGACCCGTTGAAGACCAGGGGTTACTGGCTTGTGGGGGAACGGCGAGTTGCTGGTTTTCCGAGATACCAAGATGCCCCTTGATGACGGATTCAGACTTTCCGGCAATGATCCGCTTTCCGAGGGAGTTCCTTTTCTCCGCAAGTTTCCTGATGATGCAGAGTGAGTCAGTGAACTCAACCGTGTGGATTTGTCGAAGCGACTGATCGCTTATCTCGACACCATGTTCGGCGTTGAATCGCTCGAGCAGCTCACCGGCTTTTTTCTCGAGGCCCCAATGTTCACGGTTGACGACATCTGTGAGCTTTTTGAGAAATGCGACAGCCGAATAGGGATGATACAAGCCGCCCCCGTATTCCGCCCAGTAGCTGCAATGCAGGTCTTCGATAATGTAGATACCGCCTTCGGCCAGGGTGGGAAAGAGTTTGCAAAATGATTGAATGATGTCCTGAGACGCATGGGATCCATCGTCGATGATAATGTCGAATTCAGATGAAGCCCTCAGGATTTTTGCTTGCAGTTCTTCACGGGTTACATCACCTACGATGACAGAGATTCGTGAATCTTCAAATTCGAGATCTCCACATGCTTCGTTGATATCGCACCCCAGGATAAGTTCGGCCTGGGCAAAGTACTTTGCCCAGATCTCGAGCGATCCACCGTTCTGCACGCCGATTTCGAACACTCGCAGGGGCATTTCACGGTAAGTGGCGAACAAGCGCTCGTACTCTGCCAGGTAGAGTTGCCACTTGTCCGTTACCTTGCCCTCATGTCTTTGGTATAGTTCGAGCAGGGTTTCATTTTTGATATCAGTAATTGCAGCGTTCCTTTTAAATGATCCGTTTTCCGTCCGCTACTGCGTCTAGTCGTTTACCTTTTCGATGATAATAGTGCATTGGTATACGCATTACATCGCGACTCGCTGGTTTTGTGAATTAATTCATGTAAAGGGAGTTCGAAATCACCTCTTACGGGGGTTGTCTACTGTGGTTTGTCCAGACATTCATCGCAGGGATTGGAATCATTCTGGGTAGCCGCTTAAACTTGTGCTGTTTTAAAGCCCATATCTGCAGTTATCGAATTGGTGCCGGAAGCAGCAAAGACTCGGTAATTTGTTTAGAGCTGACAGAACACAGAATGGATTTTCGCATAATTGGGCCAGCCAAATCTCAGTTCGACATCGATTTTCGACCTGAGCCACGTCAAAAGAGACCAGAGATAAGAAGTGAATTTGAACTCTTACGAAAGCATAAGTGAAAACGATGTCCACAACGTACTGTCGACCGGACTTTTCGATGCCAATTATTACTTGAGAACGTATCCGGATGTATTCCAATCCGGATTGGACCCCTTGCGCCATTACCTGTATTTCGGCCACAAAGAAAACCGAAATCCTTCATTGCAGTTCGACACGGAATTCTATCGATCGCAATACATGCCCGAAGGTGGGCAATGCTGTCCACTCATACATTTAGTCATGCACGACGATCATGACGGCGTGAAACTTAGATCAGACAATTCCATAGAGATTGATATTTCGGAAACTAAACTGGGTTCGAGTCCAAGCCTGGCCATTCAGGTGCACCTGTATTATCCGGAGATTTTTGAAGAAGTTGCTCCCAGGCTTAAGGCACTGCCCTCGAACATTGATCTGCTCATTTCGACGTCTTCCGAACAAAAACGTAAGATAATCGAGCAAAAAGCAAAGCTTGTTTCATTAGAAAACAGGATTGAGCTCAGGACTGTAAAGAACGTGGGGCGGGATCTGGCGCCTTTGTTTGTAGGGTTTGCCGATGCGTGGTCCAGGTATGATTACATCTGTCACTTACACTCCAAAAAAAGCCCACATACAGATTTTGGCCACCGCTGGAGAAACTATCTGTTCGATCAGTTGATTGGCAGTCGATCGCTTATTTCAGCGATTATTTCTCTTTTTGAACGAGATAAAGCTATCGGAATGGTCTATCCGGATAATTACTTTGAAATAAAGCGATTCATCGGTTGGAACGGGAATGAACATTACACTTCTGAGTTTCTGAAGAAAGTCGGTTTTCATGGTTTTGAACTGTCAGAAGAAAGTCCAGAATTTTCAGCGGGTTCGATGAGCTGGATGCGAACGGATGCGTACACGCCGCTGAATCAAGAACTACTTAAGGTTTCCGATTTCGAAGTAGAAAGTAATCAACAGGAAGGTACCCTGGCACATGTGCTGGAACGCTGTCTGACAATCATTCCCCAATTGAATGGATTTCGAACCTGCAAGTATTTCAATGATATTCAGGATGTCGATGCCTACAGAGCAGCATGGTCAAAGCCTGATAAAAAGCCAGAGGCTGGCGCCGGCACTGAGCAGGCTCGAGAATGTAAGTCTTTTGAAGATCGAATCCATGCAAACGATGAGAATACGGATATCGGTGCGGAACCAACACCGCCAGATTTGATAAACCCAGTTTCATATTCCGGTTCGGCGATTACAAAAGATGATTTTCATGAAATCCAGGAAAAGAAAAATTTAGTTATTTCAAAGTTGGATCAATATCTGACGGAAGTCAGTACAACCTCTGCAGAATTAGAGCACCTCACAAACGAAGTGCGAGCTCACTTGGAACAGGAAAAACTGGTACACCGCGAAAACCAGCGCCTTCATGAGCACGTGCTAAACCAGCAATCTACGATTGAAAAGCTCGCCTCTGAAAATGCTGAATTCAGGGTGCTGGCCAAAGACTGGGAGCAGAAAGAATCTCATATCGCGAGTCTGGTCAGCAGTGTCTCAGGCCTGGAAGATTTGCTGAATAGAAATGCGACTGAAGCAGCAAGGGTGAGTGGTGAGCTGACAGATCTTCAGAGAGAATACACTGCGCTTGAAAGCTCGCTGGTTATCGTTAAAAAACAAAAAAAGAAATTGAAGAAAAATGTTGCCAGTTTGGTAGAAGGCATGGAGTCTAAAAATGCTGCCCTCGTAAATGAGATCGAGCAAAAAAACCAGCAAATCGAATCTCTAAATTTGAATTTGGAAGCTCATTCTTCTGAACTGAGAAGGCTTCAGAGAGAACTGGCGGATCACGTTGAATCAATTGAGAAAATTGGTAAGACACTTTCCTGGAAGATAACGGCTCCTCTTCGTTTTGTTGTCGACTGGATGGCGCTCTACCCTCTACATTTGGTCAAAAAAGGCAGCGGAAAGCTGTTTAAACTCAGGAGCCCTGTCAAACCTGATATTTCCAATATTGACTTGATCAATGATGAAGTTGCCGAACGAAAATATGTTGAAAGAGCTGCTAACTCACCTCCAGCTCCATTATCTTCGCGTCTGATTGCTTTTTATCTCCCCCAATTTCATCCCATTCCGGAAAATGATGAATGGTGGGGCAAAGGTTTTACGGAATGGACGAATGTCAGCAAGGCCAAACCTCTGTTTCCCCAACACTATCAACCTCGGGTGCCGGGTGACCTGGGCTACTACGACCTTAGGGATGTCAAGGTACAGGAAAAACAGGTGGAGTTGGCCGAGCAGTATGGGCTTGGCGGCTTTTGTTTCTACTTTTACTGGTTCCATGGCGAACGCCTGCTCGAGACACCTTTACTCCAGTACCTCGAAAACCAGGATCTCGATCTACCATTTTGCCTGTGTTGGGCCAATGAAAACTGGACCCGCACCTGGGATGGAAAAGACGGACATGTTCTGATTGGGCAGGAATACTCTGAAAAGGACGACCTGGCATTTATCGAGTACCTGTCGAAGTATCTGACCAATTCGAGATACATTCGCGTGGAGGGCAAGCCGCTAATTCTGGTCTATCGCCCGAGTCTGCTTCCTGACCCGGCACAGACGGCTCACAAGTGGCGAAAATGGTGCATCGATAACGGCATTGGTGAAATTTATCTCGCCTATACGCAGTCGTTTGAAAAAGTCGATCCGGTCGAGATTGGTTTTGATGCCGCCATTGAATTCCCTCCCAACAACACTGGGCCGGAAATTGTTACGGCCCAGGTGAAAGATCTGTCCTTTGGTTTCAAAGGATTCGTTTACGACTGGACTTCTATAGCCTCAAGAAGTGAAGCGTATATGCCGCCTGACTACACCTTGTTTCGTGGTGTAACCCCTTGCTGGGATAACACTGCCCGGCGGCATAATACTGGTGCCGTGTTTGTCGGCAATACCCCATCCAGGTACCAAAGCTGGTTGGAAAACGCGATCATCGATACGCAGGAGCGATTCGAGGACCCCAGCAAACAACTTGTTTTCATTAATGCGTGGAACGAGTGGGCGGAAGGCGCTTACCTGGAACCGGATGCGGCATACGGATACGCCTACCTCCAGGCAACCAAAAATGCGTTGGAAAATACATCGCCGGCAAAAGCTCAATGAGAAAACAACGATCACAAGATGATTCTCGTTGCGCATGATGCCCATCCACGCGGTGAGCTTGAGTTGGCCTCGAAGCTTCAGAATCTCACTCTTGGCTTCAATTAGGGCTGCCGCCTGCTGCTCTGAATTATCCGGCTTTATGGCCTTAACCCACTTGTACAGGCTGTGAGATGAAACCCCCAGACGTTCGGCAACTTCGGGAACAGAATACCCCCGATCGACGACTTGACGAACCGCTTCACCTTTAAATTCCGGGCTGTACCTTTGGTTACTCATTCGGCTTCCTCCTATGCTCGGATCATAGCCCGGAAGTGTCGTCAAAACCGTGGGAAGTCCAACATGCGGTCCATCGCAGTACATAATTTGCACCCCAGTTACACCTCCTTGGTTCAGCATATTTCTCCAGTTCGGCTGTGTTTTGTGAAGTTGGTATTTGAGACAGGCTCAATAGTTGAACTCATTTTTGTAATCAGTAAGTTGCAATAGCGTGTATGGTTAAATCATCATTTATGAGTCAGGCTTTTATGAGTCAGGTTTTCGCTTACGAACCAGCCAAGCTAAAGCCCAGATGTAACAGGGGTGTGAAATTCACCTACATTCTCATGGGTTTGCTGCTATTTTTTGTAGTTGGTTTAGCACATGCCCAAGTGATCGCGAAAGACGATAGTTTTGGTGTTCCTAGTAATGTTCTCTCTTCTGAACCGTTTATCGTAGAAGCATTGGGTGTGCTCGAGAATGACACCCTTGATGGCGAGACAGACCAGGGACTCACTGCCGTACTTGTGACTGGTGTCACCAACGGAACGCTGACGTGTCCGAGCCCGGGAGTGGGAACAAGATTGTGCACCGATGGGTCCTTCGAGTATTCGCCAGAAGCTGGATTCAGCGGTATTGATTCATTTACCTACCGGGCTTTTTCCGGAGCCATGCCCAGTACCACGACTGCAACAGTAACCCTGACCGCCTGCACGCAGGAAAAGGACCAGGATGGAAACAACCTGGAATTATTCTCCTGCTGGAAAGAGCCCGCCTACCGCACCAAACTGGCAGAATTGGGCTATAGAACCTTTGAAGAAGGTTTTGAAATGGCCGCGTGGGACAGTGTTCGTCCGCCGGATAGCGCCCGGGAAGTCGTAAGCCAGGGGATTACCTGGACCACCAATCATCCAGCCACTAATGACATCACTACAGGTTCTGGCGCCGCGCGCACGGGTTCATGGGGAGCGTACGATCCGAAACATGGAGTCGCAACGGGTTCAGAAACGACATGCAACGTTGATAGTCCTCCTGAACACTGCCTCTATTATGACGGGCTAAGTGGGTCGATCCAGCCAGGTGGCGATCCGGCACTTGATTTGTTGCGGGGCGTGGGCGGTTACCTCGATTCGAACACCGGGGGAGGCAATATCGACATAATTCTTTATGGCGGCACCCATCCTGCCGGTGGCGGTACAACGATTAATGTCGGCAAACTACCACATGCGACATATCAGTTTTTTGGAGTGATCGATGCAACATCATCGGGTTTCACCGGGTTTGAGTTCCGGGAAGTGGACGGGAAAATCGGCCAGGCAAGATATATTTTCGGTGATGATTTCACCATCGCTACTCCTGCTGACCCTGCTCCCAACATCTTGTTTGCTGATGGATTTGAAAGTCAGTGAAAACCTCGTTTTGCCTAGATCAATTGCAGCTTTTGGCTGCGATTTCAAACGGTCAACGCAACACCGTAGCTTATCGCTGTGGAGGTGATCAGGATCGCTAACGACCCGAAGGCGAACTGGTCATCTAGCATGTCTTTGAGCATTGGTTCGGTCGAGGGTGTACAAAATTCCCTCCGTTCTGATCCCGTGTGGTGCAAGCTTATACTCTACTAATCAACCCTAATGAATGCAGGGAGTTTCAGGCTTTGTTCGTAGGAGTTTTTTTCAAGACTTGCTCAAGTTCGTTTGCAATCATGCGGAGCGTTTCAACCGAGTGATCGACTTGATACAAATTTCGCAATTGACTTACTTCCTGGGCAATGCGTCGGATTCTGTCAGGGTAGGATTCTGATCTCAATTTCATTGTTTTCCTCCGCAAGCGAGTATAGCAAAACCTCTTAAGAAATCTGGGCTTGGGCTCAGGTGCAAGGAAAACAAGGAATTGTCACCGGTTCATCCACCAGACTGACGGACATCATCATGGAGAAATCTATTGATGTATACGATCAGGTAAAGCGATTAAGAAATTTTCGTCGACGGAGGTTGACATGAAAGTAATCAGATTTATCTTGCTGCTATTTGCTTTAGTCTCATTTGATGCCATAGCCCGGGACATTGATAGATACTTCAGTGGGTCGTGGTACAACCCACAGCAAGCCGGCCATGGGTTTTCCATTGAAGTTCTCTCCAGTAACCGTACGTTGATCTACTGGTATGTCTACCACCCGGATGGGACCCCCACATTCATAATAGCCGACGGGATTAACACTGGAAATAGAATAACCGCAAAGGCTTACTACAACACCGGAATGATTTTCGGTGAATTTGATCCCGCTGACCGTATGCAGACCCCATGGGGCTCAATTACTTTGACGTGGCATTCCTGTAATTCTGCGACGCTCCAGTACGACTCGGATATTGATTACAACGGTGTACCGTGGGGTTCGGGCTCAATTTCTTTGACTAGACTTGCCAACATTGAGGGAGTTCAGTGCGCCCCCAATCCCTATGCGGGACTTTACATGGGCAATTTTTATTCCCAAACACTAAATCAGGTGATACCTGGATTTGCGGCCATTGCGCCCAATGGCGAGTTTGCAGCTATCAGCTTTGACGCCATGGCTGGGGTCGGTACATGGAGCGTGAGTGGAAATAATTTTTCAGGGAGAGGAATTGCTGTAAGTGCTGATCCAGGTTTCACTTTCAGCTCTAACCTTTCTATGTCAGGTCAAACCAGCCCAGGTTATGCAATGTGGGGAAGTTATTCAGTTGTTGGGGGAGATAGAGGAAGTTTTGAGTTCTATGCCGTTCCGGAACTTTACCGGCGGGGAATATCGCTAGAGGATATTGCTGGAAATTACACGGCAGAGAATGTTGTTTCCGGTGGTAAAGGGGCAGCAACAATTTCGGCAACGGGCCACATTTCGGCTTCGGACGCATTTGGTTGTTCGTACCAAGGGCAATTGTCCGTCCCAGACTCTCAATTCAATTTGATCGCAATGACTGTAATGGTCAGCAATTGCGGGATCTCTAACGGGACTTATGAGGGCTACGGTGCGCAAATTGACTACTTCAATTTAGAAGATCAGCGTGCAATTAGGTTAGTTGGAACTAATGGCCAATATGCCGGGTTGATCGATCTTTATCGATAATTGGAGGAGACTGGTATCCAGCAAACGGGCGATGGTGTACAGAGAATCTCCCTGCTTCCAACGCTCCAACATCACTGCTTTTTCTGCCTGTGTAAAATAAATTCTTCTTCGACGTTTCTTCATGGGCAACATCCTCCTCTCTAATACTAGAGACTAGGTCTTGCATTGATCGGTTGAGGTCACAACGCGTGACCAAGCCATAATTGCGCCTGTTTACGGCTAATGAATCGAGCTTGCCTTATCTTGTTCAATGATCTGCGGAAAAAAATCGGCGCCCGAGCGGGCGCCGAATGAAATAATTGCCAGTATCGCCTTAGTCTTCGATCTCTCCGCTTTCCATGCGTTTCTTATAAATCATTTCGAGCTCGTAGAGGTCTTGCATCAGTTCGAAGAAGCCGTGCCAGTGGGCATAGTCAGGAGCGCCGTGGCTTGCGCCCATGCGTGCCCGGCGACCCTCGTGGTGCCACAGGAAGTAGTACTTCACCTGGAATGGGTCGGTCCACGGATTGTCACGCAGCAGGCCTTTGGCTTTCAGCTCATTGAGCATCTTCAGAGCCGGCTTGTAATATCCCTCGTTGTAGAGATTCACGGCCTTGTCTGCCTGCGCAAAAAAGCCATCAGTGTGAATCGAGCTGTGGCAGGACTCACAAACCTGGCGCATCTTCTTTCGGCCCTCTGGGCCGTCGCCGAGAATAGGACTCATGACATCGTCGGAGCCGCGCACGGGTGAGCTCTTCGACCACTGGACCCAGTAAAGACGGTCGCTAACGTTATGCGTCATTTCCAGGTCACCTACCTGGCCCATGTGGCAGGAGGCACAAGTCGGCGCACGGTAGTCTTCGCCGGGCTGCCATTCTTCGGGCTTGCCATCGAAGTTCCAGGTGGAACCCTCGGTCAGGTATATGTGGCCGTGTTTGCTGTTCTCGTAGATCTCGATGTTGGGATGATCAGGGCCGAGATGACACGAGGCACAAGCGTGTGGTTTCCGGGCTTCCTCGTTGGAGAAACTATGACGCGTGTGGCAGACACCGCAACTGCCGGTGCTGCCGTCAGGATAGACATTGCCAATCCCTGAGTTTGGCCACGTTTCAGGCGTAGGACGGCCCTTTTCATCCAGTTTGATTTCAGTGCCATGACACTGCATACATCCCGTCTCGTTGGGCGCGCCTCCGAACTCGGGATGCTGCCGCCCTTCATGGATGGAGGTCAGGGCGTGAAGACTGTCTTTCGGGATTTGCTGCCGGTAGGCACGGAAATGACCGCTTTTATTAAATTCCTCCACTTGGGAGGAATGGCAATTGGCGCACACGGTTGGTGGCACCAGCACGGAAACTTTTGCATCAATGCCTGGATGCTTGGTTGCCATCGGAGAATCGGCGTCTACCACGTGGCAGTCATGACACGACACACCGTTTGCTGCATGCAGGCTGCTCTGCCAGTCCGCCACCACGGCCGGCATAGTCTCTGTGTGGCAATTGACGCATTCCTGCGCATCGTCTCCCAGTGCTTCCGCCAGCGATGATCCGGAGATAGCCAGACCGGCCAAAAACGCTACGGATATACATATTCGACTTACCGCTAAACCACCCATGATTCACGCCTCCAAATTTTCTTCTTGATGGATCAAATCAGAATCTACCTTAAACAAAAGTGCGTCAAGAGTGGCTGATCAATTTCAGCAGGATTATCGATGGTGAGCGCATCCAGTTTTTTCAAGTAAACGCTTACTGATATCGGGGGACAGGATGGAATAAGACCCGGCGGAGTCACAACACAGATGGTCATCCCGGGTCAGCGCAAGACAACCGGTTCCTGGTCAGGCTCGCCTAGTACATTATTTATGTTTTGAAAGTAAGCCATTGGGTAGCTTTTTGCAGTCAAAGGAGCAGTTCCGCTATCAAGCAATAAGCGGAACCTGTTCAGCATCCAATTTCACAGACGTTTTGTTCTCAGTTCGGCCAATACCGGAAGTTTGCTTGCGCCATGGGCTTTGTCGGTATTGGACTCACTCTCGCACCGGAATCTGACTTCGGACTCCCCGGCAGTCTTCCTGATGACTTGAATTACGATGCTCTATCGAATTGAAAAAAGACACTCTGTCATTTATATTAGACACAATGTCTATTTTTAAAACTCCGCGTTCTCGTCTTCACGCGACCCCGAAGCCAACGCCAAAGATCACAAAAGCCGATCGGACGCGCGCCGCCATTCTCGATGCGGCGCTGGACTTTATCTGGTCTCATCCGTTTCGCGACATGACCGTCAATAGATTGATGGAAATGACAGGTGTCACGCGTTCGGTTTTTTACCGGTATTTCGATGATATCCACGATTTGATGAAGACCCTGTTGGACATGCTGGCGGATGAAATATTTTCCACTGTAGGTCCGTGGTTGGAAGGTGCCGGTGATCCAGTGTCATTGATGAACGAGACGATATCGGGTCTGGTACAGGTCTGTTACGAGCGAGGCCCGTTTTTGAGGGCGGTATCGGATGCCGCCAGGGCCGATAAGCGATTCGAAAAGGACTGGACACAGTTCATGGAGGCCTTTGACGAGGCCGGCTGCGCCCGGGTCAAGGCAGACCAGGAGCAAGGGCTGATACCTGCCTTTGATCCCGCACCTGTTGTTTACGCGCTCAACCGCCTCGATGCCTACACGATAATCGATGCCTTCGGGCAGCGCCCAAGACGCCAGCCAGAGCCCGTTCGTGTGGCACTGGCGCGGATCTGGATATCGACACTCTACGGTGCCGAATACTTCGAGCAGGGCGCCTCTAACCTCATACGCAAGTAACCCATCTGGAGATAAAGATGACAAGACTAGCTTCGCTGGTGATCACAATTGCCGCGACACAATTCATATGCCTGCCAGTTGCCGCGCAGGTCAGCAAGGAAGTGCTGGATTCGATTTCCACGCCCAACCAGGTGGAAACCTCAATTGGCACGCTCGAGTTCCTCGACGGGGCGCCGCTGCCTGAAACTGCCGAAAAAGTCTACGACTACCTGGACACAATGCGTGGTGTCGATGCCTTCCTGAAGGGCATGCCCGGAGCGTCTCTACAGGGGCTCATTCATGGCGCTCACAGCCAGGGCGCAGCGGAGGCACACCAGGTCATCTACTTTGACAAGTTGATGGACTCCCAGTCGCTGTATCTGACCGGGAATACCTCGACCATGTACGTGCTGCCGAATCTCGACCTCAACCGGGATGGTCCGACGGTCATTGAAGCGCCGGCCGGGATGCTCGGCGCCTTCAACGATGCCTGGTTCCGCTACGTGCAGGATGTCGGCCCCGCGGGTCCGGATAAAGGAAAGGGCGGCAAGTATCTCGTCCTCCCTCCCGGTTACGAAGGTGAGGTGCCGGAAGGTTACTTTGTGGTCAGGCCAAAGACCTATGACGTTTGGGTCTTCATGCGGGCATCCATCGCCAATGGACTCGAAGCGGCCGCGAAAAATGTGAAGGAAAACCTGCGCATTTACCCGCTTGCCAGGAAGGACAATCCACCGGAGATGGAGTTCATTGGGGTTTCCGGAAACGCCTTTAATACGATCCACGCCAACGACTACACCTTCTACGAGCACCTCAACGAGGTGATCCAGAAGGAGCCGCTGGACATGCTGGATTCAGAGACCCGCGGCCTGTTTGCCTCGATCGGCATGGAGAAAGGCAAGCCGTTCGCGCCCGACGCGCGCATGAAAAAGATCCTTACCGATGCGATTGCGATCGCTAATGCCGCGGCCCGTTCGATCGTTTGGTATCCGCGGGTTGAAGGGACGATGAAAGGCATCGAGGTCTATCCCGATACCCACAGTGCCTGGATGATGGGCTTTGTGGACAAGAACGTGTTCTTCAATGGTAAAGACGGCCAGACGATGAATTCCGATGCGCGTGTGACATTCCACTATCCCTATACCGCGGTGACGCCGGCGATGGCGGTCAGCGTACCCGGGATCGGTTCGGACTACGGCATGGCGTACGTCGACTCCCGCAAGCAGCCCTTGGACGGATCCAAGACGTACAAGGTGCATATTCCGCCGAATCCCCCCGCGAAGGATTTCTGGGC
>Ga0316191_10001416_pt1 | contig 16861 bp, 16 predicted proteins | sample Eddworburr2cm_MG_FD_204928 | JGI IMG/M metagenome (GOLD analysis project Ga0316191, IMG submission 204928) | Coastal sediment microbial communities from Maine, United States - Eddy worm burrow 2 cm | ecosystem: Environmental > Aquatic > Marine > Coastal > Sediment | place: USA: Maine...
GGAAATTACAAATGCCGTAATTAATGACATCACAAACACAGTTAATGCTAACTCTGTACACCTAGAAGTTTTACCTACTCAGAATATTCTGAAGGGAACTCCAGTAACAGTGGTTATTGATAACACAAGCAATATAGTTAAAGTAGCTGCTGCTACCGCGGATGACGTTGTTATTGGGCTTGCTGAATACGATTTAACACTGGGTATTCCTGGGGCTGTTATGGCTCTTGGTATTCTTGATGCTGTTAACACCCTTGCTTATAATGAAGGTGATGTTTTATTCTATCAAGATGGTGCTGTAACTGCAGCTCCTGTTAGTGGACTTCGTAAACAAGTTATCGGTATTGTTCTTAATAAAGCTGGTTCTGGTAAACTGTTGATTATGAAATCTGAATCTGACCCTGTAGCGGTAGATATTGGTTATGTTAATAGCACATCAGGTCTTACTGCTTCTGAAGTTCAAGCGGCTATTGATGAGATTGTTGTACGCGTTATTGCTCTCGAGAAGAGGTCATTCGTACAGGCAACTGCGCCAACACTTCAAGAAGGTGCTTCAGAAGGTGACTCTTGGTACGATACAGTTAATGAAACATTTAATATCTATAGAGAAGATTCTTTAAATCCAGGTACTTTTAACTGGGGACCTCTAATTTTCCATAGTGATATTATTGACGGTGGTACTTGGAACCCATTACCTTCTATCACTATGACTTCAATTGGTAATGGTTCTCCTATTGAACTTGATGGAACTGGTGTTCTTAGTGGTACTTATGATGCCGCATTTAGTGCTATCACTGCAATTACTGGTACTTGGGTGACTGATGCAATCACATTCAACCTAACTGATAATTTAGATGGAACTTGGTCTGCTTCAGGTTTAGAAAATGGGGCACCAACTTATGATGTAGCACAATCTCTTGATATTACTATCACTACTGCTGATGGTGATTCTGCAACAACGACTTACACAGGAATTACACCAAGTGAGCCAGCTGTTGTGTTTGATTACACAGTTTCAATGGGTGCTAATGGTGCTAATGCTAATCAGGTTCTAGTATCGGACTTCAATCCAGGCGCTAATGAAATGAGAATTGCTGTTGCTTGGGGAGATGACTTGGTTGGTACTTTAACACCAGGAATTGTCCCTGACTCCTTCATTATCACTTGGACAGGTGAAACAACTCCTGCACTTACAGGCTCGTTTGATGTTCTGAATGATGGTTGGGTTGATGATATAGCAGGTACTTGGGGTACTTCAATGGGGGCTATTGACACAGACGGTGGAAATGGACTCTACGGTGAGCCATTCGGTTTAGTTTTTGAAATGACTGTCGGAGCCACAACAGTAACTAAGACCTACACCGGAATTTGGGCTGAGGGCTGGTACTAAGTGAATAGTATAAATAGCTCAAATGGAGTAATCTAATATGAGTACAATTCTAATCAAAAGAGGTCCTGGTGTTCCACCAGATGGTACACTTCTAACCGGTGAATTAGGTTGGGATACTGCTAATTCTGTTCTTTATACTGGTGAAACTGGTTTATCTCCAATTAAGGTTATTGATACCAATGTGGCTGGTGTGTTCAGCGCCACAGGTGGGAATGTAGCTGCATCTGGTACTCTAACAGCTGAAGGAATTACTTCTAATATAGATTTGACAGTTCTTGGAAACACAACCCTTGGTGATGCTGGCACAGATACTCTAACTGTCAACGCACAGGGTACTTATAGTGCTTTGCAGAATCTTGATGGTGGTATTGCTGTAGGAACTACTGCATTTACTGTATCTGGTGCTGGTGCCGTTGTAACAACTAGCACTATTGATGCTACTGGAAACATAACAACTCTCGCAGACCTTAGTGCTGTTAATATGGTGCTAAGTGGTGATCTGACAGTAAACGGAACCACAACAACAGTAAATAGTACTGTAACAACAATCTCAGACCCGATTATCACACTCGGAGAAACTCTAGCAGTTGCTGATTCAAAGGACAGAGGTATCCAATTTGATTATGGTGCTACTGGTTCTCCTTTAACTGGTTTCTTCGGGTACGACCAAAGTTTAGGCAGATTCAATTTTGTGCCGGATAGCTCAAATACATCTGAGGTAATCAGCGGCTTAACTGGTGATTATGAGATTGGTGAGATTTGGCAGAACCAAACAGCTGGAGCATATGATTCTGCAGGAACTCCAACCAACGCAAGTGCTAGATGGAATACCGCTGCTACCAAATCTGAATCTCTGAATGTTTATCTATATCATGAGCCTATTGTTACAGTTACAAATCCAGCAACAGTAACTTATACATGGAGCTACAATACTTCTTTTGTTCAAGTATTTCACAACAGGTTGGCACTAAGACCAACGGAATACACAGCAACAAACGGAACATCTATCACAATTTCGTACCCATTAGAAATTGGTGATGAACTTGAATTTATTACAGCGGGTGTATTCTAATGAGTAAAGCATTACAAATTCGTAGAGGCAGTACAGTAGACCATAGCACATTCGTTGGGCTAAGTGGTGAAATTACTGTTGATACAGATAAAAATACGCTGATTGTACATGACGGTGTCCTTGCTGGTGGGCACGAGATAACAAGCCTATCTTATATAAGTGCTAACTATGCTCCTATTGCTGATTCACTCGCTGGTTATGGAATTCTTGACGCATACACAATTTCTGCGGCTGATATTCTTTTAGCTGGAAAGGCAGATGTTGCTGATACTCTAGACGGGTACGGTATCTCTGATGCTTATACAATTACTGCTACAGATAGCTTACTTTCTGGTAAGCAAGATAACCTAGTTTCTGGAAGTAATATCAAAACTATCAGCACATATGATATAACCGGTTCTGGTAATCTTACATTGGTTATTGATGATCTGGGTGATGTAGATACAACCACAGCAACACCAACAAACGGACAAGTCCTATCATGGGATGGTGTGAACTGGGTGCCTCTGAGTATCTCAATTGGTTCTTATGCTATTGACGATTTAAGTGATGTAGATACCACTACTGCTGCTCCTACAAATGGGCAGATTCTTAAATGGGACTTGACTAATTGGATTCCTGCTGATGAGTACAGTTATACTCCAGGCAGTATTGATGCCCTAACAGACGTGGATATCAGTACTGTTGCTCCCACAAATGGGCAGATTCTTAAATGGAACGGTGCTAATTTTGTACCTGCTGATGATATTGACACAACTCTAAATCTTGGTGCTGCGAGTGTTGATGATCTTGGTGATGTAGATACCACTACTGCTGCACCTACACTAAATCAAGTACTGAAATGGGACTTGACTAATTGGGTTCCTGCTGATGAGTACAGTTATACTCCAGGCAGTATTGATGCCCTAACAGACGTAGATGTAACAACCGTTGCTCCTATTTCCGGTAATGTTATGGCATTTGATGGTGTGAACTGGGTACCACAAGCATCGGGAATTTCATCTATTGATGTTATTGGAGATGTTGATACAACTACTTCTGCTCCTGTTTCTGGTGATGTTCTATACTGGGATGGTGCGAACTGGGTACCTAATACAACAGCGTTGTTTGATGCCGATATTGGTGTTGATGTTATGAGACACACAGGAGCAGGGTCATGGATTGTGAAAGTCGATACCGACCCGGCTTACACACTTGCAGATGGTGATAAAGTTTTAGCTGATACGTTCGCGGCTCCGTTCACAATGACACTTCCTGGTACACCCGCGATGGGTGAAACAATAACTATTGCTGATTTTGGTGGAACTTTTGCAACAAATAACCTAACAATTGCAAGAAATGGAAACACTATCATGGGAGCAGCCCTTGACCTTGTTCTAAACGTAAATGACACAAAAATCGAAATTATTTTCAATGGTGCTGAATGGAGAATTTTCTAAATGACTAAATTATCAGACCTAAGACCTGACTGGGCTATCTTATCTGGACCAACTGCTTCTCGTCCAGCTTATCCTGTAAAAGGACAAACATTTTTTAATGAAACTCTTGGCATTGTGGAAAAGTGGAACGGAACAGCATGGGTCAATGCTAATGTAGCACAGCCAGACAAAGTAGCAGTTCATAATGTAACTGGTGGTTCTTTGGCTCTTACTGATGAACAAGCCCAGTACCTTGCGTTTGACTTTGTAGGTGTTCTAACTTCCGACATGACTATCACGGTTCCTGCAGGTGAAGCTAATGCTCACTTGTACGTTGTTGATAACGCAACTTCGGGCCCTTGGACACTAACCTTCGGTGTATCTGGTGGAGCAGCAATTACTGTTCCTCAGGGTGCAAGATACATCATGTACTCATCAGGTACAAAAATGGAAGGTGTTACCGCTGCGGCCGGTGGCGGTGGTGGTATCGTTGACCCGGATTATGTTCACACTGATAACAACTTCACAACAGCTGAAAAGACAAAACTCGCTAACCTATTTGAAGGTTACGTTGGTTACTTCGTTGATGATACTGCTCTAATTGCTGCTTTTCCAACTGGTACCGCTGGTGCCCACGCGAACGTAGGTAGTACAAACACAATTTGGGCTTGGGACACAGGAACAACCGCTTGGGTTAATACTCTCAGTGGAACCTTAGGTGATATGCTTAAGAGTACTTACGACCCAACAAGTAAAAATGGTGATTCTTTTGACATGGATAATATGGTTGAGGGTGCCCTAACTAAGATTATGACGGCTGCTGAGAGAACCAAGTTAGGAGGGATAGCTGCAAACGCAACCTTAAACAGTGCTGATGGTACATTACTTTCTCGAGCAAATCACACAGGCACTCAACCAATGTCAACAATCTCTGACGCTGGTGGAGCAGCTACATTAAACGTAGGAACACTTGCGGGAACCGTTGCTGCGGGTAATCACCTTCACACTGGTGTTTATGAGCCTGCTGATGGTACTATTCTGAAAGATGCCGATATTGGAGTAAATGTTCAAGGTTATGACGGAACAATCTTAAAAGCAGTTGATATTGGTTCAACAGTTGCAGCAGAAGTGCATAATCACGCCGGTGTTTATGAGCCAGCAGATACTACAATCCTCAAGGATTCTGATATTGGTGTTAGTATTGCTGCTCAAGGTCACAATCACACTGGTGTTTATGAACCAGCAGATGGTACTATTCTGAAAGATGCTGATATTGGGGTTACGGTTCAAGCGTATGATGCAACGTATGTTGTTGATGCAGATATTGGTGTTACCGTAGCCGCCTTCAGTCACTCGCATACAGAAGACGCTAAACTTGTTGGTGCTGGTCAGATTATCTCAGACACTGAGTTTAAAGATGTTTCTGAAACCGTAAATATTATAGGCAATACTATTGCTACACAGCCTATTGATTACACAGCTGGTGGTGTTGTTTCTATGACACTAGCAGTAGCAACAACTACTTTGTCCTTTACAAATCCTCCTGCTACCGGAAAGGCTGGTAACTTGACTTTGTATATTACTCAGGATTCTACAGGTACAAGATTAATCACATGGCCGGTATCGGTAAAATGGCCCGGTGGTACTGCTCCAACACTTTCAACTGCTGTTGGTGCTATTGATGTTATTACATTAACTACACTTGATGGTGGTACTACTTGGTTTGGATATGTTGCTGGTTTGGGAATGGCATAAATGTTTACTGCTCATAGAGCTACTATCTCAGCATCACATACTTTCTTAAACTCTGGACTTTTAATTCCTGTTGGTGTGATTGTTCCTTTTTATGGTGCTAGTACACCCACAGATTGGACCCGATATAGTGCTGCTGATGGACGACATATTGTAGGAGCAGGTACGACATACAGTGTAGGCTCCACGGGAGGAGACGCGGGAAGCGTGTCTATCTCGGTGAATTCAGGCTATAATGGTGGACACGTACACGGTCAAACTAGTTGGTCAGGCACAAACGCTGCGAGTGGTAACGGTGGTACACTTAATTCAAACAACCATAGACATGTTGTCTCTGGCTCAGGCTCAGCGCATGACAGGTCTTTCTCATTCGGACTGATAAAGTCTACAAGCGATTTGTACGAGTTCCCTGTTGACGCTTACGTATTATCCTTCTCTGATTTAAGTGGTGTAGGCTTCACAAGAAGTACTCTTGGTGAGAATAAATTACTGAAAGGTAATACATTAGCTAACAGGGGCGTTCTAGCAGGAAGTACTACATCATCTATCAGCTGTTCGGGTGCATATATTGGTAATCATGGTCACGGTCAGGGTGCTTCACAAGTGGGTGGTCGAAGTACTAGAGGTAACTCTCCTCCTGTAGCTGGTGCTCATAGCCATACGGTTTCAATGAGTGCAACACTAAATACAAAGAAGTTTTATTTTGATATTTGGAATATTATATCGTCTGCATTTCCCGCTGAGCAAGGTGTAGTATGTCTTTGGGATGGTGCCGCTGCTCCTGAGGGCTGGAAGCTACTTGATGGAACAAACGGCACCCCAAATGTACGAGACTTCTTCTTGTATCTTGGCACTGACGCCACCAGAGGTACTTCGAGTGGTAATAACCAATGTACCTTTTCTGGTACCTTGTCATCACACCCAACTCATACTCACCCTGCATCATTAGGTTTCCTTGATGGTCTAGCTGCTTCTTACGCGTGTTCTAGTAAAGTGCCACCGTCGCATACCGCTTCGCAGGTAAAAACCATCTTGCAAAATTATATTGCGCTCAATTTTATAACACCCATTTAGGAGATAAATAATGGCTATTAAATTATTCATAATTGACCCGGAACAAGTTTCAGTATCAAGAGACTACTCTGGAGGAAAATTATACCCACGAAACGAGTTCCCTTTCGCACAGGAAATTGCCGACATCTTCAGAATGTCGTACGAGCCTGAAATAGGAACATATCACCTCGTTCTGCAATCAAATAAACAGGAGATTTTGACATTCCAGGCTCCTACCGACAATGCTCTTTTTAACAGCATTGTACTGATGATGCCTCAGATTGAAGCAGCTGCGTTCCCACCTCCAACACTTCAGGACTTAATTGACGCAAAGGTTGAAGAAATGAAAACTGCAGCTTGGACTGAGTGTTCTACTGGGTACACATGCCCAACTTCTGGAATTCTAATGGATTGCCAGGAATGGGATATTCAGAAGCTTGATAGCGGATACCGAAGTGCACTTAGAAATAATTGGACCGATATGATGATTACTGATTTTAACAATGTAAATCACACAGGTATTCTTATGGCTGATGTTGATATTATGATTAATGAGCTATCAGCTCATGGTCTTGATGTATGGGGCAGATTGGCTCTACGTAAAGCAGAAGCAAGAGCGGTTGTATCTGAAGCTGAATTAACTCAAGTACTCTGGGTATAAATAACAATATCGAAAGAGGCAACTCTTTGTTATCTACGGATAAGGGTGAAACAATATGGCTAAATACGATGTTTTAGATGCTGGGGTACCAGTAACTCTAAACTCTGCAAACAATTATAAGAAGAGTGCTGTTGACGGTTCTCTATCAGTTATCGCTGACCTGGGCACACTTGCTACTGACGAAATTGGCTTTATTGGTCATCCAACTGCAATCCATAAAATCCTACTTGCTGACAGAAATATCTCTGTTCTTGATGAAAAGAAAATGGATTATTCGGCAGCTCTTGCGGCTGTAACTGGAACAAACACTGGTGATGAGATTGAAGAATACGCTTCAAGCACTGGTTTCCCAGGAACTGGTTCCATTGGGATTGTTTATATTGCTCAAGACACAAACAGTTTGTACAGATGGGATGGTGCATCCTATCAATCAATGGGTGGTGGTATTGGTGGTGTTTTCGGTGTTGACTACGGTCCTGTAACCGTTGGACTTTCAACAACTCATTGGCGTTTCAGAATGGACTCAAGGTTACCTTCTGTTACGTACCCTTATCAGTTCATATTCGATATTAACCTTTGGAGTGATGCTTTAGCTACTGTCCCTATTTCACTCGTGGGTGCTACAGCCAGTGGTTCAGGAGCAATTTTTACTGGCTCATACGCTAATATTCTTGATAATACAACTACAACACATGCTAGATTCGAATATACTGATGGGTGTTATGTAACAATCGTACTAGCTTCTCCTGCTACTGTGAGAACTATGTCAGTTCTCACTTCTGAAGGTGGCACTGGTGGTGGTACTAACGGTGGTATTACTGGGTACACAATTCAAGCAAGTATTGATAATGGTTCTACATGGTTTCAAGTTGACCAAGTTGAAGGGCCTGAGTTCGCGGAGAGTCCTACAGCCAATGATTTAGTAATTCCTTTAGTGACCTATCCGGTGGCTCCAACAAGGGGCCAATTATTCTTTAATGATACAACAAATATACTAATGCTTTGGGATGGTGTAGCTTGGGTTGATGTTGAAAATATCGACGTCCTCGAGTTCGCAAATCTAGCTGGATTTCCAACAACAGGAACAGCTGGTATTATCTATATTGCCCAAGATACGAATAATCTCTATAGATGGGATGGCGCAGCTTATGTTTCAGTAGGTGGATTTGCCGATGCCCTACCAACAACTGCGGAAATCAATGCTCAGACAGGAACGACTTACACACTACTTGCCGCCGACAATGGGAAGATAGTAACTTGTGATAATGCAGCTGCTATTACGGTAACTGTGCCCTCTGGATTAGGGGCAGGGTTCAACTGTAAGGTTATCCAAATCGGGGCAGGAATTGTGACTATCACTGGCTCAGGGGCGACTATTAATAATGTAAACTCCCACACTGGTACCGCTGGTCAATTTGGCGCAGCTTCACTTTTGGCGTATGCAGCAGACACCTTCCTTATGCAGGGAGACACCGCATAATGTCCCAATATCTCTACCACATCACCAACAAAATGAAAGTTATAAATAACATAAATTCAAACATGCTTAAGGGTGTCAAATAATGTTCTATCAATATTTTAAGTTTAAGGCTACTGGTGTTCCTCTTGTGGGAGTTGCCGACTTTACAGCTGCTCCAATCGGAACAGAATTCGAGAAAAATACAGGTGATGTGTTTGTCAAAACTGCCCAAGGAATTTATCCTAAGGTAGATCGAGTTATGCCTTCTAGAACAGACTCCGATGCCAGATATGGGCAGCTCGCATTCAGTAATACTTGGACTCAGGGTAACACATTTAATGGTGCTCTAACGTCAACTGGAACGAATATATTCAGTGGTGATAACACATTCAACACAGGTATCCTAACAATTGATAGTGCTATTACCTCAGGTGGTATTAACACATGGAACGGAAGTAATACATTCACTGCTACTAGTACATTCCAAGGCAACATCACATCAAGTGGTACTAACACATTCAGTGGTGTTCTGAACACATTCAGCGGTCCTGTTACTTTAACAGGTGCTGCTCCTATCTCATCAAGTGGTAATAACATCTGGAACGGTACAAATACTTATAATAGTTCATGTATTTTCAGCGCTAATACATTCGGCGGTCACCAGATTCCAGTTACTAACAATATGTGGGACCTAGGCTCTACAACCAAGCGTTGGAAAGATGGCTGGTTCAGTGGTGTTCTTACAACAGCTACAGCTACAGCAGATGTTCTTAATGTTAATGCTGGCACTGCGAATAATGCTTATTCTAACTGGTACGACTTCAACTCAAGCGCTTGGAGAACATTCGGTTGGAACGATGCAGCTAACCAATTCCAGATGGAAGATAATACAGGTGCAATGCGTGCGGTTATTCACTCAGGTAACGTTGATTCTTACCCTAGTTCAACAGTTAACATGCTTCGTGGTGATACTACTGCAACAACTTATTACCCACCATACGGCTCAATTGCTGCTACTGACGCTACGTATGCTTCTAATGCCCTGCAACAGGATTTAGGTTTTTCTTACAACCCTTCAACAGGTACTCTATCAGCTACAATCTTTAGTGGTACTGCTACTGCTGCACGTTATGCGGATTTGGCTGAAAAATACGAGACTCAGACAGAGCTTCCTATCGGTACTGTCGTAGAAGTTGGCGGGAACAAAGAGGTTACTATTTACACAGGTGGTCCTGTTGCTGGTATCATCTCTGAAAAACCTGGTTTCGCTCTTAATGAAGACGGGACTGGTCAGTACGTGGCTCTTAAGGGTAAAGTTCCTGCATTCTGTGAAGGTACTGTAACTCACGGCCAATACTGTATTGCTGTTCCTGGTGGTAAAGTTCGTGGTGTTGATAAAGCTGACATGACCTTTATCCTATCAATGGACCTTGTTGGTGTCTCCCTTGCTGATTCAGCAGACGGCATGGTGATGGTTAAAGTATAATTTCTTAACCACTCGTGGTTTATAATAAATTATGATCGTATTATCAATAGCCCTCACTGAGGGCTGTAACCTCAACTGCGCATACTGCAATGTAAACAAGCAGAGCAAAGAGAGTATTGACCCAGAGCTATTTCTCGAGTACTACCGACAGGTTCGTGCTGAAAATCCCAATGAAAGAATTAAGATAGATTTCTACGGTGGTGAGCCACTTATCTATTTTGATAAGATTAAGCACGTGATTGAGGGCATAGAAGATGATAATCTTCAGTACTTTATGCCAACTAATGGTTTACTTTTAACCGAAAGTATGTTAGAATATCTAAATAACCACGAGGTTGAGATATCTCTCAGCTATGATGGACTGTGGCAGGACGCAAACCGTCCTCAAGCTACTGGACTACGCCCAAGTTCTCTCCCGTATAAAGAGAAGAGAGACTTTTTCAGAACAATTCCGAACTTCAAGATTCACAGCATGATTTATCCCGGGAACTATAATCTGTTGGAAAATCATCTGTACCTGTCAGAATACGGGGCTAACCCTCACTTCACATTGATTGAGGATATTGGTGTTTGGGACACAGAAAGCACAAACAAGATAATACAGAGCATCGATGAGCTCTATAATTGGTACATTGAAGACACTACCAGAGAATTTCCAGAGTTCTTTAAACACTTTCTTCAAGCTGTTGTGATTTATAGAGCGAAGAATTATAAAGCTCAGAACTGTGGTGCTGGTAGTTCTCACATGTCATTTAGTGAGAATAAGGTTACAGCATGCAACCGATTTAAAGATGAGCCAGAACTAGAAGCTCAAATTCCTGATTATCAGATAATGCAAGAGTGCTTAGCATGTCCTATCAAAAACTACTGTAAGAAAGGGTGTATTTACGAGAACATAAAGAACGATGGACCTATTACTGAGGTCTGTACAATCTTTAAACACGTGCATGTTATAATTAACTCACTATTACAAAATCAGAAAACCGATGAGAATTTCATCAAAGTCATAAAGGAAATGGTACAAAAAGAATATGAGCAATAAACAAACAAACCTAGATGAAATGAACAACAATATTTATTTAGCAGCTAGACATCTATTTGAAGCTGGTATTCAGCTGAGAGGGATTTATCCAGATGCAGCCGTGGCGATTTTCAATAATGCACTTGGACTATTGGATATAATTGACCCAAGCACACTACCAAAAGATATTGTGTCTCCTGAGGATATGGAGAAGATTCTGTCTGATATCTTCAACGCAGAGGTTGATTAATGCAGAGGAAAAAATCATTAACATTTGAGTTAACCACCTCAGCTCTATGTGACATGAACTGCACGTACTGTTTCGAGGGAGTAAAGGCTAACCCGGAAAGGCTCGAAGACCTGGATGTAGTTATCAAACGGATTCAAGAAACACTCCAGTCCAACTTCTATAAAGAGAGCTATGAGAATATCTCTATCTCCTTCTGGGGTGGTGAGCCCACTCTGAACACCAAGTACATTATCACTATGATGAATGCATTTAAGGATGAGCCAGAAGTTGAGTTTCACATGTACTCAAACGGGTATAATCTCGATCGCATGAAAGAAGTGCTAGATAACGTAGATACATCTAAGCTGAAGATTCAAATCTCCTACGATGGTGGCGAGATTAATGAAGTTTACAGACTCACAAACAAGGGGTTGTCAACTACTAAGGCTGTAATGGACACATTCCATTATCTTGCTGAACAGGGTATTCAGTGTGATCTGAAGAGTACTCTCCCACTCGGAGCTATCACTAAGGTGTACAGCGCATGGAAAAACTTTGAAGACCTGCACGAAAAGTACAAAGATTATCCTAATGTGACTGTGTATTTTGCCCCTACTATCGACTACACACAGCGCAGAGACGAGACTATTGAGGATAAGGTTAAGCTATTCAGAACAGAAATGCTGAAGATTGCCAAGAAAGAGATTCAGTTCTATGAGAAATATGGCCGTCATCTGATGTCATGGTTTAACTCCTCAGAAGAGAAAGTTAACTGCTCTGCTGGTCTTGATATGATTGCTGTTGATGTTGACGGCAAGACTTACCCATGTCATGGTATGTTATATGCTGACGGTAAAGAACGTATGGAGAATGCTTCACTGTACGATGATAACTTTATAAATAGTATGGAGAAATTCAATAACAAGTTCAAGGATACAATCCACGTTGTCCCTGATATCTGTACTGATTGTGTTGCTACATATTGTGCAGTCTGTCCTGCCGCTACTTTCCAGATCTCTGAGAAAGAAGATGATATGGACAAATGGAATGACCGTGGAGTTAATGGTCTTTGTGAGTTCTACCAGACATTTGGTGAAATTGACAGAACTGTACAGAAATATCTGCGATCAAAGAGGAAAACATAATGGCTTGCGCACCACACTATTGTACATCACATAATACAGGCACTACAACCTGCTCAGGTCATAGAGCAGCATGTGCCGCTAATAGACCTATCGCTTGGTGGGATGGAGATTTAAACGGAGAGACTGCCGATGCAGCAAATGTTGATGAGCTCCGTGTAAATATTCGTGCTGAAGTACTGGCATATAACGCACATGCTACTTATAATATAGGGCTAACTGAGGCTGGTGCTTATACAACAGCAACCGTTCAGGCAGCATCACAACACAATAACCTTGCCAATATGGTAACTGGCATGACAGGCACAGGAAATACTCCCCAGGCTTCTCCAGAGATTATTACAGATATTGAGTGGGATGCACTTATCACCAACTATAATGTAGCTCGTCAGAACTGTATTTGTAATACTGACTGCAGCTGTAATGCTGTTTGTGCTTGCCACGGTGACTGTGGTTGTAACTACAGTGATGAAAGACTGAAGAAGAACATTGAGTACTGTTAAGACACCACTCGAGATTCTCCAAGAGCTAAAGCCATGCACTTGGGAATACAAAAGTGAGACCGGGTTACAGCCTGGTATACACTACGGCTTTATCGCACAGGATTTATTAGAATCTTTCGGAAGTGATTATAACTTCGTTGATGAGAGAGCTGACTTCCTCCGTGTGAACTATACCGAGTTCATTGGTGTTTTAGCATCAGTTGTTCAACAACAGCAACAAGACATTTTAAATTTACAACAAGAATTAAAGGAATTAAAGGAAAAGCAATGTTAATTTATGATTTAGCGATAGTTGAAGATATGGGCCGTTACTGGGAAGTAACCGGTGTGACCAAGAATAATTTTGATGTTATGTCAGATGGGCAGAATAAGCACCTGAAGTTATCTTCTATGGCATATGAAAAAATCAAACAGGCTCTAACTCAGGGCCAAAAGTGCAGAGTAGGTAAACCCCTCCCAACCAATGAGGTTCTCCCTGATGATGTTCAGATTATCACCAATGACACATCTGACATTCAATTCTCAAGAGAAGCGGCATTTGTTCGTGCAAAAATGCATGTAACTCCAGAAATGGCTAAACACTCAGGTTATGAGCTGTACAACTTCATGTGCAAGAATAACGAACTAGCTTCAAAGGGCTATTTCATCACAGATAATAACAGAGAAGATCAGTACATCAAGATCATTGAGACTGCTGATGATAATCTTATCAATCTTTTAGAATCATACCTCGAGTCAAAAGACAAGATTCAGCGTGGATTCCACATCAGCGCTAAGCTCGATGAGTTCAATCAGAACCTAAATCGTGCAGAAACAGAAGAAGAAATCACTAAGCTTGAGGAAGACCTAATCGCAAATATCTTCAACGTATGAACTCTGTAATATACTACTGCAAGAGTCATAAGAAGATAAATGGCTCCTTGTTCTATGCCTTCGAGTATTACGCTTTTATCAAGCAGTACGTACCGGACTTAACCCTTGTATTACTAAACTGCGACGATGAAGACCTCCAGATGTACAAGTATATCTTCTCAGAGAAATACTATACTGGTGACCTCTTGGATGATATTCTTATATCTGTAAAGTATCTCGACTTCTTGAAATACAATATCGAGAATGCTCTTTCAGTTGACGTCCATACATATGAGAAAATTACCGACCTGCTGGGTAGAACCAATCACATGCGTGTATATTCTGACGAACCTCACATGCTATTGGATAAGAAAGGGAATCACACATTCTACGGCTGGTACAAATATCAGAACTTTAACATCAAAGCACGTCTATTATTCTTTAAAGAGCTGCATCGCACATACCCAGAAAAGGGAGATAAGATATTTGTTACCTCGCTGAACAGTGACAATAACTTTATCTTGAAACAGTTAGGTTTAAAGAAAAATGAAGCATTTGTTAAGCACCTGAACAAGCATAATGAGAATCTCTTCGAGAGTATTAACAGAATTGTGTACTGGCATGGTGCTACAAGAGACACAAACAACCGACCAGTTGTTGAAGCCTATATTCATGATGTACCTTTAGAGATTTATTACAACGGTTGGTTTAATGACAGCATATACGAAAGGGCTTTAACGCTCGCTGAGAATGGTCTGGATGAATTTCTCATGACTCCAGAGGACCCATTCATTAAGGACTTCATAAATGATTGCAAGAACGGATGATTTCGATTTAACTATTACATTTAGTTGGGCTGATATGCCCATGCCTATGTGCGGTCACCTATTCGAGGCTATTGAGTACTTCTGGATTCTGAAGGACCATTTTAAGACCTGCATCTTTATAGGCTCCAGAACAACCAGAGAGTTCCTACAAACAGCAATTGAGGATAAGTACGATTTCAGCCCAGTTGAGGTACAGGAGATACTCTCCAGTATGATTTTTGCTGATAACCCATCTATTCTGAAAGGAAATAATCTCCTGCTAGTTGATGCTGGTTTTGAGAAGTTGAAGGATAAGACACTAATCTTCAAAAATATAGCTGTGTTCCCGTGTAATGATTTGTCATATCAGACAAAGGATTGCATCCCATTAGCGGACAGCCGTATTTACTCAACACCATGCATAGATTACAAGAAGAAAATTCTGTTCAGCAGATACAAGCCCATTTTCAACGAGTCAGTTGATTATCTAGTGTACGCTACAAAGTACCAGAGAGAACTCAACATGGACATCTTCAAAGAACTGAGTCAGAAATACTTCGGCTATTTCTTAGTTCTGTCAGAAGAGAAGTTCGACCTTCATAGCAGATTCACTCAAGAGACACCACCATGTAAGAATCTCATGGAGAAGTTCGGGACTTATATCTACACCCCTACAATGTTCAAGAGAGATTGCTCATCCCGATTCCTTGCTGAATGTAAATACTACAACAAAGATATAATCTTTCATGGGGTTGATTACTGGGATGGGGACCTTGGGCTTAAGCACAGATGGAATGATATTCTGTACAATTTCAAGAGCCTGTATCTTGAACCTGATGATGAGATTATCCCTATCATCAAAGCCATTATAAATAACTAAAAGTTCAGAGGAAATTGAAATGAAACAGCATACACTAAAGATTACACTTGATTACGATGACAACAGAGTTCAAGTACCTTCAGCACCGAAGAAAACACACACTGCTCTAAAGGCTCAGGCAAATGCTATTCCTGACGGAAGTGATGTTGTTTTAGCTGGTGAGCCTGGTAACATAACCAAGACAAAGCTCGCCGAGATTCTGACTATTCTTGAAGGCAAGGGCTGTAACATAAAAGCTTGTACCAATGGTGCTCTTTTCAAACACGGTTCTTTACTCGACAGAATTAGCGAAATCTCTTACTTCTGTAGCTTTACCCTCGACACTTCAGAGACAATTATCAAGGATTATGCTGATAAGACAATCTTCCTAGCTGTTGTCGATGACAGTAATGTCCAAAAGGTACCAGCGTTCAGTACATTCCACGACGATATTGAAATCTTTTATCTTCCTGTCCAGGGCACAACCGGGGCAACACCACTCTCTGCAGCAGGTGCCCAAGAGCTTCTAGCCATGAAAGCTGGACTTCAGAGAACACGCACAGAGCGCGAACAGTTCATCTATGATGAGAATCAGAAATTTATCGGGTACTTCATCGATCACGGTATTCACATCCCATCAGACTACGGTAACAGAGTAATAGAAGACGACGGAATAGTATGAAGCTAAGCATTCTGGTTCTTACGCACAAAAGACCAGAGATGTTTGAACAATGCTTGAACAGTATTTTGCGTATGAAGTTTAACTTCGACTTTGAAATTCTCGTGAATAATGATAGCCGAGATATAATACCAATCACAGATAGCAGAATCAAGTACAGCAATGTGTTCTCAAATGACATCTCTGACTTGTACAAACATTTGTACGATAAAGCTCAAGGCGAGTACATTTACTTCCTAGAGGATGATGATTTCTTGCTGCCCGGCTTTCAGAACTACGTTAACAAAAACATAAACAACTCCGACCTGCACCTTGGCCTATTTAACTCAAATCTAGAAGAAATCAGGGTTAAGAATTTACAGTCATTCTTAGACTGGAGAAGAGGCGAGTACAGAACAGATCACTTCCAGCTCAGTCAGATGCTTTTTAAGAAGACAGAGCTCAAATGGCCTAAGGGTAATCGCATATCGAACGATGAG
>Ga0316191_10001417_pt1 | contig 16851 bp, 15 predicted proteins | sample Eddworburr2cm_MG_FD_204928 | JGI IMG/M metagenome (GOLD analysis project Ga0316191, IMG submission 204928) | Coastal sediment microbial communities from Maine, United States - Eddy worm burrow 2 cm | ecosystem: Environmental > Aquatic > Marine > Coastal > Sediment | place: USA: Maine...
TTGCCGAAAGCGGCGTACGGCCACGCTCACCGGCAATGCTGTAGATGCGTGCCACCTCAAGCCTCTGTTCGGATGTTAATGGCGGCTGAATGCCAGGAAGGCGCTGGGCCAGCATGCTCTTGCCAACGCCGGGAGGGCCGGAGAGAAGAAGGTGATGGGCACCTGCCGCAGCGATCTCCAGAGCCCGGCGCGCCTGCTGCTGACCGCGAATATCGGACATGTCTGGAACATTGGCCATTGATTCAATGGTGTCGGCTTTGGATTCATAGGGGGTTAACTGTTCACGTCCAGCGAGATGACGGGCGACGGCTAGAAGGCTCTTGGCTGGCAGCACTTCGACACCATCGACCACGGCTGCCTCATCAGCATTGGCTTCGGGGAGAATAATCGAGCTGAAACCCTGCGCTCTTGCAAAGAGCGTAAGCGGCAGAGCTCCGTTGATACTGTTAAGCCTACCATCGAGCGCTAGCTCACCGATCATGAAGGGGAGCTTCTCATCGGATGGTCTGTTTCTGAGATCGATCTGGCCGGAGGCTATCAATAGGCCGACGGCAACGGGCAGGTCAAAATAGGAGCCATCCTTGCGTTGATCGGCGGGTGAGAGATTGACGGTGATGTGGCGAAGCGGAAATTCGAATTGGGAGTTGAGAAGGGCGGCTCGGACACGGTCGCGCGATTCACGCACAGCGGCCTCGGCAAGACCGACCATGGACCACGATGGCAGACCACGAGAGAGATCCACCTCAACATCGACAGGCTCGGCATCGAGCCCGCGCAGTGCGGCTGAAGCCAAACGAGCTAACAAAACTGAAACTACTTATTTGTGATCTTTCAGCTTCTCTTCAAGCTCTTTGACTCGCGCATCAAGTAGAGCAAGCTCTTCGCGAGCCTTAATCAGCATCGCTTCCTGAACCTGCATACGCTCATGCGTAACCACGTCAAAATGCTCCAGCGCCCCTTCAACAATGCCGCGCACCTGACTCTCTGCTTCCTGTTTAACACCACCGAACATACGCAGTCCCGCTGCGACCTTTTCGGCGATATCGTCCAATACTTCGTTATTTACAGCCATCTTCCGCCTCCGTTATTCCTCAGAAGTGGCACAGCATCTCACTTGCCTTTGGAGGCAGCAAGGCTTCCCTTCAAAAAGGCCTGCTTGCCGGATGGCATCTTAACCCTCAACCACTCTTCAGACTTATAGACCTGCTTAACATCAAGCTTGGCTCCCTGCAGAAACCAACCCATCCGTTTTGAAACAGTGTCAGGTTTTTCATGGATATACTTGTAGCCTCTGAAGTCGAATCGATCCAAATTTCTGGCTTTCTTCGCCTGTTGACCGATGGCAAGAAGTATGGCGCGCTCAATCGAGTCTTCACGCATACCGCTGGATCTCACCTTAACCTCAATCGTAGTCAAACTGCCGGTCTGTTTCTCCAGAGAGATCACTCCATCAAGATTCTCATTACCGAAGCCGATCAGGTAACCCTCCTCTTTGGGTTCAAGAATATCTGCATGAAGATCGGCCTTTTTCAGACCTCGCTGCGCTGCAACCAGTGCCGAACGCATCGTAATCGAGAAGCTCTCCTCCTCGCCCTTGAACATAAAAACCATACCCTCAACAGCCGCGCCACCGACAGCTCCGACCACGGCACAACCAGACATGGTCAACATGATGGACAGAGTAAGTATCAAACGCCCCATCGTTTCACCTCCTCGCTATTTACACCAAGATGATCCATGACTCGATCCACCACAAAATCGATCAGTTGATCTACCGATTCAGGCCGATGATAAAAGCCCGGCATGGCCGGAATCAGATCGACGCCCATCCGCGATAATTTAAGCATATGCTCCAGATGAATACTGGAGAGCGGTGTTTCGCGTGGGACCAGAATCAGCTTGCCGCGCTCCTTGAGCATCACATCGGCGGCACGTTCGATAAGATTATCGGAAACACCGCCTGCAATGCGGGCCAGAGAGCCCATTGAGCAGGGGATCACCACCATATGCCGAATGCCTGCCGAACCCGATGCTGTAGGAGAGAACCAATCAGTCTGATGATAGTGTTTAAGAAGTTCACTGGAGATTCCGAGGTGTGATGCGACAGCTGCAGCAACATCTTCTGTTGCCTCAGGAAGGCTCAAATCGAGCTCCTGCTTCAAGACTACACGTGCCGCATCGGAAAAGAGAAGATGCTGTTTGATGCCTGCATTGGCCAAACGCTGAATGAGACGCATGCCATAGGCAGCTCCCGAAGCTCCAGTCATTGCAATAATCATCTGTTTCATCAAACCACTACCGTTCCAACCACTGCAATTTCATCGAACCTCCTGAAGAGATCGCTATACCATAGCCTACCATACCGCATAGAAGTGAGTGTTGTCACATCGAGAAACTTTCACCCAGATAGAGCCTGCGTGCATCAGGATGGCTTACAATCTCATCGGTTGTTCCCTGCACAAGAATTTCACCGGCACTCATCAGGTAGGCGCGATCACAAATACTTAGCGTATCACGCACATTATGATCGGTAATAAGAATACCGATTCCCCGTGTCCTCAGATCTGCAATAATCGCCTGAATATCCTCAACAGCAATCGGATCAACACCGGCAAACGGCTCATCCAGCAACAGAAACCGCGGCTTGGTCACTAGCGCTCTGGCGATCTCTGTTCTGCGTCGCTGTCCACCGGAGAGGGTGTAGGCCTTCTGATGCTGAACGCCCTCAATACCCAGCTCGACAAGCAGCTCTTCGAGCTCCTCCTCCACCTGCGTATCCGGCAATCCCAATGTTTCAAAGATAGCCATCAGATTTTCCCGAACCGTCAGTTTTCTGAAGATGCTCGCTTCTTGCGGCAGATAACCAATCCCTTTGCGGGCACGCATATGCATCGGCAGTTCGGTGATACTTTCGCCATCCAGCTCCACCTTTCCCTGATCAGCTCGAATCAGGCCGCATACCATATAAAAGCTGGTCGTTTTACCTGCGCCGTTCGGCCCTAAAAGACCAACACATTCACCCGAATAGACATCCAACCCCACAGAATGCACAACCGTTTTTTTGCCATATCGCTTGTTTAAACCCTCAGCCGAAAGATGATGTACCACACTCATGGAGCAGGCTCCTCAACAGCTGGCTTGGCATCTTTCTCTTTTTTGTTCAAATCATCCTCTTCAATCGTGATCCGGGCTCGGCCACCATCCTTACCCTGCAAAACGGTGGTCTCTTTCGTATTGATATTATGAAGAACTTTCTCTCCTTGAATCAAACCATCAGGGCTATCTACTTTCGCTTCACCGATCAAGGTCACCAGACCCATTCTCTGCTGATAGAGAGCCTCGTTGGAGCTACCATGTTTATCGCCCTGTTGCATAATAACATGTCCATACGCCTCAGCCTGCTCAACCTCGCCACCCATCTCCTGCCGGTAACGAACCACCAGGCGATCACAGCGCAGCTCAAAATCTGCGCGCTTGAGCCAGACATTGCCTTCAAACTGCGCCCTACTCTGCTGATGTTCAACCTCCAGCGAATCTGACTTAATCTCTACCGATTCTGCATAACAGAGCGTACTTGAGAAGAGCATACAGAGAATGGCTTGCATCCACCTGCTCATCGCTTAGCTCCCAACGTGCCACTCTTGTCCACCAGCCAGACATCATGATCGACTGTCAATTTCTGACTCTTCCTATCCACTCGAAGACCACGCCCTTTTAACATAATGCCGGGTTTGCTCAACTCAAACTTCCCAGGAACAACGGCCTCATCACGGCCACTCTCATATCGCAGTGCCTCACTATTCAATCGCCATTCATGGAAGTCGACCTGCACAGCACCTTTGAAACTAATATTCTTCCTAAGCGGTTCAAACCACGCCTCACGCCCTCGAATTGGAATCGCCTCTCCAGCTTCGGTGAACATCTCCAAGCGTGGCTCAATCAGGTACATGCCTTGCTCCTGCTGCTTGGCACTATCCGCCTGTAGTCGCCATATCAGGCGATCACCCTTACGCTCAACAATCAATGGCTTCTCTACTTTTGCCTGAGGTTGTTCGACCTGTTCGCTTACCTTGGGTCGTTCAACCGTGACACTCTCTTTCGAGTTGACCCACATTAAGCCCGCTGCCACAACCACACTGCCAATGGAGATGCTCAGGCTGCTCCACTTAACCAGTCTCCATTGCCTGTTATTCATTTGAACTCAGGATTGTTCCCAGCCGCAATCTTCAGGCGCAAGGCCATAGGCATCCTTAACCACTTTGTCCCAAAATCCATTGGCCAGAATAAGTCCTTCCGCCGCCTGCCGCACAGCCCCTCTGCCACCGGGATAACCTGAAATCCAATCAACCTTTTTCAATACACCCTGATGTGCATCGAGCGGAGCCATGGTAAGCCTACACTGGGCCATCGCCGGAAGATCAATCACATCATCGCCCATATAGGCACAGCGATCCGGTGTGATGCCCGCCTGTTCACACAGTTCTTTGATACCATCAGCCTTTCGAAGCGAGCCCTGCACCACATACTCAATACCGAGATCACGAGCCCTGCACGCCACGACGTTTGAACTGCGTCCGGTAAGGATCGCGACACTAACTCCAGTGCGTTGCAGCATTTTGATACCGTGCCCATCCCGCACATTAAATGCCTTGGACTCCTCACCCTGATCATCCATGACAATCTGTCCCTCTGTCATGACACCATCGACATCCAGCACGAGCATCTCAATACCGCGTGCCAACTTAAATGGAAAATTGGAAAATGAATCACTCATGCTACACCCGCTCTGAGCAGGTCATGCATATGAACAATGCCTACAGGCATTGCACTGGCATCATCAACCGCGAACAGTACTGTCACCTTATGCTCCTCCATCATTCTTACCGCTTCGCTGGCCAGATGATCCGACTCAATGGTAAACGGAGCCTTGTGCATCAAAGCACTAACCCGAGCATCAAGATCGACACTGCCAGACTCCATCAGTCGACGCAGATCACCATCACTCAAACAGCCGACAAGACGACCGCCCTCTTCCATGCCTGCGATTCCGAAACGATGACTACTCATGGTAACAATCGCCTGACGAAGTGTGGCATTCACACTGACCAATGGCAGCTCGTTGCCACTATGCATCACATCAGCTACTCGCATCAGTTTGCGCCCCAGACTTCCTGCCGGATGCACGCGAGCAAAATCCTCTTCGCGGAAACCGCGTTGCTTCAGCACCACCACAGCCAGCGCATCACCCAGTGCCAGCGCTGCCGTGGTCGAGGCAGTCGGTGCCAGATTCAAAGGGCACGCCTCTTTGGTGACAGGCACCTCAAGTGTGATATCGGCATAATGTCCAAGGGTTGAATCGGCTTTGCCTGTAATGGCAATCACGGTTGCACCCAATCGTTTGATCGTGGGCAGCAGGCCACACACTTCATCGGTTTCACCACTGTGTGAAAGAGCCAGTACAGCATCGTGACTGGTGATCATACCCAAATCACCATGCTGCGCCTCGGCGGCATGGACAAAGAAGGCCGGCGTTCCGGTTGAGGCGAAGGTGGCTGCAATCTTTCGGGCGATGATGCCAGACTTGCCCATACCCACGACAACCAGCTTGCCTTGAAGTGCCAGAATCGCTCCGACCGCCTCAATAAATTCATCCCCCAACGAGTCGCGCTGCAGGGCAAGTGCATCGATCTCAATATCCAATACCTTGCGCCCTTTCTCCAGCCACGCCGCTCTGTTTTCACTCATGTATGAACCATCCATTCATTAAATCGATATTTGATAAACTAATACACGAAGACATAGGAACCAAGGGAAGCCACTCACTCCCAGGCCATTGCCACCATAGGCGCCGACAACTGCCCAAGCATAGCCGCTGCAGTCTGTTGAAAAGCAGCCATCTCACTTGCCGGAACAGGCTTGGCCGGAGCGTGCTTCACGGCCAACGGGTTGGTTGCCCTGCCGCGAACACGGAATTCGAAATGGAGATGCGGACCTGTCGCCAGACCGCTCATGCCGACATAACCAATGATCTGTCCCTGCTTCACTTTCGCGCCGCGTTTGATGCCACGCCCATACTTTCGCAGGTGAGCATATGCCGTCGAGTGGGCGGAGTTGGTGTGTCTTATCTCAACAAAACGGCCATAACCACCCTTCCACGCTGAGAACACCACCCTACCATCGCCGATGGCACGAATCGGTGTGCCGGTAGCAGCGGCATAATCAACGCCACGATGGGCGCGGGTATAACCAAGCACAGGGTGCTTGCGACTGGTTGAGAAGCGTGATGAGATTCTTGAAAATTTTACCGGTGATTTGAGATAGGTCTTGCGCATGCTGCTGCCATCGGGTGAGAAGTATTCGCTATCACCATTGGCATGCGTATGTCTGATCGCCTGATAAGTTTCGCCATTATTATTGAACTCGGCGACTAGAATCACCGTCCCTAGTAGCTTACCACGATCATCGAACTGCTCTTCATAGAGTACAGAGAAGCTATCACCGGAACGAAGATCGCGGGCAAAATCGACATCCCAACTGAAGATATCGATCAGGTTCATGGTTGTGCGTTCATCCATCCCCACTTCAACTGCAGCAGAGAACAGAGACTCCTCAATCACGCCTGATGCGCGCACCTGCCTTCTGTGAACCGGGCGCGGCGTAATCTCCGCCTGCCAACCATTACCTTCAGAAGCGAAAAGATGAAGGCGCTGCTCGCTATCCACCTCGTAATAGACATCAACCTGTGAATCCTGATCAACACGTGAAAAGGCCTGACCAGCCCGAACCTGTCGCAGTGAAAAAACCGGCTTGGAAGCTCTGCTCATCTCCATCACTTCGGCGAATGGAAAGCCGAGCTTTCCTAGTGCTGAGACCGCGGCATCGCCGGGTTGTAACACAACACGCGTTAGAGCCTTCGCCTCCAACTCCTGTAGCGGCTTGACCTTAAGCCACTCCTCCTTGGTGGTTGGGACGCTTGCATCGACAGGGTTACCAACGAGCAAAAGTGTGAGCATAAACAGGGCTGCAACCGTTCCGGCAGCCCCCAGCATCACCGGCTTAACCGATAGCGGCTGCTTCAGTGAAGGGCTTCGTTTCGACACTGAAGGACGGACGTTCTCCTGACCGACACGACTGGCAAAATCCTGCTGCAAACCACTCTCCTCTCATCCGCCGTCAAAGCGGCCTAATCAAACTTATCCACAACGAACTAGCCCATGCTTGAAGCTTTGAAGGCTTTTGTCAAAAAAATCAGGCGTTTAAAAGGGTCTGGTTAATACAAAGCCTCAAAGATATCCGCAAACTCACGATAAATATTTCTTCGCTTCAACTTCATGGTCGGTGTGAGAAATCCATTCTCCACCGTAAAGGGATCAGCCTGAATATGAATGCGCCTGATCTGTTCAAAGGAGTTCAACGGTTTCAGATGTTGCTGGATTTTATTCTGGATATGTTTTCGTAACACATCCGAACTTGCCAGTTCTGCCCAGCCGGATTTCGGCAACCCCTGCTCACTGGCCCAGCTGCTACAGGCCTCTTTGTTGGGCACCACGATCGCCACCAGATAGGGACGCTGATCACCATACACCACCACCTGATCAATCAGGGGCTCAACCACCAAGGGCGCCTCAACACGTTGTGGTGCAATGTTTTCACCACCTGAATTAACAATGATATCCTTCTTTCGATCAGTGATTCGAAGATACCCATCCTCATCAAACTCACCAATATCACCGGTATGCAACCAGCCATCGATCAAGGCCTCTTTTGTCGCTTTTCTGTTTTTCCAGTAGCCGGACATGATGTTGCCACCGCGGGCAATGATCTCGCCATCTTCGGCAATCTTGATCTCAACACCCTTGGCGATCAGACCAACTGTTCCGATCCGTCGATCATGCATCGGGTTCACCGCAAGAAGTGGTGATGACTCGCTCAGGCCATACCCCTCCAACACAGGAAGTCCAACAGCCTCAAAGAAGAGCCCCACATCGCGGCCCAATGGGGCACCGCCGGAAACCAGCGCGCGCAATCTGCCGCCAAAGCGATCCCGGATCTTCTCACCCACCAACATATTCAGAACCTTATAGATAAGATCAGAGAGCAAGCCACTACTCTTCTTTGTCGCCAGCTCGAAATAGAGACGGAACAACTTCTGTTTAAGTGCTGATTGTTTGGCGACCTGCGCCAGCACCCTGCTTCGAACCACCTCCAGCATACGCGGCACGGAGATCATCAGTGTCGGCTGCGCTTCGGTGAGATTCTTGGCCACTGTGTCCGGCCGTTCGGCAAAGGCGACTGAAATGCCGTAGGTGTATGGGAGGAAATGGCCACCGGTTCGCTCTAACACATGCGCCAGTGGCAAAAAGGAGAGCATCTTCTCATCCGGCAGCAGTTCAATCACCGCCGGAACCGTCTCCAGATTGGTCAGAATATTGCCGTGCGACAGCATCACCCCTTTCGGATTGGCTGTCGTGCCTGATGTATAGACCAGCGTTGCCAGTTGATCGCGGTCGATTTTCGACACTCGGCCCATCAACCGCTCTTCATCAATCTCGCACGTCTCGATCTCGGAAAGATTGGCCACAAGCCCATCGTCGCCAGCCTCATCAACTGCATAGATACGCTTAACTGCCTTGCACGACTCAACCGCCTTTTTCAGATCACGGAGCAGATGTCCGCCAGAGGTGAATACCATCGAGGCATCACAATCATCAAGCACGTAGGCCATATCCTGAGGTCGATAGGAGCAGTAGAGCGGTACGGTCACAGCACCGATAGAGAGAATGGCATAATCGATCACTGCCCACTCAGGGCGATTCTCCATCACAATGGCAATGCGATCACCCGGCTTTACGCCGGCCAGCATCAGGCCTGATGCGACATGCTTAATGCGCTCGCTGAGCATCTCGTAGGTGATCGGAATATAATCGCCATCCCTACGAAACCACTGCGCCGGATGGATAGCACTCGTTTCGACCTGCTTAAAAAAAGCAGCCGGTAGGCTTGGGATTTCCGAGATGTAATCAGCTGTCTGAGTCTGACTTTTCATCCGGCTTGTCGCCATCTCCATCGCTGCCCTTTACAGCCTCTTCCTTAGCCGCTTTCGGCTTGGCTGGTGCACGTTTGCGAGCAGGCTTCTTCGGTGCAGCCTTCTTTTCAGACTTGGCTTTTGCATCACTCTCTTCACCTTTCTCCCACTCCAGTTCCATATGAACCAGAAGTGTCATCTGGGTAATCACCACACTGGGGACACTCACCACTGCAGCAAGCAGAAGCCCTACCATCACCAGCCCGATGAGATGGGCAATGCCGCCCCAGAAGCCTGTCGACTCGGTAGCACGCATCATCGCTTCAGCCGCTGTGTAATCGACCAGCGCCAGCGTCACCTGCGCACCGAGCCAGAGAGGGGAGAGCAGGAGTGCCGCCACAAACAGGGTTACCAGCACACCACCAAGATTATAGATCAGCAGCTCTGGCAGCTTCTCCTTAATCAATCGCCACAGGTCATTTTTCAATGTCATCGTATCAGCATCGGCAATGGCCACGCGCGCTGCCATATTGAACAGCGCCAGCATCAGAGCCACAGCCACCACTGTATTCAAGAGTAGAAGAGGCACTCCAATCAGTGATAACCAGATCAGGCCAAGGCCCGGAATATTGGCAAGGGAGAGGATCACCATCTCTGCCAGAATCAGCGCCAGAAGCACGCCAGCCGCCCAGACAGGAAGCATCAGAATCGACTGCGCTCTAGCCCATGCAAACCTGCTCGCTTCGATGGTATTGGGTACAAACGCCTTGTTGAGTTGGCACTGTAGCTGGTAGGCGAGTGCAGTCAGCCCGAACAGCAGAGCGAACAGGGCCCCCAGACCTCCAATGAAGTGGGACAGGATCGAAGTTAAGGTCATATCACCATCCACCCTGAAAACTCCGTAGATCACCACGGCCGTCAATACCGTCAGCGCCATCGTTGCTAAAATACGTGGTTTAAGTGCATTTCTTGCTGCACCCAACCACTGATCTGGCTGGAAATAACGTTGATTCATAAAAGGACCCTCCCGAAACTAACTAGCGATTAAAAAAGAGATTAGACGCTATGCTCTATTCTGCAACCAAAAGAGCCAAAATCACTTAAACCCGGCGCCCATGAATATACTGTTGTGAATAGGCGTTGACCGTATTCATGCCGCGCACAATACCCGAAAGCCTGCAGATCGTGTTGAGCATGATATCTTTGGCCATCTCATAGTGGAGCGACATCAAATCCTCCAGCTCAAGTCGTGAAATCTTATAGGCTATGCAATCTGTTTTAGCGGTAATGGTGGTGCTGTATGGCTTACCATCGAAAAAGGCCATGTCGCCAAGCTGGGCACCCTCGTTGACCTCACCCACGCGAACCTGTTGCCCATGAGAGTGATGGTGTACGCCAGCCCGCCCTGACCGTAGAAGATAGAGTCCGTCACAATCTTCCCCCTCAGCCATCAGCACATCACCTTTTGCGAATTCAGAGAAACGAATCGACTTTTCAAGCACCTGCTTCTCATCATCATTCAGATGCCGATGAAAAATTTGATCCTCAAGCCAATCAAAATCGATATCCATACCCGCCCTCCTGATCTACCAAACCGCAGGATTACACCGCAGCCTGTAGCGTGGCACCATCTTCAAAATTCGCAACACCCTCGCCGTGACAGTTGTCACGCGATTGATTCACATCAAAATCAGTTGCTGTAAAGAGTTCTAGCGAAGAGGCAGAAGCATGGCTAGCTTTGCCGTCCACTTTTTCGGGTCGATATTCGGCCTGATCGTCGGGGAGTAGACGTGCTAACTTTTCAGGAACTGATTCTTACACTGCAACATTTCTGGGCTGAGCAGGGCTGTGTCATTCAACAGCCTTACGACAGCTCGATGGGTGCAGGCACCTTTCACCCGGCCACATTCCTTCGTGTTCTGGATAACAACGAGTGGAACACGGCTTATGTGCAGCCATGCCGTAGGCCGACCGATGGCCGCTATGGCGAGAACCCGAACCGCCTGCAGCACTACTATCAGTTTCAGGTGATCCTTAAGCCGGCTCCGGAAAACATTCTCGACCTCTACCTCGACTCCCTACGCAAGATCGGCATCGATCCTGAAGTGCATGACATCCGCTTTGTTGAGGATGACTGGGAATCACCAACGCTGGGCGCATGGGGCCTTGGCTGGGAAGTCTGGCTCAATGGTATGGAAGTCACCCAGTTCACCTATTTCCAGCAGGTGGGCAGTGTGGAACTGACCAAGACGCCGGGCGAAATTACCTACGGCCTTGAGCGTCTGGCCATGTATCTACAGGGCGTGGAGAACGTCTTTGATCTGGTATGGGTTGAGACAGTCGATGGCAAGAAGGTGACCTACGGTGAAGTATTCCATCGCAATGAGGTGGAGTTCTCCACCTTCAACTTCGACATGGCCGACACCGATTGGTTGCACCAGCAGTTCGACCGTGCGGAAGAAGACTGCAAACGCCTGACAGAAAACAATCTGGTACTTCCCGCCTACGAAGAGGTGATGAAGGCATCGCACTCGTTCAATCTATTGGACGCACGTGGAGCCATCTCGGTAGCCGAGCGACAGCGCTTTATCGGCCGTGTGCGAGGGCTCGCCAGAACCGTTGCCCGTGCTTATGCGGGGGTGGACACATGAAACCACTACTTATTGAAATCGGTGTTGAAGAGATCCCTGCAGGTGTTGCACCACGCATGGGCACGGCCCTGAAAGAGGCAATCGAGAAACTACTAGCCGATGCCAACCTTGAAACAGGGGAGTTGAAACTTGGTGTCACTCCGCGCCGTCTTCTGATCCATATCACCGACTGCCCTGCCATGCAGGAAGATCGCGAAGAGACCATCTGGGGCCCTCCCGAAAAGGTCGCCTTCAAAGATGGCGAGCCAACAGGTGCGGCCCACGGCTTTGCCAAGAAGTCTGGCCTATCGCTGGATGCCTTTGAGCTTGCTGACAAGGGTGATGGTAAGGCGAAATACATGAAGGCGGTGCAAAGCATCAAAGGCCAGAATGTAGCTGACATCATTGCTGAGGCGATGCCTGCCATCCTGCGCAAACTACCAAGTCCGAAACAGATGAAGTGGAACGATGGCGAGCATCGTGATGATGCCTTCATCCGTCCGATTCGCTGGATTGTTGCTCGCCTTGGTGATGCGGTGATCCCCTTCTCATTCGCCGGAGTGGCATCAGGAAAAACATCGCAGGGGCACCGCATCCACGGCTCTCATGGTGAGATTGATGTAAACGATCCATTTGCATGGCTAACCAAACAGTTTGTCATGGCTGACCGCGATGCTCGCAAAACACTGATTGCCACACAGCTTGCCGAAGCCGCTGCAGCTGAAGGTGTGCAACTCATCGAAGATGAAAGCCTGCTGGATGAGGTGACTGATCTGGTCGAGTGGCCGAAGGCGATTGCTGCCCGTTATGACGAGATATTCTTACGTCTGCCGGAAGAGGTGAGCCGCATTGAGTTGAAACATCATCAGCGCTGCTTCTCTGCGCAGGAGAAGGATGGAGGCAAGAGCAACTGCTTCTTCGCCGTCGCCAACATTGAATCGAAAGATCCGGCTGCAGTAGCAAACGGTAACGTTCGCGTGGTTAACGCACGCCTTGCCGATGCGGCCTTTTACTTCGACCGTGATCCGCAGGAGTCGCTGGAAGCACGTGTGGAGAAGCTCTCCACCATCGTCTTTCAGGATGGACTGGGCATGGTCGGTGATCAGGCTCGTCGTCTGCGCGGTTTTGTTCTCGACAATGCCAAGTCGCTCGGTGTCGATGCCGATGCAGCCCAGCGTGCGGCCTATCTCTGTAAGTCTGATCTGACGACAGGTCTGGTCGGCGAGTTCCCCGAACTGCAGGGCTATATGGGCGGCATCTATGCCGAGATGGATGGTGAGTCGTACGAAGTGGCTCAAGCCATCGCAGAGCACTACGCACCTGCAGGTGCTGAAGATGCTCTGCCAGAACACGCCATTGCCCGCTCAATCGGCATTGCCGAACGTGCCGACAAACTGCTCGGCTATTTCCATCTCGGACGCATTCCGACTGCCAGTGCTGACCCGTTTGGCCTGCGCCGAGCGGCGATTGGTCTGATTCGTCTGCTGGCCGATCAGAAAACCAGCATGTCCCTGAGCGAAGTTCTGAAACAAGCTGCCAAGCAGTGGAACCAGCAACGCATCACCATTGCCATTAAGGATGAGACCATTGTCGATGTTCGTGCATTCATTGTTGATCGCATGCTCGGTATGGCTGAAGCACTGGGCAGTTCCAAACCGGCACTTGATGCCGCACTGGCAATCCCGGTCGAACGTCCACTTAGGCAATCGCTTGAGGTTGCCAATCTACTTTCGGCATTCTCCAAGTCTGACACCGGTCAAGCTGTAGCTGCGGCAAACAAGCGTATTGCCAATATTCTGAAGAAGCTGGAGTCCGTTCCTAGCGCCATCGATGAAACACTGTTTACAGAAGCGGCTGAGAAAGTGCTGTTTGAGGCGCTTGTTCAGGCTGAAGGCAGCTTCCCGGAACAGCCTGAAGCACAGCTGGAACTGCTCGCATCACTGCGTGCCCCAGTGGACAGCTTTTTCGATGACGTGATGGTGATGGCGGATGATGCGGCGGTTCGCAATAACCGTCTGGCACTGCTTTCACGTCTGCGCAGCCTCTTCCTGCAGCTGGCCGACGTCTCCCGCCTCTGATCTTCGTCTGTGCCTGAAAATCTGATCGAGACCCTGATCCCGTTGATGGCTGCATGGCTGCTTCTGGCGGGTGCGGCCTTCTGGGCCAAGCGGGAGAGCCTTGATCTATCCAAGCCAATGCTCATCGCCTCCTTTCGAGGCCTGATGCAACTGTTGCTGTTGGCGTTGGTGCTTCACTGGATATTCGATATCCAATCACGATTTGCACAGATCGCCATCGTCATCGGCTTCTGTATTCTTGCCGGTCACAACAGTGCCCGCTACCGCGAAGGCACCCGCTCCGCCTGGATCGCCAGTACAGTCGGGCTTATATGCGGTTGTGCGGTGACGCTGCCGTGGCTCGCTTTCAGCGGCACCATTGATTCCGATACCCGCACACTGATTCCACTGGCGAGCATGATCGCCGCCAACGGCATGAACGCCGTCTCCATCATGTTTGAACGAATGGGTACAGGCGGCAAAGCGGGCGAAGGTATCCGAACAGCTATGATCCCGACCGTCGACACCTTGAGAGTGGTGGGCCTTGTGCATATGCCAGGCATCTTTGTCGGCATGATTCTGGCAGGGGCTGAACCGATGGCTGCCGCCTCAGCTCAGCTGATCGTGCTCTACATGGTAGTAGCATCAAGCCTCACCTCATGTATTGTAAGCCTCTTGATGACGAACCACTTCCATAAAGCTGAAGTGCAGGCAGGGGATTAAGAGATCACACGATGCGACTGAAACGGATTGAACTTGCAGGCTTCAAGTCTTTCGTAGACCCGACCAAGATTGACGTTGGTGAAGGAATCACCTCCATCGTCGGTCCGAATGGTTGTGGTAAATCGAATATCGTTGATGCCATCCGCTGGGTATTGGGCGAACACTCGGCCAAGCATCTGCGTGGTGGCGTCATGGATGATCTGATCTTTCAGGGTTCCGATTCACGTCCACCTGTCGCCCTCTGCGATGTCGAGCTCACCTTTGCTGTTGAGAAAGGCCAACTGGCCAGTCCCTACCATGAGATGGATGAGATCCGTATTCGTCGTCGTTTGACCCGCGAAGGTGGCTCCGACGGCTTTATCAATGGTAAGATGGTTCGCATCAAGGATATCGTCGACATCTTCCTTGATACCGGCATCTCCACCCGTGCCTACGCCATTGTCGAGCAGGGCTCGATCTCGCGTATGATCACAGCCAAACCTGAAGAGCGTCGATCCCTCTTTGAAGAGGCGGCCGGTGTGATGAAATACCGCTCCCGCCGTCGTGAATCCGAACTGAAGATGAACTCCACCCGCCAGAACCTTGAGCGTGCTACCGATCTGCTCGAAGAGGTCCGCACCCAGTGCCGTAGCTTGAAACAGCAGGCAAACCGTGCTGAACGATTCAAGACAATGCAGACAGAGTGCGAGCAGCTTCAATCACACAGTTTTGCCATTCGCTATCGCCAGATGAGCCAACAGATTGATGCCATCAAACTACAACTTGCAGAGATGCAGAAGGTTGAGGCTGAAAAAGCGAGTATCCACGGTGAAGCTGAGAAGCAACTTGCCAAAGCGCGGGAAGCACTCATTGCCCATGAGACAGAGGCACAGGTTAAGCAGGATGAGTTGCGCAGTGCCGAGCAGCATCGCGCCACCCTGCAGCAGCAGGCCGAGCGCATGGCTGGCGAGCGCAAGCTTCTAGCCGAGCGCAAAGGCGGACTGGAACAGCGGATTGAAGAGGCTAAGCAGCGCTGCGAACAGCTGACCGGTGAGATGAAGCGCTTGAAAGAGCAGATGGAGTCGCAGGATGACAGCCGTCTGCAACAGGCAAAAGCTGATGCCCAAAGCAAACTTGCCACAGCTCAGGAGAACTTCACCAAAGCCCGTGAACTACGCGATCAACTGCTGGCTGAGTATGAACGACTGCGCAGCTCTTTTGAGAATCAGGAGAAGCGTCGTCAGGAGTCGATCAGTGCACTGGAACGCCTACAAACCCGCCATCAGACTGTTCAGCAGCAGATGGAGGAGACCTCCTCACGCCTGAAAGAGCATGATGCTGCCATCGGTCAATCGCAAGCCACCGTTGAAGCATCCGGCAAACAGGTTCAGACCGCCACAGCCCAACTTGAAGAGGCGCAGAAGAAGCTTGATGCATGCCGTGCCGAGCGAGAAGCCGCCATCGCCGCCCGTGCCGAAAGTGAACAGCAGGTGCGTACCCTGCGCGGTAATGCCCGGGAACTTGCAGCACAGCTGGAACATCAGGATGTACCGGATCGTCTGCGTGAACAGATGCGATCCAAGGGTGCGATCTGGGTGGATGAATCATTGCAGGTGCCGGAAGGTTTGGAGCCAGCTGTGGCTGCTGCCCTGCGTGGCCGTGCTGCCGATGTCAGCCTACCTGCCAATCCGAGCCTCTCTGAGTGGCAGGAGCTCTGCCTTGAAGCCAAAGAGGCCCCTGTTGCCATGTTCGCTTCAGGACTTGCCACAACACGTGAAACAGCTGCGGAGAATCTGGCCACAACCATCGGACTGACCCAACAACATCCGCTATACACCCTCTTCTCCAGCACCCTGCTTTGCGATGATATCTTCACCGCCAAGCCATCCGCTTTGTATGCGCTTGTCAGCCGTGATGGCTGGCGCCTTGAATCGGATGGTTGGCTGATTCCACCGGCACAGAGCCATACCGCACGCCGCCTCACCCTGCAGCGCGAGCAGCGCGAATGTGAGGCCGAGCTTAAAAAGGCCGAAACTGCCTTTGAGAAACATGAACAGAGTGTCGCCAAGGCCGAAGAGGGTTTGACCAGCCAGCAGCAATCATGGCAAGCCAAACATCTTGCTGCCACGGAAGCTGAAAGCTCCCTGAAATCGCATCAGGCTGAGCTGCTGCGTTTTGAAGAAGCGCACCGCTCCATTGAGTCTCGCATCACCCACCTCACGCAGGAGAATGGTGAGATCACACAGGACATCCAGCACTGGAAGTCGCAACAGTTGGGACTGACCAACATGGACGACAAAGATCTGGTCGCAGCCAAATCAAAACTGGATGCTCAGGTTGAGAAACAGCACCTTAGCGAGCAGCAGCTGCAACAGGCCAGAACTGAACTCTCCGCATCAGAACAGGCGCTGGCACTTCACCAGCAGGCACTGGAGAA
>Ga0316191_10001421_pt1 | contig 16832 bp, 16 predicted proteins | sample Eddworburr2cm_MG_FD_204928 | JGI IMG/M metagenome (GOLD analysis project Ga0316191, IMG submission 204928) | Coastal sediment microbial communities from Maine, United States - Eddy worm burrow 2 cm | ecosystem: Environmental > Aquatic > Marine > Coastal > Sediment | place: USA: Maine...
TGTTGCGGAGCTACCGGATTTCTCTGCCGGTCATCATTGTCGGGAATATCACCGCAGGTGGAACCGGCAAGACGCCCCTGGTAATCTGGCTGGCCGGCTACCTGCGCAGCAAGGGCTACCGCCCGGGGATTATCTCCCGTGGATATGCCGGTCAGGCCAGCAGTTGGCCGCAGCAGGTGCGACCGGACAGCGATCCTGCCATGGTGGGTGACGAGGCGGTGCTGATAGCCGGTGCGACGCAATGTCCGATGGCAGTGGGACCTGACCGTGTTGCCACGGCACGGGCACTGGTCGAACACAGCGATTGTGATGTCATCCTGAGCGATGACGGGCTGCAACACTATGCCTTGCAACGTGATATCGAGATCATTGTTATCGATGGAGTCAGGCGTTTCGGCACCGGGTTCTCCATACCGGCAGGGCCCCTGCGCGAGCCCGTCAAGCGCTTGCAGGAAGCGGACCTGGTGGTAATCAATGGCCTCGGTAGTGGGCAGGAACACCGGATGAGAATGAATCCCGGCGAGGTGCACAGCCTGCTTGATGATACTACTATCCGCCGGCTGTCCGATTTCCATGGTCACGCCGTACATGCCGTGGCGGGTATCGGCAACCCTGAACGTTTTTTCCAGTTATTGCAGCAACAGGGTATGCAAGTGCAAAAACATGCATTTCCGGATCATTATCAATACACGTCTGCAGATATCCGTTTTGATGATAAAAAACCGGTCATTATGACGGAGAAAGATGCGGTAAAATGCCGTCACTTTGCGACAGGGAATGACTGGTATATCCCTGTTACCATCCAGATGTCAGCGGATTTTTGCCAGCGCCTGGATGTATTGCTTGAGGACAGGGCGGGTCATCAGGGTTAAGCTGGGACCTGTAACAGACAGTAACCTTTTAAGGAGCATAGTGTGGATAAAAAATTGCTGGATATACTTGCCTGCCCCGTTTGCAAGGGGCCACTCGTCTATCACAAGGATGATAATGAACTGATTTGCAAACCGGACCGTCTGGCCTACCCGATAAGGGATGATATTCCGGTTATGCTGGAAGAAGAAGCCAGGCAAATTCCGGCAGATGAAGAGATCTGAACCGGCACATTATGGACACGGCATTCAAGGTTGTTATACCTGCACGTTACGCCTCAACCCGGCTGCCGGGTAAACCCTTGCTGAAAATAGCCGGGCGCCCGATGTTGCAGTACGTTCATGAACGGGCGCTGCAAAGCGGGGCGAGTGAAGTGATTATCGCAACTGATGACCAGCGTATCATGGATGCTGCCAGCGGTTTCGGTGCTGCTGTCCGCATGACTTCAACCGCGCATACCTCGGGCACGGAGCGTCTTGCCGAGATTGCAGAGCTGATGGCGTGGGATGAACAGGCCGTTGTGGTCAATGTGCAGGGCGATGAACCCCTGATACCGTCCACCCTGATCAGGCAGGTCGCCGAGGGGCTGGCCAGTCATCCGACAGCATCTGTTGCCACCCTGGCTTACCCGGCCCATAGTGTTGATGAAATCACAGACCCGCATGTCGTCAAGGTGGTCCTGGACAAGGACGGATATGCACTGTATTTCAGCCGTGCCCCGATTCCCTGTCAGCGTGACGAATCATCCAGTACGGATTCAGTGGCGGCGTTACGGCATATAGGCCTGTACGCCTACCGTGCCGGCTTTCTCCGACACTACAAGGACCTCGAAGCATCACCGCTTGAAGAGATCGAGAAGCTCGAACAGCTGCGTGTACTGTGGCATGGCATGAGAATACATGTTGAACTGGCTGGTGAAATACCCGGTCATGGCGTCGATACCGCGAGTGACCTGGCGCGTGTCGAGAAAATTTTGTCGAGCGACGGGGGCAGATAATGAAGATGGCCAATTTTATCAGGAGTCAGTGATGGTAAGTGTGCTCTTTGTCTGCATGGGCAATATCTGCAGGTCACCAACGGCACAGGGTGTCTTTGCAAGGCTGGTAGAAGACCATGGTCTGGCTGATTTCATCGTCATCGATTCAGCGGGTACCCACGCCTATCATATCGGTGAACCGCCTGACGCGCGGGCTTCTGCGGCAGCGATGAATCGTGGTATTGATTTAAGTTCACAACGTGCCCGTCGTGTCAGCCCTGACGATTTTGAGCGGTTTGACTATGTGCTTGCCATGGACAGTGATAATTACGAAATACTGGCGGCGAGTTGTCCGTCAGGATTTGAATCGAGGTTACGCCTGTTTCTGGAGTTTGCGCCGGATCTCGATGCCCGTGAAGTTCCTGACCCTTACTATGGGGGAACCAGCGGTTTCGAGCGGGTGCTGGATATGATCGAAATGGCTTCAGCAGGGCTGCTGGCGGATATCCGCCAGCAGCACGATCTCTGAAGCCGGGCTTACTCTGAAGCCACCTTTTTAACCGGGGTGTCTTCTGTCTTCGCAGCCTTTTCCGCCTGGTTTCCGTCAGCAGGCTTGTTTGCAACAACCGGGGGAGTCGTTGCAGCCGATGTCACCGGCTTTGCCTGCGGTGCTGCCTGCGTCGTACCCGTGGCAGCGGGCTTGTCTGACACCGGTTTTGCCGGTCGATTTTCCTGTGAAGCCACCTTTTTAACCGGGGTGTCTTCTGTCTTCGCAGCCTTTTCCGCCTGCTTTCCGTCAGCAGGCTTGCTTGCAACAACCTGGGGGGGCGTTGCTGCCGAGGTTGCCGTGTGTGGCGACTGCGGTGCTGCAGTCTGCGTCATACCCGTGACAGCGGGCTTGTCTGTCGCCGGTTTTGCCGGTTTTGCCGGTTGTGACTCCCTGTTGCCAGTATCATCTCGCTGACTCGTATTGCCAACTGTTGGCGATGGTTGCTTGTTGCCGTCAGCAACAGGTGTCCCCTGTACATTAATATTGCTTGTAGCAGTGTCCTGGCTGGTGGTGTTGCGGTTCTGTCCTGAAGAACGTCTGCGTCCGCCGCGACGGCCGCGTCTTGCCCCCCGTTGTTGACTGGTGCCTTCTTTCTGTACCTGTTGATCTGCTTTAACTTGTATCGTCTCAGGTTCGTCAGCCACTTGTCTGGGGCTTTCCTTCTTCTGTTCCGGGTTTGTTGATGTCCTGTTGCCGGTTGTTCTTCGCCGGGCGCCTGGTTGTCCGGCAGACGGCCCGCTGGCTGGCCGGCGGTTGCCCTGTGGCTGCTTACGGTTGCGATTGCGGTCGGTGCTGCCTCGTTCCCCCCTGTTCTGTTGTCTGCCCTGTTGTTTTGGTTTCGCGGGTTCTGGTTTCTTGGGTTGTTCACCGCTGCCAAACAGGCTGGGGAACAGACGTTTCAGCAGGCCGGGTTTGCTGGCTGCCGTCGCTGTGTCAGTGCTGGTTGGCGTGGGGGCAGCAGTGGCAGGTGCAGGGGCAGGGGCAGCCGGTTTCACTGATCCGACAGCAGGTATTTCGGGGCCAGGTTGCGCTGTCTGGAGGGAATGTGAGGTCTCGGATTCGGGCGCTGCTTTTGCCATCAGGTAGCTCGCAGAAGACTGCGGGCTGACCGTCTCATCCTTGCGAATGCGTTGTACGTCGTAACTGGGTGTCTCCAGCGACGGTGATGGAATCAGCATGACTGCAATCTTGTGGCGGGCCTCGAGTTCAACCAGTAATTCACGTTTTTCGTTGAGCAGGTAGGTGCCGACATCAACAGGGACATGGGCGACAACCCGCAGGGTGTTGTCCTTCATGACCTCTTCCTCGATGATCCTGAGTACCGACAGCGATAGTGATTCCACGCCACGGATAGTGCCCTGGCCGGTGCAGCGCGGGCAGACGATCTGGCTGGATTCGCCCAGTGAAGGCCGCAGGCGCTGACGCGACATTTCCAGCAGCCCGAAGCGCGAAATGCGGCCAATTTGTACACGAGCCCGATCCATCTTCAGTGCCTCGCGCAAGCGGTTCTCCACGTCACGCTGGTGGCGGGCCGGCCGCATATCGATGAAGTCAATGACGACCAGGCCACCCAGATCCCTCAGGCGCAGTTGCCGGGCAACTTCGTCAGCGGCTTCCAGATTGGTATGCAGTGCCGTTTCTTCAATGTCGCTGCCTTTGGTGGCGCGGGCTGAGTTGATGTCAATGGAAATCAATGCCTCGGTGTGGTCGATCACTATGGCACCACCGGAGGGCAGGGTGACTTCACGCTGAAAGGCGGACTCTATCTGGGATTCTATCTGGAAGCGGTTGAAAAGCGGGATGGTTTCCTGGTAAAGCTTCAATTTTGGCAGGTTGTGAGGCATCACCCGTTCCATGAATTCGCGGGCCGTGTCATAGACCTCCTGGCTGTCGATCAGGATTTCCGAAATATCTGTGCGCAGGTAGTCGCGCAGGGCGCGGATGATGACATTACTTTCCTGGTAGATCAGGAATGGCGCAGGTCGTTCTGTGGAGGCCTCTGAGATGACACTCCACAGGTGGACGAGGTAATCGAGGTCCCATTGCAATTCTTCACTGCTGCGGCCGATGCCTGCCGTCCGGACAATCATGCCCATGTCTTCAGGGATATTCATGGCGCTCATGGCATCACGAACCAGGTCGCGGTCATCACCCTGTATGCGTTTGGACACTCCCCCGGCGCGCGGGTTGTTAGGCATCATGACCAGGTAGCGTCCGGCAAGGCTGATGAAGGTAGTCAGGGCGGCGCCCTTGTTGCCGCGCTCTTCCTTTTCGATCTGTACAACAAGCTCCTGGCCTTCGGTCAGGATATCCTTGATGCCAAGGCGGCCGCTTGCATTGCGGGCGGATTCCTTGAAATAGTTGCGGGAGACTTCTTTCAGGGGCAGGAAACCGTGGCGGGTGCCACCATAATCAATAAAGGCAGCCTCGAGACTGGGCTCGATGCGGGTGATTTTACCTTTGTAGACGTTTGATTTTTTCTGACCCCGTGATGGTACCTCTATATCAAGATCGTAGAGTTTCTGGCCATCGACCATGGCCACACGCAGCTCTTCTGGCTGTGTGGTATTGATTAGCATTCTTTTCATGTTTTGGGTCTCTCTCACGCTCAACCTGATTACGGATACAGCGAGGCGCCTGACTTGCCCGCAACGGGACATATTCGCAGACGGGCACCGAAATGCCCATCAGCCATAGCATGCAGCTGATTGCTGCTGGTAGTGATTGCTGTATGTAATACACGGGAGCGTTTTTGTTTATATAATTTTAAGGTTTACAGCTGGTTGCTGATAATTATGAAGATTGCCGCTTGCACAGGCAAGTGGCAACTCCAGTAGAAAAATTGGTGTCCTCGGTGCGCCTTCCGCAGGCAATATACCTTTTGTTAAGGTCATACCGAACCGGGACTATAACAACCTTGGTCTGTACCCGCAAACAACCCGGGAAATACAAATGAAACACTGTAGAATTCAGCAGCAGTTTCAGTCGATGAAAAAAATGTTAATGAGTCAGTTACCGGCGAAAGATTACCCCAAGGTGCGTCAGGTTAAGGTGTCGGTTGAAGACGCCGGGCAACGAATCGACAACTTTTTGGCGCGACACCTCAAGGGTGTCCCAAAGAGCCATATCTACCGTATTCTGCGGCGTGGGGAAGTGCGCGTGAACAGTGGTCGTATACGTGCAGACTACAAGATATGTGCCGGCGATACCGTGCGGATTCCGCCGGTCAGGGTTGCACCGGTCAAGTCCGGACAAAAAACGCCCGGGTTCAGCCTGGAACAACATATTCTGTTTGAAAATCCACGTTGCCTGGTTATCAATAAACCGTCGGGCATTGCCGTGCATGGTGGCAGCGGCGTGAGCGTTGGCGTTATCGAGGCAATGCGGGCGGAGCGGCCCGAGGCGCCTTATGTGGAGTTGGCGCACCGACTTGACCGTGAAACCTCCGGGTGCCTCGTGCTTGCCAAGCGACGCAGTTTTCTGCGCGCCTTTCATGAGCAATTACGGCATGGTCTGGTAAAAAAACATTATCTGGCACTGGTGGCGGGTGAGTGGAAAGGCGGGAAACGGACGGTGGATGTCCCGTTACGTAAAAACCAGCTACGCGGTGGTGAACGCATGGTTACTGTTGATCCAGAGGGGAAGCAGGCCACCAGTATTTTCAGTCCTGTTTCCTGTTACGGGGATGCAACGCTGGTAGAAGTGGTGCTGAAAACAGGCAGGACCCACCAAATCCGTGTGCATGGTACGCATATCGGTCATCCGCTGGCGGGAGACGAGAAGTACGGTGATCCTGTGTTTAACCGCCAGCTGCGTGCCCTTGGCCTGCGTCATATGCTGCTGCATGCGCATTTTCTTGAGTTCGTGGATCCGTCGAATGATGAAGTCATCACTGTCAGTTCGCCGCTGGGAGATGACGTAAAGGCTGTTCTTGCACAGCTCGAATCGCCATAATTACCGGCAGCGCGACAGTATGGACAAGCACGAGTGACCGGATAATGACTGCCAGGATAAAATTTATTGTATTCGACTGGGACGGGACCCTGATGGATTCCGAGGCACAGATTGTGACGTGTTTGCATGCGGCTATTGCTGATCTTGAGCTGAAACCTATGGATGATAATACGGTCAAGAATGTGATCGGTCTGGGGCTGCGTGAGGCTATTGACACGCTGCTGCCGGGTCGTGATGATCGTTTTCATCAGGCATTCGTGGATGCTTACAGGACACACTGGTTTCAGTCCGAAAGCTCGGTGTTGTTTGCAGGTGCCCGTGAAGTACTGGATATCATCAGGCAGCACGAATTTCTGCTGGGTGTCGCTACCGGTAAGGCGCGCCGGGGACTGGACCGGGTATTGAAGGATACCGGCCTGACGTCCTGCTTTCATGCAACACGCTGTGCCGACGAGGCACACTCGAAGCCGCACCCGCAAATGTTGCTGGATTTGATGGAAGCACTGGAGGTTCTTCCTGAAGAGACGATAATGGTAGGTGATACCGAGTATGACATGGAGATGGCTACCAATGCGGGGGCCGCAAAAGTCGCGGTACGTTCGGGGGTGCATTCAGGCGAACGGCTTAACCGGCATGCGCCGCTGGTTTGCCTGGACAGGATAGCCGATATGCCGGACTGGATGGCGGCTACGGGTCTATTGTCCGCTGCTGTTGTTGAGTAACTGTGCTGCCAGCCACGCCGGGGATGACTACGTTTTTGCGTTATAACTTTTTTTGAAAGGTGATTTTATGTTCGACAAGCATGCTGCCAGCAGTAATTCCACAGGCGATAATGATGACTGGAACCGGGATCTGGTAAACCGGCTTGCGTTTGCGGCAGTCGATGAGCAGCGCCGGGCCCGCCGCTGGGGTATTTTCTTCAAGTTTCTGATGGCAGGTTATCTGCTGTTGTTGCTGGTCCTGTATCTGCCAACGGACTGGTCTGATTTAGGCAAGATCAGTGAAAAACACACCGCCCTGGTTAATTTGAAGGGCGTCATTTCCGACTCGACAGAGGCCAGTGCAGACAAGATAATCACCGGCCTGCGTAATGCATTTGAGGATAAAAACACGGCAGGGGTTATTCTGCGCGCCAATTCCCCTGGTGGCAGCCCGGTACAGTCTGCCTATATTTATGATGAGATCAGGCGCCTCAGGGAATTGTATCCCGATACCCCGTTGTATGCTGTGGTAACAGATATGTGTGCTTCCGGGTGCTACTACGTCGCCTCGGCGGCTGATGAGATCTACGTTGACAAGTCCAGTATTATCGGATCAATTGGCGTGCGTATGGACAGTTTCGGTTTTGTCGATACCATGGAAAAGCTTGGTGTTGAACGCCGGCTCTACACGGCAGGCAAAAGCAAGGGCTTCCTCGATCCGTTTACACCGGCGAAAGAGTCTGACGTAGAGCATGTGAAGCTGTTGCTTGAAAGTATCCACACTCAATTTATCACTGCTGTTAAAACCGGGCGGGGCGATCGCCTGAAAGACAATCCGGCGCTTTTTAACGGCCTGGTGTGGACCGGCGAGGAAAGCCTGCCAATGGGACTGGCCGATAAAATCGGCAGCTCCGGTTATGTGGCCCGGGAGGTTATTGGCGAGGAAGAGATCGTCGAGTTCACGGAGAAGCCCGATTTGCTGGAGCGACTCAGCGAGCGTATAGGTGTTGCCATGGCGAAAAGTATGGGTGAGTTGTTTGTGACGGGCATGGGCTCGGTGCGCTAGGCAAGGCCACAGGTTTTCTCCTGATAGTAATTGCACCTGTAGGAGCGCCGTCCCCGGCGCGATAATTTGTAATCGCGCCGGGGACGGCGCTCCTACAGGTGGTTGCTGTGTTAGGGGAGCACCAGTCCTGCCCGGGCAAGCATGGTCGTCAGACGGATCAGTGGCAGTCCAATCAGGGCGGTTGGGTCATCACCGTCCATGTGTTCAAACAGGGTGATCCCCAGTCCCTCTGATTTAAAGCTGCCGGCACAGTTGTAGGGCTGATCCGCCTGCAGGTAGCGTTCTATCTGTCCTTCATCAAGTTGCCTGAATTGTACCCTGAAAGGTATGACGTCCACCTGGTGCTCGTCCGTAATGCTGTTCAACAGGCACACTCCGGTATGGAATGTGACCAGCCTGCCTGAGAGTGCTCGCAATTGTTCAACGGCACGCGCGTGTATGCCTGGCTTGCCAAGAATGTCACTGCCTGTGGTGGCAACCTGATCGGAGCCGATGATCAGTCCCTTGCAGGACTGTCCGATAGCGCGGGCCTTGGCCTTTGCCAGGCGTCTCACCAGTGTGTCCGGAGTCTCACCTGCAAGGGGAGATTCATCCACATCCGGCGCAGCGGTTGTAAACTCGATGTGCAGTCGTTGCAGCAGTTCCTTGCGGAAAGGCGAGGTGGACGCAAGCACGACGGGTAGTGACCGGGTGGTACTCATGATGCGGTCCGGGCTCAGCGGGTTTCCTCGATTTCGATGAGTGTTTCATCGGGATTCACCCTGTCCCCCTTGCGGACATTGATTGCAGTCACCTTGCCATGAACAGGCGCCTGTATTTCAGTTTCCATTTTCATTGCCTCGGTAATCAGTACCGGTGTGCCTGCTTCAATGATGTCCCCGACATCAACCAGTACTTCAATGATTGTTCCGGGCATTGAAGTGGTCACGTCCCCGGGCCTGGTGGCGCGGGGATGCTGACTGCCCCCGGAGCTGCGCCTGTCTTGTGCCTTTTCGGACGGCGCAGGTATTTCATCCAGTACCTCGACCAGGACCTCTTCGGGGATGCCGTTAACAGTCATGTAAAAGGGACGGTTATCCTGGCGATGATGGCCGGTACCGGTTATCTTGATATGGTAGGGCTCGCCGTGCAGGGTGACATTGAATTCTGTCGGGCGTGAGCGCCTGTCGGTCGTTGCGGTGGGCTCGTATTCGGGCTGTCCGGGGGCGTGTTTGCAGTTTGCGCGTTGCTCCAGGAACTCCTTGCCGATTTCCGGGAACATGGCACAGGTCAGGACGTCTTCCTCGTTGTAAGCGATTTCACCTGCTGCAACGCGCAGGTTTTCCATTTCATCCTCAAGCAGGTCAGCCGGGCGTACGTCAATGCTGATTTCAGAGCCGATTGCCTGTTTTTGCACGGCCGGATCAAATGCGGCAGGCGCCTTGCCGTAGCGACCCTGCAGGTACAGCTTTACCTCGTTGGTAATGGTCTCGTAGCGCTTGCCGGTGAGTACGTTCAATAGTGCCTGCGTGCCGACAATCTGCGATGTCGGTGTCACGAGGGGGGGGTATCCAAGTTCCTTCCTGACGCGCGGGATTTCCTCGAATACCTCGTTTACACGATCAAGCGCGCCCTGTTCACGCAACTGCGTATACAGGTTGGAGATCATGCCACCCGGTACCTGGTAAATCTGTACACGGGTATCAGGTCCTGTATTCTCGCTCTCGAATTGTGCATATTTCTTGCGGATGTCACTGAAGTACAGGTCGATGGCCTGCAAGGCCTCCAGGTCGAGGCCGGTGTCATAGCCGGTGCCGTGCAAGGCGGCTACCATGCTTTCCGTCGCTGCATGGCTGGGGCCGCCCGAAAAGGACGAGATGGCGGTATCAATATGACGGCAGCCGTTTTCAATGGCCTTCAGCAGGCACATTTCCGCCATCCCCGCAGTCGCGTGAGTGTGCAGGTGAACGGGTAATGTGGTCGCAGTACTGATACCCCTGACGAGTTCGGCGGTCACGTACGGAGTGAGCAGGCCGGCCATATCCTTGAGCGCGATGCTGTCACATCCCATGGATTCCAGTGTCCTTGCCTGTTCGACAAATGTATTGATGTTGTGAACGGGGCTGGTGGTATAACAAATGGTGCCCTGTGCATGTTTGCCGCTTTTCTTGACGGCATCGATGGCGGTGACCAGGTTGCGGGTATCGTTCAGTGCATCGAATATACGGAAAACATCCATGCCGTTCCCGGCGGCACGTTCCACGAAGGCGCGCACAACATCATCGGAATAGTGCCGGTAGCCGAGCAGGTTTTGTCCCCTGAGCAGCATTTGCAGGCGGGTGTTGGGAAGCGCGGTACGTAATTGTTTGAGACGTTCCCAGGGGTCTTCCCGCAGGTAGCGCAGGCAGGCATCAAACGTGGCGCCACCCCAGACTTCCAAAGACCAGTACCCGATACGATCCAGTTGCTTGCAAGCCGGCAGCATGTCAGCGGTGCTCATGCGTGTCGCTATCAGTGATTGATGCGCATCGCGCAGTGTGAGGTCGGTAATATGTACTTTGGACATGGCTACTTCAATCCTGTTTTGAATGTTAGAGCCCCATGTGGGCCGAAAGCGCAGCGGTAATTACAGCGCTCAGTTCACGGGTAGGCCGGCTGGTTTTATACTCCGTCAGTTCCGGGTGATCTTCCACAAAACCGGTGTCGAAAGTTGCATCGCGGAATTCCTGCATTTTCAGGATTTCCAGATAGTAGGGAATGGTGGTTTTTACCCCATAGACCCCTGTGTCCTGCAGTGCACGACTGGCGCGGTTCAGCAGTTCTGTCCAGCTGAGTGCCCAGACAGTCAATTTCGCACACATGGAGTCATAATCGGGGGGTATGTGATAGCCGCTGTAAATTGCAGCGTCGGTACGTACGCCCGGGCCACCGGGTGCATAATAGCGCGTGATGCGTCCAAAGCTGGGCAGGAAATCATTTTTCGGGTCTTCGGCATTGATCCGCATTTCCATGGCATAGCCGCGTCGTTGTATATCGGCTTGCGCGTAGGCAAGTGGCTGCCCGTCTGCAATCCGGAACTGTTGCTGCACAATATCAATACCGGTGATTGCCTCGGTAACCGTGTGCTCGACCTGTAGACGCGTGTTCATCTCCATGAAATAAAAGCGGCCATCACGGTCGAGCAGAAACTCGACCGTGCCGGCATTCTCATAGTTGACGGCACGGGCTGCACGTACGGCGAGTTCACCGAGCAACTGACGTTGCCCGTCGTCCAGTTGCGGTGAAGGTGCGATTTCGACGAGCTTCTGATGGCGCCGCTGGATGGAACAGTCACGTTCAAATAGATGAACCACGTTGCCATGGCTGTCGGCGAGTATCTGGACCTCGATATGCCGGGGACGGTCAATGCAACGTTCCATAAATATTTCGGCTGAGCCGAATGCCTTGCTTGTCTCGGAAAGCACGCGGTCATAGTTTCTGCGTAATTCCTGTTCCGAGTTGCAACGCCGAATCCCGCGACCACCGCCACCTGTGGTGGCTTTCAGCATGACCGGATAACCGATTTCAGCGGCCAGCGCGAGGGCTTCATCCAGACTTTCCAGATTGCGATCACTGCCGGGCACCACCGGGATGTCAGCGGCCTGCATGGCTCTTCGTGCCTGGATTTTGTCACCCATTTTTCGAATGACTGCTGCGCCGGGGCCGACATAACAGATGCCGCGTGCCTGACAAATTTCCGGCAGTAGCGGATTCTCGGACAGGAATCCATAACCGGGATGCACTGCATCGCAACCGGTCGCGCTGGCCAGGTTTACGATACGGTGAGCATTCAGGTAGCCAGCGAGCGATTCCGGACCTATGTTGTAGGCTTCATCGGCCTTTTTTACATGCAGCGCATGCCGGTCTGCATCGGCGTAGATGGCGACTGCAGTGATCCCGGCCTCGGCGCAGGCGCGAATGATGCGGACAGCAATTTCACCGCGGTTGGCGATCAGGAGTTTCTTTATCACTTGGTTTGCTGGTCCATGTGGAGGATGAGAGAGCTAACGATATGGATTTTTGCGGGGTGAGTAAAGCTCGGCGTATCCATAGATTGACACCCTTCAGACTGCCATATAATATAAGCGAGTTATGATAGACCATCTGCCAGATCGGCTGGATCTGATTGCGGCAGCCGAAGCAGGACGAGTCATGCGAGGCCGGATCCTTGTGGCCAGGCTTGAACGGGTCTTGCCAGCACTGCTATCGGGTGAAGGTGAGTTGCAGGTTGAACTGAACTTTGGCAAAGATCCGGATGGCACGTATTTTCTTGCCGGAACTATCCAGGGAGAGATCGAGCTGTGTTGCCAGCGATGCATGGAGGGTATGACCCTGCCGCTGGATATCGGGTTTCGCCTTGGACTGCTGCGTGATGAGAGTGCCGTGGACAAGTTGTCTGACCGCTTTGAGCCACTGGTGGTAACAGCAGAACCCGCGCTGATTGCAGACATTGTAGCAGATGAAGTCTTGCTGGCACTGCCCATCGTAGCCTTGCACAGGGATTCTGCCGGGTGCCATGCAGATATGAAAGCGTATAAGCCGCCGCAGGGCGAGCAGCGGGAGAATCCGTTTGCTGTTCTGGCGGGTCTGAAACACAAACAGTAAACAGAGGACTGGTAACATGGCTGTACAGAAAAGTCGCAAGACACCGTCGAGACGTGGCATGCGTCGTTCACATGACAAACTGACAGAAAGCACACTTTCCATTGAACCGACCACCGGCGAGACCCATCTGCGTCATCACGTCAGTGCGGATGGATTTTACAAGGGTCGCAAGGTCATCGATAACGTTCAGGATTGATCGTTTTTTTCCATTAACCAGAGACTGCAGGGTGCGGGCTGATTATATTGCCGCCACCCGCATGATCTGCTGTCTGCTTCCACTCGGGTAACAACACCAGCATGATCCAGACACTTATTTCATGAGTGCCGGAGTGACGATTGCACTTGATGCAATGGGCGGCGACTCTGGTTCTGGCGTGGTTGCGCCTGCCGCACTCGAGGCAATCAGGCAGCATCCGGATGTCAACATCATTCTCGTCGGTGATGAGGATGAATTGACCCGGGCACTCGATGCTGCCGGAGTCGGCAAGTATTCCACCCGACTGAAGATCCACCATGCCAGCCAGAAGGTTGAAATGGATGAGTTGCCTTCCAGTGCCTTGCGTAACAAGAAAGACTCTTCCATGCGGGTAGCACTAAACCTTGTCAAGGACGGGGAGGCAGACGCCTGTGTCAGCGCCGGCAACACCGGTGCCCTGATGGCGACATCCCGCTTTGTTCTGAAGATGCTGCCGGGTATTGACCGTCCGGCCATCTGCACCTCCCTGCCGTCCATTGCTTCGCATACATGGATGCTGGATCTGGGCGCAAATGTGGATTGCGCTGCCGAGCACCTGTTTCAGTTTGCCCTGATGGGGTCGGTGCTGGCCGAGGCTGTGGATGGAACAAACAAACCACGTGTCGGTTTGCTGAATATTGGTGAAGAGGAAATCAAGGGAAACGAGCGTGTCAAGGAAGCCGCCGTTTTACTGTCAGAGAATATGCCGAACTATGCTGGTTACGCAGAAGGTGATGATATTTACAAGGGCAGCTTTGACGTGATTGTCTGCGACGGGTTTGTCGGCAATGTTTCACTCAAGACCAGTGAAGGGGTTGCCAAGATGATTGCCGCGTTTATCAAGCAGGAATTTACACGGAATATCCTTACCAGGCTGGCGGCAGTGGTCGCCATGCCGGTACTCAATGCCTTCCGTCGCAGGATAGATCCCCGGCATTATAATGGTGCGAGCCTGCTGGGCCTGCGCGGCATTGTCATAAAGAGTCATGGCGGTGCGGACGTTATTGCCTTTGCAAATGCAATCAAGGTGGCTATTCTTGAGGTTCGTGAAGATGTGCCCCAGCGGATTGCCGCCCAATTGCAGATCTACAAGGAAAGTAAGCAGCCATGATGAAGTATTCACGTATTACCGGTACCGGTAGTTATCTGCCAGAGAAGGTGCTGACCAACCATGATCTGGAAAAGATCATGGATACCTCGGATGAATGGATAAGGGACCGCACGGGGATTTACAAAAGGCATATCGCCGCGGGTAATGAAACAACCTGTGATCTGGCAGAGATTGCGGCGACGAATGCCATGGAGGCGGCAGGGCGCACGCCGCGCCAGATCGACCTGATCGTACTGGCAACCACCACACCGGACCGGGTGTTTCCGAGTACGGCCTGCCTGTTGCAGCAGCGCCTGGATATTCACGGTACAGCGGCTTTTGACATACAGGCAGTCTGTACCGGTTTTGTCTATGCCCTCGGAATCGCCGATAAATTCATCAAAACCGGCTCTGCAAAATGTGCACTGGTCGTTGGTGCTGAAACACTGTCCCGTATTGTTGACTGGAATGACCGCGGTACCGGGATCCTGTTTGGCGATGGTGCCGGTGCTGTCATCCTGGAAGCCAGTGATGAGCCAGGCATCCTTTCCACACATCTGCATGCCGACGGCAGTTACGAGCATTTATTGACAGTTCCTGCCGGTATTTCGGTCGGTTACGACAAGGTGCAGGCCGGACAGGCCTATGTGCAAATGCAGGGCAATGAAGTCTTCAAGATGGCGGTGAATACGCTTGGACGAATTGTTGATGAAACGCTGGCTGCCAATAATCTGGAAAAGTCCGATGTCGACTGGCTGATTCCGCATCAGGCCAATATCCGCATTATTCAGGCAACGGCACGCAAGCTGAAGATGTCCATGGACCGCGTGGTTGTGACGGTAGACGAGCACGGCAATACATCAGCCGCATCGGTGCCGCTGGCGCTTGATACTGCGGTACGTGACGGGCGCATCAAGCGTGGTGAAACATTGCTCATGGAAGCTTTCGGTGGCGGTTTTACCTGGGGTTCTGCCTTGCTGAAATACTGAATTCACAACACACCAAATAAAACATGAACGCTGCTACTGATAACACAGATGACACGCTGGCCATGGTTTTCCCAGGTCAGGGTTCACAGTCGGTCGGTATGCTGTCCGAGCTGGCAGCCGACTTCCCGCTGGTTAATGAGACCTTTACCCAGGCCAGTGATGTGCTGGGCTATGACCTGTGGAAACTGACTCAGGATGGTCCCGTGGAAGAATTAAACCGCACAGACAGGACGCAGCCGGCAATGCTGAGTGCCGCTGTGGCCGTGTGGCGGGTGTGGCAACAGGAAAATGGAAAGCTTCCCGGTGTCATGGCCGGACACAGTCTCGGGGAGTATTCGGCGCTGGTTTGCGCGGGTGCCATCGGGTTTACAGATGCCATCAGCCTTGTCGAGGAACGCGGACGCTGCATGCAGTCGGCAGTGCCGGCCGGTGTGGGTGCCATGGCGGCAATCCTGGGACTGGATGATGACGCGGTTGCCGATGTTTGCGGCAGGGCAGCGGAAAATGAAGTCGTGTCGCCGGTAAATTTTAATTCCCCCGGGCAGGTTGTCATTGCGGGTAATGCAGCTGCCGTGCAACGGGCCATAGGCCTGGCAAAAGAGGCCGGTGCAAAACGCGCCATGACACTGGCTGTTAGTGTGCCGTCACACTGTTCCCTCATGCAACCGGCGGCAGAACTGTTTGCTGAACGACTGGCACGGACAAGCATTACCGCGCCCTCAATACCGGTGATCCAGAATGTCGATGCGACCAGTCATGATCAGCCGGGTGCCATTCGTGAAAGTCTGGAACAACAAATTTATCGCCCGGTGCAGTGGGTGTTATCTGTACAGAATATGGGCGGGCAGGGGGTTACCCGAATTATTGAAGCCGGACCCGGGAAGGTTCTGACCGGTCTGTGCAAGCGCATTGACAAGTCAATTGCCAGTGCGGCTGTTTTTGACTCTGCTTCGTTGACAGCGGCCCTGGACGGTTAGCCTTGCCAGGCTAACAGCAACTACACTTGAGGTTTGCTTATGTCATTAAGTAATGAAATAGCACTGGTAACCGGGGCAAGTCGCGGCATCGGCAAGGCGATAGCGGCGGTTCTCGCCAGCCGGGGGGCGCTCGTTATCGGTACGGCAACATCCGAAAACGGTGCGCAGGGAATAACCGATGCCCTGTCAGCAGGTGGCCACAAGGGTGTCGGCAAGGTGTTGAATGTAACTGATACAGATTCAATCGCCGCCCTGATGAAGGGTATCCAGGAAGAATTCGGGGTGCCAACGATCCTGGTAAACAACGCGGGTATTACGCGAGATAATTTACTGATGCGCATGAAAGATGAAGAATGGGACTCCGTAATAGAGACCAACCTGACGTCGGCCTTTCGTATGAGCAAGGCCTGCTTGCGCGGCATGATGAAAGCCAAACACGGCAGAATCGTGACGATCACATCCGTCATTGGTGCAACGGGTAATCCGGGGCAAGCGAACTATGCGGCGACCAAGGCCGGGGTAATCGGGTTTACGAAATCACTGGCCAGGGAAATTGGTTCACGGGGTGTCACCGTCAATGCGGTGGCACCCGGCTTCATTGATACCGATATGACCAGGGAACTGCCGGAAGCTCAGCAGCAGGCATTGCTGGAGCAGATACCGCTGGGGCGGCTTGGTGCAGTGGAGGATGTTGCCAACGCAGTAGCATTTCTGTGTTCTGAAGATGCGGCCTATATAACCGGCGAAACCATACATGTGAACGGTGGTATGTACATGGGCTGATCAGGTCCCTGAACCGGC
>Ga0316191_10001422_pt1 | contig 16832 bp, 19 predicted proteins | sample Eddworburr2cm_MG_FD_204928 | JGI IMG/M metagenome (GOLD analysis project Ga0316191, IMG submission 204928) | Coastal sediment microbial communities from Maine, United States - Eddy worm burrow 2 cm | ecosystem: Environmental > Aquatic > Marine > Coastal > Sediment | place: USA: Maine...
TGCCGGAGGAAACCGCGCAGTTCCTGCTGCGGCGCTTCCCGCGCGATTTACCAACCCTGTTTGCATTATTTGATACGCTGGATACCGCCTCACTCATTGAACAGCGTCGCCTGACGATCCCGTTCGTGAAGTCGGTTCTGGATCGCGTGCCGTAGTTCTGCCCGTCATGCTGCTTGTCCTGCAAAGCGCGTTCGGAATCCTGGTGTTTCTGCTGTTTGCCTGGTTGTTCAGCGAGGACCGTGCACGCATTCCCTGGCGCACCCTGCTGGCCGGCATCACCCTGCAGTTTGTACTGGCCGCGATGCTGTTGTGGCTGCCGCCGTTCAAGCTGGTATTCATGGGACTCAATGACTTGCTACTGACGCTTGAGCAGGCGACTCTTGACGGCACCTCGTTTGTTTTCGGTTATCTGGGTGGTGACGAGTTGCCGTTTGAAGAGACGCAGCCGGGTTCCAGTTTCATCCTCGCGTTTCGCGCCTTGCCGCTGATCCTGCTGATCAGTGCGCTGTCCGCCTTGCTGTTTTACTGGGGCATACTGCCGTTCATCGTGCGTGCCCTGTCGCGGCTGTTACAGCGCGCCATGGGTATTGGTGGCGCTTTGGCGCTGGGTGCTGCGACCAACGTATTTGTTGGCATGGTGGAAGCGCCACTGCTGGTGCGGCCCTATCTGAAAGAAATGACGCGCAGCGAACTGTTTGCGCTGATGGTGACCGGTATGGCAACCATTGCCGGTACCGTGATGGTGCTGTATGCGAGTATTTTAAGAGACGTGATCCCGGATGCGATGGGGCATATCCTGGTAGCTTCCCTGATCAGTGCGCCGGCCGCTATCGTCATTGCGCAAATGCTGTTGCCGCCGGAGCAACGTGCCACTGCCGGTGAACTGGTGCCGCCACAGCGTGCCACCAGCAGTATGGATGCGGTGACCAAAGGCACCCTGCAGGGTGTCGAGCTGATTATCAATATTACCGCCATGCTGATCGTTATGGTGGCGCTGGTTAGCCTGGTGAACATGACGCTGGGCCTGTTACCCGACATCGCCGGTGCCTCACTGACCCTGCAACGCATGCTGGGCTGGCTGCTGGCACCGGTTGCCTGGTTGATGGGGCTGCCCTGGGAGCAGGCGATCAGCGCTGGTTCGCTGCTGGGGACCAAGGTGATCCTGAATGAACTGTTTGCCTACCTGGATCTCGCGGCCCTGCCGGTGGGGCAGCTGGATGCGCGCAGCCAGCTGATCATGACCTACGCGCTGTGCGGTTTCGCCAATTTCGGCAGTCTCGGCATCATGATCGGCGGACTTGCCACCATGGTGCCGGAACGGCGTGCGGAGATTATTCAGCTCGGCATGAAATCCATTGCCGCCGGTACGCTGGCGACCTGCATGACCGGTGCGGTAGTGGGTGTGTTGTCCTGATGTTTCTCAGGCCGTGGTCTGACTACGGTTCTTTTTTGCGTACATAGGCCATCGCGGCCACGAACCAGACGGATGTACACAGCACTTCGACCAGTCCCAGATGTCGGGTCACTGCCGAGCTGTAGGCCTCCATGACGCCGTGCGTGAAATACAGCAACGCCAGGAAACAGCTCCATGCAAAGGTGTATTTGCGGCCATGCAGCAGGCCGCGCAGCGGGAACAGCAGCGGCACCAGTGTAATCAACAGGATTAATGCAACCGGGAAATGTGTCGGCGGCGCCAGCCAGCTATACCAGGCCGTCAGCAGACCCAGTGTGCCGAAATAGCCGAACAGTGTCAGCGCGTACAGAAAACGGCTGCCGGGCATGTCAGCTGGCAGAGCCGGCCAGTTGGCTGGAGATAGCTGCGATGCGTTTTCCCAGCGCGGTGCACAGATGTTTTTCTTCATCGCTCAAGGGCCGTTTGCTGTCATTGCCGGCGAGGTGGCTGGGTCCATAGGGTGTGCCGCCGCTGCTGGTCGATAACAGCTCGCTCTCGGTGTAGGGCAGGCCCATCAGTAGCATGCCATGATGTAACAGCGGCAACATCATGGTAAGCAGGGTGGTCTCCTGCCCGCCGTGCAGGCTGGAGGTTGAGGTAAATACGGCCGCCGGTTTGCCGGCAAGTTCACCGCCAAGCCACAGGCTGCTGCTGGAGTCGATAAAATATTTCAGCGCTGCGGCCATGTTGCCAAAGCGGGTCGGGCTGCCGAGCACCAGTGCAGCACACTCTCGCAGGTCATCCAGTGTCGCATAGAGTGGTCCATCGGCCGGTATGTCATCGGCACTGGCTTCGCAAACGGTGGAGACCGGCGGCACCGTACGTATACGTGCCTGGCAGTGCGGGTGGGTTTCAATGCCACGGGCAATGATCTGCGCCATCTTGGCGGTCGCGCCGTAGCGGCTGTAGTAGAGCACGAGTATTTCGTTCATGGTCAGGTTCTTCGCAATGTTTTAAGGATGATTGTCTGCCTCTCACTCAGGTAGAGGCGTGCTGATTGGTAATGTGATTTACTGCCTGGCACTTACAATATATCCAGGATTTTTTCCGGGGGCCTGCCAATGGCAGCCTTGCCGTTTTTAACCACCACCGGGCGTTCTATCAGGCGCGGATACTCGATCATGGCATTGATCAGTTCAGCCCGTGACAGCTCCGGGTTATCCAGTCCGCTCTCGGCATATTCTTTCTCGTGTTTGCGCATCAGTTCGCGGGGCTGCAGGCCAAGCATGTCGAGCAGGGATTCCAGTGTAGCAGCGTCAGGGGGTGTGTCGAGGTATTCAATGACCTCGGTCTGTTGGTCCTGTTGCTCAAGCAGTTGCAGGCTTAGCCGGCACTTGCTGCATTTCGGATTGAAGTAGATGGTTACCTTGTCTGTCATGGTGCAGGTCTCAGTGTTTTCTTACAATGGGTATGTCGGCGATGCGCGCTTTCCATTCCCGCGGGCCGCTTTCGTGAATCGAATTGCCCCGGGTGTCGACGGCGACAGTGACCGGCATGTCCTCGACTTCAAATTCATACACGGCCTCCATGCCGAGTTCCGGGAACGCCACCACGCGTGCCTTGCGAATTGCCCTGGAGACCAGGTAAGCCGCGCCACCGGTGGCAATCAGGTAGACGGCCTTGTGCCGGGCAATCGATTCGATTGCCTCGGGGCCGCGTTCTGCCTTGCCGATCATGCCGAGCAGGCCGGTTTTTTCCAGCAGTACATCGGTGAACTTGTCCATGCGGGTGGCGGTGGTCGGGCCGGCCGGTCCAACCACTTCATCGCCGACCGGGTCGACCGGGCCTACGTAATAGATGAAGCGCCCGCTGAAATCCAGCCGGTTGGGTAACGCTTCACCGCGTTCCAGGCAGTCGATGATGCGCTTGTGTGCGGCATCGCGACCGGTGAGGATTTTTCCGCTGAGTAGCAGGGTTTCGCCGGGCTGCCAGTCCAGTTCGCGCGCCGGGTCAAGGTCGTCCAGCTGTATCCGTCGGGTGCTGGCACTGGCTACGCGAGTGATCTTCGGCCAGTCTTCCAGTCGCGGTGGCCGTAGTTCGACCGGGCCACTGCCATCAAGCGTGAAATGTACGTGGCGGGTGGCGGCGCAGTTGGGTATCAGCGCAACCGGTTTGGAGGCCGCGTGTGTCGGGTAGTCCCTGATTTTTATATCCAGCACGGTTGTCAGTCCGCCGAGGCCCTGTGCGCCAATGCCGAGCGCGTTTACTTTTTCAAACAGTTCAAGGCGCATTTCTTCCAGCTGGTTTTCCGGCCAGCGTGCCTGCAGAACATGCATATCGACAGGTTCGAGAATGGCTTCCTTGGCGAGCAGCATGGCCTTTTCCGCGGTGCCGCCGATGCCAATGCCGAGTATACCGGGCGGACACCAGCCGGCACCCATGGTGGGCACCTGTTGCAGCACCCACTCGACGATGTCATCACTCGGGTTAAGAATGGCAAAGCGTGACTTGTTTTCCGAACCGCCGCCCTTGGCCGCGACGGTGATTTCAAGCTTGTCGCCGGGAACAATGTCCTTATGGATAACGGCGGGGGTGTTGTCACCGGTATTACGGCGTTCGCCGGCCGGGTCGCTGACCATGGAGCCGCGCAACGGATTGCCGGTATCCAGGTAAGCGCGGCGCACCGCGGCATTGACCATGTCATCGATGCTGCTGTCGGTGTCCCAGTTAACGTCCATGCCGACTTTCAGAAATACATTAACGATGCCGGTGTCCTGGCAAATAGGCCGATGACCCTCGGCGCACATGCGGGAGTTGATCAGTATCTGTGCCATGGCGTCTTTTGCAGCCGGGGACTGCTCTCGCTGGTAGGCGGCGTGCATTGCCTGGATGAAATCCTGCGGATGGTAATAGGATATGTACTGCAGTGCGTCGCAGATGCTGGTGATGAAGTCGTCTTTGCTGATGGTGCTCATGCAGACCTTGTCAGGGAACCGTTTATGATCGCGTCAGTCCTAATTGTAGCCGTTCTGCTGCACTGGTGGCATTATGTGCCGTTTGGCTGCAGAAAATGTCGGGGTATGAGTATAATCGCTGCCAAATCAGAAAGGAGTAAATAATGCGTTCATTGATATTCGGGCTGGCCCTGCTGATGGCGTTGCCGGTGGCGGCGGAAAAGGTGGATTTCACCCTGAAGGACCTGGATGGCAAGCCGGTGTCACTGTCTGATTTTCGTGGCAAGTGGGTGATTGTCAACTACTGGGCCACCTGGTGCCCGCCTTGCCTGGAAGAGATACCCGACCTGGTCGGCCTCTATGAAGACAATCGCGACACGATCGTGGTGCTGGGTATCAGTTATGAAGAGGTCAACATGGAATACCTGCAGGAGTTTGTAGACAGCCACATGATTTCCTACCCGGTGATGCAAATGGACCCGCGGCCCGTGACAGAACTGGGACCGGTGCTGGGCCTGCCGACGTCATACATTATCTCGCCCGAGGGGGAACGTATGGCGCGTCAGGAAGGCCCGGTAACGCGCGAGGCGCTGGAAAGATATATAGCGCGCAAGCAACAGCAGGGTATTGGCCTGACGGGTGCCTTGCAGGCTCCGGATACCCGGGCGCAATAAAGTCACACAACTGAATGCTGTATGGCCTGTTCGCGTTTTTACATCTCCGGTCGTGTGCAGGGTGTGTTCTTCCGGGTATCGACACGTGACTATGCGCGGGCGCTGGGGCTGGCCGGGCAGGTCAGTAACCTGGCGGACGGCCGGGTGAAGGTGCTGGCCTGCGGAACAACGCAAGCTGTGCAGGCATTGCAGGACTGGTTATGGCAGGGGCCGCCACGGGCGCGGGTCACCGATGTGGAACGCGAGGACTGTGCGCACGCGCCCGACTTGAAAAGCTTCGAGATTACCTGAGTACGTTGCCGGCCGGGCCCAGGCGCGTTGTGCCGGCTACATGGCCAGATCAACCGGCTGTTGATTGTCGGGGGTGAGGACGGTGTCAGAGGGTGGTTTGCTGGTATCGGTGTGCGGGTAATCCAGCGTGAAATGCAGGCCGCGACTTTCCTTGCGTTGTTGTGCGGACTGTATGATCAGTGCGGCTACCTGTGCCAGATTGCGCAGTTCCAGCAGGTCACTGGATACCGTGAAGTTACTGTAATACTCCTGTATTTCCTGCTGCAACAGGTCAACACGCCGCCTTGCGCGCTGCAGGCGTTTGTCTGTCCTGACGATCCCCACGTAATTCCACATGCAGCGCCGCAGCTCATCCCAGTTATGGCTGACAACCACTTCCTCATCCGAATCGCATACCTGGGATTCATCCCAGGGCGGCAGGGCGACGGGGTCCGGCGTGTCGGCCAGCGTGGCGCTGATGTGTTCGCTGGCGGCGCGCGCAAATACCAGGCATTCAAGCAGTGAGTTGCTGGCCATGCGGTTGGCGCCGTGCATGCCGGTGCAGGCGACTTCACCGATGGCGTACAGTCCGGCAATATCGGTCTCACCATGCAGGTCTGTCATGACGCCGCCACAGGTGTAATGCGCGGCCGGCACGACCGGTATCGGTTCTAGTGTCATGTCATAGCCGAGCTCGCGGCAACGTGCATACACCGTCGGGAAGTGTTGCTTGATAAACGGTGCCGGCTTGTGACTGATGTCCAGCAGCACGTACTCTTCACCGAGGCGTTTCATTTCATGGTCGATGGCGCGTGCCACGATGTCACGCGGTGCCAGATTGCCGCGGTTGTCAAAGCGTTCCATGAAGGACGTGCCATCCGGTAACAGCAGGCGGCCGCCTTCGCCGCGCACGGCTTCCGTGACCAGAAAAGATTTTGCCTTGGGGTGGTACAGGCAGGTGGGATGGAACTGGTTGAATTCCATGTTGGCAACCCGGCAACCGGCGCGCCAGGCCATGGCGATGCCGTCACCGCTGGCGGTGTCCGGGTTGCTGGTGTACAGGTAAGCCTTGCTGGCACCACCGGTGGCCAGTACCACGCTGCGTGCACTGCAGGCCACGAACGTCTGCCTGTTGCGGTCAAGCACATAGGCACCCATACAGCGGTTATGCCCAAGACCAAGCTTGCTGCCGGTAATCAGGTCGATGGCTATGTGGTGCTCCAGCAGACTTATATTCTCACGTTTGCGTGCTTCATCCAGTAGCGTCGTTTCCATGGCGCGGCCAGTAGCATCAGCGGCATGCAATACCCGGCGGGTGGAGTGTCCGCCTTCACGGGTCAGGTGGAAGTCATCCTCGCTGCGGGTAAAGGGGACACCGAGGTCGACCAGCCACTGGATGGCCTCCGGTGCGCGCTCAATGGTAAAGCGCACGGTTTCGGGGTTATTCAGATGGGCGCCGGCATCCAGTGTGTCTGCGATGTGCGACTCGAAGGTGTCGGGTGCCTGTGTGACCGCAGAAATACCGCCCTGGGCATACAGGGTCGAGCCCTCGTTGAGGTTACTTTTGGCGAGGACCGCGACACGCACCTGAGCCGGCAGTCGTAATGCCAGGCTTAATCCGGCAGCACCACTGCCAATGATGAGGACATCAAAACTGTTTGCGGCTACCATAGCGTATTACCGGATCCTGTCATGAAGCAGAACGGGTCATATTTATCAGCTGGTCCCGTCGATGAAACGTCCCGGTTGAGATGGCGTTGTTCGCTTCCACAGGAAATAGCTGATTTACATACATTAACACTGAACTAATCCTCGCGGCTAACGTCTATCGGGGTAGTATCGGGTTGAAGGGAGACAGCCCGCATGGGCGAACGAAGTATTGATCAAACGCTTGTTGAGCAGGTGCAGCGGGGTGACAAGCAGGCGTTTGATGTTCTGGTTCTTAAATACCAGAATAAAATCATACAGTTAGTAAATCGCTATGTGCGTGACTCTGATGAGGCCAGGGACGTGGCGCAGGAGGCCTTTATCAAGGCCTACCGGGCAATTGGCCGGTTTCGGGGTGAGAGTGCGTTCTATACCTGGCTGTACCGGATTGCCATCAACACGGCGAAGAACTACCTGGTCGCCAGTGGCCGACGACCGCCACGCAGTGATATAGATGCCCAGGATGCGGAACAATATGAGGGTGCCTCCGGTCTGAAGGAATATGCAACACCGGAACGTTTACTGCAGAAAGATGAGATTCAGTCCGCTATTGCTGAAGCTATCGACGATTTGCCGGATGATTTGCGGACGGCAATCACACTGCGCGAGTTGGAAGGACTCAGCTACGAGGAGATTGCCCAGACCATGGAATGTCCCATCGGCACAGTACGTTCAAGAATATTCCGGGCACGGGATGCGATTGATAAACGTTTGAAACCTTTACTTGACTAGAATTTTAGCGAGCTTGCCACGATGAAAGAAAAACTACACGAACAAATCTCCGCGCTGGTAGACGACGAACTCGCAGGGGCAGAGCACGCCCTGCTAAGCAAGCGACTGGCAGACGATGCTTCGCTGCGCAGCCGGCTTTCGCGTTACCAGCTCATCAGCGACGCCCTGCAAAATCACCTGCCGCGCAAGACCGATCCGAACTTCCATGTTGCAGTCCAGCTGGCATTGCAGGATGAGCCTGCGGTGCAGAATGTACCCGCACGAATGGCGCGCCTGTTCAAACCGATGGCAGGTATTGCCGTGGCTGCTTCTGTTGCGGTCGTCGCCGTGTTGTCACTGCAGTCTGTACGCCAGGAAACCCCGTCTGCAGCTGCAACGCTGGCTACGGCTCCGCTGGTGGATGAGCAGACGTCGTCTGATGCTGCCGCGTTGCTGGCCAATGCCACGCCAAACACATTCAGTGACGTGCAAAATCTTGATATCTACCTGGTTAATCATAATGAGTTTGCCGCTAATCGCGGTATGCAGGGCATGCTGCCTTATGTGCGTCTGGTTGGTCATGACAGTAGTAACCTGGATGACAACGAATAACTGTATGAAATGGCTGTTGCCGGCCTTGCTGGCGATTACCGGGCAGGCCTTTGCCGAGCAGAGTGCGCGTCAGTGGCTGGACAACATGTCCACAGCACTGCAGTCACTCAATTACGACGGCACATTTGTCTACCTGCACGATGGCAAACTCGAGTCCATGCGTATCGTTCACCAGGCCAGCGAGCAGGGCGGGCAGGAGCGTCTGATGTCGTTAACAGGCAGTCCGCGTGAAGTGTTGCGCGACAACAAGGCAGTTACCTGCATTATGGCGGACAACAAGTCTGTTACCGTCGGACAGAGCAGACCAAGGCCGCCTTTTCCGGTGGTCCCTGATGATCTCGACCGGCTGTCGCGCTATTACCACTTGCAGGTGCAGGGTGAAGATCGCATGGCCGGACACCTGACACAGGTTGTTGCGATCACGCCCAAAGACGGTTTTCGTTACGGCTATCGTTTCTGGATTGATACCAGCAACTACATGTTGCTTAAATCCGACCTGACAAACGCGGACGGTGTGGCTATTGAACAGGTCATGTTTACCCAACTGGAGGTCAGTGACCGGCTCTCTGCGGTTGCGCTGCAACCCTCGCTGACCGGTGACGGGTATAACTGGACCCGGCAGGGTGATGACAGCCGCAATGCGGCCACGGCTGGCGGCAGCCCCCGCTGGGCTGTAAAACGGTTGCCGATCGGCTTTCAGATGACCGACTTTCAGCGCAAACGCATGCGCAAGGGGGGTGCCAGCGCCGAGCACATGGTGTTCAGCGACGGCCTTGCAAGCCTGTCTGTTTACATTGAGAAGGTGAAGTCGCAAGCGGATACCTTTCTGGGCTTGTCGACGATGGGTGCCATGAATGCATTTGGCGCGGTAGTCGATGGTTACCAGGTGACGGTTGTGGGTGAAGTTCCCCCGGCAACCGTGCAGATGGTGGCAGCGTCAGTGCAGCGGGCAGCCGCCGATAAATGATTGAGGAATCCGGCAGGGTGGTAGCGGTCGAAGGTGACTTTGCCTGGATCGAGAGTGAGCGCAAATCGACCTGTGGCGGCTGTGCCGTTCGCAGCGGCTGTGGTACCTCGGCAATAGCGAAAGTACTGGGGCAAAAACGCACGCATCTGCGGGTGGTTAATCGTATCCATGCCGGTGTCGGTGATGACGTGGTCGTGGGTATTTCCGAATCCGGCCTGGTGCGCGGTTCGCTGGCTGTTTACGCGGCACCGTTGGCGGGTTTGTTTGCCGGCGCGCTGGCTGGAAATTTTGTGGCAGGCGGTTCGGAACTGGTGACGGTTGCCGGGGCGCTGGCCGGTTTTGCCGGTGCGCTGCTGTGGTTGAAACGCTTCAGCCATGCAACTGAAACAGATGCAGCCTTTCAGCCTGTGGTGTTGCGTGTGCACATACCGCTGGCAGACGGCCGGCGTGTCGGGATTCAGGACAGTTTTTGATGACTTATCACCGGCTAAGGGCGGTGGAGAATTTGCTTATTTATCCAGATGGAGAATCAGGTATGTTGAATGTTCGCAAGTCTGCAATGTATGCGCTGGTACTGGGCTTTTCATTGTTATGTATGCAGGTTTCTCAGGCGAGCCACCTTCCCGGCTTTGTTGATCTGGTGAAGGAAACCAGTAGTGCGGTTGTCAATATCAGTACCACCCAGAAAATAAAATCCGGCATGCCTGATTTGCCGGAAGGCTTTGAGATGCCGGAATTTCCGGAAGACAGCCCGTTTGGCGAGCTGTTCAAGTATTTTTTTGAGCAGGATGAGAACGGCGAACCGAATTATCGCGACGCCAAATCGCTGGGCTCCGGATTTATTATTTCCAAAGACGGTTATGTCATGACCAATTACCATGTGGTCAAGGATGCTGACGAGATTATCGTGCGCCTGAGTGACCGGCGTGAGCTGAAAGGCGAGGTGATTGGTGTCGATCAACGCAGTGATGTGGCGCTGCTGAAGATAGAGGCGACCGGGTTGCCGGTTGTGAAGGTTGGTAAATCAAGCGAGCTGGAAGTCGGTGAATGGGTGCTGGCGATAGGTTCACCGTTCGGCTTTGATCACTCGGCAACCGCCGGTATTGTCAGTGCCAAGGGTCGTAGTTTGCCACGTGAAAACTATGTGCCGTTTATCCAGACGGATGTGGCGATCAACCCGGGTAACTCTGGCGGGCCGCTGTTCAACCAGGAAGGCGAGGTGGTTGGCGTGAACTCGCAAATATACAGCCGTACCGGTGGTTACATGGGACTGTCTTTTGCGATTCCGGTCGAGGTGGCGATGGACGTTGCTGAACAGCTGAAGACGGCCGGACGGGTCAAGCGTGGCTGGCTGGGAGTGCTGATTCAGGATGTGACGCTGGATCTCGCCGAGTCATTTGGCATGAAACATCCGCGCGGCGCACTGGTTGCGAAGGTGCTGCCGGACAGCCCGGCAAAAAAAGCCGGTATTCGGGTGGGTGACATCATTGTCGGCTTCAACAATGAAGAAATACAGAGCTCTGCCCGCCTGCCACCGATTGTTGGCAGCTCGAAAGTGGGTGTGCAACTGCCGGTAACCATTATCCGCAATGGCAGTGAGAAGTACCTCAAGGTAGAACTGGATGAATTGCCGGATGAAAAATCAGTCGCAAAGACGAGCAGGGACCCGGAGGTTGAGCAGACCAACCGTATGGGTTTCAGTGCCGTTGACCTGACAGATGAACAAAAGGAGATGCTGGAGGTTCAGGGCGGGGTGCTGATTACGCATGTCGTCGAAGGGCCGGCGTCCCAGGGCGGGATCCGCAAGGACGATATTATCCTGACTATTGATAACAAGCAGGTCAAAAATCTTGCCCAGTTCCAGAAACTGATAGCGGCACTGCCGGGTGGCAAGTCGGTGGCGATCCTGGTGCAGCGCAATGGCAGTCCGACGTTTCTCGCTGTGAAGATACCGGCCGACGACTAGCGTCGGGCTTGACGAGCCGGTCGATGCGGCAGCTAACGGTCTATCTGCGGCGGGGTTGCCATCTGTGTACCGAGATGACGCAGGCACTGGAGTGTCTGCGTGAGGAGCTCGATTTGGAGATTAGCAGCGTTGACATTGATCGTGACCCTGAACTGGTGCAGTTGTACAACACGCGGGTGCCGGTACTGGTCGCCGATGGTGTGGAGATTTGCTACTACTTTCTTGAAGAAACGCGGTTGCGACAGCATTTCAGCAGCCGCGCGGATTCCTTGACGGATTGAGTGACTTGCCTACCGGTTCCTGTATAATAAAAACCTCACCAAGAATCAGATACTTGTAAGAGATTCTTTCCAGAAATAACCAGTACGCCTGATCCCTGAGCTCAGGGTCACAGCTTGACACTCATGACAGACAGCCAGCACGTCCGCAACTTCTCGATCATTGCGCATATTGATCACGGCAAATCCACGCTGGCTGACCGATTTATACAGCTGTGTGGCGGTCTCAGTGACCGTGAAATGGAGAGCCAGGTACTTGATTCAATGGACCTGGAGCGCGAGCGTGGCATCACCATCAAGGCACAAAGTGTCTCGCTTGATTACAAATCACGCTCCGGTGTTGTTTACGAATTAAATCTTATTGATACCCCCGGACATGTGGATTTTTCCTACGAAGTATCACGCTCACTGGCTGCCTGCGAGGGTGCGTTACTGGTAGTGGATGCCGCGCAGGGCGTCGAGGCCCAGAGTGTTGCGAACTGCTACACCGCGATTGACCTGGACCTGGAAGTGGTACCGGTGCTCAACAAGATTGACCTGCCCTCGGCCGACCCGCAACGCGTCAAGCAGGAGATCGAGGAAATAATCGGTCTGGATGCCGAAGATGCCGTGCTTGTCAGTGCCAAAACCGGCGAAGGTGTCAAGGATGTGCTGGAAGAACTGATCGTGCGTGTTCCGCCGCCGCAGGGTGACGCAGATGCGCCGCTCAAGGTGCTGATTGTTGATTCATGGTTTGATAATTATGTCGGTGTGATTTCGCTGATACGTATCGTTGATGGCCGCCTGTCGCGTCGTGACAAGATCAGAGTGATGTCGAGCGGTCGTAATTTTCAGGTAGAGAAGCTTGGTAAGTTCACCCCCAAACCGATTGAGTTCCAGACATTACAGGCCGGTGATGTCGGTTTTCTGGTGGCCGGAATCAAGGACATCGATGGTGCCCCGGTCGGTGACACGCTGACACTGGTAAATGCGCCGGCAGAAGCGCCATTGCCGGGTTTCAAAATGGTACAGCCGAATGTGTTTGCCGGTCTCTACCCGGTCAGCTCGGATGACTATGAAAACCTTCGCGACGCGTTGCAGAAGTTACGTCTCAATGATGCCGCGCTGCACTATGAGCCGGAGACTTCCGAAGCACTGGGGTTCGGTTTTCGTTGCGGTTTTCTCGGTATGCTGCACATGGAAATTGTGCAGGAAAGGCTGGAGCGCGAGTATGATCTCGACCTGATCACCACGGCACCAACAGTCATCTACGAGGTGCTGGATACGGGTGGCAGCATCATCAAAATTGATAATCCGGCGAGTCTGCCTGCGGTGAACAAGATCGAGGAGATTCGTGAGCCGATTATCCGTGCCAATATTCTGGTGCCGCAGGATTATCTTGGTAATGTGATTACGCTGTGTATCGAAAAACGCGGCGTACAGAAGGATATGCAGTATCTTGGCAGCCAGGTGTCGCTTGGCTACGAGCTGCCGATGAGCGAGGTGGTGCTGGATTTCTTTGACCGTCTGAAATCGGTCAGCCGCGGCTATGCCTCGTTCGATTATCATTTTCTGCGCTTTCAGGCAGCGCCACTGGTAAAACTGGATGTGCTAATCAACGGTGAACGGGTGGATGCCCTGTCGCTAATCGTGCACCGTGACGTGTCTCAGTCACGCGGCCGCTCGCTGGCGGTCAAAATGAAAGAGCTGATTCCCCGGCAGATGTATGATGTCGCCATTCAGGCTGCCATCGGCGCCCAGATTATCGCGCGCACCACGGTCAAGGCACTGCGCAAGAACGTCACGGCGAAGTGCTACGGTGGTGATATAAGCCGCAAGCGCAAGTTGCTGGAGAAGCAGAAGGCCGGCAAGAAACGTATGAAGCAGTTCGGCAGGGTGGAAATTCCGCAGGCCGCCTTTCTGGCGGTGTTGCGGGTGGATGAATGAGGCGTTGTGCTTGCCTATAATGGCAGGCATATTCGATCGATACACAGAGAACAGCAAACGAGGCAATAATGAATTTTGATTTTCCGGCTTTACTGGTTGCAGCAACCTTTTTTACCGGCATCGCATGGGCACTGGATGCTGCCTTGCTGGCGCCGGGACGTCGCCGCCGCGCAGCCGCATTGATAGATGCCGGTGCCAGTAAGGATTCTGAACCGGTACTTAAAACGCTGAAGGAATCAACCTGGATAGAGTATTGCAAATCATTCTTTCCGGTGATCCTTGCCGTTTTGTTGCTGCGTTCGTTTCTGGTCGAACCGTTCCGTATCCCGTCCGGTTCGATGATGCCGACCCTGCTGGTGGGTGACTTCATTCTGGTCAACAAGTTTGCCTACGGTATCCGCCTGCCGGTGCTGGAGACGAAGGTGTTTGAAGTCGGTGAGCCGGCGCGTGGCGATGTTGTGGTATTCCGCTATCCGAAAGATCCGTCGGTAGACTATATAAAACGCGTCGTCGGCTTGCCCGGAGATAAAATCGGTTACTACAATAAGGTGTTATATGTTAACGGTGAACCCGCCGGCCAGGTACCGGCTGGCGTATACGTCGGTGAGGGTTCCGGTGTTTCCATGTCCGGCGCCAGTGAGCGACGTGAGCAGCTGGGTGAAGTGCAGCATGATATTCTGGTGATGCCGCGTACCCCGGGGCTTGAGGGGCAATATGTCGTCGGCGAAGACGAATATTTTGTGATGGGCGATAATCGTGATAACAGTAACGACAGTCGTTACTGGGGGACAGTGCCGGAGGCGAACCTGGTAGGCAAGGCATTTCGCATCTGGATGAACTGGGACGGTGCTAACGGAGGTGTCGATTGGGACCGAATCGGCATGAAAATTCACTAGATGACCAACGAGGGGAAGACTATGCGTTCACTGCAGCATCAAAAAGGCGTAACGACGATTGGCTGGCTTATTATTCTGTCGCTTATCGGGTTTTTCGTATTGTTGACACTCAGAATGGCACCTGTCTACATGGAGTACTACAAGGTTGTATCTACGCTGGATACCATGGAGAAGGAATCCGGCTTCAGCAATCCCCAGGAAATCCGGAGGATGGCAGAAAACCGTTTTGAAATAAGCTACGTCACAGTGATCAGCAATAAAGATCTCATTATAAAGCCTTTTGGCCAGAACTATTTGGTCAGGGCTGACTATGAAGAACGCGTTCACCTGTTTTTCAATGTGTATGTCGTGATGGTTTTTGACAAGCAGGTTACTGTAAAGCGGGTTTGAGGCAATCACCTGGCAAACTGGAAGATGTGCTTGGCCACCATTTTGCTGACCAGGATTTGCTGAAGCAGGCACTCACGCATCGCAGTGTCGGCAGATGCAACAACGAACGGCTGGAGTTTCTGGGGGACGCCATCCTTGGCAGCGTCATTGCTGCGGAGCTGTACCGGCGTTATCCACAGGCAAAGGAAGGCAAACTGAGTCGTTTGCGCGCCAACCTGGTGCGGCGCGAATCACTCGCCAGGATCGCACAGTTGCTTGAGCTCGGCCCCTACCTGCGCCTGGGTGGTGGTGAGCGCAAGAGCGGCGGCCACCAGCGAGACTCGATACTTTCAGACACGGTCGAGGCGTTAATTGGCGCGGTATTCCTGGATAGTGATTTCGGCGTCTGTCAGAACATTATTCTCGGCCTGTTCGCCGAGCGGCTGGACTCGTTGTCAGACGTGGCGTCCCTGAAAGATGCAAAGACACGGCTGCAGGAGTTTCTGCAGTCACGGCAGCAATCCCTGCCGGAATACAATGTTACCGAGGTCAGCGGCGAAGCGCATGCGCAGTTCTTCAAGGTAGAATGCGTTGTCGAGGGTATCGAGGAGCCAGGCAAGGGGCAGGGCGGCAGTCGCCGCTTTGCAGAGCAAAATGCAGCGAAAGACATGTTGTCCCGACTGGATGTCGACCGGGATGGATAATTATTGCTGCGGCTATATTGCGCTTGTCGGGCGTCCAAACGTCGGAAAATCCACGTTGTTGAACCGGGTGCTGGGCCAAAAAATCAGTATCACTTCAAGGCGTCCACAGACAACCCGCCATCGGGTGCTGGGTATAAAGTCGCTGCCAACTGCGCAATTGATCTACGTAGACACGCCGGGTATTCACGACTTCAACGGGCGTGCCATGAATCGCCACATGAATCGTACCGCCAGCAGCGTCTTGCAGGATGTTGATGTGGTGGTGTTCCTGGTAGACGGATTACACTGGATGGCCGATGACGATCTGGTCCTGAAAAAACTCGGCGAGATTGCATCTCCAGTCATTCTGGCGGTGAACAAGATCGATTTGATCGGTAACCGGGATGAGCTGTTGCCGGCATTGCAGGCACTTTCGGAGAAATATCCTTTTGAGCAGATTATTCCGATTTCCGCAGGCAAGGGCGATAATGTCGGTGAACTGGAAGCGGTTATAGAACGTCTGTTGCCGCAGGCGCCACCGTTGTTTCCGGCAGACCAGATAACAGATCGCCCGGTACGTTTTCTGGCGGCAGAACTGGTTCGGGAGAAGCTGTTTCGCAAGCTGGGGAAGGAACTTCCCTATGGTCTGACCGTGGAGATCGAGCAGTTCAAAAGTGATGCCAATATTACCCATATACACGCGTTGATCTGGGTAGAACGCAACAGCCAGAAATATATCGTGATAGGCAGACAGGGACGTGTGCTCAAGGAAGTGGGTATCGAAGCGCGCCGCGATATCGAGGAATTGATCGACGGCAAGGTGAATCTGAAGCTCTGGGTCAAGGTCAAGGAAGGCTGGGCAGATGATGAGCGCGCACTCCACAGTCTGGGTTATACCCATGATGACTAGCCCGTAATAGCTCGACTTGTCATGACGCAACGCGCAAGAGTTTCGCTGCAACCTGCCTGGATACTGCATCACTACCCTTACCGTGATTCAAGCCTGTTGCTGGAAGTTTTCAGCCGCGAATACGGCCGCATTGGCCTGATTGCACGGGGGGCCCGGTCGGCAAAGGGACGCTGGCAAAATCAGTTGCAGATGTTGCGGCCCGTGCTGTTGTCATGGAGTATGCGTGGTGAGCTGGGGACCTTGACCGGTGTCGATAGTCGCGGCGCCATGGACGTATTTTCCGGTCGCCAGGTGCTGTGCGCCTGCTATCTGAATGAACTGTTGATGCGGCTGTTGACGCGTCATGATCCGCATCCGGAGCTGTTTGCTGCGTATGAAGATGCGTTGTTAATGCTGGGTAGTGCCGAGGAGCAGGCGCTGCGCTTGTTTGAGAAGCGCCTGTTGCAGGCTCTGGGGTATGGACTGTTGCTGGATTGTGAATATGACAGCGGTGTCGCGGTACTCGCCGGGAATTTC
>Ga0316191_10001423_pt1 | contig 16822 bp, 15 predicted proteins | sample Eddworburr2cm_MG_FD_204928 | JGI IMG/M metagenome (GOLD analysis project Ga0316191, IMG submission 204928) | Coastal sediment microbial communities from Maine, United States - Eddy worm burrow 2 cm | ecosystem: Environmental > Aquatic > Marine > Coastal > Sediment | place: USA: Maine...
GGAAAAATCTGCTTGCGGATCGACATACAGCGCATCAACCCGGGTATTTTCGACTCGTTTAAGCCCTTCTTCGGAGACCGGGGGTAACTTGTCACTGGTACTGGCGCAGCCCGTCGTTATGACCAGGATTCCCGGCAGTGCTATGCGTATCATAAGTTTCCAAATGGGTGTTTCCATGGATTTCTCCGAGTAAGAAAACTGTTTACAAGTACACTTGTCAGGGTCTGTGTCTCGAACAGCGGATCAACCGGGCTCGACAGGCCTGAAACCTTCCCCGCCTCTTTCCACGAAAATACTGTGGCTCCCACCAAAATGCGCGGGTACGATGCGCGCACCCGTATCCGCAGCGCGTTCAACAACGGCGCGACGGGTAGCCGCGGCTTCCGTGCGATTCTCACAATAGACGCTGTTCCAGTCCGGTCGAAAGATCTGCATCGGGTGATGGAGGATATCACCGGTGAACATGGCGGTGTCGGGCCCATCCGTGACCTCGAGCAGCATATGGCCCGGTGTGTGCCCCGGTGCCGTGTGTAACACCATGCCCGGTGCCACACAGAATCCGTCCTCGACGCATTCAGCGAGGCCGGCGTCGAGAATGGGTTTTACGCTGTCTTCGAACACATTGGTATTCACTTCCCGGCCGCGCAGCGTCTCGTAGAGCGATTTTTCAGGATCCCAGGCTTCGCGATCAATTGCAGGGAACAGGTAGCGCGCCCTGGGGAAAGTGGGAACCCAGGCCGATCCATCCCACTGGGTATTCCAGCCCACGTGATCGATATGCAGGTGCGTGCAAACGACAATGTCGACGTCTTCCGGCCTGAAACCGGTCCGGGCGAATCGCGCCATAAAGTCCGTTTGCAGCCCGCCAAAAACGGGAATACCCGGTCGCTCCTTGCCATTGCCGGCGCCCGTATCGACGAGGACTTTCAGGCCGCCTGCATCTATGAGCCAGCTCTGGAGAAACGCGTAGATGTTGCCATCCTGCAGATAATCGGGAACGAACCCGTCCGCTACTTTGGCAAAGGCATGTGCCTCGAATTCTGCGAAAAGCTCTTGTGGCGGCGCGAACTGGCCAGCCCATTCCTCTATACGCCAGACCGGATGTCGGCCAATATGAAACGCGGTTTTCATACCTTTACTCCCGGGATCGAATGAGAGGAGTGTAGCTCAGGTGTAACAACAAGTGACTGACTACCCAAATTATTCAGCTCCAGCCCATGTGCGGCCCAGTGCGCGCTCAGCGGTCTTTGTACTCGGGCTCTCGCTTTTCTATAAACGCGAGCCCGGCCTCAATAGAGTCTTCAGTTAAAGCCAGTAGGGCCTGGTGGCGGTCCTCGGTGGCCATTGCGGCATCCAGGCTCGGCGCATCCACCGAAAAATTCAGCGCTTCCTTGGTCAGCCGCAGCCCCATCGGTGCTGTACGCAACATATCGTCTACATAGGATTGGGCGGCTATCTCCAGCTCTGCATCGGGTACCACCTCGGAAACCAGGTTTACCGCCAGGGCGCGGGGCGCATGAATGAAGCGCCCGGTCATCAACAGTTCAGATGCCACTGACGTGCCGACCAGGCGCGGCAGAAAGTAGCTGCTGCCCATGTCGCAGCCGGTGAGCCCGATCTTTATGTAGGCGGCATTCATCTTTGCAGAGTCTCCTGCGATACGAATGTCGGATGCCATCGCCAGGCTGAAACCACCGCCGCAGGCAGCGCCATGCAGCAGCGCAATAATGGGTTGCGGACAGCGGCGCATGGCCTTATAGATGCGCGCGATACTGCGCTGCACTGACCATACGTTACGCGCTGTACGTGCCGATTCGCTAAACCCGGCGCCGGACAAATCGGCGCCTACACAAAAGTGCCTGCCGTTTGCCTTCAATACCACCACCCGGGTATCGTCGTTGTTTACCAGCGATTCGAAATAGTTGGCCAGCTCCTCGACCATTATTTCGCCCAGGGCATTGCCGTTGTCTGGCTGATTCAGTGTGACCCAGTCCACCGTATCGCGGTGCTCAATCTGTAGAGCGCTTACTTCAGACAATGGAGTATCCCCCGCCTGGCGGTAGTGTTTGCCTTGGCTTCATCAAAAATCCGTTTTCCTCGCGTGAGATCGCTTTTTAAATTTCCCGCTGCCGGCCCAGGAGTGCTTTCTTTATTCGCTTTTCCCGGATGGAATAGCTAGTCAGGTTGGGCTCATAAATGGGATCCCCCGGAGACGCCAGTGGCCACCTATAAGAGTAACCTGCCCGGCTTAGAACTGGTACGTGCAGGATTTGTCAGTATAGTCCATGACAGCGCGCATTACATTGATAAGGCCATCGCCTTTACTGATAAGGCGTGCGCTACTAAACTTCTGATGTGTTTTGAATTACGGTGTTTGAAGTATCGAATCAAAAGCACTTAAAACTGTAAGTTTTCGAACCACAATATAGAGCGTAATTATGGATATAACAGGTCTGGTAGTCTTTCTGGCAATCGGCGCCCTGGCGGGCTGGTTGGGCAGCATGATCATGAAAGGCGGGGGGTTTGGCCTTTTGGGTAATATCGTCGTAGGCGTGCTGGGGGCGGTTGTTGGAGGATTTCTTTTCAGCCTCATGGGGCTGTCGGCAAATGGCTTGATTGGATCCATTATCACAGCCACGTTCGGAGCCGTGGTACTTTTATTTATTGTCGGGATTATTAAAAAAGCCTGAGCAGTTGTGTCGGCGCGCTGCGGCACTCCCTCCAGTGAAAGATCGGACTGCATCGCGGCCCCGGCCTGTTCCGGTCATCTCCCACTTGCTGCAACAACGCCATCCCAGGCTACTCCCGCATCAAATAATGCTGGATCACAAACACTGTGCACGCGTTATCCGGCACTTGATCCGCCATGCCCAGGTCGCTTAACAACTGATCCATATCACCGACAGTTATAGAGCGAAATATAGACCTTGATTCAAATCATGAATAAGCAATTTGCCACACGCTGGATAATCTTTTGTAATCCGGATCTGCTAGGATCTTCCTGAAGTTTAGCGAAATTTCAAATCAATATAGATGAGGAGGTTGGTTATGACTGGTGGGAAAACTGATGAAGTAAAGGGGCGCGTGAAGGAAGCCGCTGGTGCCCTGATCGGCGACAAGGACTTGAAGCGTAAGGGTAAGGCGGATCAAACTGCTGCAAAGCTCAAGCAGGCCCTCGAGAAGGCGCAAAAAGGAGCAGAGGGCGTTATCGATGATGTAAAGGACTCGCTCAGCTGAGTCCTGGTTTAGTCCCTCTGGTGGTGAACTCGCTGTCATGGAGCGCAGCCCGGTGCTGCACAGCTTGACAAGATCCTCATGCCGCGGCCCGCCAGGGAAATTTTGAGAGCTGCGTCACAGATTTTGATGCCCATGCGTGCGCCTCCAGCTATTCGCTGCTATGTATCCAAAGGACACTCGCACTTCCTTGAAGGTGCACTTTGGTAGCGATAAAGAACATTTATACAGAAGAGATATCTGGAGCAGAACAGGCATTCCGCACCCGGATGGATGCTCAGTGCGAGGAAATTGAGAAGTATCGCCTGGCGATAATCCGGGATGAGCATCGACAACTCAGTTTGGAACAGGCAGCCATGGAGTGGATTGAAAAATACGCTGAGTATTTTTCAACAGATGCAGGAAGACTCTGAACCCGGCAATGTCGCCAGGCTGATTCCCGGGCCGGCCAGGGCGAGGGGGGTTAAACCAGATTCCCGGGGTTGAGCAACTCTGCGAGCCTGTCCAGCGGCAGGTCTGTCATTTCTGCAGCGACATCCAGTATCGGGCGTTTCTCACTGTAAGCACGTTTGGCGATTTCCGCAGCTTTGCTATAGCCTATTTCCTTGTTCAGGGCGGTCACCAGTATTGGGTTATTGGCAAGGCCGGCCTGTATGTTCTCGGTATTGATAACGAAGTCAGCGATGCAGTTGTCTGCCAGGGCCGTGCAGCTATTACTGAGCAGGGTAATGCTTTGCAGCAGGTTGTGCGCTATCACCGGTAGCATCACATTGAGCTGGAAGTTTCCAGACTGGCCGGCCACGGTGATAGCGCTATCGTTACCGATCACCTGGGCAGCTGCCATTGCAACGGCTTCCGGTATCACGGGGTTGACCTTGCCCGGCATGATGCTGCTTCCCGGCTGCAGGGGCTTGAGACTGAGTTCAGCCAGCCCGGTCAGCGGTCCGCTGTTCATCCAGCGCAGGTCATTGGCGATCTTCAGCAAGGCCACCGCCAGCGCCTTGAGCTGGCCCGACAGCGCCACTGCGATATCCTGGCTGGCGATGGCGGCAAAATAGTTTTCCGCAGGCACAAATGGACGTCCGCTTGACTCAGTCAGGTGGAAACAGAACCGTTCGGCGAACTGTGGGTCGGCATTGACCCCAGTCCCCACGGCTGTGCCGCCCTGGGCCAGCTGGCGCAATTGCGCCCGGGAGCTGTCAATACGCTGTGCGCCAAGGGTGAGTTGCGCGCGCCATCCGGAAAACTCCTGAGCCAGGCTGATGGGCATGGCGTCCATCAAGTGAGTCCTGCCAGTTTTGATGAGGTCTGCGCAGTTTTCTTCGCGTAATGCGATGACGCTTGCCAGATGCGTTACGGCCGGCAGCAATTGATCTTCCAGCGCCAGCTCGGCACTCACGTGAATCGCCGTGGGAATAACATCATTGCTGCTCTGGCTGCAATTTACATGGTCATTGGGGTGTACCGGCATCCCCAGTTGTTGCGCAGCCAGAGCCGCAATGACCTCATTGGTATTCATGTTGCTGCTGGTACCCGAGCCGGTCTGGAACACATCCACGGGGAATTGATCGTGATGCTCGCCGTTCGCGATGGAGGTGGCCGCAGCCGCTATGCCGTCCGCCATGGTGGGTTCGAGCAGGCCCAAATCGCCATTGGCTCTTGCGGCAGCAGCCTTGATCAGGCCCAGACTGGAGATGAATCCGCCGGGCAAGGGCACGCCGCTGATGTGGAAGTTTTCTACGGCCCGTTGCGTTTGCGGCCCGTATAAGGCATGGGCGGGAACGCGCACCTCGCCCAGGCTGTCCTTTTCGATGCGAAACTCAGCCATGACACACTGCCATTGTCAGGCTTCCTGGGCGATGCGGTTGAGCACGTAGGTGAGCACGCCTCCGGCACGGTAGTATTCAACTTCTACCAGGGTATCGAGCCTGGACTGCAAATGTATTTCGCGTTGTGTCCCGTCCGGGTAGTGCACCACGGCGGGCAGAAGTTGTTTTGGCTCAAGTTCCCCATCCAGATCCAGGATATCGAAAGTTTCATTCCCCTTTAGATCCAGCGTCTTGCGCGTTTCGCCCGGCATGAATTGCAGGGGCAATACACCCATCCCAACCAGGTTGGAGCGGTGGATGCGCTCAAAGCTTTCAACAATGACGGCTTTGACACCCAGCAACAGGGTTCCTTTGGCAGCCCAGTCACGGCTGGAACCCGTACCGTACTCCCTGCCGCCGACCACAACGGTGCTTATGCCCCCGGCGATGTAATCCATGGCGGCGTCGTATATGAACTGTGGTTGGGACTGGCCCTGCTGCAGGGTATAGCCTCCCTCCAGCTCAGGTGTCATTTCATTGCGGATACGGATATTGCCGAAGGTGCCCCGCATCATTACCTGGTGGTTGCCCCGCCGCGAACCGTAGGAGTTGAAGTCACTTTCGGCGACCCCGTGTTGGCGCAGGTACTGGGCTGCAGGGCTATCCAGGGGTATGGCCCCCGCCGGGGATATATGGTCCGTGGTAACAGAATCCCCCAGCATGGCGAGCATGGGTGCGGCCAGGATATTCTGCTGGTTGCCCTGGTATTGCTCTTCGAAAAAAGGCGGCAGTTGGATGTATGTAGATTCCTCGGAAAACGCATAGGTAGCGCCACCACTGACCTCAATGTTTCGCCAGCTATGGTCGCCGTCAAATACGGCGCCGTATTCTTTCCTGAACATGTCGCTGTCGACGCTCTGCACCACCTCGGCGATCTCCGCGTTGCTGGGCCAGATATCCCGCAGGTATACCGGCTCTCCATTTTTATCCCTACCCAGGGCATCCTGGCTCAGGTCAATGCGGGTGGTTCCCGCCAGGGCATAAGCTACTACCAATGGCGGGGAGGCCAGCCAGTTGGCCTTTACCAGTGGGTGGATACGACCCTCAAAATTGCGGTTGCCGGACAGCACTGCGCAAGCGACAAGGTCGTTCCGGGTAATGGTGTCCGCCACCGCCGCTGGCAGGGGGCCTGAGTTGCCGATACAGGTGGTGCAGCCGTAACCGACCAGATTGAAGCCCAGTGCATCCAGCGATTTCTGCAGCCCGGCCTGTGTCAGGTACTGCGTTACAACCTTTGATCCCGGAGCCAGCGATGACTTCACCCAGGGCTTGCGTTGCAGGCCATGTGCCAGTGCCTTTTCAGCCACCAGCCCTGCTGCCACCATGACTGCGGGGTTCGAGGTGTTGGTGCAGGAGGTTATGGCGGCAATCACCACATCGCCATGGTGCATGGGCTCCTCGCTGTGTTCCAGGGGAAACGGAGTGTCGCGTTGCTCGGATTTACCGTCCAGGTCAATGAATTGCTCAGTTGCCGCGCGCAATTCCCGCACGGCGACCCTGTCTTGCGGGCGTTTGGGCCCCGCCAGGTTGGGCTCGACCGTGGACATATCAAGCTGTAACGTGGCCGCAAATTGGGGCGGTGTATAGTGCTCGTCGCGCCACATGCCCTGCGCCCTGCAATAGGCCTCCACCCTGGCAATGATATGCGGATCGCGGCCGGTAAGCTTGAGGTAGGTCAGCGTCTGGGCGTCCACCGGAAAAAATCCGCAGGTGGCGCCATATTCTGGCGCCATATTGGCGATGGTGGCGCGATCTGCCAGTGGAAGCTGGTCCAGCCCACTGCCAAAGAACTCCACGAACTTGCCGACCACGCCATGGGAGCGCAGCATTTGCACGACCTGTAATACCAGATCAGTGGCGGTGATGCCCTCACGCATTTTACCGGTCAGTTCAAAGCCCACGACGTCAGGTATGAGCATCGAGATTGGCTGCCCCAGCATGGCCGCTTCCGCCTCGATACCGCCAACTCCCCAACCCAGTACGCCCAGGCCATTGATCATGGTGGTGTGGCTGTCTGTTCCCACCAGGGTGTCGGGGCATGCGATCGGGCCGTCATCGGTGCTTTGCTGCCATACCACCTGGGCAAGGTACTCGAGATTAACCTGGTGGCAGATGCCGGTGCCCGGGGGTACTACTCGGAAATCCTCGAAGGCACCCTGTCCCCACTTCAGGAACTGATAGCGCTCAAAATTGCGCTGCATCTCGATCTCAACGTTCTGCTCAAAGGCATTGTCGGTGGCGAACTTGTCGATACTTACCGAGTGATCGATGACCAGGTCTACCGGTGACAGCGGGTTGATTTTCTGGGGATCGACACCGCGCTGTACCAGGGCGTTGCGCATAGCTGCCAGGTCAACCACAGCCGGGACGCCGGTAAAATCCTGCATCAGCACGCGGGTCGGATGATAGGCGATTTCCTGGTCGCTGCCACGTCCGTGACTGCCCGCCAGTACCTCGATATCCTCGCGCGAGCAGCTGATGCCGTCTTCATGACGCAGCAGGTTCTCCAGCAGTATTTTGGTACACACCGGTAGGCGCGCGACGCTAACATGCGCGGAAAGCTCGCCACCATTGATCGCGTAATACTGATACGTTTTGCCGTCCACTGTCAGTGTGGAGCGGGTGTTAAAGGAGTTCTTTGATGGTCTCACCGCTGTATTCCTCTGGCGAAAGATAGGGCCAAAGTATAGATGATAATAGTTGACCCTGCCCCGAGGGGTTACCAAAGTCGCCGTTACCGGAATTTACCGCAGTGGTTGGTACAGATAAGTCAGCTTATCAGTGCCGTTTATCGGTATGGACCGTTACTCATCCCGGACCCTTGAGGTAGCCGGTGGGACATAGCTCTATGCATTTGCCGCAGCCTTCACAGGCATCGGCGGCAAAAGCGAAATAGTGGCCGGGGCTGGGCGAGTCAAGTCGGGTAAACCCATGGCCACCGCAGTACATCCAGCATAACTGGCAGCCGTTGCATAGCCCGCAGGAGAAGCAACGGCCAATCTCGTGTAGAAATTCCTGTTCACTGATCGTGTGGCTGATTTCCTCGTCTGGGCAGGCCATCCTGTGCTCCACCGGCTCCAGTGAAACCGCAACGCGCTGGCTGGCCTCGTAGTAGTCCGACTTCGCGGCAGGTTGAGACGCCTGCACCGGTGCCGCAGTTTCAATAAAACCCCGGAGACTGGCGTGGACGCGCTCGGCGGCAAGTTTGCCTTGACCAATTGCGTGACTGGCCAGATCCAGGCCGGTGACATCACCGCCGCCGACAACATCGCTTGCGCCCCCCTGACCAAACTCCATCCAGGGTCCGGTGGGGGCGAGCGGTTCCAGGCCACGCCACTGGGCTTGCTGGGAAATGGCCGTAATCAGTGAAGAGGCAAGTAAGGTAAAGGTTTCTCCCGGCAAGGGTTCCGGCTTGGCGCGACCGCTTTCATCCAACGCGCCCGGGCGCATGCGTTGGATGCGCAGCCCGGTCATTACGCCCGCTTCATCGCGTATGATGGCCGCCGGACCAGCACAGTAATGTAGATGTACGCCTTCCTCTATGGCGGCGCACACCTCCTCATCGATTGCGGTCATATCCTGGCGTTCGCGTCGATAGACTATCGACACGTCCGCGCCGTACCGCCTGGCTACGCGTGCAGCGTCAATAGCGGTGTTACCACCTCCGACGACGATCACATGTTCACCCAGCGTCGGGCGCTCTCCAAGATTATGCTGCGCCAGAAATTCAGTACCGCTCCAGATATGATCGCTATCGTCGCCTTCCAGCCCAAGGTGGCGCCCCAGCTGCGCACCGAGCCCGAGAAAAAGCACCTTGTGTCGTGTCTGCAGATCCTTCAGGCCAATATCGGTTCCAGCTTTGACATTGGTCACCAGATTCACACCCAGATCCAGGATGCGTTCGAGCTCCGCGTCCAGTACAGCGCCAGGCAGCCGGTAGTCAGGTATGCCGTAACGCAGCATGCCTCCAGCCTGTGGGTGGCTGTCGTAAACCGTAACCGGGTAGCCTCGCCGACTCATCTGGTAAGCAAAGGACAGGCCCGCCGGGCCGGCACCGATCACCCCGATAGACTCCGGCTGCGCTTCCCGACTGAGCAGTGGCAGCGGAAGATTCTGTGCAATTGCCCAGTCTCCAATAAATCTCTCCAGGCTGTTTATAGCCACTGCGCCATCCTTGTCACTGCGGTTGCAGTCGGCTTCACAGGGATGCGGACAAATGCGTCCCATGGTGGCCGGGAAGGGATTGTGGTCCACCAACATGTTCCACGCGCGGGTATATGCGGCGTGTTCATCCTCCCCCGCGGGTCGCTGTGCTATCACTGCGATCCAGTCCCGGATATTGGTGCCGCTGGGACAATTTGCGCCGCAGGGGGGAAGCTGATCGAGCCGCTGCGGTTTGATCGGTTGAAACTTGAATTCGTCTTGCTCCTGGCTTTCGCCGCCATCGCGCTGGTTGTCAGTCATGATAATCCCCCCGGTTTTTCGCTTTAGCCGGTTTCAAGTCCTGAAGCGGCGATCGACTGTTTCAGTACCGCCAACTCCTGGTCCAGGCCGCGCACCCGGTGCGCCATTACTTTGAGTACATTCAGGGCTAGTGACGGGTCTTCCTGAACACGGCGCAGGAATGTCTTGCGGTCTATGGTCATCGCGTGAACCTCAGTGATAGCGCGCACGGTGCTGGAGCGCGTGGTATGTTCGACAATCGCAATCTCCCCGAATATATCTCCACCGCGCATGGTGTCTACCCTGATCTGCTTGCCGTCAACATCTTTGAGTACCTCTGCCTCTCCTTGCTGAATCACGTACATACAGTCGCCGACTTCTCCCTGAGTGACGATGTTCTCACCAGGTTGAAAAACTTTTCCCAATGCGTTGATCATGTCGCGGTAACCTTTTTGTCTGCTGCATGGATTGGCGGCAGGTTGGCCACTACCAGGTTCCAGCACAGGTGGCCCAGAAAAGCAGGATGCATTGTGCGTAGCAGAACGTCAGTGTAGGGTGCACTACCGGTAAACACGTCCCACAATACGCTGCTCATGCGCGGCTTACGCCCCTCCAGAGTCTGTTCCAAAACCACCATGCGCAGCACTGCACGGCGAGTGAATTTCAGCTTTTGAATTACTGTGCATACCATGAATATCAGCTTGCCGATGGTGTTATCCCGGGTAATCAGCCGACAGGCGGGCCAGTAGTGTTGTTTGAAATCTGACTCGGATATGCCGTGTAATGCGCAGGTCATGGCCGCGGCCTTGGCCGTGCGATAGGCGGAGCCGATGCCATCCTTGTAAAGTCGCGCGACACCGCTATCACCAATAAACACCATGCCCTCGGCATAAGGCTGACGGGCCGGGCCAACATTGATGCGCGGAAAGCAATGGCAGGCATTGACCGGCGCGCGGTTTTCCGGAAAACACTCGCGCACCTCCGGCGAATTCAGGAATCGGTTTACCAGTTCCTCGTCGATTTCGTCTCCTAGCATACACAAGGTGACGTAATCACCTTTTGGTATGAGTGCGGCGAATTCCAGTTTTGGCAGATCCAGTAGAAATACATGCATGGAGGTACCAAAAGTGGTCTCTATCAGTTGTTTCCCCAGTTTGAACTCGGCTATGAATGTCTTGAGAGTGGCCGGTCTATGGAATTTTATTCCCAGTTTCTCGGTCTGGATCAGCAGGGCGCTGTTGATGCCGCAGGCGATGACCACCAGGTCATAGTCGGCTGCAGTGTTATCAGCACAGTGCAGGCGCCAGCCCTGTTCGTGTCGCTGTAAATCGGTAACCATCTGTCTCTGCCAGTTGGCCCCATATTCAGTGGCCAGCTGTAACAGGTAGCGATCGAAGCCGGTGGTCATGGCTGGTGGGGAGTTGCGCGGGCCATTGCCACGATACACCGCTGCAATACGTTTTTCATGTAAAGGCGTGTCGATGCGCACTGCGCCGACATCCATATGCATTTTGTAAGAGTCGATGCCGCGCTCCACCACTTCCTCAGGAATGAGGACCCCCTCGGCGCCTAGAATCTGTACCAGGGATTCGGAAACCACACCGCCGCAATGGTTGCAGCCCGATGGACCGCTGTGAGTGAAAAGGCGGGGTTCGTAGATATCCAGTTCGACCTGAGTGTCGACAAGATCCAGGGTTTTCAGCAAAAAGTAACTAAACAGGCTGCCAGCCGGCCCGCCCCCGATGACCGCTATGCGCGAACCGTCGGTGAGTTTGCTGGCCGCGCTGGCGGCACTGTCCCGCGCAGCTTCCGCATCGGGCGAGCCCGAGTTACGTCCCTGTTCCAGCCCCCAGGTGGAGGCATTGGTAAAGAGTGAATCCAGGGAAGCATCCGGCGCCGCGCCCGCAGGCTCCTGGTCCTGTGTAGAGGCGATAAGGTCAGGATCTTGCCCGCTCTTCTTCATAAAGCCGAACCCCACTGCAAAGCAACCGCCCACCCGTCACGACCCGAGCAGCGAACATGCAACAGCACATCTTCTCCGTTCAGTATAGACCCTGCCCTAAGTAGGGGAATAGCAAAAACCCACTCGAATCTGCCGTCGCCTTGATACTGATCAAATTCGATGAAGTTTAGCGCCAGTCCATGACATCAATTTAACTCGTCAGTACCTTGCCCGGGGTTTTGTCACCCGGCCGCAAATGGGTATGATGTTGGTTCCAACCGAGGGGAGGGTGAAAAATGGCCGAGAAAATTGTCCAGGTAGCGGAAAACTTTTGGAATATTCGGGGCTCCTTCCGCATCGGTGGGGTTGTGGATATTGGCACCCAGGCCTCACTCGTCAGACTGGCCAGTGGCAATTTCCTGCTGCTGGATTCCTATGCGATGAGTGAGACCCTGAGAGAGGAAATCAAGCTTATCCTGGGCGACGGCGGCGAGATCGAAGCCATCCTGAATTTGCACCCTTTCCACACGGTACACGTGGAGCGTATGCACGAATTGTTTCCCGAGGCACGTCTTCATGGAACCCAGCGGCACCTGGCGCGGTTTCCCGAACTGCCATGGGAGGAGGTGCGAAGTGAAGATGAGGAGCTCCATGAGTGGTACAGCGACGATCTCGATTTCACCATCCCTCGAGGCGTGGACTTCATTTCCGCCAATGAGAACGTCCACTTTTCATCCGTCCTGGCCTATCACCGCGCATCAGGCACCATCCACGTCGACGATACCCTGATGTATATCCAACTGCCGCGCCTGATGAGCCTGGTGGGTTTGCGCGACCGGGTCAGCTTTCATCCTACGCTTGCGATGGCGCTGGAAAAGCGCGAGGGGGCCGCAGCGGAATTCAGGGAGTGGGCTGAGGAATTCACAGAGGTGTGGGGCGATGCTGAAAATCTTTGTGCAGCGCACTCCGGCACCCTGTTGGCCGGAACAAACCGAGGGGCCTCTATTGGCGAACGCATACGCAAGGCGAGTGGGCGTTGCGAACTGATTCTTCGGAGGCACGAGCGCCGCTACGGTTGAAGGCAGAGGCTTGTTCCGGCCGGGCCGAATATTCGCAACAGGTGCCCAAAAGCGAGCGTCGAACCAGGGCTGAAACCACGTCAGGTTCGACGGGCCCGTCGGGTGTGCCTGCAGAGAATATCCTCGTCCTGGATTACCAGCTGATTTCGATCTCGATACTGGATTCGTCACTTTCAATCTCGACTTCCAACTCGACCGACACCACGTCAGGAACTTTGATGTTGACCTTGACGCCATTCTCTGTGAGATCCAGGGCATTGTGGCGAGCAAGTGAGTCGGCAAGCTTGTGTAACAGTTGCGCGGCCTCTTCCCGCCCCATTTTGCGCTTTTCAGAAATTTCCATCAGTTCCATGCCGGTTCCTCCGTTTGTATGTCGGCTAAATGTACCGAAAAGCTGCCACGGGTAACAGCAACGGTATTGTAAATCCCTGCCGCCTACAGTTTACCGCCTGGCAGGTCAGCGAGCGCTTGTTGCTGTTGTTGCTCACTGACGCTCACGGTTTTCTCTCCGTCGGTAATTGACCAGTACCAGCGTTGCTCCTTTCCCACCTGCTCAGTCAAAGGAGAGATAGTGATGGTCAGCTCCAACGAGGGATCAACAGTGAAGGGTTCGGGTAAAGGGAATAAAACCTGATCCCAGTGGGTGGGCATATCATTGGGTCCCGTCCCGAGTGTTACCCCCGGGCTCAATTTCGAGCTAAACCACCCGCAAAGGGCGAATATTCTGGTCTTTTTATCAGGTCTGATAGTGCCGGAAAACACTCGTGGGGTGTCGGACTTGCTGATGCTATGCATATCAAGCGAGCCCAAGTGGGCTGTGTTTTTTAATATACTTTCAGGGTCTAGCGTCACCAAATCAGTTTGCTGGAACGGCACATGGGATATCGGTGAAAAATCAATATCATAGGGTCGCTCCCCCAGGAAGGCTAAGTCTTCGAATAAATCCTCGTCGCAGACCAGCCCTGCGTGCAAGCTTACCTCTGCAGGAATCATGACGCCCTGTGTTGCCAGGTAACGGTCACGTATGGTCAGCAAAGGTTCGAGCATGGCTTCATAAAACAGGCAATGTCCCATCCACTCTGAGACAATAACATCGACCTTTTCTTCCAATTGTAGCGATTGGTGGTCGTCATGATAAAAATCGATGTTGTCGAAACCGTTTTGCAGAGCGATTTCCTTCGCTGTCTTGATAAAGGGTGAGCGATCGACGGCGATTACTTTTCTGGCGCCCGCTCGCGCCGCAAACATGGCCAGAATGCCGGTGCCGCAACCAAAATCCAGCACAGATTGTTCAGGTTTGACTACCTCGCTAATAGATTTTTCATACGCATCAGTGCGTACCACATCCTGTAACATCACCTTATGCATCGCCACATCGCCATAGGACATGCGATAGCTGGGTGAATTTTGATCATTTCCTGGGTCGCTGCTCATGTCAATCCTGCTATTGCCCGGCGTGAGACCTGGTTACCCCGCCCCCTTCAGCTGAACCGTCAGGTTCTGCTGCTCTGGGGTCAAGTTCAAAGCTGGCAGGCGCCACGTCGGATGCGGCAGCGGTGAATGGGCTCTGTTCCTCTATCGAGACGGTCCGTGGAGTCCGGGAGAGTACAAGCAATAGCAGGGCAAACAGCACACACGTCACCGCGAAAGAAAGAAACAGTGCCGGTGGGCCAAAGATCGCCATCAACTGGCCAAGGGGCACCGGGGCCAGAGCGGCACCGAGGGCATTGAGCATCAGTACCGATGTGCCCATCACTACAAATTCATCGCCAACTGCCACATCCGCCGCTGTGGCCAGGGAAATCGCATAGATCGGCATTACCATCGCACCAAACAGGAATACCATTGCCAGGTGCCAGTTTTTCCCGGTGCTTGCCGATACCGCCAGGGCACTGATGGCACCCCCTATACACAACAAGATCAGCACGGTGCGTCGATCTATGCGATCGGACAACCAGCCTATCGGATACTGCAATAAAGCCCCACCAATAATTGCCATGCTCATAAACCAGGTGACATCAACCAGAGATTCACTGTAGTGCCTGGAAAAAACTGCGCCCAGGGACCAGAAGCTTCCTGTTACAAGTCCGGACAATATGGCGCCGGCAAAGGCAGAGTGTGAGCGCCGGTAAAGCAGGCGAAAACCTACCGATGTTGGCTCGATAGGCGTTGGGGCTATCTTGCTGGTCAGGCAGATGGGTACTATCGCCAGCGTCAGAAAAAGGACGGCCAGGGAGAAAGGTGTCGAGGATTCAACGGGTCCCACATTGATCAGCACCTGTCCTGCAGCCATGGCGGACAGGGTGATAAACGTATAGATGGCAAGTATACGGCCCCGTGTGGCAGGCGTGGAGCGGCTGTTTAGCCAACTTTCTATCACCGCATACAGACCACTCATGGCGAAACCGGTTATGAATCTCAATACCAGCCATAGTGCCCAGTGGTCGAGCATTTCAAGGCAGAGAAGGACACTGGCTGTCAAGGCGGTCAATACGGCGAAGCCGCGAATATGACCCACTCTGGCGATCATCCTGGAAATTAATAGGCAACCCAAAATAAATCCCAGGAAGTAACTGGATGCACTGATACCGATCAAATTCTCCGGCATGCCGTTGCCAGCGGCCCTCAGCGGCAGCAAAGTAAGCTGCATGCCGTGTCCTACCAGCAATAGCGCTGTCGACAAGAGCAGGGAAGTGACGGTAAGCAGGGGATTCATAGCGGCATGGGTCTAGCGGTCCAGGGTTCCTGTCCAGGTAATGGACCGGGCATAGTCGGATAACCTTATTACCACATCGGCTTTTTTCCAAGTAGAATTTTCATGGCATCCTCAGACATCATCGCCCACCATGCCCCTCGAGTAGCTGTCTTCGCGCTGGTTTTATTAACAGATATTTTTCTTGCTGAAAGCATGGGAAAAGCCTATAGATGCGTTTTTTCGAGTGAATGTAGATGACCGTCACTGAATTACTGGATATAGCTCCATACGACTGGCCGTCAATAGGCACGGCAGTTTTTTGTGGCGGAATTATCGGGTTGGAACGGCAGTTACGTGGAAAACCTGTCGGGATTCGAACCGCTTCCCTGATCACCCTGGGCACCTATCTTTTTCTTGCTACATCGTTCATGTTGGAGGGAGAAGTCGTCGACCCGTCGCGCGTAATTGGGCAGGTTATCACCGGCATCGGCTTTCTCGGCGCGGGTGTCATGCTGGCTCGGGATGGGATTGTGGTTGGAGTGACCTCCGCCGCCAGCATTTGGGTGCTTGCATCTATCGGTGTGGTAATTGCAACTGAGCACTTGTTGCCGGCGATCAAGCTGTCGGTGCTGGTGATTTGTATCCTGTACGGACTCGATATTCTGGAAGATCGCTTCAAGATACTGGGCCGCGGTGTTCATGCCAGTGTTCGCTCTTCATTCCAGCGTTCACGACCAGGGGGGGAAGAGCCAGATTTGCCTTCCCAAGGACCAGGAGCACGTTAAATTGCCAGCAACGAGTCCGGCGTCTTTCCCGCCGCAGCGCTGAGGCGAATCTACGGCGCCCGGCGGTCTTCGCAAACACTGCTGACCCGCTGTACCGACAAAATGGCTATGAAAAGCTACCTGAGGAAGCACCGGATACCCATGGCACGCTTCATTACGCATCGCCGGGGATTAACGGCTGAAGATCTGGTCAACGAACTGGGTCTGCCTTAAGTTGTCAAGGATCGCCTGAACTCGGGCGGGAGAAAGGTGCCTTTGGCTTTGATCCATGGGAGGTCTTTGTCAAAGTAGAATTGGGCTTGCAAGTAGGTAGTCTGCCGACTGAACCCTTTCGAGTTTGCGGTACAGCGGTCTTGCATCCCGGCGAGGGAGTTATTAAGAGCATTTCCCAACCCGATAAAACTGATCTCGAGGGGCAGGAACTGCGCGATATGTGCCTGCTATCGTTGCAGGACCTACCCCCAGAGGAGGCCGCTGAAGTAATTTTGCGCTTACATCTGGGCGATAGACTATCGGGCGGACAGATTCAGAACATTGCGCGCGAGATGCTCGATGAGAAGCTCTGGGAGGAATACGCAGACCTCTCGCTACATGAGCGACTGTTTCATGTTGGCTCTCTACTGCATGAAACCTTTCCCAGAGATTTCCCGCGCCCTGACGCAATATGTGTAACTTTAAATATAAAGCCCATGAATGAAATAAGTAGAGATATCCTGTTACACCACGCAAACGAGAGTTTTTACGTCAGGCTGGTCGCAGACGGCATTGATGCCACA